>Ga0209156_10001080_pt1 | contig 22485 bp, 18 predicted proteins | sample GraSoiAngelo_124_FD_185881 | JGI IMG/M metagenome (GOLD analysis project Ga0209156, IMG submission 185881) | Grasslands soil microbial communities from the Angelo Coastal Reserve, California, USA - 14_0927_05_20cm (SPAdes) (version 2) | ecosystem: Environmental > Terrestrial > Soil > Grasslands... | reverse complement strand
TGATGGACACTCCCTGCTGGAGCTACATGGGGACGACGAACGGGTCGGGCCAGGGCCTGTTGTTCTGGGATGGCGCGACGTACCTGGCGAGTGGACAGAGTTCGCTGGTCGTCTACAACCTGTTCGCCCAGGCGACGAACTACCCGGTCGGCGCCGGCACCGCCAGTCGGTGACGTAGACGGGACTACGTTCCAACGAGAGCCGTAAAGCATCACCGGGCCGCCAGCGTGAAGCAGCAACCGCGCTGGCGGCCCTCTTGTGTCGTGAGCGACTGCTGGCGTCACCTGTCGACGCATTGCCACACCCCGACCCATCACCTGGACGAACCTCTCACCGCCGGAGGTTGTAGAACCCTGGGCTCCAAGTAGAGAGGAATGGCCAGCTATGACACTCGGGCGCAGAAGCATCCACGTGGCTGCGCTCCTGCCGTGCGCCGCGGTCGCGTTGACGCTGGGTTTGTTGGCCGGGTGCCTGCCGTGTGATGGTGGGACCGGTCCGCAGTGCGTTGCTCCGGACGAGCACAAGCCGCCGCCCGGGCAGGTCGTCTACTACCGCACGAACTTCAACGATGGGACGACCGCACCGCTCGACGTCTACGCCTACGGCGGCGGGACTTGCGTCAAGAGCACGGACTATCGGGATCTCGGCAGTGCCTATTCCATCAAGTGCACCGTACCGGGGGGTACGGGTGCGGCAGCGCTGCAGGCATGGTTCGGCACGCGGCAGCTTTCGAGCACGCCCCGCGATCCCGCGCTCGACCGGGATCTGTTCGAGGAAGTGCGGTTCGTATTGGCGCCGGGAGCGGCCGGCGCGATCGGGGGCACCTCATGTACCTCGTCGAACGGCGCCTCGCAGTTCAAGGTGCACAAGTCCGTGTATGGTCAAGCCGGCAGCGCGTGGAACGGCTGGGCGATGTCCGTGGTCGGGCCTTGCTCAGACGGAAACATCGGCATGTTCTCCGAGCCGGAGATGTGGAACCTGAACGGCCATGCGTATCCGTGGCCCGGGACCTATCCGTCGCTGCACGAAGGCGCGGTGTACGATGTGGTGTACCGCTATCACCGTTACACAGCGCAGAACTGCGGGACGATCGCCATCTGGGTGAACGGTACCAAGGTGCTTGATAGCCCCTGCTGGGCCTACATGGGGACGACGAACGGATCGACGGCTGGGCTGTTGTTTTGGGACGGCGCTGCCTACCTGCAGAATGGGCTCGCACCATTCGTCGTCTACACGCTGTTTGCGCAGGCCACCAACTATCCCGTCGGGGCCGCCGTCGTTACGCCGTAGTCGATCGAGGGTGCAAGGTCCACCGATGCCTCTGTGGAAGAGGCGCAACGGTCGCCTTGGGCACGGCCATTGCGTCGTACCGAGACATGACGTCGCACCCCGTCGCGCTCGACACGGTCGCGGTCCCCCCCCGGCGGACGCTCGATCTTCTCGTGCTGGATCGCGTGAAGATCCAGGCGTGGGACAGGATTCTGTTTGTCGAGTGCGGCGATGGGTGGATCGCCGAGGAGGCGTGGCGGCGTGCCGTGCGGGCGTACGTGTGCGGGCTCGACCTGTCGGTTGCCCTGATCGCGCTCGCCAGACAGCTGCGCGAGGTACCGGGCAAGCTTGAGTTCCGGACGTGGGACCGGCACCGGCTGCCGACTCCCGACGGCGCGTTCGACCGGGTAGTGGCGACGTTCGTCCCGCTCGGCGTTGTCGACCCTGCCGCACTCCTCCGCGACGTGCAGCGCGTGCTGCGACCGGCCGGGGACGTTTATCTCCTCTACCCCGCGGCGTCGGAGGGGGAACTGCGGCGCGGGCTCACGCGAGCGGGATTCACGGAGCCGCACGAGCTCGCCCGCTTTGACGGCCAGCGCGCGCTGCTCATGCACGCTCGCGCGGGCCGTCAGAAAATCGTATAGATGAACGGCGCCAGAACCGACCCCTGAGCGAACAGGAGCAGTCCGCCCACGACCAGCATGACCACGATAATCGGAAGGAGCCACCACTTCTTCCGCGCCCGCATGAACGCCCAGAGCTCGCCCGCGAGACTTGCCCCAGCCATGACGCGACTCTCCCTTCCTAGAATTGGTGTTCCATGCGCACGTGCCGTGGGCCGCTTTCCTCGCGAGCGACCCAGTAGCTCGTGGTGGCTCGTGATCGAGCCAGCCGATTAGCGCCCGCGAGGCGCCGTAACCAACCCACCGGCGTCACGATTCCGAAGTAGATCACTCCCAAGAGTAGTGGCGTCGTAACGGTCGAAATCGTCCTGGCCAGCGCCATCCAGGACCGCTGTATGGGGCCGAGCCTCGTTGGGACGAGCAGGGCGGCCGCCACGAGCGCCCCGCCGACCCCCGCGAAGCCTCGCGCTTCGATGGTGTGACCCCGCCACGCGGCCAGGCCGGCGAGCGCGACGAACGCCGCGCCCACGGCGAGTCCGAAGCGCCGCCCTTCGGCCGGAAGGAGTCGACCCGATCCTCGATCACCCATACAGGGCGGGAGGTGCCGCATGGCTGGTGCCAACGCCTTGAGCGGCACGGACCGCTTCTCGGTGTGGCGTGTACGCTGCAGGTTAATGCGCCGCGCGGCAGCAACAGTGGCGTGCTTGTTGCCGGAAGGGCGCGAGTGTCGCGCGAACGTCATAGGTTGCTTCAGGCAACTGGAGGCCCAATGCCGACCCAGGTGTGGACACACTGCCGGAGCGGACTGCGCGCAGGGTTGACCGTGCTCGGCGCCACGCTGGTCTTCGCGGTGGCATGCGAGGGGGTGTACCGCCTCCAAGGTGCCCTCCGCCGCCTCGTCGCGTCGGCGGCGCGGCCGCGCGTCGCGCATCCCTATGCCCAGGAGCCGTGGTTCCCGGCGTTCGACGCTGAAGAGCATGCCAGCCGCTTGATGCAATGGGAGCCGTACGTCTACTGGCGACGGCGGCCCTATCGCGGGCGGTACATCAACGTGGACAGCTCCGGCCGACGCCGGACCGTGCAGCCATTGGGGCGTCGCGCGCCCGCCCGGCGAATCTGGTTCTTCGGCGGGTCCGCGATGTGGGGCACGGGAGCCCGCGATGAGGGGACGATTCCCTCGCAGGTCGGCGCGTTGCTGTCAGAGCACGGCGTCGACGATGTCGCGATCACGAACTACGGCGAGACGGGTTACGTCTTCACGCAAGAGCTGTTACGCCTGGAACTGGAGCTGCGACGGGGGGCCCGACCCGACGTTGTGGTGTTCTACGACGGCATCAACGATATCGCTGCGGCCGTGATGGACGGCCAGGCCGGCGTGCCGCAAAACGAATCGAACCGGGCCGCCGAATTCCAACTCGGCCGTCGGCTTGGGCCGGACAACGACCTGCGGGCGTTCGTCACCGCGCTGGGGCTCGCTGCGAGCCGTTCGGCGCTGCTGCGGCGGCTCACGACACTCGAGTCGCCGGCACCGGCGGAGAGTCCATCGTCCGACACCCTCGCCCGTCGCGTGGTGGACACCTATGCGGCAACCGCCCAGCTGGCGGAGGCCCTGGCGCGACGCTATGGCGCACAGGTGTGCTACTTCTGGCAGCCGGCGCTGTACACGACCCGGAAGGCGCTCACACCGTACGAGCAGGCCCTCCGAGCCAAACTGGATGGCGACCCGTTTGAGCGCCGGCTGCGCACCGTGCCCGTCGCGGCGACGGCTGCGATCGACGCCCGCATGGCCGGCGTAGCGCCGGGCCGATTCACGAACTTGAGCGGACTGTTCGACGGCGACACCACCACCGTGTTTCTCGACCAGATCGGCCACACCACCGAGCGCGCCGACAGGCGGCTGGCGGCTGTCATGCTCGATCGACTGCTCGCCGTGTTGCCACCGACTCGGACGGGCCGCGCCATCGCCGTCCGCCGCTGAGCGCGAGGCGGTCGATCAGTCGAGTTGGAACTCGCGCTGCCACTCGGCGCTCTCTTTCCACTCGGGTTGTCGCGTCTTGTCCAGGAGAAACGGCCCCAGCACGAGGTAGTCGATGTGCGTCCGCATGAAGCACCGGTACGCGTCGGCGGGTGTGCATACGATCGGCTCGCCCCGCACGTTGAACGACGTGTTTACGAGCACGGCACACCCCGTCAGTCGCTCGAACTGTGTGATCAGATCGTAGTAGTTGGGATTGGTGTCGCGACTCACCGTCTGGACGCGGGCCGAGTAGTCGATGTGTGTGACCGCCGGGATGTCCGAGCGTACCACGTTGAGCTGCTCGATGCCCCAGAGCCGCTGCTGCTCCCCGGTCATGGCGATCTGACGCTCCCGCTTTACCGGCGCGACGAGCAGCATGTAGGGCGAGTCGCTGTCCAGCTCGAAGTACTCGCTCACGCGCTCCCGCAGCACGCTGGGAGCGAAGGGGCGAAAGCCTTCGCGGAACTTGATCTTCAGGTTCATCTGCGCCTGCATGCGCGGGCTGCGCGGATCGCCCAGGATGCTGCGGGCGCCGAGTGCGCGGGGCCCGAACTCCATTCGCCCGTCGAACCACCCGATCACTTTCTCGCCGGCCAGGAGCTCGGCCACGCGGGGCAGGAGCCGGTCGCGCTCCAGTCGCTCGGCCGGTGCGCTGACCGACTCCAGGTAGGCCGCGATCTCCTGGGGCGTGAAGGCCGGTCCGAGATACGCCCCGCGCATCCCGTCGGCGCCGGGCGTGACCGCGCGCGGCTCCTTGCAGTAGCGGTGCCAGATGAGCTGAGCCACCCCCAGGGCGCCGCCCGCGTCCCCCGCGGCCGGCTGGATCCAGAGCCGCTTGAACGGGCCCTCCCGGAGAATCCGCCCGTTGGCGACGCAGTTGAGGGCCACGCCGCCCGCGAGACACAGGTTTTCCATGCCGGTTTCACGGTGAGCGGTCCGGGCCATGCGCAGCATGATTTCCTCGCACACGACCTGGATCGACTTGGCAAGATCCATCTCTCGTTGCGTCAGCTTGGACTCGGCCACCCGGGGCGGCCCGCCGAATAACTTGGCGAACGCTCCGTTGGTCATAGTGAGGCCCGTCAGGTACTGGAAGTATTTCTGATTGAGCGTGAACGAGCCGTCCTCCCGCAGGTCCAAGAGCTCGCGGTAGATGAGATCCACATACTTGGGTTCCCCATAGGGTGCGAGGCCCATGACCTTGTACTCGCCTGAGTTCACCTTGAAGCCCGTGAAGTACGTGAAGGCGGAGTAGAGCAGACCGAGCGAATCGGGCCAGTGCAGCTCCTTTGTCAGCTCGAAGTCGTTGCCCCGGCCCACGCCCAACGCCGCCGTCGCCCACTCGCCGACGCCATCGATCGTCAGGATCGCGGCCTCCTCGAATGGAGACGGGAAGAACGCGCTGGCGGCGTGGGACTCGTGGTGCTCGGCGTACAGGATCTCGCCGTCGTAGGCGAGCGCGCGGCGGATCTCGCGGTCGAGAAACAGCTTCTCCTTCATCCACAACGGGCCCGCCATGCGGAACTGCCCGAATCCCCGGGGCGCGACGCCCAGATAGGTCTCGAGAATCCGCTCGAATTTGGTGAGCGGCTTGTCGTAGAAGCCGACGTAGGCGAGGTCGGAAACGCTGATGCCAGCGGCCGCGATGCAGTAGCGCGCCGCGTGAAGGGGGAACACCGCGTCCCCCTTCTTTCGGGTGAAGCGCTCCTCCTGAGCCGCCGCGACGATCTCACCGTCCCGCAACAAGCAGGCAGCGCTGTCGTGATAAAACGCGGAGATCCCGAGCACGTAGCGAGGCCCCATGGCGCGTGGGACCACCGCATGGTGGGTGCCACTTCATCCACCCGAGCGTGTGCGCAGACAACCCTGCTCCCGTTCCTCATGGCTGTGGCCCCCACGCCACACGTGCGGCTGCTTTCGTCCAGCCTTCTCGCTTGACACCGGCACGGCTATTGCGCGATCCGCCTGCGACAAATGGCCCAGCCGCTACGCGTCTCCGGTGCTGTGCGCTGGCCACGCGTTCACTGGCGCGGGCTGGCAATCCGAGTTGCGGCCGTGGGCGTTGGCGTGCTGGTGGCGCTGGCGTTAGTCGAAGCCCTCCTCCGATTGCTCGCTCTCTCACCGGCGAACGGCGTCGTCACCGTGACGGACGCGGAGTTCCGGTCCCTCCCGGGTTTGCTGTCGCCTGGCCAGGATTTGATTGACCGCCGGGATGCGCGGTTGCCGCATCACGTGACCACGAACGGGCTGGGCTACCGCGGGGCGGACCTCCCGCTGCGAAAAGAGCCCGGCGAGTTTCGCGTCCTGTTCACGGGTGACTCCTTTGCGTACGGCGATTTCGTCGACGACGAGTTGACATTACCGGCCCTGCTGGAGCAGCGGCTGCGGGGCTGGTGCGGCAACGTCCGCGTCGTGAACGCGGGGGTGGATAACTTCACGATCGTGGACGAAGCGAGGATGATCGACCGAGGATTGGTTGTTGACCCAGACCTCGTCCTCGTGCAGTTCAGCGAGAATGACGTGGCGGATCTTGACCGGATCTCCTCGTGGGACCACCTTGCCCGAAACCGGCGTGACAAGTCCCGCTTTCCGCTCTCCGTAGCGTATCCCATACTGCGGCGTACGGCGCTATGGAACTTTCTTCTGAAGGTCGTGGCCGCATCACGGGACCGCGCGCAGCCTCGGCCCACCAACGGATTCGCGGCGAGCGGGGAGGACACGACGACCCATCGCCTTCGGGAGGCCTACCGGCGCGCCCTCCTTGCGGTACGGGACAGCCTGGCCCCGCGACACATCCCGCTGGTGCTCGTCATTTACCCCTCCCATTTCAACGTGACGGAATCGCAGAAGCGCGGGCAAATCGAGTGGCTTGCAAAGACCGCGGCCGCCGCCGGCGTGCCCGCAGTGAATTTGCTCGTACCCTTAGTCGCCAGCGGGCTGTCGGCCCGCACGCTCTACCTCCTGCCGTACGACGGTCACCCGTCCGCTCGGGGCTACGGCATCGCGGCGCCGTACTTGGCGGAGCAGCTGGCCACCCTGGCGCCGCTCAGGGGCAGGTGTGGTGGTAGCGCAGCCCGGAAGGACTTGAACTGACACAGAGGGCGCTGACGCTCGTGTTGCTGTGCTCGGTGGCGCGACCGGCCTGCGCCGTCGGCCAAGGGCCTACGGCGACGGACACCGCTCGTGGCAAGTCGCCGACGGTGAACGAGTGCGCGACACGGCACCGGGAATGGATCTGGTGCGACGATTTCGAGCAGGATCGCCTGCAGCAATACTTCGAGTATGAGGACGCCTCGGGGCGGTTCACCCGCGCCGCCGGCGTCGGCGTCAAGGGATCGTTCGGCATGCGCGCGCGGTTCACCCCCGGGGAAACGTCTGCGGGCGCGCTCCATCTCGCGATCGGCAAAGTGCCCGCCAAGTACTTCCGTCCGGTGGATGCGGGAACGACGGCGTACCGGGAACTCTATTGGCGTCTGTATGTGCGCTATCAGCCGGGCTGGATCGGAGGCGTGGGCTACAAGCTCACGCGGGCGATGAGCTTCACGAACGCCAGTTGGGCGGAGGCGATGGTGGCGCACGTGTGGGGCGGTGATGCACCCGACACGAACTATCTGCAGCTCGACCCCGTCTCCGGCACCGATCCCCTCGGCAATGTCTTGTCCACCAAGTACAATGACTTCAATCACTTCCACTGGCTGGGGAAGAAGCGCGGCGCCACCCCGCTGGGGGACGCCGCTCACGTGGGCCAGTGGTATTGCGTCGAGGTCCATACCCGGCTTAACGATCCTGCACAGGCCAACGGCGTGTTCGAGTACTGGATCAACGGGGACCTGCAGGCGCGCGAGGACGCGCTGAACTTTGTGGGGCCCTTTACCGCCTATGGGATCAACGCGGTGTTCTTCGAGAACTACTGGAACGAGGGGGCACCGGCCGTGCAGGAGCGATACCTCGACGACATCGTGGTGAGCACTCAGCGGATAGGGTGCTGACGGTGAGCCTCCCCCGGCTGCTCTTCTTGTGCCAGACTGTTCCGTACCCGCCGGACTCGGGTGTGGCGATCCGCACGTTCCACGTCCTGCGGCTGCTGGCACGTCGCTTCGACGTGACGGCACTCTGCTTCTATCGCCGGAAGGGTGGGGCGGTATCGCAGCATGACCTCGCCCAACGGCTGGAAGCGTTACGCTCCCTGGCGGCAGTCGAGGCGTTCCCGGTCCCCCAGGAGCACAGCGCCTGGCGCCTCGCGTGGGATCACCTGCGCAGCGTTGCTCGACAACGTGCGCACACCACGTTCGCGTTCGACTCGGGCGCCGTTCGCGCCCGTCTTGCGCAACTGCTCGGCGAGCGTCGCTTCGACGTAATTCATGTGGACTCGATCGCGCTGGCGCGCTACCTGCCCCTAGTGGGCGAGGCGCCGATGGTCTGTGTCCACCACAACGTCGAGTCACTCCTGCTCGAACGTCGTGCGAGCATGGAGCGGGTTCGCTGGCGCCGCGCCTACCTCCGACACCAGGCGCGTTTGATGGAACGCGAGGAGCGGCGCTGGTGCCGGCGCTGCGCCCTCAACATCGTGGTTTCCGAGAGCGACGCGAGCGAGCTCCGGCGCGTCGTCCCCGGCGTGAACTGCGCGGTCGTGCCGAACGGTGTGGACATCGACGCGTTTCGGCCGGGCGTGGGTCGCGACCACGGCCTCGTGTTCGTCGGAGAGCTGACGTGGTTCCCGAATCTCGACGGGCTGCAGTTCTTTCACGATGAAATCCTGCCCCGTGTGCGCGCGCTACACGGGGAAACGACGGTCCGGTGGGTGGGTCGCGTATCCGATGACGCCCGTCGCCGGTACGGTGATCGTGCCGCGATCCAGTTGACGGGCTACGTTCCCGACGTCCGTCCATACGTTCGCGATGCCGCGTGCTATGTCGTGCCGCTTCGGGTCGGGGGGGGCACCCGGCTCAAGATTCTCGATGCCTGGGCCATGGGGAAGGCGGTCGTAAGCACGTCTATCGGCTGTGAGGGGTTGGCTGCGCGAGACGGGCACAACATTCTCGTGCGGGACGATCCCGACGCCTTCGCCCGAGCGGTGTGCGACGTGTTGCGAGACGAGCCACTGCGGCGCCGACTCGGAGCGGAGGGGCGTGCCACGGTCGAGCGCCTGTACGGCTGGGAGCGCATCGGGGAGCCGATGTGGGAACTGTACCTCTCGCTGCTGCGCCCGGCCGAGCACCGGGGCGGCCGAGGGCCGGACCGACTCCCATCTGTGGCGTCGTCGCAACACGGTCGGGCACCGGCATCATCCGTCCGTGGGAGCGGGTGAGGAGGGTGGCAGCCCAAATCTTGCCACGCGGACAATGGTCCCCACTCGATTAGCCGCGATGCTGTCATGACCGCTCGACGCGACGGCGTTCCGTACCCCGACTCCAGGCAATTCCTGGCGCCTCCCCGCCTGCCGTGGGACTCCGTGCTGACGGCGCTCATGGCGCTCGTGCTGCTGCAGGTGTGGCGAGTCCACGAGCTGTTCCCGACCCTCGCCGTGCACGGGCTCCCGATTCTCATGACGGTCCTGGCCGTCGGTCTGCTCGCGTTGGGGCGCGATCCCCGGCGCCGCATCGGGAGCCTCGACCAGCCGCTGGTGCGCGTCGCGCTCGGCATCCTCCTGCTGACCGTGCTGTCGATTCCCGGGAGCCTGTACCCCGGATACAGTGTGAACTTCGTGCTCAAGGACTACGCCCGCACCGTGACCCTGATGCTGCTGGTGGGCGCGAGCGTTCGCGGCCTGGTCGATCTCCGGCGCGTCGCCTGGGTGCAGCTGGCCGGCGTGATCCTCTTTTCCGCCGTCATCGTCAGTCAGGCGCAGATGGGCGCGGACGGCCGCCTGCGGGATGTGGCGTATTACGACGTCAACGACCTGGCCATGCTGATCGTCTGTACTCTGCCGTTGGTGCTCTACCTGTGGCGCAAGCCGGCCCGGCTGTGGTCCCGCGTCCTGCTGGCGGCGGGGACCGTGTTCCTGATGGTCACGCTGGGAAAGACGGGGTCGCGCGGCGGATTCCTGGGGTTCCTCACCGTGGGAGGGTACCTGCTGCTCCGCCTGCGCGGCGTATCCACACTGCAACGCGTCACTACCGTGGCGCTGCTCGGTACGTTGCTCGTCGCCGTCGCCAGCGACAAGTATTTCGAGCGGATTCAGACGATCCTGGATCTGTCGACCGACTACAATTGGAGCGGGAAGTCGGAGACCGGCCGCGTGGAGATCTGGAAGCGTGGCACCGGCTACATGCTGGATCACCCGTTCCTGGGGTTGGGACCGGGTGCGTTCCCCGTCGCGGAGGGCACGCTCGCCCCCGAAGCGCTCGAGCAGCGCCGTTACGGGCGAGGGTTCAAGTGGTCTGCGGCGCACAACTCGTTCATCCAGATCGGTGCCGAGCTCGGCGTCGGGGGCCTGATCCTGTTCGTCGCGCTCTTCGCCGCCGCCTTCCGCGTCCTGGGGAGGCTGCGGGCCGTGCCGCTGGTCGAGATTGCCGTGCTGGCCCAGATCCTGACCGGCAGCCTCGTCGCGTTCATCGTAACGGCGAGCCTCCTGTCTCAGGCGTACTCCGCCTATCTCTATACGCTCCTTGGGATGGTCTTGGGCCTCTGGAAGATCGCGTCCTTCACGAGGCCTCCGGCGCCCGCCGGGTCCGCCCCGCCCGCCCCGGGAGTCGCGTCTCGCGCGTTCCGGTGAGCGTGCGTTCCACGCTCAAAGCGTGTCTCGAAGCGGGGCTCGTGCGGAGCGGCGTGACGGCGCTGCGCCGGGCGGCTCATGTGCGGCACGCGCTCGTGCTCTCCTACCACAACGTCGTGCCGGACGACTGCGCCCCGTTCGGCGACCGTTCGCTCCATCTCCCGCGCAGCGTGTTCGTACGGCAGGTCGAGCGCCTGCTCTCCACGCATGCCGTCGTGCCGCTGGAGCAGCTGCTCGCGCCGGCCCCGCCCGGGCGGCGCCCGCGCGTGGCGATTACGTTCGACGACGGCTATCGCGGGGCGGTTTGCATCGGCGTGCCAGAGCTCGCGAGGCGGGGCGTGCCCGCGACGCTGTTCGTCGTCCCCGGCTTTGTCGGAAAGGGTCCCTTCTGGTGGGACGCCGTGGCGCCGGGCGCGGGAGGGGTGGATCCCGCCTTACGGCAGCGCGCCCTGGTTGCGTTGCGAGGCAGGGACCCGGAGGTCCGCCGCTGGGCGGAGTCGCAGGGGCTGCGCCTGGGCGCCGTGCCGGAATGGGCGCTGGTCGCAACGGAGGACGAGCTGCGCGACGCCACCCGACATGCCGGCGTCACGCTCGGGTCTCACACCTGGAGTCACCCGAACCTCGACCGTGCGTCAGAGCCGGAGCTCCGCGAAGAGCTGGGTCGTCCGCTCGGCTGGCTGCGCGAGCGCTTTGCGAGCGTGATTCCCTGGCTCAGTTATCCATACGGTCTCGCGGGTCCGACCGTCGAGGCCGCCGCCCGGGCGGCGGGCTACGCCGCCGCATTGGCGCTCGGCGGCGCGTGGTTCCCTCCCACTGGCGTGAACCCGTGGGCCCTGCCGCGCGTCAATATTCCCTCCGGACTGTCGGAGAACGGGTTCGCCATTCGGGCATCCGGGCTGTGACGCGACGCGTCAGGGTTCTCCAGGTCGTGCACAAGCTGGATTACGGTGGCCTGGAACGCCTGGTGGGCGCCATCGTCCGCCTGCTCCCCGCCGAACGGTTTGAGAGCCACATCCTCACGCTGAGCGACTTCGGCCGCTTCGCGGAGGGCCTCGCGGCACACGCGCAGCTCCACCAACATCGATCCGTGCCGCACCTTTCCATGCTCTGGCCGCGCGGCTTGATCCGGACGATCCGCGCGCTCGCGCCCGATGCGGTACACACGCACAGCGGCGTCTGGTACAAGGCGTCCCTGGCGGCGCGGCGGGCGGGCGTTCGGCGCCTCGTCCATACCGACCACGGCCGCCCGTACCCGGATTCGCTCAAAGACCGGCTGCTCGACGGGCTTGCCGCCCGGCGCACGGACGTGATCGTGGCGGTCTCGGACGCGCTGCGACGCCAGATGGCCGAGACCCTCGTCCCCCGCCCGTCCCGCATTCGGGTCGTCGTCAATGGGATCGACACGCGCCGGTTCCAGCCGCGCGCCGTCAACGGATCGCTGCGCGGCGAGCTGGGGCTCCCGGTCGGGGCGCCCGTCATCGGCAGCATCGGCCGGCTCGATCCGATCAAGGGCTACGACGTGATGTTGCAGGCGTTCGCGCTGCTGCGTGCCCGCTGGCGAGTCGAGGAGGGAGCGGCGCCCACGCTACTGCTGGTGGGCGACGGCCCAGAGCGAGCTCGCCTGGCCGCCCTCATCGAGCGGGAGGGGTTGTGCGACGCCACTCGGCTGGTGGGGTGGCGCGAGGACGTCGAGCAGGTCTATCCCGTGTTCGACGTGTTCAGCCTGTCGTCATGGAGCGAGGGAACGTCGTTGGGACTGCTGGAGGCGATGAGCTGCGGGGTCTGCCCCGTGGTGACCGCGGTCGGCGGCTCACCTGCGGCGTTGGGCGAGCACTTGCAGCACCGCCTGGTGCCGCCGGGAGACCCAGCGGCCCTGGCGGACGCCTGGCGCGACGCCCTGACTGACGATCGGCGGCGTGCCGGTGACGCGACGACGGCGCGGCGGCGCGTCGAGCAGGCCTTCGGGGTCGAGGCGATGGTCCGCGAGTACGCGCGGATCTACAGCGAAGAACTGTAACGGGCCGTTAAACGCCGCTCGAGCTCGTCGAACAGCAGTTGCGCCTGCGCCCGCCGGCTGTATCGCTCCGGGAGCCGGGGTCGTTCCGGTCGCCCGCCGCTCGCGAAGGCGGCATAGCGTGCCCGGATGACGGCCGCGATCGCGTCCACGTCGTACGGCGAGACTACGTCCGCGCCCGTATCGCGAAGCAGGGCGGCGGTGGCGCTGCCGGGGTTGGCTAGCGCCAGCAACCAGGCATCGAACCGAGTGTACTCGAAGATCTTCGCGGGAATGAAAGGATCGGGCACCCTGGTCGCAGCGACCGCGCTGAAGCTCACGAGCATGGCGGCTTGGGCGAGGAATCGCCTCGCTTCCGGTCGGGCACACGCCGCGTGCACGCGAACGAAGTCTCCGATGCCCTCCTGGTCCGCCACCTGCCCGAGCGTCGATCCGCGCCCGGTCTCGGGACCCATGAACTCGAGCCGCAGCTGATCGGGTCTCAGGCCGCCTTCGTGGATCACGCGCGCCGCCGCCTGCAGCAGCGGTCGCGGATCACGATCGAGGTAGATGGACCCGGCATAGGCGATGACGAAACACGCGGTGCGCTCCGCCGTCGGGACGGGGTCCTCGTCGTAACCGTTCATGATGGCGATAATACGATCGCGCGCGTCCGGATATGCGGCCTGCAGCGCGGCCCGCGACTGCTCCGTATTGGCGATGATGAGGGCGGCGGTCGCGACGACGCGGCGCTCGTGCCGCCGCGCCAGGTGCAGCCACAGTGGACTCGCGACCCCTTCCTGCAACAAGGGAGTGAGAGTCCACGGATCGCGCATGTCGATGACGAACGGCAGGCCCGTGCTCCGACCGAGCGTCCGTCCGGTGTCGTGGACCCAGTGCGGCGGGCCGCAGGTGACGACGCCCCCGTACCCTCCGTCGTGGAGCAGCTGCCCCGCGATGCGGCCCGCCTGGCGCGACCACCTCATGCCCTGGACGTAGTCGCGCCAGACGTGAAAGGCCCGCAGTGCATCTCGCGCGCTGTGGAGCGGCGAGCGCAGGTCAGCCAGGCTGATCGAGTCGGATCGCCGCGCCGCCGGGGCCCGGGCGACCGCCACCGCGTCGGTCGGGCCGCGCGTCCCCAGCCGGCGCCGCAGCGCGATGAGGCGTTGCACCAGCTGGTCGATCGGGAGCGGGTGCTGCGGGACGCCGTACACCCGCACCCCGGCCGGGAGGTCGGCCACGGCCGCCCAATCGGGCGTGACCAGACTGGCGGGATCGAGCGTGACGACATCCAGCCCCCATCCTCGCTCGACCGCGTGCTTCGCCAGCTGCTGCCACCGCACCGCGCCGACTTCGCGGCTGGGGGGGAAGTGGTAGCTGATCAGGAGTAGCCGGCGCCCGTCGTGTCGCCCACCGCTCTGGTGTCGCGGACCGGCGCGCTGCGCGCTCGCGAGCGTCACGGGACCGGCACCGCCGCGGTGGCTTCGACGTACAGGCGGTGCCAGACCGAGAAGCACAACAGGCCCCACAAGATACCTTCCCGGTTGTGCCGACGCGCGAAGTGATCGTCGAGGAGCCCTCGCACGACCGTTGGGTCGAAGTACCCGAGGCGCTGCAGCCGGTCGGGCGCGAGCTCGTCCTCGATCACGCCCCGCAGCTCGTGTCGCAGCCATTCGGCAGTCGGGCCCACGAACCCCCGTTTCGGCGCGCGCAGGTGCTGCGGCGGCAGCCGGCCCCGCAGCGCGCGCTTGAGCAGCCGCTTGTTCTGCCACCAGCCGATCTTGATCCGGTCCGGCAGCGGAAACACGCGCTCCACCAACACGTGGTCCACGAACGGGACACGAATCTCCAGCGAGTGCGCCATCGCCAAGCGGTCGCTCAGCGCCAGCACATCGTCGGCGAGGAACGTCTTGTAGTCGAGATACAAACCCGCCTCGAGCCCCGCGGGAGCGCCGTGCCGCTGATGGAGCTCGCGGAAGCGGGCGCTCGCCCCGCCGTCACGCGTCCCCTCGTGCAGCCCGTCGACGTACAAGGCGCGCCGGTCTCCATCGGTGCAGCGCGTCACGTACCCCAGGAACCGGTCGGGCGCCGAGCCGTTCCCGGGCCGCAGGAAGCGCTTGACTCGGTCGACGGCGAGCGACGCGCCGGAGGGCTCGCGCAGCAGGTTCGCGAGCCCGCTCAGCCCGCGCTGCACGGCATGCGGCAGCCGCGCGTATCGTTCGCCGGCGAGCAGACCGATGTGCCGGCGGTAGCCCGCGAACAGCTCGTCACCGCCGATCCCGGTGAGCGCGACCTTGTACGAGGCCCCCACCGCCTGCGACAGCAGCCAGGTCGGCACGGCGGACTGGTCGGCATGGGGCTCGTCGAGGGCGTGCGTGATCGGCTCGAGCAAGTCGCGCACGTCGGGGTGGATGTCCACTTCCGTCAGCTTGACGCCGTAGCGGGCCGCCAGTCGGCGCGCGAGGTCGGTTTCGTTCGCGCTCGCGGCCCCCGAGCCGTAGTACCGCGCGGTGAAGGCGTGCGGTGCGTCGCTCGCCAGCGCCCAGCTGGCGACCACCGCCGACGAATCGAGCCCGCCGCTCAGGAACGCCGCCACCGGCACGTCGCTCACGAGGTGCGCGCGCACCGACTCGTCGAGCCACTCCCTCACGCGCGCGTCCGCGTCGCGCGGCGCACTCACCCGCTCCCGGGGGAGGTCCCAGTATTGCCTGGTCGACACGCCGCGCCGGGCGTGCCACAACGCGGTGTGGCCGGGCTCGAGCTTCGTGACGCCCGCGAACGGCGTGGCGGGGGCGGGGATGTACCCGAGCTGGAAATACATGTCGAGCGCATCCCAGTCGAGCGTCCGGTCGGCAAGGCCCGCCGCGTGGAGCGCCTTCAGCTCCGAAGCGAACGCGACGCCCCACGGCGCGGTCGCGACGTACAGCGGCTTGATCCCGAAGCGGTCGCGGGCGAGCAGCAGTGTCCGCGCCTTCGCGTCCCAGATGGCAAACGCAAACATGCCCCGCAGTCGTGACACGCACTCGGGGCCTTCCTCCTCGTACAGGTGCAGGATCGTTTCCGTGTCCCCCTGGGTCACGAACGTATGCCCGCGGGCGACCAGTCCCCGGCGCAGCTCTTGGTAGTTGTAGATCTCGCCGTTGAACACGATCACGGCCGACCGATCCTCGTTGAAGATCGGCTGGTGCCCGCCTGCGAGGTCGATGATGCTGAGGCGACGCATGCCCAGGCCGACGGGACCGTCCAGGTGGACGCCCTCGTCGTCGGGGCCCCGGTGCCGGATCGCCTCGCACATCTGCCTCATCGCGGCAGGGGAGACCGGATGGGCCGGGTCTGAGTGGACGATGCCGACGATGCCGCACATGAGCGCCGGCGTCTGGAGCAAGAGGGAGGCCGCGCGGGCACCCCCGGTCCACGCCACACGACTGTAGACCACGCCCACCCAGGCGTTGCGCGCGCGCAGCAGTATTGGCCAGGTCCGCATGCCGGGTGGCACAGGCACGGAGCTTGTTCCACCAGGGGGCGTGACATCGCGAGAGAGGTTGGCCGTGCTGCACGTCATCGCTCCCGGGGACGTGGGCGGCGCGGAGCGGGTCGTACACACCTTGGCGACCGGACAGCACCGGGCGGGGCATCGGGTCGCCGTGGCCGCCGTATTGGGAAACGGAACCGACCGCCAGCTGTTCCTGGCGCCCCTCGATCGGGCGGGCGTCGAGACGATGACCCTGCGAATCTCCCCGCGCGCCTACGGCCGGGAGCGGGCCGCGATCGTCGAACTGTGCCGCCGGCTCCGGCCGGATGTCGTGCACACCCACGGCTATCATGTCGACGTCGTTGACGCCGGCGCCGCCCGTCGCGCGGGCGTCCCCACGGTGACGACGGTCCACGGATTCACGGGCGGCGATTTCAAGAACTGGATCTACGAACGCTTGCAGCGGCGTGCCTTCCGCCGTTTCGACGCCGTGGTCGCCGTGTCCCGCCCGCTGGCGCGCGATCTGGAGCGGACGGGCGTGCCCCCCGCGAGGCTGCACGTCGTCCCCAACGCCTGGCCGGCGCACGACCCCCCTCCGTTGGGCCGGAACCAGGCGCGCGAGCAGCTCGAGGTTCCCGAGGGACGATTCCACGTCGGCTGGGTTGGCCGGCTGACGCGGGAGAAAGGCCTGAGCGTGCTGCTGGCGGCGTTGAGGCTGCTCGAGGACGTGCCACTGGTCGTCTCGGTGGTGGGCGACGGGCGCCAGCGGTCACAGCTCCAGGATGAAGCCGCCCGTCTGGGCGTGGGGAACCGGGTGCGCTGGCTGGGCACCGTCGCCGAGGCGGGGCGGCTGTTCGCCGCGTTCGACGTGTTCGCGCTCAGCTCCCGTACCGAGGGCACACCGATCGTGTTGTTCGAGGCGATGGCGGCGGAGACGCCCATCGTCGCCACCGCGGTCGGCGGTGTGCCGGACGTCGTCACCCCGCAAGAAGCGCTGCTGGTGGCGGCCGAGGATCCGGCCGCGCTGGCGCAGGCCATTCGATCCGTCTTCACGAACCCGGCAGCCGCGGGGGAACGCGCCCGTCGGGCCCGTGCGCGGTTGGCGAGCGAGTTTGCCCCCGCGCCCTGGCTCGAGCGATACGAAGCCATCTATCGGAGTCTCGGATGATCTCAGCCTGCGTCTGGTCGCTCGGCGTCGCCGTCGCCTTCGGCATGTATACCTATCTGGGGTACCCCATGCTGCTGGGGCTGGTCGGGCTGTTTCGACGCGGCCGGCCGCCCGTCGCGTCCGCGGGCGATTGGCCGGCGATCAGCATCGTGCTCCCGGTCTACAACGAGGAAGCCGTGATTCGCGAGACCCTCGAGAACCTGCTTCGCCTCGACTACCCGGCGGATCGCCGACAAATCCTCGTGGTGTCCGACGCGTCGACCGATCGGACCGACGCGATCGTGCGCGAGTACGCCGGCCACGGCGTGGAGCTGCTGCGGCTGCCGAGCCGCGGAGGGAAGACGGCTGCGGAGAACGCGGCGTTATCGCTGCTGCGCGGTGACATCATCGTCACCACCGATGCCTCGGCGCGGCCGACGCCGGGGGCGCTCAAGCCCCTGATCGCGAGCTTCGCCGACCCTGCTGTGGGGGTGGCCTCCGGCCACTACGTGAGCGTGGCGCTCATGGACGGACACGCCAACCAGGCCGAATCCTGGTACGTGGGCTACGACATGTGGGTCCGCCGCCTCGAGACGCGCGTGGCGGGGATCCCGGGGGCGGCCGGGTGTTTCCACGCCGTGCGGGCGCCGCTCCATCTGCGTGTCCTGCCGGAGGAGATCAGTCGGGACTTCGCGGCGGCGCTGCTCGCGCGCGAGCAGGGCTTGCGGGCGGTCTCCGTCGAGACCGCCATCTGCTCCGTGCCGCGCGTGCCCTCGTTGCGGGGGGAATACCGCCGCAAGGTCCGCACGATCGTCCGGGGCTGGCACACGCTCGCCTTCAAGCGGTCGCTCCTGAATCCGTTCCGCCACGGACTATTCTCGTGCATCCTCGCGAGCCACAAGATCTGCCGCTGGATCGTCCCCCACGTCGCGTTGCCGGCGCTCGTCGCATTGGTGTGTCTTGCCCCCACCGTCTGGTGGGCACGCTGGTGCGTGGGACTTACGGCCGCGGCGGGTCTGTGCGCCGCGCTCGCCTGGTGGTGGCCGGAGCACCGGCGCTTGCCGAAGGTCATCGCCCTGCCCGCCTATCTGGTCGTGGGCAACGTGGCTGCCCTGCACGCGTCGATCCGGGCCGCCCGGGGTGAGCGCACCCCCTTGTGGGAGCCGACGCGTCGCGAGGTGGAACGGGCCGCGTAGGCCCCGTTGGGGCCGGACCCTCAGGACCGGGCTCTTGCCGCGACCGCCTCGGGCGACGCTGCGGCCTGGAGCGACTGCGCCGCCTCCGAGATCGTGACGAAGCGCAGCGCGGTCACGCGGGCGAGGCCCTCGACATACATCGCGATCGCACGATACATCCGTTCCACTCCGGCTCGATCGGGGGCGAAAGGGCTCAAGCCGGGTCTCAGGCTCGGGCTGTGAAAGAACGCATGCAGATGTCGAACGCCCGTGTCGACCAGGCGGCGTGACAGCGTCAGCATGTCGGTGACCGAATCGGTTTCCGGGCTGAGCGAGATACGCTTGACCACCCCGAGGCGTGACGCGATTCCCCACAGGTGCAGTGGCCGCAGCGCGGGAACCGACAGCCCTCGGTGGATACCTCCCCAGAAGCTGAACGGGGCGCGGCTGTATCCCGTGGACATGGGGAGCTCCAGGAGTGGTCCGTCCGGCTGGGGGATGCGGACATCGTTTCCCCCCCCGAGGTGGTAGGCGTCGAGCGGTGCGCCGACGAACGTCGGCCCGTCGTCGAACGCTTCCCAACTCACGAACGGGGTGACGCTACTGTCGATCCTGTACCCGCATCGGATGAGGGCGGTGACGGTCTCCGGACCGAGCCCGTAGCGACCGGCGCGGAACGCGAGGGGCCGAGCGCCGAACGCCTCGCGCAGCGTCGCGGTGAGGCGTTCGAGCTTCGCGAGCTGCAGCGCCGCCGGAAGGTTCTTCAGCATGGTGTTGCGGGGGACGAAGGCGTCGTCGAGCGGCGGCGTGTTCCAGGGATGCAGGTGGGCGCCGAGCTCCGCGCCCCCGGCATGCAGGTCCCGCAGGATGGCCGCGGCCCAGGTGTGGATCGCGACCTGATAGGTCGTGAAGTACGTGGCTCGCACGCCGAGCCCCTGAAACAGCGCGTCGAGGCGCGGCAGCTCCCGGATGTTCTCGACCGTCACGCGCTCGCGGCGGGGCTGCCAGTTGTCCTCCTCGGTGTCGATCGAGACGATCAAGAACGTCGGCCTGGTCATACGGCGGCGCCCTTCAGCGCAGTCGGGCGCGCATCCGAGCCGCCCAATCGAGGCCGCGCAGCCACCGCCCGCGCCAGCTCGGCCGAAACGCCACCAGCTCCCTGGTCACGGCTGTCGATGACGTCCACTGCCGCTTGTACGCCTCCTCGCCCCGCAGGAAATCGAAGCGCCGATACCCACCCTCGATCGCGCGGCGGATCATCTTCACCATCAGCGCGACGCCCACGCTCTGGTCTTCCCAGCGCGGGTCGCGCCCGCTCTGATAGAAATACACCGTGTCGCGGTCGGCGAAGCCGTACCACGCCGCCGCAGGCACGCCGTCGAGATCCAGCGTCGACAGCCAGAGCTGCCCGCGCGATGCCAACTCCTGCGCGAACGCGCGGTGCAGACGATCGATCCGAGGGTCGTTGAAGACGCCGGCGGCGGTCCAGCGCTTGTCGTGCAGCGCGACCAAGTGGTGCCAACCTTCGTCCAGTCGCCCGGCGCCGTAGTCGGTCAGCGTCACGGCATGCTCGCGGTCCAAGACGCGCTCGCGACGCCGCAGCACCTGACGTCGGTTGGCGCTCAACGACCCCAGGTACTCATCCCAGCTGGCCGGCAGGTCAAGGTACGGGCAGGGCCACAAGGAATTCCAGCGAACCCCGTAGCCGGCCCGCTCGAGCGCCCGTGCGAGTCGAGTCGCATTCGGCGCGTCGGGCGCCAGGCTGCCCAAGACGAGCACATCCCAGGGCAGCGCCGTCAGCGCCGGCATCACGGCGTCGAGATCCGCGTCCGGCAGGGCCAGGACGTCCAGATGATCGGGACAGCCGAGATCGCCGATGGCCCATGTCAGCGCAGCGGCGCGCTGGCGCCGAAACGTGACGGTCCGGACGGCCAGCGGGAGGATCGCTGCCACGGCGTGTCCTGCTCCGCGCAGCACCAGCGTGCGGGTCGCCTGCGACTCCTCGGTCGGAGCCGAGCACAGCCATGCCCGATGCCACGCCCAGCTCGCGAACGGTGAGGCGGCGGGCGAGCACGCCTGCAGTCCCTCCCAGTCCGACCGCCCGTCGGCGAGCGCCTGGACGAGGGGCATGCAGGTCCCGACTGTGTCCACGGCCTCCACCATTTCGACGCTGCCTTCCCTTGTCCCCACGGGATTACTCGCGCAGGTCACGGAACACCGCCCACAGTGCGTGCACGCGACGGCGGTGCGCGCCATACACCACGGCCGCATACACCGCTACGCCCGCGAGCACCTGCGCGCCGAGTCGCACGCTCATTTGCCAGCTTGCCGGGGTGCCCCAGCGCAAGGCGAGCACGGCGGCCGCCATCGCTATTGTCGCGCCGGTCGCCGGCCAGAGCGACCGCAGATACTCCCACGCCGATAAGTTGGTCAACCGGAGCGTGTACACCAGGACCCAGGGCATGACCAGGACGGGATGCCCCACAAGCCATGCCGCCGCCACGCCCGCGGCCCCCCAATGAGACCCGAGGTAGAAGAGTCCGGGAAGGATGAGCGCTGCGAGAATCGTGAACTGCATGCTGCGCTTGGGGTGGCCGGTGGAGATGATCACCTGGGGGAGCAGTGCGCTGACCGATCGGGACGCGGCGGCGAGCGCGAGCAGCTGCAGCGGTACGATCGCGGGCCGCCACCGCTCCCCCAGGGCCAGCAGCACGAACTCGTCCGCCACGAGGGCGATGCCCACCGACGCTGGAAACGTGATGAGCGCGAGGCCCTCGGTGAGGTTGCGGAGATACCGCCGGAGCGCTGCCCGATCGTCCTGCACCGCAGAAAACACGGGCAGGGTCACGCTGCCAACCAACGCGGTCACGCGGTCCACCGGGATGCTGGCGATCGTCCAGCCCAAAGTGTACGCGCCGAGGGCCGCCTTGCCGAGCGCGCGGCCGACGATCGCGAAGTCGGCGTTGTCGTAGAAGTACCAGGCGAGGCTGCCAACGACCACGTGCCAGCCGAACATGACAGCCGGGGCGATGCTGGCGAAACGGCTCGGCCACGCGACTCGATGGGGTCGCCAGGCGCAGATCAGGGTCGCACTCGCGAGGCGTCCGGCGAGGGTCCCGAAGACGAGAGCCCAGTAACGGAATCCCGCCGCGGCGAGCGTGAGTGTGGTGACCGTGGCGGCGACTGCCTCGGCACCATCGGCCCAGGCGAGCCTCCGAAAGTCCAGATCACGTCGCAACAGCGCCCGCGGCACCGTTTGCGCGGCGGCCATAAGGAAGGTGAGGCTCCAAATCACGACGATCAATTGGACCGCCGGTTCGCCGAAGAACCGCGCCACCAGTCCGGAGAGCGCCGCCGAGAGCAGGACCAACCCGCAGCCGACCAACAGCGCAAATCCGCCGATCCGGGCGATCTGGTCGGCGTCCAGGTCCCGGCGCTGCACGATGGCGAGGCCCAACCCGAATTCGTTCAGGAGCTGAATGAGGCCGAGGTAGACCATCGCCATCCCGACGAGGCCATAGTCCGTCGGCGCCAGCAGCCTTGCGACCACGAGCGTCGAGGCCCAGCTGAGGATCTGCGTGGCCCAGCGCATCATCCCGGTCCACGCGAGACCGCGCAGCAGCGAGCGGTCGAGCGCGCGCGCCGGGGACGGCTCGCTCTGCACGGCTGATGGCTCGAGTGGAGCCAGACGAGCGGGCGAGGACGCGGGGTGCGGACTCAGCGTGGTGCCCGCCGCAGCGGCTGCCAACGGCCGAACCCGGCGCGGATGGTCACGGGCCTACGTATGTGTGGGACGTCACTGATATGTCGTGCTCCACGGCAGTGTTCACCTGTTAGAGGACTGGGCGGGCGCCCGGCATCAAGGTGTGGGATGCAAGAAGCAGACTCGTCAGAATCCGGACCGAGCACCCCCGCGCCACGCGACCCCACCCCGTGGTGTGGCGTCCACGCGACAGCAAGGCTGCTTTGCCCATGGTTGTCAGCGGGCGGGGCGCCCGCGCGGTGGGGAGTGGAAATGACCTACGGTTCTATTGCCACCCGGCTCCGGAGCCAGCGAACGACTCGCCCGGCCCC
>Ga0209156_10001078_pt1 | contig 22494 bp, 20 predicted proteins | sample GraSoiAngelo_124_FD_185881 | JGI IMG/M metagenome (GOLD analysis project Ga0209156, IMG submission 185881) | Grasslands soil microbial communities from the Angelo Coastal Reserve, California, USA - 14_0927_05_20cm (SPAdes) (version 2) | ecosystem: Environmental > Terrestrial > Soil > Grasslands... | reverse complement strand
TGCGCTATGTCGACTGGCTGTTCCCGGGCATTCTCGGCATGAACATGATGTTCAGCTGCCTGTTCGGCGTCGGTTACGTGGTGCTGCGCTATCGCAAGAGCGGCTTCCTCAAGCGCCTGCACGCCACCCCGCTCACCGCCTTCGAGTTCCTCAGCGCGCAGGTGCTCTCCCGCCTGGGGCTCATCCTGCTGGTCACGACGATCCTGTACGCCGGCATCGGCACCCTCATCGGCTTTCACAACGCCGGCAACCTGCTGTTGCTCGCCCTGGTGGGCGTCGTCGGCGCCCTGTCGATGATCGCCCTGGGGCTGACGATCGCGGCGCGCTTTTCCAGCGAGGAGCTGGTGGGCGGACTGCTCAACGTGCTCACCTGGCCGATGATGCTGCTGTCGGGGATCTGGTTCTCGCTCGAAGGATCACCGCGCTGGGTGCAATGGGTAGCGCATGCCTTCCCCCTCACCCACGTGCTCGACGCCGCGCGCGCGGTGATGCTCGATGGCGCGGGCCTGCCGCAGATCGCGCCGAACCTGCTGTATCTGGCGGCCACCGCACTCGCGTTCCTCGCGTTCGGGGCCTGGTCCTTCCGTTGGCGCATCGAGTAGGAGACGGCGTGCGTTTCTACAGCGACAACACTGCCACGGCTTGCCCGGAGATCCTGGCGGCGCTCACTCAGGCCAACCAGGGGCTCGCGCTCGCCTACGGCGACGATCAATGGACGCAGCGCCTCGATGCGGCTCTCGGCGGCTTCTTCGGCGCCGAGGTACGCGCCTTCGCGGTCGCGACCGGCACCGCCGCCAACGCCCTGAGCCTCGCGACGCTCTCGCCCCCCTACGGCGCCATCTACGGCCACGAAGAGGCGCACATCGCCACCGACGAATGCGGCGCGCCGGGCTTTTTCTCCGGCGGAGCGCAGCTCGTGCCGCTGCCGGGTGCCGCCGGCAAGCTCACACTCGAGGCCCTGCAGCTCGCGCTCGACGCGCACCCGGCCTCGGTACACACAGTGCAACCGGCGGCGCTGTCGCTCACGCAGGCCACCGAGCTTGGTACCGTGTACCGGCCGGCCGAGATTGCCGCGCTCAGCAACCTCGCGCACCAGCGCGGCCTCAGGGTGCACATGGATGGCGCGCGCTTTGCCAACGCGGTGGCATTCCTCGACTGTCATCCCGCCGAGGTGACCTGGCGAGCGGGGGTGGACGTGCTGTCGTTCGGCGCCACCAAGAACGGCGCGCTGGCTGCCGAGGCGGTAGTGTTCTTCGATTCCGATCTGGTGCGGGATTTCGAGCTGCGGCGCAAGCGCGCCGGACATCTGCTGTCGAAATCGCGCTACGTCGCCGCGCAGCTGCTGGCGTACGTGGAAACCGGAGTCTGGAAGCGCAACGCGCAGCGCACCAACCGCCTGGCGCAGGACATCGGCCGCGCCGCGGCCGCGAGCCTCATGCACCCGGTGCAGGCGAACGAAGTGTTCGTGAAACTCGGCGTGCAGCGTCGCCAGGCGCTGCGCGCCGCCGGCTTCGAGTTCTACGACTGGGGCGCGGAGGGCGCCGGCGCGGCGCGCTTCGTGGTCTCCTGGGACCAGCCGGATGCGGACGTGCCGGCGCTGTGCGCGGCGCTCGGGCGGTTGTGAGCGCCGCCGCAGGCGGCGGCGCCGGTGCCGGCTCGGCCCGCCTGGGCACCGTCCTTCAGAGCTCGCGCAGGCTGGTCGACACCGGCAGGCGCGCGGCGCGAATCGCCGGCAGCAGCCCGCCGATCATCCCGATGAGCACCGCGATGATCAGTCCGCGCGCCACCAGCTCGGGGGTCACCTTGAAATTGAACACCACCTGCGTGAAGTTCTGCCCGAGGGTGGACACCGAGAGACCGTTGAACAGCAGGTAAGCGATCAGCGCGCCGAGCAGCGCGCCGGCCAGCGCCAGCAGCAGCGCCTCGATCATCACCGAGATCAGCACCGGCAGCCCGCCGAAGCCGATCGCCCGCAGGGTGGCGATTTCCTTGCCGCGCGCCGCGACCGCGGCGTACATGCTGTTGAGCGCCGCGAACACCGCGCCCAGTCCCATGATGATGGTCACCACACCGGCCAGGAAGCCGATGGTCTTGCGGAACTGCCTGGTCTGGCCGCTGAAATAGTCCTGCTCGCGAAGCACGTCGAGCGTCAGGCGCGGCTCCGCGGCGACGGCGCTCTTGAGTCTGGCGAGGCCGTCGGCACCGTCGAGTGCCGCGAGCACCGAGCTCGAGCCGATGCGCCCGAAGGTGGAGCGCGCTACGTTGATGTCGGTCCACATCTCGCTGTCATGCGCGTCGCCGCACGCGAATACCCCCACCACGGTCCACTCCGAGCCGCGCATGCGTATCACGCGGCCGATCTCCGCCCCCTGGAACTGGCGCAGGACCCCCTGCCCGACGATCAGCTCCCGCAGGCCCGGCGTGAAGCGCCGGCCGGCGATGATCTTCAGCTGCGGGCGCAGCGCAAAAGCCGTGGGCTCGACCCCGCGCATAGTGATGTTGGCGCCGTTCTTGACGTCGTCCTTGCGAACCAGCTCGGCGATCACCATCAGCTCGGCCGAAGCGAGCGGTTTGCCGTCGGCGCCGGCACGAATGCCAGGCTGCTGCTCGATCAGGTCGGTGGAAACGCGGTCGAAGGCCGAGTTCAGCTCCGCATCCGACCCACCGCGCAGTATGAGCGCCGCGTCGCTGCGGCCGGTGGCCTTGAGCGTACTCTCGAAGCCGGCAGCCATCGCCAGCAAGGCCGTGAACACCGCCACCACGCCGGCGAGGCCGATGACGATGACCAGCGAGGAGCCCCAGCGCTCGGGGATGCTGCGGATGTTGATGCCCGTGATGGCGAGAGCCTGACTCAACACGATACGATCTCCTTGGGCCCTGCGGCCGGTCAGCGGCCGGCCAGCGCATCGACGATCCTGAGGCGCCGCGCCCGCAGCGCCGGCAGCAGCCCGACCGCGATGCTCATGAGCACGATGGCCGCGATTCCGATCAGCCACACCGACACATCGAGCCGCAGCTGGAACTGCCCGCCGGTGCCCTTCTCGATCATGGCGCCACCTATCGAGGCCAGCGCCAGGCCGAGCAGGCCGCCGCACAGGCACAGCGCAAACGCCTCGGCGAGCACGAAGCCGAGCACGCTGCCGTCGGGGAACCCGAGGGTCTTGAGCACCGCAAGCTCCGGTATGCGCTCGCGCACGCTCTGCGCCATGGTGTTGCCGACTACCAGCAGCAGCGTGAAGAACACCGCGAACAGGATCCAGCGCACGATGAGGCCGATGTCGCCGATCTGCTTGACGAAGCTGATGTTGAAGTCCTTCTCGGTTTGCGTCTTGGTCTCATCCGGGGAATTCTCGAACATCGCATCCACGGTCCTGCTGACCGCCCGCGCCTGACCGGCATCCGTGAGCTTGAGAATGAAGAAGTTGGTGCGGCCCTTGACGCCGAACTGGTTGGCCTCGTCGAAATAATCCTGTTGGATGAACGCCAGGTTGGTGCGCTTCTTCCACTCCTCATCCTTGCCGTCGAAGATGCCGACCAGATCGAAGGTCCAGGCCTTGCTGCCGTTTTTCTGCGGCCAGATGTTCGAGGCGATCGGGATCTTCTGGCCGATCTTCCAGCCGAGCTGGCCGGCCAGCTGCTTGCCCACGATCATGCCGGTGCGCGTGCTGGCGAATGCCTGCCACTGGGCGTCGGACATCACCCACTCCGGATAGACATCGCGATAACGCTGCGGATCGAGTGAAAACATGATCAGCGGGGTGTTTTGCTGCCACACGCCGCCGAACCATTGCTGGTAGGCGACGCGTGCCACCCCGGGGATGGCCTCGAGCTTCGGCACCATGCTGAGCGGCAGGGGGCTGGTGAAGGACACGCGCGCCTGCACCATCAGGCGCGTGGCGCCGACGAAATCCGCGCCGGCGTTGAAGATGGTATTCACCGACTGCAGCAGGCCGAACAGCAGGAATGCCATGATCACCGACAGCAAAGTGAGGATGGTGCGCGTGCGCTTGCGGAACAGATTGGCGATGACGAAGCCGCTCCTGGTCATGGCGAGTGCCGCATCAGGCCGCCTGCTCCAGCAACTGGCCCTTCTCCAGATGCAGGGTGCGCCGCGCGAACTCGGCGGCCTTGGGATCGTGGGTGACGATCACGATCGTCTTGCCGTGCTCGCGGTTCAACACCTGCAGCAGGCCGAGGATCTCTTCCGCGGTCTTGCGATCCAGGTCCCCGGTGGGCTCATCGCACACCAGCAGGTGCGGGTCGGACACCAGCGCGCGGGCGATCGCGACACGCTGTTCCTGACCACCGGACAGCTCCCGGGGCTTGTGCTTGGCGCGATCGGCAAGGCCGACGACCTGCAGCGCCACCGCGACATTCCTGCGGCGCTGCGCGGCGGAGAGCCTGGTCAGAAGCAGCGGCAGCTCGACGTTAGCCTCGGCGCTGAGCACCGGCATCAGGTTGTAGAACTGGAACACGAAGCCGACGTTGTGTGCGCGCCAGTGCGCGAGTTGGCCGCTGGACAGCTGGTCGATGCGGCTGCCTCCGACCACGATCTCCCCGGAGGTCGGCTTATCCAGACCGCCGATCAGATTGAGGAGCGTGGTCTTGCCCGAGCCCGACGGACCCATCAGCGCGACGAAGTCGCCGCGGGGAATGTCCAGCGTGAGGCCGTGCAGGACCTCGATCTTCTGCTTGCCGCGCTCGTACACCTTGGTGACGCTGCGGACCTGAACCATGGACTCGGACATAGCAGCCTCAGCTCTCAGCTCAATGAGGAAGGACGAATGGGTGGTGGGCTGGACGATCGATCACGGCCTGGCGGCGGTCGCAGCCGCATCGTCCTTGAGTCCCGCCGGCGCGTCGACGATCACCGCCTCCCCGGGGCTCACGCCGGCCAGCACCTGCCGTGAATCGCCGATCGCGCCGCCGAGGGTGACCGTGCGACGCTGCGCCCTGCGCTCCTTCAGCACGAACACGACGTCCCGGTCGCCTTCCTTGCGCAGGGCGGCGGCCGGCACCAGCACGCCCCGCGGTCGCTCCTCGGTGCGTGCGGCGGGCTTGTGCTCCTCGAGGAACGACACGCGCGCACCCATGTCCGGCACGATGCGCGCATCCTTGGCGTCGAGGCCGATGCGCACCTTCACGGTCGCCTTGGAACGATCGGCGGTCGGAATGATGGCAATGACATGCGAGGGAATTCTCCAGTCCGGATAGGCGTTCAACACCGACTCCACCGGTTGCCCCGGCTGCACGCGGTTGATGTACGCCTCGTTGACGTCGACCTCGATCTCGAGTGAATCCATGTCGACGATCGTGCCGATACCGGTGCGCGTGAAGCCACCGCCCGCGGAGAACGGCGAGACGATCTCCCCCACCTGGGCGGCCTTCGCGATCACCACGCCCGTGAACGGTGCGCGCACCGTGCAATAGTCGAGTTGCACCTGCGCCGAGCGCACACTGGCCGCGGCGAGCTCGATCTGCCTGCGCTGCCCCTGCACCTGGGCCGCTCCGGTCTCGACCTGGGTGCGCGCCTGCTCCACGGCCTGCTGTGACACGAGCTTGCGCTCCAGCAGATCCTCGGCGCGTTTCACGTCGCGTTCGCTCTGCGCCAGCTGCGCCTCATATTGCACCAGCAACGCCCGTGCCGAATTCAATTGCGCCTGCGCCTGCGCCAGCGCCGCGCGCTGCGCGGTGTCCTCCAGGCGTCCGAGCACCTGCCCCGACTTGACGTGATCGCCCTCCTCGATCAGCACTTCGGTCAGGGTGCCGGTAATCTGCGCCGAAACGGTCGCCTCGCGGCGCGCGGTGACATAGCCGGTGGCATCGAGCACCGAGGCGTTGGCGGCCCCGCCGGCGATCGGCTGCGCCATCACCGTGCGCACCGGCAGCGCCGCGCCGCCGGTCAGGCCAAACCAGGCGCCGGCGGCGAGCAGCGCGATGAGCACCAGCACGCCGCCGGCGATCCAGCGGCGACGCCTGGGATCGGAACCGTCGTCCCGCTGGGTGCGGTCGATGCGCAGCTGTCCCAGCAGCGCCTGGTTTTCCGTGTCCGGTGGCATTGATCACATCATACAGTGCACGCCGCAGCGCATCCCCGTAGCCGCTGCCGGCGGCGCATGACGCATGACAAGTGTCGCACCGCGCGCGGCGCGCCGCCTTGGCTCTCAACCTGAAATGATCTGCGCCATCAGGCGGCGCGCCTGGGTGAACTCAGGCGCGAGCAGCAGTGCGTGTTCGAGAGCGTCACGCGCCGCCACCGCTTCACCGTGGTCAAGCAGGTCGCGGGCCAGAAGCAGGTAGGCCTCGGCGGCGCCCCAGCCCGGCAGGCGCTCGGTGCCGACCCGCTCGACTTCGAATGCCGCTACCGCCGCGCGCAGCTTCACCAGCGCGCGCTCCCTGTTGCCCCCCAGCCCTGGGGCGAGCTGATAGTCGTTCATGGCATCGAGCAGCAGCACGCGCGGATTGCGCGCCGCCAGCTGCAGTGCCCTGCCGGTGTCCCGGCGTGCCTGGTGGGCGGCCCGCGATGACTGCGAGCCGTTCGCGTCACGAGGGATCGCCAGGCACGCGCCCCGCAGCGCCAGTGCTTCGGCAAAATCTCCCTGCACCTGCAGCACCGCGTCCGCCTCGCTCACGCAGCGCTGCGCCAGTTGCGCCGTGGAGACGCCCGGCACGGCGGACGGGCGCTGCGCGGCGAGCTGCGCGAGTCGCCAGGCGAGCAGCGCCGCGTAATAACCGTGCAGCTTGTCCTGCGATTCATCCGCCGCCACCGTGTCCTCGAGGCTCCTGAGCGCACTCGCATCCTCGGTGTAGTAGCCGTACTGAATGCGGGCCTCGATATCGCGCCACGAGGTCTCGACGCGCGCCGCCCCCAGGCACACGCCGACGAGCGCCGGCGCGGTGAGCGCACAGTACCAGCAGCGCGAGCGCCGCCCGCGCCCTGGGCAGGGGCTGATCTTCCGGCTGCGCAGCATGCTGCCCCCGTTCAGTAGAATGTGCGCGCGCATGCGAAACCATAGCACAGCCTCGCCGGCGCCCTGCGCCTCACCGGCGCCAGCGGCGCTGATCGACATCGGCGTCAATCTCGCGCACGACAGCTACGACGCCGACCGCGACGCGGTGATCGCCCGCGCGCAGGCGGCGGGCGTGGTGCAGATGCTGATCACCGGCTCGACACTCGCGAGTACGCAGCGAGCGCTGGCGCTCGCGCGCGCTCACCCGCTACGACTGTTTGCCACCGCCGGGGTTCACCCGCATCATGCGGCCGAGCTCACCGCGCAGCGCGCGGCCGAGCTCGAGGACCTCGCCCGGCAACCCGAGGTGGCGGCGGTCGGTGAATGTGGGCTCGACTACTTCAGGGACTTCTCACCGCGCGATGCACAGCGGCGGGCCTTCCACCGGCAGCTCGAGCTGGCGGCCAGGGTGGGCAAACCCGTGTTCCTCCACCAGCGCGACGCGCACGCGGATTTCGCGGCGATCCTGCGCGAGCACGGCGCACAATGGCGCGGCGTGGCGCACTGTTTCACCGGCTCCGGGGAGGAGCTCGCGTGCTACCTGCAGCTGGGACTGTGTATCGGCATCACCGGCTGGATCTGCGATGAACGCCGCGGCGCGCACCTGGCCGCCCTCATGCCGCAGATTCCAGCCGAGCGGCTGCTGCTCGAGACCGACGCGCCCTATCTGCTGCCGCGCGACCTCAAACCCCGACCCGCCTCGCGCCGCAATGAGCCGGCGTATCTTCGTCAGGTAGCCGCCGCAGTGGCGCGCGCCCGCGGCGAGTCACTCGAGGCGCTCGCACGCTCGAGCAGCGCCGCGGCGCGCGCACTGTTCGGGCTGCCCGAGCCTGACGGCGCCGCAAGTCTCCTGAGAATCGACACGCGGAGTTTCCCCTAAGTGGTTGATATTTAATGAGGCCGGACATGGACCTGAAGCGGCTGAGCGGCTCGATCGCAAGAACCTGGGAGACTTCCATTGTCGACCGCCTGATCGCGTACGTGCGCATTCCCAACAAGTCGCCCATGTTCGACCCGCAATGGGAGCGCAACGGACACATGGAGGCGGCGGTACAGCTCATGGCGCAATGGTGCCGCGCGCAACCGCTCACCGGCATCCGCGTGGAGGTGCGGCGCCTGCCCGGCAGGACGCCGCTGCTGCTGATCGACGTGCCGGGCGAGCTGCCCGGGAGCGTGCTGCTCTACGGGCACCTGGACAAGCAGCCGGAATTCACCGGCTGGCTGCCGGGTCTGGGTCCCTGGGAGCCGGTGATCCGTGAGGGCAAGCTCTACGGTCGCGGCGCCGCCGACGACGGCTACGCGGTCTTCAGCTCGCTCACGGCGATCGCCGCGCTCAAGGAACAGCAGGTGCGCCTGCCGCGCTGCCTGGTGCTGATCGAGGCCTGCGAGGAATCAGGGAGCGATGATCTGCCGGCGCACCTCGAGTCCCTCGGCGCAACCCTCGGGGACCCCTCGCTGGTGGTGTGCCTGGATGCGGAGTGCGGCAACTACGAGCAGCTGTGGTGCACGACTTCGCTGCGCGGCAACCTGGTCGGCACGCTGCGGGTGCGCGTGCTCACCGAGGGTGTGCATTCCGGCATGGCTACCGGCATCGCGCCGACCCCGTGGCGCATTCTCGAGCAGCTCCTGGCCCGTATCGAGAATCCGCTCAGCGGCGATCTGCTGCTCGATGAGCTGCACGTGCGCCTGCCGCGTGACCGGCGCGCGCAGGCGACCGCCGCCGCGCAGGTGCTCGGGGACGCGGTGGCCGGCAAGCTCCCCTGGGCGCAGGGCGTGCAGGCCGTATCGAATGATCCCACCGAGCTCATCATCAACAGCACCTGGCGCGGGACGCTGGCGGTCACCGGCGCGGAGGGGTTGCCGCCGCTCGGGTCGGCGGGCAACGTGTTGCTGCCCGAGCTGGCAGTCAAGCTGTCACTGCGGCTGCCGCCGACGTGCGATGCGGCGCGCGCCAGCGCCGCGGTGCGCGAGGCTCTGGTGCGTGACCCGCCCTATGGCGCGCAGGTCAGCTTCCATGCGGGCTCGGCCACCGGCGGCTGGAATGCGCCCGCGCTCGCGCCCTGGCTCGACGCTTCCATCAGCCGCGCCTCACGCGCAGTCTACGGGCCGGATGCGGTGCACACCGGCTGTGGCGGGACGATCCCGTTCATGGGCATGCTGGGCGAGCGCTTTCCGCGCACCCAGTTCTTCATCACCGGTGTACTCGGGCCACACGCCAACGCGCACGGTCCGAACGAGTTCCTGCACATCGGCTACGCCACGCAGCTCACGGCGTGCGTGTCGCTGGTGCTCGCGGATCACGCGCAGACTCTCGTGGTCTAGCGCATGTGGCGCATGTGGCCCATGTAGCTCGGCCTCACGGCGTCCTTCAGGCGCTGCCATCCCTCGCGCAGGCGCGCATCGCCCTCGGGCGGCGCCGTGAACTCGGTGGTGGGAAACTCGGCGCGCAGGCCGTCGAGCATCAGCGTCCACTTCGGCAGACCCTTGGGGAAGCGGCCGCGGCGCGTGAACACGATCCGTCCCTCGACCGGCACGTCTCCGGCAACCGCCTTGACGGCGGCGATCCGGTCGTACAGTGCGCTCTGCGGATTGGTGAAGGTGAAGCGGTGCGGGCCGTCCATGACCGTCCAGTGCGCCATCTGGTCACCGCCGAAGATGTTGCCTGTGACGTCGCGCAGGTCGATCACCACCACGCCGCGCGTGGTGAGCAGCAGGAAGTCGACATGGAAGCCGCCTCCCATGCCGTCGGGCACCAGCACATCGACCAGATGATCCGCGGCCCCGCCGGTCACCGCGACGCGCAACGCCTTGCGGGCGCGATAGTGTCCGTACCAGCGCCAGGTCAACGCCGCGCCGAAGCCGAGCGCGGCGGCGCACGCGATCAGCACCCACGCGGCCGGGGGCAACTGGCTCAGATCGTTCACTGGCTCGACTCCCGTTGCAGAGCGGCGCGCAGCGCGCTCAGGTCGGCGTCGATTTCAACACAGTGCGTGGGGCGCGCGAGGAGTTTCGCGAGCGCTTCCGGCACCGGCACCGCCCGTCCGATGAGCGGTTCGACGATCTCGGGGAACTTGGCCGGGTGCGCGGTCGACACCAGCACCCAGCGGCCCCGCTCGCGCGCCTGCTGCGGGAGCCGCTCCCAGGCTTGCGCCGCGGTCGCGGTGTGCGGGCACCAGATCTGGCCGAATTGCCGATAGCCGGCGCGGATGCGCGCCCGGATCTCCTCATCCGTGACCGAGCAGGCACTCACCACGGTCCGCAGCTCCTCGAGGCGCGGAAACAGCGCGCGCAGGCGCTCCATGTTGCTCGGATCGCCGACGTCCATGGCCGAGGCCAGCGTGGCGATGCTCGGCCGCGGCTGCCATGCGCCGCTCGCCAGAAAGTCCGGCACGGTGCGGTTGGCGTTGTGCGCCAGCACCACCTCGCCGATCGGCATGCCCGTCTGGCGCGCCCACAGGCAGGCGAGCGCATTGCCGAGATTGCCGCTCGGCACGATGAACGACGCGCGCTCGCCGTGGGCCCGCCAGATTGCGAGGCTCGCCGCCGCGTAATACACGCACTGCGGCAGCAGGCGTCCGAGGTTGATGCTGTTGGCCGAGGACAGCGCCGAGCGCGCGCTCAGCTCCTCATCGAGGAACGCCTGTTTCACCAGGCGCTGGCAGTCGTCGAACGTGCCGCGAACCGCCAGCGGCCTGACGTTGCCGCCCCAGCAGGTGAGCTGGCGTTCCTGGGTCGGGGACACCAGTCCCTTGGGAAACAGCACCGCAACCTCGACTCCCGGGCGCTCATGGAAGGCCGCCGCCACGGCGCCCCCCGTGTCTCCGGAGGTCGCGACCAGAATGGTGAGCGCCCGCTCGCCGCCGCCGCGCAGACGCGCGAAGCAGGCGGCGAGGAAGCGGGCGCCGAAATCCTTGAACGCCGCGGTCGGACCGTGGAACAGCTCGAGCACCGAGAGTCTGCCCGGCCCCGGCAGAGCCACCAGCGGGGCGGAAAAGTTGAACGCTTCGGCCGCGACCGGGGCCAACATCGGCGCGAGCGGATCGCCGGCCAGGAAGGGCGCCAGCAGCCGCACGGCGACGCTCCCCAGGTCGCCTGCGCCCTCGAGCTGCGGCGGCGCGAGGCGCGGCCAGTTGACCGGCACGTACAGGCCGCCGTCGGGCGCCAGGCCCTGGAGAACCGCGGCGCTGAAGCCGGCGGCGGGAGCCTGGCCCCGCGAGCTCACAAAGAGCGTTGTCGCCGTCATCGCGCTCACCCGACCAGCCGCGCACCCGCTGATTGCACTGCGACGACCCACGCATCGGTCGCCAGCGCATGCCGCCCGAACGCGTTGCGCATCGCGGCGAGCACCGCCGCAGCGCTCGCCTCGGGCGCCCAGGCGAACATCGAGGGCCCGGCACCGGAGAGCGAGCAGCCCAGCGCCCCGGCCTCCATCGCGCCGCGGCGCACCTCCGGAAAGCCGGGAATGAGCGCCTGGCGCTGCGGCTCGATCACCACGTCCTCCAGCGACGTGCGGATCATGTCCAGATCGTCGGTGTAGCAGCCGGAGATGAACCCGGCGAGGTTGGCCGTCTGCCACACGAAGTCCGACATCTGCACGCTGCCCCTGAGGATGGCGCGCGCCTGGCTGGTGGACAGGAACATGTGCGGGTGGACGATCACGGCGCGGATCCCGGCCGGCACCGGGATCTGCTTCACGCGCGGATGATCGATGCCGACAGTGAGCACCAACCCGCCGTACAGCGAGGCGGCGATGTTGTCCACGTGAGGCGTGCCGCTCGCCACCACCTCTCCGGCCATGGCGAACTTCAGCAGCTCGAGCGGGCTGCACGCTTGCGGCAACAGCGCATTCGCCGCCACCACGGCACCGACCGCCGAGGCCGCGGAGCCGCCCAGACCCGAGCCGAGCGGAATCCCCTTGTCGATCTCCAGCGTGAACCCGAACCCCAGGCGCAGCGCCTCCTGCATCGCCAGCAGCGCGCGCCCCGCGGTGTTGTCGCGCGGCTCCCTGGGCAGCTCCACGGCGACGCCGCGCACCGCGCCGATGGCCACTCCCGGCTCGGCGCGCCGCCTCACCGTCACGCGATCCCCGAGCGCATCCACCGCAAATCCCAGGATGTCGAAGCCGATCGCGACGTTGCCCACCGAGGCCGGTGCGAACGCCGTCGCGTGCTCGAGCGCAGCCGGACTCACAGCCGCGCCCCCAGGTAGGCGGCCAGTCGCAGCAGGTCGGCGAACACCCCGCCGGCTGTGACCTCCGGTCCGGCCCCGGGTCCCTGCACGATGAGCGGGTTGTCGCAGTAGCGGCGCGTCGCGAAGCGCACGACGTTGTCGGTGAGCGCGATGTTGGCAAATGCGTGGCGCGCATCGAGCTCCCTGAGGCCCACGATCGCCTCGCCCGCGGCACTCAGGGCGCCGGTGTAACGCAGCACCTTGCCGCGCGCGCGCGCCGCCGCAAGGCGCTCGGCAATGGCGGCGTCGTAGCGGGGCAGCTGCGCCATGAACTCCTCGATCGAACCTGCCGCGAGCTCCGCGGGCACCAGGCTTTCCACCCGCACGTCCTGCAGCTCCAGCGTCAGGCCCATCTCCCGCCCCAGGATGATGAGCTTGCGCGCCACGTCCTGACCTGACAGGTCATCGCGCGGATCCGGCTCGGTGAAGCCGCGCTGGCGCGCCTCCTGCACGATCTCGGAGAAGGCCACCCGGCCGTCGTAGACGTTGAAGAGATAGGCGAGTGTGCCGGAGAAGATGCCCTCGACACTGGTGATCTCATCGCCGGTCTCGCGCAGGTCCCTGAGCGTATGCACGACCGGGAGCCCCGCGCCCACGGTGGCCTCGTACAGGTAGTGCGACGCACCCGCGCGCCGCGCCTCCTGCAGGCGACGGTAGTAGGCGAGATCCGCGCTGTTGGCCTTCTTGTTCGGCGTCACGATGTGGATGCCGGCCGCGAGCCAGTCGGCGTACCGGCCGGCGATGGCCGCGCTCGCCGTGCAGTCGACCAGCACCGTATGCGGCAGGTAGTCGACGCGCACGTGCTCGACGAAGCGCGTCACGTCGGCCGCCGTGCCGCTGTCCCGGTAGCGGGCGCGCCACTCGCCCAGCGCCAGCCCCGGGTCGGCGAGCAGCATGCGTTGCGAGCCGATCACGCCGCGCACGCGCAGATCGAGGCTGCACTGCCGGCGCAGCCGCTCGCTCTGCGAGGCGAGCTGATCGAGCAGCACGCGGCCCACGGATCCCGGACCGATCACGCCGATCGAGAGGGTGTGCGGCGACAGATACAGACCCGCATGCACCGCGCGCAGTGCGCGCGTGGCGCTGCGTCCCTCGACCACCGCGGAGATGTTGCGCTCGGAGGCGCCCTGGGCGATGGCGCGCACGTTGACGCCGGAAGTGCCGAGCGCGGCGAACACCTTGGCGGCGACTCCCGGTGTGCCGGCCATGCCATCGCCGACGACCGCCAGAATCGCCAGATCCGGATCGACGTCGACGTTCTGGATCTGGCCTTCCTGCAGCTCGCGCTCGAAGGCGCGGCGCACCACGCTGGCCGCGCGCTCCGCCTGCTCCTGGGGGATCGCGCAGCAGATGGAGTGCTCGGAGCTGCCTTGCGAGATGAGGATGACCGAGATGCCCGCCTCGCGCAGCGCCCCGAACAGGCGGTGGGCGGTGCCGGGGACGCCGATCATTCCGGCGCCCTCGAGGTTGATGAGCGCGACGCGGTCGATGCTGGTGATGCCCTTGACGGGCAGCGCGGACGAGGGCCGCGCGCAGATCAGGGTGCCCGCCCCGTCGGGCGCAAAGGTGTTGCGGATCCAGATGGGGATGCCGTCCTTGACCGCCGGCGCCATGGTCTGCGGGTGCAGCACCTTGGCGCCGAAGTACGCCAGCTCCATCGCCTCGCTGTACGAGAGTGAGTCGATGACCGTGGCGCCGGGCACGCGGCGCGGGTCGGCCGACAGCACCCCATCGACGTCGGTCCAGATGTGGATCTCGGAGGCGCGCAGCAGCGCTCCGAAGATGGAGGCGGAGAAATCGCTGCCATTGCGTCCGAGGGTCGTCTGCACGCCGCGCTGGTTGGAAGCGATGAACCCGGTGATGATCAGGGTGCCGCTGAAATCGGCCGGCACCAGCGCCGCGAGATTGGCGCGTGATTCGGCCCACTGGATGCCCGGACCCAATGGCCCCCATTGCGCCACCACCACGCGCCGCGCGTCGAGCCACTCTACGGCGCCGGGGCGGCGGTGGGCGCGCTCCTGGAAAAAGCGCTGGAACAGCCGCGTCGACCAGATCTCGCCGTAGCCCGCGATGAGATCGCGGACGTTGTGGGCGGCCGCGCGGGTGAGCTTGACCGAGTGCAGGACTCCCAGCAGATCGTGGCAATCGCGGTCGAAGTCCGCGAGGTACGACTGCGCGGCCGCAGGCGTCAGCAGCTCCCCGGCGATCGCCGCGTGCCGCGTACGCAGCTGCGCGAGCTCACCGCGGTAGGCCTCATCCTGGCGCTCGGCGAGCGCCACCAGGCGCAGCAGCGCATCGGTCACGCCGCCGCACGCGGACAGCACCACCCCCAGGCGAGCGGCCGGAGCGGAGTCGAGAATGGCCGCGACCCTGCGGAAGCAGTCGGCGTCGGCGACGCTCGACCCCCCGAACTTGTGCACGACCCAGGGAGTGGGGTTGAGCATCGCGTGCGACTCTACTGACGCGCCCGCGCCTGCGCAATGACGGCGTGGCCAAGCGCCTCAGCCGGCCCAGCCGCCGGGAGCAACACCGCACGCGAGCAGCGCCTGCGTGTGGCGCAGGAACCGTGTCACGAACTCCTCATCGTTGCTCACACCGAACACGCGGCTGGTCAGCGGGAAGCCGAGGAAGGGGAAGACCGCCAGGCTCACCACCGACAACACCAGCAGCTTCGGGTCGAGGTCGGATCTGAGGGCGCCGCGCTCGATCTCCGCGCGCACCGCGCGCTCGACCAGCGGCGCCAGGCGCTCCGGAAATTCCCGCAGGAACATGCTGCGCATCGGTCCCCCGGGCACCAGCACTTCGCGCAGCACGAAGCCGGCGATCCAGGGGTTCGCCGCCCACACTCGCGTGATGTTGCCCAGAATGTCCGCCAGCTTCGGTGGGCTGGCGCCTGTCTGTATGGCCTGCGGGATCTGCGCCGGCAGCACCCCCTGCAGGATCTCCCGGTACAACCCGGGCTTGCCGCCGAAGTAGTAACGGATCATCGCGAAGTTGACCCCGGCGGCGGCGCCGATCTGCCGGCTCGACACGGCGCGGTAGCCGTAGCGCAGAAACAGCTCCCGCGCGGCCGCGAGCAGCCGCTCGCGCACCTGGCCGGCACTCGCCCCCTTCGGCCGGCCACGTCCGCGGCGCTTGCGCGCCGCGCCCGGCGGCGGGGCGTCTGCCGGTGCCTGCGCCGCCGGCTCGATTTTATTAACCATAAGTATAATTAGAGCGCGCGCCGACCGCGGGCGCAACGGCGCGCGCTGGCATAATCGGCCGCACGTGGAAGCATTCCTGGGTCCCCTGCTGCCTCTTTTCGCGCGCGAGCGCGCCGCCGGCCGTGCGCTGGCGCTCGGCCTGCTGGTGCACACCGCGGGCTCGACCTACCGCAAGCCCGGCGCGCTCATGCTGATCGCGGCGGACGGGGAGTACGCCGGACTCCTCTCGGGGGGCTGCCTCGAGAGTGATCTGCGCGAGCATGCCCGCACGGTCATCCTGAGCGGCGAGCCGCGCGCGGTGCATTACGACCTGCGCACGCCCGACGAGCTGCTGTGGGGCCTGGGCCTGGGGTGTGAAGGCGCCATGGACATACTGTTGCTGCGCGCTGGTCCCGAGAATGACTGGCAACCCCTCGCCCATCTGGCCGGCGCGCTCGCGGCGCACACGGCCACCGCGATCGGCTTCGTGACCGAGTCCGCGCGCGCGGATCTGCCGGTCGGAACCCTGGCGCTCCCGAGCGGTGCAGTGCAACGCGGCGCAACGCCGGCGCTCGAGACACCGGCCGTGCAGGCCGCGCTGGCGCGCTGCGCCACTCACGGGCAGGTCGGTTGGGTCGAAGGACACCGCCCGTCCTGGAAGCTGTGCGTGGTGCCGCTGGCGTTGCCGCCGCGGATCCTGTTGCTCGGCGCCGGCCCGGACGCAGCGCCGCTGGTCGATTTCGCGGCCCGCCTGAGCTGGAAAGTCACACTCGTCGACCATCGCCCGGCGTACGCCGTCGCCGCGCACTTCCCCTCTGCGGAGCAGGTCATCCTCGCCCGTCCCGACGCCCTGGCCCAGGCGCTCGATCTCGCACAGTTCTCCGCGGCCGTCGTCATGAGTCATCACCTGCCTTCCGACCTCGCCTACCTGAGCATCCTCGCCGAGACGACCATTCCGTACGTGGGATTGCTTGGCCCGGCCGTGCGTCGCGAGAAGCTGCTCTCGGACCTGGGTGCCGCCGCTCACCGGCTGCGCCCCCGCCTGCATGCGCCCGTCGGCTTAGCTCTGGGCGGGCGCACGCCCGAGTCGATCGCGCTCGCGATCGTCGCCGAGTTGCACGCCTTCGTGCACGGGTGCGCCACCGGCGGCACCGCGGTGGTGAACCCGCCGAGGGTCTCCAGAGCTGGATAATTTGTTTTTAAAGTCATTACTTTATGAGATATATTTCGTGTCATATCTCGTAGCCTTGCGTGCTCCATGAACGAGCTTCAGCTGATCCGGGCCCAACTCACCACGGAGCGACAGCACGCCAGCACCGTCGCCAACGCCTGCGCCACGGCATTCGGGCGTCGCAACGCAGTCGCCTTGAGCAGCGGCTCATCGCTGGAGGAATTCCAGCAGGCCTGCGTGGACTATCTGGTGCGCGTGCTGGCGTGGTTCGAAGAACGCGACCAGCGCCTCACCGACCTGTGGCACGCACGCCCGACAGCCGCGGATGCAGGGCGGCGCACACTCGAGGACGCGTTGGCGAGTCCAGGCCGCAGCCGCGAGGCGCTCGAGAAGCTGGCAGCGGCCCTGGCGTGCGCCGCAGCTTCGCCGGACAGCCACGCGCAGGAGAGCTGGCGCGAGTTTGCGCAGTTCTTCAACAGTGTGTGGAGCGCGCGCCGCGATGCCATCGACGCCTGGCTCGCGGCGAACCCCAGAACCACCGACTGGCGCCTCATCGCGGGTATCGATGCCGACTCGATTCTCGAGGAGCGCAATCGCTACGCGCGCGTGCGCGCAGCCTTGCCCGCGGGCGCCTCGCTGGCCTTCCCGCGGCCACGAGGCCCGTAGTCCTTGTTGACATCCGAGGGCAGCGGGCGCGTGGGGGACGGGTTGTACGCGGTGGTGCTGGCGGCCGGCGCCTCCACCCGCTTCGGGTCAGCCAAGCAACTGGTGCGGCTCGCCGGACGGCCCCTGCTGCATACGGCGGTGACCCGGGCCGCCGAGGTCACGGGCAACGCTCTCATCGTGGTGCTGGGCGCGGGGGCGGCCGAGCTGGCCCCACTGTTGAAACACTCTGCCGGATCGATCGTCGTGAATCACGAGTGGCGTGAGGGCCTCGCCAGCTCGATCCGCGCCGGCGTCGCGCGGCTGCCGGCGAGCTGCACCGGGGTCATGCTGCTGCTCGCCGATCAGCCGGCGGTCAGCGCGGATGATCTGAGGCGCCTCGCCGGCACCTGGCGCAAGCAACCCCAGTACATCGCGGCCGCGCTGTACGCGGGAACCAGCGGCGTGCCGGCGATCTTTCCGCGCAGCGCGTTCCGCGATCTCGCCGAGCTGCGCGGTGACGTCGGCGCGCGCGTGCTGTTACGGCGCAGCGCCGACCGGGTGGTGCGGGTGCCCATGGCGAGCGCGGCGTTCGACGTGGATACGCCCGAAGACCTGCTGGCGCTGGAGGCGCCGAAGTGACCGACTTCGGCGGTGACCGGCGGCCTCAGGTCCGACCACGAACCTTGGGGCGTTGCAGCGCCGCAAGGATGCGCTGCGCCTGCAGGAGATGGGGACGATCGATCATCTCGCCGTCGAGGCTCGCCACACCAACCCCGGGCGCGGCTGCGAACGCCGCCACCACGCGTCGCGCGTGTTCGCGCTCCGCCGCGGTGGGCGTAAACGCGGCATTGATGGCGCCGATCTGATCCGGGTGGATGGCGAGCTTGCCGCTGAAGCCGTCGCGGCGGGCGCTTTCGAGCTCACGCTGCAACCCGGCCGCGTCGCGCAAGTCGGTGTGCACCCCATCGATGGCCTGAACACCGAGCGCCGCGGCGGTGAGCAGGCAGGTGGTGCGCGCCAGTTGAAACGTGAAAGTGAGGGCGCCGCCGCCATCGCGCTTGGCGAGAGCGCCCAGCGCCGCACTCAGGTCCTCCGCGCCCCAGGTAAGCCCCAGCAGCCGTGCCGCCGCGGCCCGCGCGGCGTGCAGGACCGCCGGATACTGCGGCAGTGCCAGCAGTCCCTGCGGCGTCTCGGTGGCGACGACCAGGAGGCGCGTCGCGCCGCCGGCCACGCCGCGGCGCGTCTCGAGCGCCGTGACGTAGGCCGCGGCCTCGACGATCTCGCCGGGCGCGGAGATCTTGGGCAGCACGATGCCAGCGGGCAGCCGCTCGGCGCACACGCCCTCGAGGTCCTCGCGCAGCAGCCCGCTCGCGGGCGCGTTGACCCGCACCCACAGCTGCGGCCCGCAGCCGCCGGCCTGCGAGCGCAACAGCTCGGCCACCCGGGCGCGCGCGGCCGGCAGGTTCGCCGGGTCCACCGAATCCTCGAGATCGAGGATCAGTGCGTCCGCATCGGTGGCGAGCGCCTTTTCCTGCTTGCGCGCGCTGTCACCCGGAACGAACAGCAGCGAACGCAGCGGCGTCATCCGGCGCTCCTCGCTCACGCCGCCGGCCTCTTCATCATCAGCGCCGTGCGGCGGCAGGAAGCGACCTCCTCGTCGCGCTGGTTCCAGCCGCGATGCTCGAACACGACGATTCCCGAGTCCTGGCGCGACTCGCTCTCGCGCTTGGAGACCACCGTGGTGGCGACGTGCAGCGTGTCGCCGATCAGCACCGGGCGCGGGAAGCGCACCTCTTCCCAGCCGAGATTCCCGAGGGTGGTACCGTAGGTCGTGTCGTAGACCGACAGCCCCACCAGCAGGCCGAGCGTGAACACGCTGTTCACGATGCGCTCCCCGAAGGGGGTGCCCTTGGAGTACTCGGCGTCCAGGTGCAGGGCGGCCGGGTTCATGGTGAGGGCGCTGAACAGCAGGTTATCCGTCTCGGTCACGGTGCGCCGCACCAGGTGCTCGAAGCGCTGCCCTACGGCGAATTGCTCGAAATAAAGTCCCGCCACGTTCGCCTCCGGAAAGCTGCGGCGCTAGTGTTGCATAGGCTCATAACCCCAGAAAGAGGTTCACCCAACCACACGGTATTTAGAGGCCTGGAACCGCGCGCCTATAGTGCCCTGGCATGTACCGGTACGACGAGCTCGACCAGGCGTTTGTCGATCAACGGGTCGCGGAATTCCGCGATCAGACGCGGCGCCACCTCGCGGGGCAGCTGTCCGAGGATGAGTTCCGTCCGCTGCGGCTGCGCAACGGGCTGTACATCCAGCGGCACGCTCCCATGCTGCGCATTGCCATCCCGTACGGGCTGCTCGCCTCGCATCAGTTAGCCAAGCTCGCCGACATCGCGCGCCGCTACGACCGCGGTTTCGGTCACTTCACCACGCGGCAGAACCTGCAGCTGAACTGGCCGACTCTCGCCGCCGTCCCGGACATCCTGGCCGAGCTCGCCAGCGTGCAGATGCACGCCATCCAGACCAGCGGCAACTGCGTGCGCAACGTCACCGCCGATCACCTGGCGGGCATCGCGCGCGAGGAGATCGACGATCCGCGGCCCTACTGCGAGATCATCCGCCAGTGGGCCACCCTGCACCCGGAATTCACCTACCTGCCGCGCAAGTTCAAGATCGCCGTCACGGGCTCGCCCGAGGACCGGGCCGCCTCCGAGGTGCACGACATCGGGCTGCACCTGGCGCGCGATGCACGGGGCGACATCGGCTTCACGGTGCTGGTGGGCGGGGGCCTGGGGCGCTCTCCGATGATCGGGCAGGTGATCCGCGATTTCCTGCCGCTCCCCGACCTGCTGTCCTATCTGGAGGCGATCCTGCGCGTGTACAACCGCCACGGCCGGCGCGACAACCTCAACAAGGCGCGCATCAAGGTGCTGGTGAAGAGCTTGGGCGTCGAGCGCTTCCGCGAGCAGGTGGAAGAGGAATGGCAGCTCGGCCGCGCGAGCGCGGCGCGCCTGCCGGCGAGCGAAGTCGAGCGGGTGCGCAGCTTCTTCAGGCCGCAAGCCTACGAGACACTCGAGGACTGCGACGCCAGCGCCGGCCGCGAGCCGGCCTTCCGGGCCTGGTATCGCTACAACACCCGTCCCCACCGCGTCCCCGGGTATCGCGCGGTGTTCGTGTCGCTCAAGGCGCACGGACAGAACCCGGGGGACATGAGCTGCGGGCAGATGGAGGCGGTGGCGGCGCTCGCCGAGCGCGTGAGCTTCGGCCTCATCCGCACCACCCATAATCAGAACCTGCTGCTCGCAGACGTGCGCCAGAGCGAGCTGTACGAGGTGTGGCTCGAGCTCGCGCGTCACCAGCTGGCCACGCCGAACATCGGCACCCTCACGGACATGATCGCCTGCCCGGGGCTTGATTTCTGCTCCCTCGCCAATGCCGGCACGCTCGCAGTGGCGAAGCAGATCCAGGAGCGCTTCGACGATCTCGACTACCTGTACGACCTGGGGGATATCGAGATCAAGATGTCCGGCTGCATGAACGCCTGCGGCCACCACCACGTCGGCCACATCGGCATCCTCGGCGTCGACAAGCACGGCGAGGAGTGGTACCAGATCACCCTCGGCGGCTCGGCGAACGGCTTCACCGCGCTCGGTGAGGTCATCGGTCCCTCGGTACCGAAGTGCGAAGTCGCAGCGACCATCGAGCGAATCGTCGAGATGTATCGCACGCTGCGCGCCGAGGGCGAGCGCTTCATCGACACGTTCCGCCGCGTGGGCCTTGCGCCCTTCAGGGAGAGCGCCTATGCGACGCATCCTGCGGCGGCGTGAGATCGTGGCGGACGACTGGGTTCACCTCGGCGAGGAGGCGGCCGACGGCGCGGCGCTGATCGTGCCGCTGGTGGAGCTGCGCAAGGACCCGGGGCGCTGGTGGCAGTGGTCGGGGCGGCTCGGCGTGCGGCTCACCCCCGTCGACCGGGTGGAGGAGCTGGCACAGGAGCTGCCGCGACTCGACCTGGTGGCGGTGGAGTTTCCCAATCCCAGTGACGGCCGCGGCTACTCGGCCGCAAGGCTGCTGCGCGAGCGCTTCGGGTTCCGGGGCGAGCTGCGGGCCGTGGGCGCCGGCGTCCGTCAGGACCAGGTGTTCCTGCTCGCACGCTGCGGCTTCGATGCGCTCGAGCTCGCCGCGGGCGAGGACGCGGAAGCGGCCCGCCGCGCGCTCGAGCGCTATGACGTCGCCTATCAGCCGGGCTCACCCCAGACTGCGATCCGCAGGCAGCGTTTCTTCGCCTGACCTCAGCGCTGCGGCAGCGCGATGTCCGCAAACAGCTGGGCCACCTCCTCGGCGGAGGTGGCGCGGTGGGCCCGTTCCACCAGGCGCCGCTCGAGGTGCGGCGCGAGCAGCTGCGCAAACTCGTACATGTACTTGCGCAACAGCGTGCCACGGCGGAAACCGATCCAGGTGGTATGCGCCGCAAACAGGTGTGAGGCGTCCACGGCGATGAGATCCGGATCGCGCTCATCGACCGCCATGTGCGCGACGATGCCCACACCGAGCCCGAGGCGCACGTAGGTCTGGATCACGTCCGCATCCCGCGCGGTGATGGCGATGTTCGGCGTCAGCGCCGCCCTGGCAAACGCCTGATGGAGTGATGAGGGCCCGGTGAAGCTGAACGTGTAGGTGATGAGCGGGTACGCCGCCAGCGCCTTGAAGCTCAGGCGTGCGCCGTTGGCCAGCGGATGCTTGCGGGGAACGATGACCGTGCGATACCAGCGGTAACAGGGCAGCAGCGTCAGGTCGGAAAACAGCGCTTCCGAGCCGGTCGCGATGGCGCAATCGATACGGTCGCTCGCCACCATCTCGGCGATCTGCTCGGAGGTGCCCTGATGCAGGTTGAGGTGCACCTGCGGGTAGCGCGCGCGGAATTCCCGGATCACGTCCGGCAGCACATAGCGCGCCTGCGTATGGGTGGTGCCGATCGACAGGCTCCCCTTGCCCTCATCGCGCAGTTCGGTCGACAGGTGCCGGATGCTCTGGGCCTCCTGCAGGATCTTGAGCGCCCGCTCGATCACCTGCTGTCCCGCGGGCGTGATACGGGTGAGATTGCGTCCCTCGCGCACGAAGATCTGAAACCCCAGCTCGTCCTCGAGGAGCTTGATCTGCTTGCTCACGCCCGGCTGCGAGGTGTGCAGCTTCTGCGCCGCCGCCGTGATGTTGAGCCCGTTCTGGGCGACGGCGGCGAGATAACGCAACTGGTGCA
>Ga0209156_10001076_pt1 | contig 22514 bp, 25 predicted proteins | sample GraSoiAngelo_124_FD_185881 | JGI IMG/M metagenome (GOLD analysis project Ga0209156, IMG submission 185881) | Grasslands soil microbial communities from the Angelo Coastal Reserve, California, USA - 14_0927_05_20cm (SPAdes) (version 2) | ecosystem: Environmental > Terrestrial > Soil > Grasslands... | reverse complement strand
TGACAAGGACGTGGTTTCCCTGTTTGATCGCAAAATACTCAGCGGCCGTCAGCGCGAGTCTCGGAGTCAGAATACGCTCAATCGCAGGGTCATCCGCGAGATTTACGAACATGGTCACGTGGTCGAACGCGCCCTGTTCCTCAAAGTCGTCCCGGAAGAAGCGCAGTTCGTCTGCGGTGATGCCCATGGCTGCGAAGATCGTCGTGAATGGTTCATCTGATCCAACGACCTTGGCTTGTCGGGCGATCTGTGCCGCGACGGCGTTGTGGGGGAGACCTGAGGCTGAGAATAGTGGTAGCTTCTGGCCCCGGACTAGAGTGTTCATCCCGTCAATGGTTGAGATGCCTGTCTGGATGAATTCTCGAGGATACTCCCTAGCGAACGGGTTGATCGGGTTGCCATTGACATCCAAATAATCGTCAGGAATTATCCTCGGCCCGCCATCTATGGGGCGGCCGCTGCCGTCGAAGATTCTTCCAAGCATGTCTGTCGAGACCGGGAGTTTGACGGTCTCGCCGGTGAAGCGTATCCGGGTCTTTGCAACATCTAGCCCGGTGGTTCCTTCGAAGACTTGGACGACGGCGACTCCTCCCCCTATTTCTAGAACCTGGCCGCGTCTCTCTTCGCCGCTGGGCGTCCTGATACGGGCGAGCTCTCCGTAGCCGACTCCGCGGACCGACTCTACAAACAGTAGGGGTCCCGATATCTCTCTGATAGTCGCGTATTCCAGTCCTGCAAGCGCCATGGCTATTTCGCTCCGACATTCTTGAACTGCTGGTTGATCTCTTGTTCGATGTTCTGTGTGAAGCTGGCGAACTTGTCGGCGGGTATTAGCCGCATCCTGTCTATCTCAGTCTTGACGGGCAGTTCTAGGACCTTCTGCAAGGGTATGTTCGCGTCGACCGCTTTCTGCATGATCTTGTAATAGTCGAGTATGAGCTTGATCATGAGATGGATCTTCTGCTTATCGCAATAGGTGTCGGCGGGATTGTACGCGTGTTGCATGAGGAAGTCCTCCTTGATCATTCGTGCAATCTCGAGTGTGACGCGCTGGCTCTCTGAGAGAGCGTCGGGTCCGACGAGCATCACGATTTCTCGAAGTTCATCGTCCCGTTGCAGAATATTCATCGCCTCTTTCCGCATCATGGTCCAGTCGGGTCCGATCTCCTTCCGGTACCACTCGTCGAGAGTGTCCGTGTAGAGCGAGTAGCTTGTGAGCCAGTTGATGGCCGGGAAGTGGCGTCTGGAGGCGAGGTCCGTGTCGAGGGACCAGAAGACCTTTGCGATTCTCAGCGTGTTCTGTGTCACGGGCTCTGAAAAGTCTCCACCGGGTGGTGAGACTGCGCCGACGATTGAGATTGATCCGACACGGGTCTCGGACCCGGCAACTTCTACCCTTCCCGATCTTTCGTAGAACTCTGCGAGCTTTGACGCGAGATAGGCCGGATATCCTTCTTCACCGGGCATCTCTTCCAGTCGTCCGGATATCTCTCGCATGGCCTCGGCCCAACGGCTAGTCGAGTCCGCCATCAACGCCACATCGTAGCCCATGTCGCGGAAGTATTCCGCGATCGTGATTCCAGTATAGACGCTCGCCTCTCTCGCAGCGATGGGCATGTTGGAAGTGTTGGCGATGAGGACTGTCCGGTTCATTATCGGCTCGTTGCTTCTCGGATCGACCAGCTGGGGAAACGTCTCAAGGACCTCCGCCATCTCGTTCCCTCTCTCGCCGCATCCTACGTAGACGATGACCGACGCGTCAGCCCATTTGGCAAGCTGCTGTTGCGCCATCGTCTTGCCGGTGCCGAAGGCGCCGGGGATGGTAGCGGTGCCCCCTTTGGCTATGGGGAAGAAGAAGTCGATTATTCTCTGCCCGGTCAGGAGCGGGGTGTTGCTGGGGAGTTTTCGTCTGAAGCTTCTAGCTGTCCGCACTGGCCAGGTGTTCAGCATGAACAGTGTGACAGGCCCGTTGGGGGATTCTAGTTCGCCGATCGGCTCGGTGACCGTATAGTCGCCTTCTTTGACGATCGATGATATCTTTCCGGACTGGTTCGGCGGGACCATTATCTTCTGGGTGATGAGGCTGGTCTCTTTGACCTGGCCGATAATGTCTCCTCCAGTCAGGTTCGCGCCGGGCTTGGTGGTGGGGACGAAGTGCCATTTCTTGCTCTTGTCGATGGGGGGGAGGGTTAGGCCACGCCTGACGAAGGGTCCGGTCTTTTCGAAGAGTATCGTGAGTGGTCGTTGGATCCCGTCGTAGATCTGGCCAGTGATTCCCGGCGCTAGCTCAACAGACAGCGGTTTGCCGCTTCGCTCCACTTTCTCTCCGGGTCGTAGGCCCGCGGTCTCCTCGTACACCTGTACCGTGGCCCGGTCTTGTTCTATCTTGATGATCTCTCCGATGAGACCTTGGTCGCCGACTCTGACGACTTCGTACATTTCGGCGCCGAGCATGCTGCTGGCCACTATGACGGGACCGGCTACCCGTTCCACCTTTCCAGGCTTGAAGCTCGACATGGCGCCATCAGTAACAGTGAAGTGAAGAGGCGTCGGCCGAGTTCTGATTAAAACCTTCTCCGTGCCATGGAGAGTTACATTAGCCTCATTATGCCGCTGTGGGGCTGAGTGCTCCTCTAACGAGTTCCGGTTGTGATTCTTGGAATTGTTTAGGGGAGTAGCGTCTAAGACAGCGCAGTCTAGCTACAAGCGGCTCATCCAACTATTGGTAATAGGCTCTGATGGTGATCATTGTCCACAGACTACGTATGATGCAGCTAGAGAGGTTGGCGGCCAGATCGCGTCTCACAGTGCGGTGACCGTTACTGGGGGATTGGGTGGTGTAATGGAGGCTGCATGTAGGGGGGCGAAGGAGAAGGGTGGAATGGTCGTCGGGATCATTCCTCACGAGGATATGAGCTACGCGAACCCCTACTGCGACATCATCATTCCTACTGGGTTAGGGTTTGCCCGGAACTTCGTCACCGCCTATTCGGCGGATGCGGCGATAGTTGTTGGGGGTGGCGCGGGCACGTTTATTGAAGCGTGTGTCGCCTATCAGAAAGGGAAGCCGATCGTGGCTTTGACTGGTTCGGGTGGGACCGCGGACAAGATCGCGGACACTTTTCTGGACGATCGAAAAACGATCAAGGTGGTCTCGGCCTCGACTCCGCGGGAGGCCGTGGAACAGGCGATTGATCACGCGTCGAACGGGAAGAAGGGCGTGAAATACTTCCAGAGCGTAGCCCGGATGATCTAGCTCGCTCCGAGCCGACCTGCAGCCTTCAACACCCGTAGTGCGTTGAGTGTTATCATCTCGTTCGGTCCGTTGCGGCCCCAGTCAACCACTTCGACGTTAGAGACTGCGAGCTTGGCCTGCTTCTTCCGTTGCAGACTCCAGTAGTAGCCTTCGGGCCTCCATCTACCATCCTCTCCACGTTTCGACTCGACGAGCTCGATTGCTTCCCTAGTCCGGGGGTCCCCGAGTTTGCCTGCTCGATGGAGGATTGAGAGTGCCTGGAGAATATCATAGTGCCAGTATAAGGGATAGTGGAGCTCTGTGAAAGGGTGAATCGACCGACGGATTCTCGAGTGAAATGTCTCAGGAGGACGTTCCTCGCCTGTTCGACAAGAACGAAAGATGCGATGCTTCAGGAAGAATTCCGCAGCCTTCTCCACAGACTCGCGAACAGCAATGTCCCCTGTAGCATGGTAATATTCAAACAGTCCCCAGAGGGTCGATAGGCTCTCGTTGAATGAGGAGTGCCTCGCCTCCTCCCTACGGTCACAATTCCATCCCCCATCCGGCCACTGCCACTTCATCAGCGACTCTGCGAGCCGTCTAACACGAGGGTCTTGAGCGATTCCTAGACGGCTGCAGACAGCGAGCGCGTTTCCTTCTTGAGAGGCGCATCTTCGATACAAGCCGTTGATTCGTGGAACATTTCCAAGGTGAGCCTCGCCGAGTAGCCATTTGAGAATGAGGTCGGTCGCTTTTACTGCCGGTCGAAAACCCTCCCCTACTCCCAGCTCTACTAGTGATACGAGACGCCAGTGGGCTCCCGTCCATTTCTGGTAGGGGTGCACTCCGAAGCCTCCATCCGGCTGCTGATCGTCAAGAAGGGTACGTACTCGGGACCCTTTTGGGATGAGTCGTCTCGTCTTCTCGACTTCGGACGAGTCCGCGCGGTTGTCGGCAAGCTCCGTCAGCGCGAAATAGCGGACGGAGGGATCGTGAGACCGAAGGAGCCATACAACTCCAGGATCATGCCCATCTTTCAGCCTCTCTTCAGAACTAGGCGGACCCTTCAACTCACTATCTTGAATGAGTTCGACTGTTTTATTCCTTAGGAAAACAGGGGGTTTCCATCTAGGCCAAGTCCCCTGAATTCTAGGGAACTGATGGGGTATCGCCTCTTGCCATGTTTGGTGAAAAATCAGTGCTCTCTGGAAAATGACACACGTTAAATATTGAAAAGTAATGCTCAGCGTCCGTGGTCGCAAAGCTGTGTCATTTCACAACCGTCGTTCGTTCCGGATTAGAATCGAATTCATAGGCTAAATGAAAACCCGAGAGCGATGATGTTCAGCAGGATTGTAGGCGATTGAGCAATTACTCGAAGAGTAGCGCGATCCTCGTCGTTCTACTAGTTACGATCATAGAAGATTCCGGGCTAATCGCCTGGCTGGCGTTACTCCACACCTCCATGATCTACATGGGCATTTCCATTGCCGCGCTGGTTCTCTTGGTCGTGCTCCTCATCGAGCATTCGATCATGCAACGCGCAGAGAATCCGGATTTTACCGGCAGGGTCTTCCTCGAAATAATCGGGTTTACGACTCTTGAGGTGGTCAACTGGAGCGTCTGGCTGGCTCTGCTTTCGAACACCTCCTCCCTGTTCTCGATGACTTCCCTCCTCGCTTCAGCCTACTTCTTTGTCGGGTTCTACATTGAACACCAGATTACTGAAAATGTGATCACGCGACAGCCGTTTCTCCACTTTAGAAACGCAAGAGGCGTGATCACGGCGGGAGTCATTCTTGAGACTCTTAGCGAAGGTGTTGGGGCACGACTCTGGATATCCTACGGACTAGCAGGCATGGGACTAACAAGCATAATATTTCTCATCATAGGCTCCACGATAGAGCACTCCATTCAATATGTAGTAGGAAGAGTGCCCGTGCAGAGTCAAATTGCGGGACGCGTACCAGCATAGCTAAGCCAGGGATCTAGACCCGTTAAGTTCGAATGTGGTCGTCATAGATTTCCAGATAAGTGCTGGTTGAGGATTTTGCGCTAGCCGAACGCCAGTAAGGTCAGTCAGGCTTGCTGCCGTGGCTCTTCATGTATGTGGCGATGTACCACTGATTGCCGAAAGGGTCTTGCACCGCGCCTGACCGCTCCCCATAGTCCATGTCCTTGACCTCATGAAGACTCTTGCCACCCGCCTTCAGCGCCAGGACATAAACCGCGTCCACGTCGTGGACAAAGAGGTGTATGCCGATCTTGAGAGGCTTCCAAGGGTCGCCCGCACGACCTGTCTCCAGCACGGAGTCTCCGATCCGAAATGCCGTGTGCAGAAGCTTCCCGTCCGGACCGAGTGCACGCTGATCGTGAAGTTCCTCGGCACCAAACGCGGCCTTTGCGAATCCTACAAGATCCTCCGGCTCATCGACGATAAAGTAGGGTGTCACAGTCCGAAAGCCGGGCGGAATGTGAGAGGCGGGTTTCGTGGTCTGCATCGTCACTAATCGCGGACGATGTGTGCGCGTTAAGGGTTTCGGCCGATCACATTACGGTCCAACATCGGTCGGGAAACCAATGTCTGAGCTAACATCTTGAGGCATGATTGTGGTGGGGCTGAGTGGCTCCATAGCTAATCTCGGCTGTCTCAACTGTTCGCAACGCCTTTTGAACTGCGGGAACATCAACTTGGGGCAGTCCTTTGGCGTCTCAGATGTCAGACAGTCAGGTAGAGACTTTATCGAAACAATTCAAGTACTTCTCAGAGAAAGTCTATCCTGGTTCCTCCCCGCTTTACCAAGGGCTTTCAGCACGAATCGCAGAAGACCCAGAAATCCTATCCCTCGCCTCAGAGTCGAGGAAGGGAGAGATCGTTCCAAATCTTTTCTTCGCGACCGTTCATTTCCTCCTCCTTCAAGGAACAGAGCATCCCCTCTCGGCCTTCTTCCCAAGCCTCTGTTCTTCTAGCGGAGGCGGCGGTGATCCATATCCGTATTTCCGTTCCTTCTGTTTGGAAAATAAGAACCGCATTAGGTGTCTTGCATCATCAAAGAGGGTCCAGACCAACGAGGTGCAACGTTGTGCCTGCTTACTACCTGCCTTCGAACTAGTAGCTCGAGAATCGCGGGGAGGACCGCTCTCCCTTGTAGACATCGGTGCTAGCGCTGGCCTAAATCTCCTGTGGGATCGATATGGGTATGATTATGGTACCGGTCGAAAGTATGGCAATGTCAACTCTCCTGTCCAGATCTCGTGCACTGTCCGAGGGGACCCAAAACCTCCGATTCCCGAAATCTTTCCCTCGGTCGAATCGCGGCTAGGAATCGATCTCAATCCAATAGAGGTTCGTGATACGGAAGAGATGCTGTGGCTAAAGAGCCTCGTCTGGCCTGAACACACGAAGAGAGCCGAACTGTTGCAACGGGCGATTGAATTGGCCAGGCGGGATCCTCCTCGAGTAATCTCAGGGGACGTTGTTGACGTCTTGCCGGGTGTGTTGTCGGAGTTGCCTAGGCATTCAACGATCTGCGTCTTTCACAGCCATACCGTTTACCAGTTTCCTCAGGAACTACGGGACCGGCTTTTGTCGCAAATCACAGAGCTTTCAAGAAAGAGAGATCTCTTCGAAGTTTCATTCGAATGGTGGCGTGGGAAAGACCAGCCCTCGCTTGAATTGAGTCGAGTGCGTGACGGCAAAAGACGAGAAGAGCTCCTAGCGTATTGCAGTCCGCATGGAGAATGGTTGCAATGGGTCCAGAGGACTTAGACATGAGCTTATGGAGATAAGGAGGATTTGAACCAGAGCCGGGCTGGGGCAGTGGTGGGGCTGGCCGGATTTGAACCGGCGATTTCGTGGGCTCCCGGCATGGATGAGCTCCCAAGCCACGCGGCCAGTCCAGGCTTCTTAACATAAGCCTTCTAGACCTGGCTAGCCGACAGCCCCTGAAGCCGCTGTCGAACCGGTGTCGCTTTAGCTCTTACTATTCAGCAGAGTCCAGTGGAAGAAGAAGGCAAAGACAAGCCCGTACTGGTTTGGTTATTGCGGTGTCGGTGCAGTTGGATTTTATACCAGCAGATGGGTATGGTAGGAGGCACTGGGACAACAGAAAAGCAAGGAACAAGCCCTTGGAAACAACTGACCAAAAGGTCCTGAGGACATGCCTCGTCTGCAACCGCAAGTTTCTCGGATGGTTCAGCGAGAAATACTGTAGCGCCGACTGCAGAATGGAGGGCAACCGTCTCAAAGCTCGGTTGCGCAAGCGGAAGAGTAGGAAGTCGGGCGAACTTCGTGAGGGAGTCATATCCCAGCAGCTGGTGGAGCTCGGCTTGTCCGAGACTCAGTATCCGATGTACAATCACGAGATTGTTCCGACGATGTATGCGAACTTCACACTGTACCACGCCCGAGATGGCAAGCGTCACGTGAGATCCTACTACGATCTGCTACGGGAGATTGCGAAACTTAACGGTACAAACCTCAGCACAATACTTTCAAACATGCGTCCACGGGACGAGTCAAACTAGCCATCTACCGGTCCAGTTTCCGTAAATCCTCAATCTTCCCGAGGTAAGTTCCGTCGAAGAGGTACGCTTCACCATTTTCAAAATCCACAGCGCCAGATCTAAGCACGGGTCCCATGTACTCCTTGTAGAGGTCTGTCCATCCTTCCGTAAAGGCTCGATTGATCGGCTGTCCTCCCAGATAGTCGTTGAAGCTGGGCATTATGACGCAGTCAGCATCAACAACCTTGACTCCGTACTTTTTCCCGTACTCATCCAACGGGTCGCCCTCGTACTTTACAGATTCATGCTTCAAGACTCCCTCAGCAAGCTTATGGCCATTGCTCTTGGCTCGAACCCAGGCCTGACGGGTGATCCTGAAACCCAGCGGGTCTTTGAAGACGACGACGGGATGGAGATGGCCCATCACCAAGAACTTGCAGCCGAGCAGTGGCGGCGATGGCCAGGCGTGGCCGTGGAAGAGGCCGACGCTGTTCCAGAGAGAAATTCCCTCTGATGTGCTAATCTTAACACTGGAGGGTGTGAGCGGTTCTAGGTTTCCGTCATGGTTTCCAGGGACCACCTGGACATTTGGGATGATCTCGACTAGACCCTCGAAAAATTCGGGCACATACTTCCATTCTTCCAGCTCGACCTTTGCCACGGCATGTTTCACGTCGCCTAGGAGGATGAGCTGTCGGGGATGAACATCGTTGACGATCTTGCGGAGCTTCTCTAGGAGACGAGGTACCTGGGAGGGCACGTGTATCCCCTGGTGCGACAGCGAGACCTCCCAGCCGAGGTGGAGATCAGCAACAACCAGGACCCTCTCAGCATCTCTCTCCAGTAGCAGCGCCGGCTGATCCGCTACCGGTTTCACAATTGTTGTTTCGGACACGGCGTGGCAGATCTCACACGCCTAGCCACAGCGTTTCCCCTTAAAATCAACTCTCCGATGCGCATCTGGAAGACTCATCCGGACTGAAAGAGAACGGGGGGTTTCTGCTCGGCTCTTGCAATTGCTCACGGACGGCGTCTGGTCGAGGAACCGGAGTTAAGCCGGCTAATGTCAGTCGTCTAGCTCGTGGGCCTTCTATGGCGCAGCGAGTAGAAGCCCACTGATACGGCCGCTCCCACTGCGGCTATGACCACTCCGATCTGTATCCACAAACCAGTCGTGGCGGTAAAGCCAGATCCTGCAGGAACGTTGTATGTGAAGTAGTTCCCGTTGTTGTCGTTGGTCGCCTTGTTGTTGTTATTGTCGTACGCTACTATGTAGTATGTTACATTGCCGCCGTTGTAGAGTGGAGGAATGTGAGCGATGGCCCGCTGGCTTGTGGAGTTGTAGGATGCAACTACCGTCGTGTTGACTGCGTTCCAGTTGTCTGTAGAGTAGTGTATGGTCACGTTCTTGACGCCACTACCTGCGGTGACGGTTACGTTTACCGTGACCTGATCATTTGGTCCGGGCGATGCTGGGGAGATGCTTGGTGTGCTAATGCGCAGTCCGGGGGGGGCGGCAACCGTTGCAATCGCGGGCAGAAATAGCAAGAGTGAGAGAGCAAACGCTATTCTCTTTGAGTATGGTGACAAGGGTTTTCCACTCGTACATGGAGGTCCTGAGACATACCTTTCTTGTAACTCCCATCGGGCAATGCAGGCTCTTCTTTGCACCTACAAAGTCCCTTCTAGGATGGAGAAAAGTGTGCACAAAATTTGGTCAGAATAGTCTGACCTAGTCAGTCAATTAGGTACCATACGACTACCTTTGGAGGGGTCTCACTTTGGCTTGGGGTTCTGCACTTGGACCTGAATGGGTCCCGAGACTGCGGACTTTAGGAGGTTTCTACGGGTTCTCTCGAAGTTCAGCCATTCCTCGAACTGCTTGTCGCTCATCGTGAGCAGATTGAGATAGTCGGCGACGTGTTTCTTTCCGATGAAGTCGAGTCCTTCGAGACTCTGTATTCTCTCCTCCATCTCGGGAGTCAGAGCTAGCTCGTTCATCTGTTTTGAGATCTTCAAGAGTCGTTCGATAATCTCGTCGTCGGCTCTGGCGTCGATGCCCAGCTGTTTGAGGGCTTGGAGCGCCTCGCGGGTTCTCTGCTCTCCGTACTTTTCGCTTCCGCCTTCGCCGTGAATGAATTCGAAGACTTCAGCCGTTGCCCGGTAGTATGTCTCTATGAAATGGTCGACCCGTTCCTCCTTGGCTACCTCCACCAGTCCCGCGTCGAGGAGCTTGCGGATATGGTGGTAGATCCCCTGAGGGGTCTTCTGGAGTTCCGATGCTATCTGACTGACCGTCATTTCTTTTGCTCTGAGGAGGTAGATGACCCGTCGTCGAGTGTCATCGGCCATCAGCTCGAACGCGTTGGGGTCTCGGACGAACTTGAACGTCCTCAAGATCTCAGGTTCTATACAAATTCATAGCTTAACTGACTAATAGCACTTTCTGAATCAGACACATCGATGTTTTACTCAACCAAACTAAGAGTTTAATACTGGCAGAGACAGATCATGATTTGTGTAATGAAATATGAGCTTGAATGATGGAACTCTGGATTTGGGAGCCCTCAAAGGCACCCGCAGCCGGCAGTCCTCCCTCAAAGGGCTGCTTCAACCCGCACACACGCCAAAACAAGACTCAGAGTGCATCCAGTGCATGAATGCCCCAGCGTTCGAGACCCGGAGAAGAGCGCTGAAGAGCGCGGCTCTCTCAATCGAACGTGTAAAGGGCAACGCACAGGCCACCAATCTGCGCATCCAGTTGAGGTAGGCAAAACCTAACTCGAGGAACCAGTTAAGGGCTCTCGTGAGGAACCAATGCGATACCATGTTAGGGCTCAACCCAGAATGGGAGAGCTCGCGTCTTTCTGGTCAGCTCTCAACGACAACACTATAGAAAGACAAGAGCCTGACGGGAAGGAAATCGTCGCCTCTATGAAGAGGGCAGTCATGACTGACAACGGAGTCGAATGGGACGAGACATGTTATTGCACTCCGCCCTTACGCCATGAGAGGTCAACCGTCTATGACCAATTCTTCGATCATATGAAGATCGAACCAGTAACATCACCACTACATCTTCACGGTGGACGCTTCTGGGACTATTTGCGCGATCATACGAGCGGCAGTAAGAGCGATGGCCGAGAAGTGTCTGCCGGGTACCAGGCTAGGTACGTCCCTATCCGTATCGTATGAAGGCCAGGCTTTCGGTCAGTCAAGCAAGGTAAGAAACCCTATCATAATCCCGATGCTGCGTTCTGACCAGAGGCTAGTGTCGGCTAAGTCTGACGAAGACATTGTGCTGAAGCACGTATCGGAGGAACTACGCCGCACTCATACTTTGACGGATGAACAGAAGCAGACCCTTGCCAAGGTCTTCGAGAAGAGACTTCCTCAAGCTCTCGCTCTAGTGGACGCGAGAAACGTCACTAGCTACAGGTTCAAGCCAAGCGGGCGGACGATATGGATCGTCAAAGGTCGAAAGGGCGAGTACCAAGTTGTGCCTGAGAGCATGTTCTGCACCTGCGACGACTACTACTTCCGCGTCATGGACAACAAGAAACAGTTGTGCTACCACCTGGTCGCGCAGCAGATTGCGGAGGCTCTGGGACAGTTTGACGCCAACGTCATGTCCGATTCACATTATTCTGAAGTCACCTCCAAGTGGAGTGCACGCACGTCTTCTGGGCGTAGCTGAAAGTTTTTGTAGCCGTTTCCCGCCGCGTCCCTTCTCGTATGGTAGAGCTGACGTGTCATACCTTCCCCCGGACACCGAATACTCGCTACTCCAGCTCATACTCTACATTTTCAGCTTCGTAACACTCGTCCTGATCTTCTTCTACATCGCCAGCGAGAGACCCGGCGAGAAGAGGAAGAAAGAAGAGGAAGAAGACTAGCCCCCCTTCTAGGGTTTAAGTGTCCCCAGCCGATGAATAGAGCTGTAGATGCCAGACTCGGCCTTTTCAGTCCTAAAACCGCCCGTACTGGAGAGGCTTGAGAAAGAAGGCTTCCTAGAAGCCAGCCCTATACAACAGCTCTCCATTCCAGCCATTTTACGCGGCGAGAACGTACTCCTCATCGCGCCGACCGGAACTGGCAAGACGCTGGCAGCAATTCTCCCAGTCCTCGACGAGTTTCTCGAGAAACGGTCTTCAGAAAAGGCGCACGGTATCTCTATCCTCTACATCACCCCTCTACGCGCCCTCAACCGGGACCTATTGCGTAGGCTCGAAGAGATGGGGCGCGATCTAGACGTAAAGATCCAGGTCCGCCACGGGGACACGTCGATGAGCGCTCGGTCCCGGCAGGCAAAGAGTCCCCCGGACATGCTCATCACAACTCCCGAGACGCTCCAGTCAATCCTTGTCGGGAGAAGAATGAAGGAGCATCTCCGGAGGGTCAGATGGATCGTCGTCGATGAAGTACACGAGTTGGCAACGGACGAACGTGGCGTCCAGCTCTCCATCGCCTTGGAGCGACTCTTAGAATTGACCGGGGTAGAGTTCCAGAGAATCGGTCTCTCAGCAACGATAGGCGAGCCTGAGAGGATCGCCCAGTTCCTGGCGGGGACGAATCGAAAGATCAGCATCCTCCGTTCTGACGAGGAGAGGGGCCTAGAGATTAGCGTCGGGTCTGTCTCTCCGACGCACAAGGACCAGGAAGAAGCATCCGGGCTTGGTCTGCCTGCATCCACCGTTGCCCGAGCAAGAAAGATACAACAGTTGATAGAGGCCCACAAGTCGACCCTAGTCTTCACCAATACTAGAGAGCATGCAGAGGCTCTCGCGTCCCAGCTCCGCGCCCTAGGCACAACCAGCGTTAGGGTCCATCATGGATCCCTATCGCGGGAGCTCAGAGAGGAAGCTGAAAAGGAGTTTCAGGAAGGCAGGCTCAGAGGACTCATCTGCACAAGTAGCCTAGAGCTCGGGATCGACATCGGCAGCGTAGATTTCATCATCCAGTACACCTCCCCCCGAGAAACAACGAGACTGGTCCAGAGAATCGGGCGTAGTGGCCACACCCTCGGCGGAACCAGCCGCGGAATTATACTAACGACGAGCCCGGATGACATTCTAGAGTCTGCCGTGCTCATCTCCCGGGCGAAACAGGGAAGGCTTGAACGTCCTATAATTCATGAGAAGGCCCTGGATGTTCTCGCTCACCAGATCATCGGAATACTTCTACAAGAACGTCGGATGACCGCCGAGCAGATTCTACACCTTGTTCAGCGATCTTATCCTTTCCGCGAGCTACAGCCAGACGAGCTAGACGATGTAATTCACCAGATCGACGAACTCCGTCTCATCCGTAAGTTCGGCGACACTTTCTCACCGCGGAACCCTAAGGCGATCCAGTATTATTTCGAGAACCTTTCGGTCATACCAGACGTCCAGAAGTATACGGTATTCGATTTCTTCCGTAAGCGACGCATCGGGACCTTGGACCAAGACTTCGTTGCGCGGAGGTGTGTCAGTGGTGCCGAGTTCATACTTCACGGACAGACTTGGCGAGTAATCTCAGTCGACGAGGAGAAGCTGCACGTAGAGGTCGAGGCGGCTCCTCCAAGCCTCACCGCGATTCCCGGATGGGAGGGAGACATGATCCCTGTACAGATGGACGTGGCCTCTGAGGTGGGTAGAATGCGAAGAACGCTCGCACTGAGCGGTGAGCTGGATGGTGTGCTTGAAGATCCTGAGAGGGAGAAGGCAAGCGCGACCCTCGCTCTGCAGGCGAAGCAGGCGAAGATCCCGTCCGACAAGCTAGTCTTGGTCGAGGGTTTCGAGAACAGTGTCATCGTCCACACTTGCGCAGGTAACTTGGTCAACGAGGCACTGGCGAACGCGATGGCCGCGCTTTTCGGATCTAGGCTGGGGTCCAATATAGCCACCCAGGTGGACCAGTACCGGTTTGCACTGATCTTTCCTCGCCCGGTCAGTGCCTACATGGTTGCTGAGGAGTTTGGAAAGCTGACGCCGAACGATCTGGAGACGATGATCAACGACACTGTCGAGCATTCGGACCTGTTCGCCTGGAAACACTGGCACGTGCTCCGGAGAATCGGTGCTGTCAGTCGAGCCGCAGAATACAAGGCTCGGCAAGCGAGACTGCTGGTTGACATCTTCAAGAATTCGATAGCCAACCGCGAGACCCGGCGAGAACTGTTTGCGGAGAAGCTGGACATTGAAGGCGCCAAGAAACTCCTCTCAATGATCGGATCAGGTGATGTCCTGTTGGAGGCCGTCCAGGACGCCGGACAATGCACACCACTAGCTCTTCCGCTTCTGGACCGCATCGTCCCCCATGGGCTTCTCCGTCCCGCTGTTGAGGAGACCTCGATTATCGAAGTGATCAAGAGCAGACTATTATCAACAAAGCTGCGGCTGCTGTGTATCAACTGTGGAAAGTGGGATGGGATCAGAACGGTCGACAATCTGCAGGAGCAGATACGATGTCCAAAGTGTCGATCGACCTTGATCTCGGCGACGTATTTGAGCAACGACGCGTTGCCCAGGATAATTCAGAAGAAGATCAATGGGGGGAAGCTGCAAGCAGAGGAGGAGAAGGAGTGGATGACGGCTTGGCGGTCTGCGGGTCTGTTGCAGACCTATGGGAAGAAGGCGGGTCTGGTCATGGCGGCTAGAGGCGTGGGTCCGGCGACTGCGACGCGGTTGTTGAGGAATCGGACTGGGGGAGAAGATGACTTATACCTGAGCATCCTCCGGGCTGAGAGAGAGTTCGAGCGTACCCGTATGTTCTGGGACTAGCCCATGCCCGCGTCTTTCGATGACCTGTTGAACCAGATACTGTCCAGTAATCCGAACCTCGGCCGAGATCAGCTCATCACTATGGTAGAGCAGAAGAAGCAAGAGTCCCACGGACTATTGTCAGATGAAGGAGCAATCCGCCTCGTAGCACAGCAGCTCTCAATGTCTCCCCTCCCGACCGTTGGGTTTGCAGACCAGCGGATCTCCAGCGTTCACGCGGGGCTGAACAACTCGACAATCACTGGACAAATAATAATGGTCGGCGACGTTCGAGAGTTTCAACGCTCCGACGGGACCCAAGGGAAGGTATTGAGACTGAAGGTCGGGGACGCATCTGGCCAGATAACCTGCGTCTTCTGGGACGATATGGCCGACACTGTCGCCAGAGAGACTTTGACACCCGGCTCCTGGGTCAGGCTTCTTCACGGTTACACGAAGCAGGGGATGGGCGGGGATGTCGAGTTCCACCTCGGATCCAGGGCCAGTTTTCAGATCTTGAAGAGATCCTCCTCACCAGAAACGTTCACAGAGGCTGCCGTGACTCCTGCAGTCAACTTTCGGGCCTCTGATCAGCTCCGCGTCCGTCTTCTGAAGCTTCAGAAGAGCCAGTCCGAAAAGGGTCCCACGTGGGCTCTGTGTTCCAGCGAGTCCGGCCTATTGATCGCCAAATTCTGGGACAACCGGGCTCAGGATGTTCTGGCGGTTGGCGAGGGTTCGCTGGTCTTGATTCAGGACCACTGGGTTACTGAGAGGAACGGTATGGTCTATGTCAACGTCGGTTCGAAATCTTCTGTGAGCAAGCAGAGCGCAGATTTCGTCGCCGAAACACCTGTTTCGTCGATAGGATCTGTTCGACCAGGGCCAATTCTATGGACTATTTCAGGCAAGGTTATCGAGAGGGGTGAAGTGAGGGAGATCGAGACCCGTGAGGGCCGGAGAACAAGAGTCTCAAATATCAACCTGGAAGATGATACTGCGAGGATACGGGTCAGCCTCTGGGATGCTCATGCCGAAAGAGCTGAAAGCCTAAGAATAGGCGACCACGTAAGAGTGGTAGGCATCAAGGTCCGAGAGAACATGAACGGGGAGAAGGAAGCCTCTACCGTATTTCTCACACAGCTCGAGAAACAATAGCCACTGCTGAACATTATGATGGCCCTTAGAGTCGGGAAGGACGTTTTCGACTACATCAACGAGGTCAAGGTAGAGAAGGCTAGACACGCTATGAAGAAGCGGCTGCAGGACTATGCGCCGAATCCCAACGCTATCGACAAGCTGGAAAACATCGACCAGAAGTACCATCTCATCGTATTCTCAGCTGAATGGTGCGGAGACTGCGTCGCATACGTGCCGGGCCTAGCCAAGTCTCTCGCAATCGCGAAGAACGACATGGTACAAGCCCGCGTCGTAGACTACGATAACCATCGAGACATGGCTGATGAGATGAACATACGAAAGATTCCGACGATCATCGTCTACGACAAGAACTGGAAGGAGATCGGCAGATTTGTGGAGAGCCCCCGCAAATACGGGACCGTTGAAGAGGAGCTCTGCGCAATACTAGACTCGACCACAGGGGCTGCGAAAGTCTAGTCAGACGGCTGAACCGAGTCCAGGCGAGAAATCAAGAGGCATTCGTTCGTGAGAAGTTCTTGGTATTGCACGGTTCTTCCCATGGAAATGCTCGTCATTTTGGGCGGACTGCGTTTATCATCCGATTCTCATAATCACTGTACCAGAACCTTAAGCCATCCCAGCATAGTCCCGTAGGTCTCCCCGAAAGCCCATACCTTCCCAGCTCCTTTCCACTGTCGAGGTCTATTCCAATCAGCAGGCTTCGGTCGTAGTCCGTGTACCAGATGCTGTTCTCGACTTGAGCGAGACCATCCGCCCTCCCCAGAGTCCTGTATTCTCCAAGGCGCTTGTGGTCCTCGAGAGAGCGCTCCTCGATGAGGCCCCGCTGCTTGAATCCTACCCAGTACTTGGATTCTGAAATGCAGAGCCCGCAGGCGTTTTCACGTTCCTGGCCAAGGTCAGTCTCTCTGAGAACTCTACCCTCTGCCGGATCGATTACGACGATTCTCTTTGGACGACCAGCGATCTGCCACAAGTTCGCGCCGTCATACCCTAAGTCTGTTCGAACATTTGGGCAAGTTATTTTCGCGAGCACTTTCCCAGAGCCGGGATCGAGGCGATAGACCAGACTGGTCTCGCCGTCTGAGTGCCATAGGGTCTTCCCGTCCCAGGCGAGCCCACACAGATGTGATCCCGGAGCAGCAAGTTTCCGCTCAATCTGGAGTTTCATGGTTAAGATTCAGCCACGAGTCTCGATCTGGCTACGGGATATTTCTCACCATTCTTTCGAAGCTTTCGTTCGATCGCTTCCGAAATGTCAACGTTCAAGACATCGGAGAAGCCAAGGCAGTAGATCATCACGTCGGCAAGTTCGTCAGAAATCTCATTCTCTCTCTTTCTGTCCATGAGGACTTCTCGCATCTGCTCATCTGTCTTCCATTGGAAATGCTCCAATAGTTCAGCAGCCCCAACGCTTATTGAAATTGCAAGGCTCCGGGGAGTGTCATATTTCAGCCAATCTCTACTATCCCTGAACTCCGACACTTGCTTCTTGAGCATCCCGACTGTCGTATCGTCATCCATGCCAAACGGGACCCATTCAAGGGCTAATCTCACTTACTACGTCAAGGATTTACTCCACATCGAGTCGAGGAAGAAGATGTTGCAAAAACCGTCAAGGAATAGCCTTAAGCGAGAAGAGGTACCTCAACTGGTGGATTTGTAATTGTCTAGGGTTGCTCCTTATGGTTCTTGGAAGTCTCCGATAACTTCCGAGTTGTACGCGTCGGCCTATGTCGGGCTTAGCGAGGTCCAGCTCGAAGACGGGACCGTCTACTGGAACGAACTCCGTCCTAAGGAGCAGGGCCGATACGTGGTCGTGCAACTGCAAACTGATGGCACGACCCATGATATTACTCCGCCTGGATTCAACGCTCGGACAAGGGTCCACGAGTACGGCGGCGGATCATACCTTGTCGATAAGGGAACCGTCTACTTCTCCAACTATTCGGACCAACGCCTTTACAGGCAGAAGCTCGGGTCGAGCCCGGAGGCACTGACGCCGCTGGTGGATGTGAGATATGCGGATGGCGTGATCGATCATCAGAGCAATAGAATCGTCTCCGTTCGTGAGGATCATACAGTGAAAGGAGAAGCGGTCAATACAATTGTGTCCGTCGATCTTGCCTCCGGTGGTCCCGGAGAAGTCCTCGTTTCAGGTAACAATTTCTATTCCAGCCCTCGAATCAGCCCGGACGGACGCCAGCTCGCCTATCTTACGTGGAACCATCCCAACATGCCTTGGGACGGCACAGAACTCTGGGTCAGTACTTTCGATGCTGACGGAAAACCGGTCAACTCTCAGAGAGTCGCTGGTGGACTTAAAGAGTCCGTCTATCAGCCTGAATGGTCGCCTGATAACCGGCTCTACTTCGTCTCCGACCGCACTGGCTGGTGGAACATATACCGCTCGAATAATGGACGCGCGGAAGCAATCTGCCCGTTGGAAGCCGAGTTTGGTGGTCCCCAGTGGGTCTTCAGACAGTCCCATTACGGTTTCGCATCGCCCCGGCAGATCATTTGCATTTACACAATGAAGGGAGGCACGCATCTTGCAAGACTGGACACGGTGACTGGACGGTTAGAAGAGATTCTAACACCCTACTCTGGGGGAGCCCGACAGATCCGAGACATTGCTGTTGGGCCTGATCATGCCGTCTTCGTGGGAGGATCGCCGACTGAGGCGGAGTCGATTGTCCAAATAGACCTGAGGACCCCAAAGTTGACGGTTCTCCGTCGTTCGAGAAATGTCACAGTCGACAATCGCTACCTTTCAATCCCAAGACATGTGGAGTTTCAGACAACAAACGGGCTCACAGCCCACTCGTTCTACTATCCGGCGAAGAACCCTGACTATTCTGCTCCCGCCGGTGAGAAGCCTCCGCTAATCGCTATCTGCCATGGAGGCCCTACGGGTCAAACATCGACTGTTCTGCGATATTCCATTCAGTACTGGACGAGCCGGGGGATAGCAGTGCTCGACGTCGACTATCGAGGCAGCACAGGCTACGGGCGACCCTACCGGGAACGCCTTAACGGACAATGGGGCGTGGTTGATGTTGACGACTGCGTCAACGGCGCACGACATCTTATCCAGAATGGAGAGGTGGATCGAAACCGTGTCGCAATAGAAGGCGGAAGCGCGGGAGGGTATACCACCATGTGCGCTTTGACTTTTCGGGATTTCTTCAAGGCCGGTGCCAGCTATTTCGGGATCAGCGATCTGGAGACGTTCGTGAAGGATACTCACAAGTTCGAGTCTCGATATCTCGACCGGCTGGTCGGACCCTATCCGGAGAAGAAGGATCTCTACAGGGAACGTTCAGCCATCAACTATGTCGAGCGCGTGTCCTGTCCAATGATACTGTTCCAGGGACTCGAGGATAAGATCGTGCCGCCTGATCAGTCAGAAAAGTTCTACAAAGTCCTACGGGACAAAGGACTTCCCACCGCATACATAGCGTACGAGGGGGAGCAGCATGGCTTCAGAAAATCAGAGAACATCAAGCGTTCAATCGAGGCGGAACTCTACTTCTACGGAAAAGTATTCGATTTCGAGCCGGCCGACCAGATAGAATCAGTGCACATCGATAATATCGAAGCGACGAAGCGAACGCCGATCATGCAAGAGGCAAGGTGAGTAGAAGCACTAGCTTCGAGTATCACGATTTTCCTTTTCGATGATTCCGATATACGCAGCGCTTTTTGCTGATTCGAGGAATCGTCTGACTTTCCAGCCTGTTCCTCGAAGTATCCTAGTCATCTCGGGCTTCGATACCAACAGGTACTCAAACCAAGGCGTGGCATATTTTCTATATCTAATCCTGATGCTTACCTGTCCCGGCATTCGACCGCGTTTACGGTTTCGCAAGTGATATTGTCGATGTATTGGGTCTATCGGGGGCTTGTAGATGTCTAGGCTTTCAGCGATGATACGAGCGTCTGAACTCGTCATATTGTAGAATCGTTTCAGCATTTGTCGTGCTCGGTTCGGCCCTCCGAAGAGTCCGAAGTTGTTTCCAATCATTAGAATAGTATCAAATCTACCCAGCCTGGAATCAACTTCAATGATAGACTTGACTCTGGCATTGTGCAGTCCTCTCAGCTTGCAGACTTTGACCGCTAAGGGTGAGATATCAACCGCTAGAACATCATGGCCCTTCTTCTGGAGATAGAGGGACCATCTTCCCCCTCCACAGCCGATGTCAAGAACCCTCCCTTTCACATATCGTGCCGCTTGTCTCTCTCGGAGAGACCAGTCCTTGTACTCAGAGAGATAGTACTTCGGGTACGTCTCGCTTGGGTCAATGAGGCCGTCATCTCTTTCTACGATCTCAACTACCTGGCGGCCCTTGTAGAAGTCATACAGTTGGTGACCGTACGCATCCTGGTTATCCCTTAGCACATCACACCGCTTCTGATAACCGACAGGAACAGGTTTGGCCTAGTTCGCTATTTGTCTATGGAATAGGGCATCTGGCGACAGATTATGAGGAGAAGGTCTGCTTGGACCCGCGGCTGGCTACTCTGCAGTCTTCGTTTCGTGGGTGACCAGTAAGCTATGTTTCAGCCCTCGCTGGGGACATACAAGGGTATCAGAATCGGATGGTTGTACAAGCGAACACGAATGGCTACGTTTCTCGATTCTCGCATTCAAGTGTGTACGTGACGGATATCTCCACAATGGGCAGGTTGTATACAAGTCAGCTTATGGATCTAGATAGAAAGCCGACGGAAGCTCTGTCTACTAATCCGTTTTCGTTATCGAAAGGATTCACGAGCTGGAGCATGCGGTACATTGTAGGGGCCTCTTCGATGGGAACCATCATCGAATGGTACGACTTCTACATCTTCGGTTCCCTAGCACTGATTCTAGCAGAAAAGTTCTTTCCCTCCGCGGATCTTGGCAAGTCGCTCATCCAATACCTTGGGGTCTTTGCTGCCGGGTTCGGTGCTAGACCCTTCGGAGCGCTCGTCTTCGGCCGGATTGGCGACTTAATCGGGAGAAAGTATGCCTTCCTTTTGACGATAACGATAATGGGTCTGTCGACTACCGTAATAGGTCTGCTCCCTACTTACCAGTCAATCGGTGTATTTGCTATCGTCATTCTACTCTTCATCAGAATCTTGCAGGGTCTCGCCCTTGGAGGGGAGTATGGTGGAGCGGCAATCTACGTGGCTGAACATGCGCCGGATGATAGGCGAGGCTATTGGACCAGCTACATTCAGACAACAGCTACAGTAGGCCTCTTCCTCTCCCTCATGGTGATACTGGGAACCCGGCTAGCAATAGGCGTAGCACCCTTCAATGATTGGGGATGGAGGATACCATTCCTGCTCTCGTCGATACTGGTCGCCGTCTCGCTATACATACGTTGGAGGTTGAGGGAGACTCCGCTCTTTAGCAGGCTCAAGGAGATGGGAAAGTCATCAACAGCTCCGCTAAGGGACAGCCTTCTGAATCTGAAGAATTTCAAGCTGATTCTTCTAGCGTTGCTGGGAGCGACTGCTGGTCAGGCGGTAGTATGGTATACCGGCCAGTTCTGGGCCCTCTACTTCTTACAGACAATACAGAAGCTGGACTTCGTGACCTCGTACAGTGTAGTCGCTATCGCTCTGGCGGTTGGGACACCAATGTTCCTGGTCTTCGGTAAGCTGTCTGACAGGATCGGCCGCAAGAAGATTATCATGGCCGGCTGCCTCCTGGCCGCGGCCACGTACTATCCGATCTACCTTGGAATGAGTTATTTCTCGAACCCGGTAAATTTTGCCGCCCTAATACTTCTGGTACTGGTTCAGGTAGTCTATGTGACCATGGTCTACGGGCCTATCGCGGCGTTTCTCGTCGAACTGTTTCCCGCGCGCATCCGATACACGTCACTCTCTCTTCCATACCATCTCGGCAATGGATGGTTCGGAGGATTTACCCCAGTTACCATCCTCGCCATCAATCTCGCGACGGGGAACATCTACGCTGGGCTAATCTATCCCATAGCCGTAGCCCTGCTTACAGTTGGAGTCGGAATGCGCTACCTCAAAGAGACCAGAGGCATAAGCATCTGGAAAGAAGTCGAGGTCAAGGTCCCTGTCGCATCCCAGTCGGACAGCACAGCATAAGCTCCTCAGAAAACTCCTTTGCCTCGATAGCAAGGTTCACCCCAATCCTCCCTATTTGCATCACCCTATGGAGAGTAGCTACTCGGGGTTCTAGACCCATTTCTCCAGAGTCTCTCGCCCTGTCTCCTGCTCGGCTCTCACTACTGGCCCATTATGCGCGGCTAAGTCGGCTAACAGACGCTTGAGAATCCTGAAGTCTGAGGCGAGGACCTCTTTGAGACTCGATGAGGCTTACGTCTCACTCGGGTCTATGAGGCCGTCGTCCCTCTCCACCACGTCGACTACGTGATGCCCTTTGTAGAGGTCGTACAGCTGATGCCCATACGCGTCCTGACTATCCTTCAGCACATCACAGTTCTCCTGCCTACCGACAAGAAGAAGTCACAGGGTTTCATGACCATTTATCGACGGACGCGCCACGCTTGGCAGCTCCTTATCGAGACAGGTCCTGGCTGGACCCTCGACTTGCACTACGAAAATCCTTGATTCACGGTAAAGGGCTCGTTGCCACCCAATCGTTCGGAGTCGACGAGGTTGTCGTAGTGTTCGGTGGGACCCTCTTCTCCAAAGAAGATATTGCTGCAGGAAAGGCGAACAATCGTACCCTGATGCAAGTAGACGAGGACCTTTGGCTCGGAGATCCGGCTAATCAGCCTCTCGGCGAGGACTATTTCCTCAACCACTCATGCGACCCTAACCTGTGGATTACCGGCGATGTGACGTTGACGGCTCGGAAGAATATCGATCCAGGAGAA
>Ga0209156_10001074_pt1 | contig 22518 bp, 34 predicted proteins | sample GraSoiAngelo_124_FD_185881 | JGI IMG/M metagenome (GOLD analysis project Ga0209156, IMG submission 185881) | Grasslands soil microbial communities from the Angelo Coastal Reserve, California, USA - 14_0927_05_20cm (SPAdes) (version 2) | ecosystem: Environmental > Terrestrial > Soil > Grasslands... | reverse complement strand
TCGACGCCGAGGTGTACGTCCTCACGAAGGAGGAGGGCGGCCGCCACACACCGTTCTTCAAGGGGTACCGGCCGCAGTTCTATCTGCGGACGACCGACGTGACGGGGACGGTGGAGCTGCCGGCGGGCGTGGAGATGGTGATGCCCGGCGACAACACGAAGATGGCGATCGAGCTGATCACCCCGATCGCGATGGAGGAAGGCCTGCGCTTCGCAATCCGCGAGGGTGGCCGGACGGTCGGGGCGGGCGTCGTCACGAAAATCAAAAAGTAACGCGTTCGAGGACCTATGGCCGGCAAGATACGCATCCGTCTCAAAGCGTTCGACCACGCGCTGATCGACCAGGCCGCGGCCGACATCGTGCGCACGGCCGAAAAGACCGGCGCCCAGGTCTCCGGACCGATCCCGCTGCCCACCAAGCGACAGCTGTGGACCGTGCTGCGGAGCCCGCACATCGACAAGAAGAGCCGCGAGCAGTTCGAGCTGAAGACGCACAAACGGCTGATCGACATTCTGGATTCGAGGTCACAGACCGTGGATGCCCTGACGAAGCTCGATTTGCCGGCGGGCGTCGATGTGGAGATCAAGGTGGAGTAGCGGCGCACATGAACGGACTCATCGGACGCAAGCTCGGCATGGCGCGCCTCTTCAATGAGGAGGGCACACACGTGCCGGTGACGGTCATCGAGGCCGGGCCGTGCCCCATCGTGCAGGTCACGAGCGGGGAGGGCGGGACCACGGTCCAGCTCGGCTTCGGCGCGAAGAAGCCGAAGCGGGCGGCCAAGGCCCTGCTCGGACACGTGAAGCGGGCGGGTCTCGAGGTCGTGCCGCGCGTGTTGCAGAGCTTCCCCGTCGCGGCGGCTGCGGACGGCGCCGCGGCTCCGGAGCCGAAGCCGGGGGAGGCGGTCAGCGTGGCGATCTTCAAGACGGGCGACGTCGTGAAGGTGACCGGCGTGACCAAGGGCCGCGGCTTCCAGGGCGTGGTGCACCGCCACCATTTCGGGGGCGGCCCCGAGACGCACGGCAACACGCGCCACCGCAAGCCCGGATCGATCGCTCCCGGAACTGACCCGTCTCGAATCATCAAAGGAAAGCGGATGCCGGGGCACATGGGGGCGCGCCGCTTCACGGAGCTCGGCCTCCAGGTCGTGAAAGTGGATGCGGAACGGAACCTGTTGTTCGTGCGCGGCGCCGTCCCGGGCCCGAGGAACGGCCTCGTGACCGTCCGCAAGCAGGGAGGCCGGAGCCGCCATGATTGACGCGCCGCATTACTCCGCGACCGGGGCCAAGAAGAAGTCCGTGTCGCTGCCGGCGGCCCTGTTCGACGGCACGGTGAACGAGCACGCGCTGCACCGGGCGGTGGTGACGTTCCTGGCGAATCAGCGCCAGGGGACGCACGAGACCAAGACGCGGCGCTGGGTTACGGGCGGCAACCAGAAACCGTGGCGCCAGAAGGGCACCGGCCGCGCGCGCCAGGGCTCGATCCGCGCGCCGCATTGGCGGCACGGCGGGATCGTATTCGGGCCGCACCCGCGCGACTATCGGCTCGGGATTCCGAAAAAGGTGCGCCAGCTCGCGAAGAAATCCGCGCTGAACGCCCGGGCGCGCGAGGGAGCGGTGCTGGTGGTCGATCCCCTGGCGTACGAGAAGCCGAAGACGAAAGCGCTGGTCGAGCTGCTCGGCAAGCTCGGCGTCGCCGAGCGCAAGGTGCTGGTGCTCACGTCCGGCGCGGCCCACGCGTACAATGTGTACCTCGCGGGTCGCAACATTCCGAACGTGCTCGTGATGCGGTTCGGCGATGCCACCGCGTACGAGATCTTGTGGTCCGATGCCGTCGTAGTGGAGTTCCCGGCACTGGGGGAGGCGGCGGGGAAGGCAGAGGCGGAGGAGGAGGGCGCGGCGGAGGCGTCGCCGGCCGCGTCGCCGGGGGGGTCCGATGCCTGAGCTGCACCACACGATCGTGGCGCCGGTGGTGACCGAGAAATCGTCGGCGGCCTACGGGGCGCGCAAGGAGTACGCGTTTCGCGTGCACCCGGACGCGACCAAGCCGCAGATCCGGGCGGCGATCGAGTCGTTGTTCAAGGTCAGTGTCACCGCCGTGCGCACCATGGTCGTGCGCGCCAAGCGCCGCAGCTACGGGCGCTATGTGGGGCGCCGGCCGTCCTGGAAGAAGGCGATCGTCACCCTGAAAGAAGGGGATACGATCGCGGTGTTCGAGGGCTGATATGGGCATCCGCCAGTTCAAACCGGTCACGCCGGCCACGCGCTTCCGCTCGGTGTCGGACTTCGCCGACATCACGAAGACCGAGCCCGAGCGCTCGCTGCTCGAGCCGCTGCCGCGCACGGGCGGCCGCAACAACAAGGGTCATATCACGAGCCGGTACATGGGCGGCGGGCACAAGCGGCAGTACCGCCGCATCGACTTCCGGCGCGACAAGTTCGGCGTGCCCGCGAAGGTCGCGAGCGTCGAGTACGACCCGAACCGCACCGCCCGCATCGCGCTGCTGCATTACGCGGATGGCGAGAAGCGGTACATCCTCGCCCCTAAGGGCCTTGCCGTCGGCGACACCGTCGTCTCGGGGCCGGGCGCGGACATCCGCATCGGGAACGCCATGCCGCTGTTCGAGATCCCGCTTGGCACCACGGTGCACAACGTGGAGCTCAAGATCGGGCGCGGCGGCCAGCTGTGCCGCTCGGCGGGGACCGGCGTGCAGGTCGTGGCGAAAGAGGGGAATCACGTCACGCTGCGGCTCCGCTCCACGGAGATGCGCATGGTGCGCGGCGAGTGCCTCGCCACGATCGGGGAGGTCTCCAACGCCGAGCATGAGCTGCTGTCCATCGGCAAGGCCGGGAAGAGCCGCTGGCTGGGGCGCCAGCCGCGGGTGCGCGGCGTGGCGATGAACCCCGTCGATCACCCGCTGGGCGGCGGCGAGGGCAAGACCTCGGGCGGCCGGCCGCCGACCTCGCCCTGGGGCAAGGTCGAAGGGAAGAAGACACGGCACAAGAAGAAGTCGTCGACGAAACTCATCGTGCGCGGCCGTAAGCGCGGGAAGGCGACGCAGTAATGGGACGGTCGATCAAGAAGGGCCCCTACGTGGAGCCCTCGCTCCTCGAGAAGATCCGGATCCTGAACGAGAAGAGCGAGAAGAAGGTGTTTAAGACGTGGTCTCGGCGCAGCACCATCACGCCCGATTTCGTGGGTCATACGCTGGCGGTGCACAACGGGAACAAGTTCATCCCGGTGTACATCACCGAGAACATGGTGGGCCACAAGCTCGGCGAGTTCGCGGCCACGCGGCTGTTCCGCGGCCACAGCGCGAAGGGCTCCGCGGCCGAGCGCGAGGCCGCCGAGGCCGAAGCCGCCAAGGCACCGAAGACCGAGTGATGGAAGCCCGGGCGATTCAGCGGACCGTCCGCCAGTCGGCGCGCAAGATGCGGCTCGTCATCGATCAGATCCGCGGCCGCGGGGTGCCGGAGGCGTACGCCATCCTGCGGTTCTCGAAGAAGCTGGCCGCGCGACAGATTCACAAGGTGCTCCGCTCGGCGGTCGCCAATGCGGAGCAACAGGCGCAGCGCCAGAACGCCGCGTTCGACGCCGACCAGCTGCGGGTCGCGTATGCGGTCGTGAACGAGGGGCCGACACTCAAGCGCTTCACGCAGGCGGCGATGGGCCGTGCCACGCCGATCTTGAAGCGCACCAGCCACGTCGAGATCCGCGTGGCCGGAGAGAATGTACCCGCAGCCCCGCCCGTCAAGGCGGGGACCGCGGAGGCGAAGGCCGGGGCAAAGGCGGAAGCCATAGCCCGGCCCGCTGGGCCCGCGTCGGCGGGAAAAACGAGGGCCAAACGAACCAAGGCCAAGCAGGCCGGCAAGTCCACGAAGCAGAAGAACAAGAAGAAAGAGGAGAGATAAGTGGGCCAGAAAACGCATCCGTACGGGTTCCGCCTGGGGATCGTCAAGCAGTGGCGCTCGCGCTATTACGCGCGCCGCGACTTTCCGGAGCTGCTCAAGGAAGACGAGCTGATCCGCAAGTACCTGAAGACGCGACTCGCGCACGCGGCGATCGCCGACGTGCACATCGAGCGCAAGCCCGGGAAGGTGACCGTCACGGTCCACACCGGGCGCCCGGGCGTCGTGATCGGGAAGCGCGGCGCCGAGGTCGACAAGCTGCGCGACGAGCTGGCGCAGCTCACGGGCAAGGAGGTCGGGATCAACGTCGAGGAGATCAAGCGTCCCGAGCTCGACGCCCAGCTCGTGGGGGACAGCGTAGCACACCAGCTGACCCAGCGGATCTCGTTCCGTCGCGCCATGAAGCGCGCCGTGCAGAGTGCGATGCGCATGGGCGCGCAGGGAATCAAGATCAAGACGGCGGGCCGCCTGGGCGGCGCCGAAATCGCCCGCACGGAAGGCTATCACGAAGGGCGCGTGCCGCTGCACACGCTCCGCGCCGACGTCGATTACGCGCTCTCCACCGCCAAGACGACCTACGGCACGATCGGCGTCAAGGTGTGGATCTTCAAGGGCGAGCGCACCGAGGATCTGCACGGGCGCACCTATTCGACGGGCGTCTGACCGATGCTGGCGCCGAAGCGGGTCAAGTTTCGCAAGCGGTTCAAGGGCCGCACCAAGGGGATGGCCACGCGCGGCAACACCGTCGCGTTCGGCCACTACGGGCTGATGGCGCTCGAGCCGGGGTGGATCTCGAACCGGCAGATCGAGGCGTCACGGGTGGCGCTGACCCGGGAGATGAAGCGCGGCGGCAAAGTCTGGATCCGGCTGTTTCCCGACAAGCCGATCACCAAGAAGCCGGCGGAGACGCGGATGGGGAAGGGGAAGGGCAACCCGGAGGGCTGGGTGGCGGTCGTGAAGCCGGGCCGCGTGATGTTCGAGATCGAGGGGATCGCCGAGCACCTGGCGCGCGAGGCGTTGGCGCTCGCCGCGGCGAAGCTGCCGATCAAGTCGAAGTTCGTGAAACGGGAGGAGCGCTAGCATGGCGCGGCAGAAGCCCGAGGGGTTGCGGGAGCTCAAGACCGACGAGCTCGAGCAGAAGCTCGCGCTGCTCGTGGAAGAGCGCTTCCGCCTGGCGTTCCGCCGCGGGACCGAGGCGATCCCGAACCCGCTGCAGTTCCGCACGATGCGTCGCGAGATCGCGCGGATCAAGACCATCTTGCGCGAGAGGAAGCAGGCATGAGGGCGCGTCGCAAAGTCCGCACCGGCGTGGTGGTCAGCGACAAGATGCAGCAGACCGTGACCGTGTCGCTGGTCCGCCGGTTCGCGCACGGGTTCTACGGCAAGCAGGTGGTTCGGACCAAGCAGGTCGCAGCCCATAACGACAAGGGCGCGAAGCACGGCGACACCGTGCGGATCGTGGAGACGCGGCCGCTCTCGAAGACGAAGCGGTGGCGGGTGGTCGAAGTGATCGAGCGCGCGCGCTGACGGCGGGGAGGGGGGGACGTGGTCCAGCAGGAAACGATACTCAAGATCGCGGACAACTCGGGCGCGCGCAGCGCGCTCGTGATCCGCGTGCTGGGCGGCTCGAAACGTCGCTACGGGGGTCTGGGCGACATCGTGGTGGTGACGATCAAGGACGCCATCCCCACCGGGCAGATCAAGAAGGGCGAGGTGGTGAAGGCCGTGATCGTGCGCACCGCGAAGGAGACGCGGCGCAAGGACGGCTCCTACATCCGGTTCGACGAGAACGCCGCGGTGCTCATCACCGATCAGGGCGAGCCCCGCGCCACGCGCATCTTCGGGCCGGTGGGTCGCGAGCTGCGCGAGAAGCGGTTCATGAAGATCGTGTCGCTCGCGCCGGAGGTGATCTGACATGCGGACGCTGGTGTATCGCAAGAGCCGCCGGCAGCGGGGCCGCGAGCCCGAGCGCTACAAGCTGCACGTCGCCAAGGGGGACACCGTGCGGGTGATCCGCGGCGAGCATCGGGGGAAGGAAGGGAAGATCCTCCGGGTGCACCCCAAGCAATTTCGCATCGTGGTGGAGGGCGTGAACGTCGTGAAGAAGCACAAGCGCGCCACCGGCGCGCCCGGGAGCGAGAGCGGGATCATCGAGTTTCCGGCGCCGATTGCGGCGTCCAACGTGATGCTCCTCGACCCGAAGTCGGGGGAGCCCACGCGCGTGCGCCGGCGGCGCGACAAGGATGGGTCGGTGGAGCGGATCGCGATCAAGTCCGGCCAACCGATCCCGCGGGTGAGGTAGCCAATGGCGGACTCCAAAGAGAAGGACCCGACGCTTGCTGGTGCGGCTGCCCCCGGGGCTGACCCCGGGGCGACGCCCCGGGGTCAGCCGCCCGAGAGCGGCGGTGCGGCTGCCCCGACGGCGGAGCCCAAGGGAGAGCAGCCGGCGAAGCCGCCGAAGCAGGCGAAGCAGGACAAGCAGCAAAAGAAGGACAAGAAGGGCAAGCAGGGGCCTGAGGGGAAGGAGCGGCCCGCGGCGGAGCCGGAGGGCCCGCCGCCCGAGCCGGCGCCGCGGCCCCGGCTGCTCGAGCACTACGAGCAGCGTGTGCGGGCGAAGCTCGCCCAACAGTTTGGGCTTGGCAACGCGCACGAGGTTCCCAAGCTCGTGAAGATCGTGCTCAACGTCGGGATGGGGGACGCGCCCAAGAACCCCAAGGGCCTGGAGGCGGCGACGGCCGAGCTCGCGGCCATCACCGGGCAGCACCCGGTGGTGACGCGCGCCAAGAAGGCGATCGCGAACTTCAATCTCCGGGAGGGCATGGCGATCGGGTGCGCGGTGACGCTGCGCGGCGCGCGCATGTACGAGTTTCTCGATCGCTTCATCACCATCGCGGTGCCGCGCATGCGCGACTTCCGCGGGTTGTCGCCGGACAGCTTCGACGGCCGGGGCAACTACACGATCGGCATCAAGGAGCAGATGATCTTCCCCGAGATCGACTACGACAAGGTCGAGAAGATCCACGGGATGGATATCACCGTCGTCACGAGCGCCGGTCGCGACGACACCGCGCGCGCGTTGCTGCGCGAGCTGGGCATGCCCTTCCGGGGCGAAGCCCCCGTCGCCGTCAACTAGAGGACCACTGCATGGCGAAGAAGGCCTGGATCGAGAAGGTCAAGCGGAAACCGAAGTTCAAGGTGCGGGGCTACTATCGGTGCCAGCGCTGCGGTCGCAGTCGCGGCACGCTGCGCAAGTTCAAGCTGTGCCGCATTTGTTTCCGCGATCTCGCGCTGCGCGGGGAGATCCCCGGCGTGCGCAAAGCCAGTTGGTAACAGGACGGAAGGCGAGATGAGCGTGACAGATCCCGTGGCCGACATGCTGACCCGCGTGCGCAACGCCTGCCAGGCGGGCCACCGCCGGGTCGATATGCCGGTATCGAAGCTGAAAGTCGAGATCGCCCGGTTGCTCCGGGACAACCATTACATCCAGGACTTCAAAGTCCTGGACGATGGCCGTCACGGTCTGCTGCGGCTGTACTTGAAGTACCACAACGACGCCCCGGTGATCCGCGAGCTGCAGCGCGTCTCCGCGCCCGGGCTGCGGCGCTACGTCAAGGCGCGCGAGATCCCGCGCGTCAAGAACGGGCTCGGGATGGCCATCCTCTCGACCCCGCAGGGCTTGATGTCGGACCGCGAAGCCCGCACCGCCCGCGTGGGCGGCGAGCTGCTCGCGGTGGTGTGGTAGCCGCCATGTCGCGCATCGGCAGGAAGCCGGTTCCGCTGCCCAAGGGCGTCACCGCCCAGCTCGAGGGCCGCACGGTCACCGTGAAGGGCCCGAAGGGCGAGATCAGCCGCACGTTTCATCCGGAGCTCACCCTGGCGCTCGAGGAAAACGCCGTCGTGGTGCGGCGTCCCTCGGACGAGAGCCGGCACAAGGCGCTGCATGGGCTCACCCGGACGCTCGTCGCCAACATGGTGGACGGGGTGACCAAGGGGTTCGCGAAGTCGCTCGAGATTCAGGGCGTCGGCTACAAGGCGGAGCCCAAGCCGTTCGGCGTGCAGCTCGTCGTTGGTTTCTCGCACCCGGTGCCGTATCACGCCCCCAAGGGCATCAAGATCTCGGTCGACAACAACGTGCTCGTGAAGATCGAAGGCGTCGACAAGGAGCTCGTGGGACAGGTGGCTGCGGAGCTGCGCGCCATCCGACCACCCGAGCCGTACAAGGGGAAGGGGATCCGCTACGTGGGTGAGCAGGTCCGGCGTAAGGCCGGCAAGACTGCCCAGGCGGCCAAGTAGGCCCATGCGATCGATCCACAAGGTACGGACTCGCCCCGAGCGCCGGCACCAGCGGCACCTGCGGGTGCGGCACAAAGTATCGGGCTCGGCCGAGCGGCCGCGGCTGGTCGTATTCCGGTCCGCGAAGCACATCTACGCCCAGCTGGTGGACGACACGCGGGGCGTCACCCTGGTGGGTGCGTCGGACGGCTCCGAAGGGGTGACGGTCGAAGGGAAGGGCAAGACGGCGAAGAGCTTCGCCGTGGGCCAGCTCGTGGCCCGCAAGGCCAAGGAGAAGGGGATCAACAAGGTCGTGTTCGACCGCGGCGGTTATCGGTATCACGGGCGCGTCAAGGCAGTGGCCGACGGCGCCCGCAAAGGCGGATTGGAGTTCTGATGGCGACCGATCAGGAGCGTGACGCGCCGCCGGCGGTCCCGGCGGCAGGGAGCCCCGAAGAAACCGAAACGGCGCACGCCGGCGGCGAACCGGTAGTTCAGGAACCGCCGCGCAGCGGCGGGGGTGGAGGTGGAGGTGGAGGTGGAGGTGGAGGTGGTGGAGGTCGCGGTGGTGGGGGGGGTGGTGGCGGTGGGCGGGGCCGTGGTCGCGGGCGGGGCGGCTCGGGGCGGGGCGGGGAGCGGCGCGACGGCGGGGAGCGGCAGCGTGAAGGGGATGGCCTCATCGAGAACGTGATCTCGATCAACCGCGTCGCCAAGGTCGTCAAGGGCGGCCGGCGCTTCGGGTTCAACGCGCTCGTCGCCGTCGGCGATGGGCAGGGACGGGTCGGCGTCGCGACCGGGAAGGCCAACGAGGTGAGCGAGGCGGTGCGCAAGGCGGTCGAGGCCGCGCGCCGGCGGATGATGGAGGTGCCGCTCACCGGCGGCACCATCCCGCACGAGATCATCGGGGACCACGGCGCGGGCCGGGTGCTGTTGAAGCCCGCCGCGACGGGAACCGGGGTGATCGCGGGAGGGCCGGTGCGCGCCGTGCTCGAGTGCGCGGGCGTGCGCGACATCCTCACGAAGAGCCTGGGCTCGACCAATCCCCACAACATGGTCCGCGCCACGCTCGACGCGCTGCTGCACCTGACCACGCAGCGGCGCGTGGCCAAGGAGCGCGGCGTCGAACCGGAGGCGATCCACTACCGGCCCCGCCAGGGGGCGACCCGTGGCTAGACTGCCCCCCACCCGGAAATACCGCAAGCGCAAGCGGGGCGTGGACCGGCAGCTGCCTCCCCCGGGAGGGGAGGCACTGCGCATCAAGCAGGTCCACTCCGGCATCGGCCGCCCGGCGCTCGAGCGGCGCACGCTGGAGGCGCTCGGGCTCAAGCATCACCAGGATGCCGTGGTGAAGAAGGATCACCCCTCGCTCCGCGGGATGCTCTATCAGGTACGCCACCTCGTCGAGGTGACACCGGTGAAGGAAGGCAAGTAACCGCATGGCGCCCACGAAACGGAAGCCGAAGACGCGCGCCAAGGCGAAGGCGCCGGCGCGGCGCAAGGCGAAGGCCCCCGCCAAGCCCGTCACGGTCGAACGTCTCATGCTGCACGGGCTGCGACCCCCTGCGGGGTCGCACCGGGTCCGCATTCGCAAGGGGCGCGGGCCGGGCTCCGGGATCGGCAAGACCGCGGGCCGGGGTGGCAAGGGGCAGACCGCGCGCTCGGGCGGGCAGACGCGACCCGGCTTCGAGGGCGGTCAGATGCCGCTCATCCGCCGCATCCCGAAGCGTGGCTTCACGAACCCCTTCAAGCAGCCCGCGCAAGTAGTGAACGTCCGCCATCTGGGCAAGCTCGCCGCCGGCGTCGAGGTGACGCCGGAGACGCTGTTCGGGGCCGGGCTGGTGCGCCGGCCGGATCGACCGATCAAGCTGCTCGGCATGGGAGACGTAGGCCGCAGCTTCACCGTCAAGGGCGTGACCGTGTCCGCCTCCGCCCGGACGAAAATCGAGCAGGCGGGCGGCACGATCGCGAGCTGATCCGGTGACGGCGCCACAGATCCCCAACCTGTTCAAAGTCCCGGAGCTGAAGGAGAAGATCCTCTTCACGCTCCTGTGCCTCCTCATCTATCGGCTGGGGGCGCACATCGCCACGCCGGGCGTGAACGTCCAGGCGCTCGCCGACTTCCTGAAGAACGCGGGCCAGGGCACCCTGTTCAGCCTGTACGACCTGTTCGCGGGCGGCGGCTTCTCGCGCGCCACGGTGTTCGCGCTCGGGATCATGCCCTACATCTCGGCGAGCATCGTGTTCCAGCTCGCGGCTCCCGTGTTTCCGGTCGTGGAAAAGATGCAGCGCGATGAGGAGGGGCGGAAAACACTCACCCAGTGGACGCGCTACCTCACCGTGCTGCTGTGCCTGTTCCAGTCGTACGGCTACGCCCTGTTCGCCGAGCAGCTTCCCGGCGCGGTGGCGCACCCCGGATTGGCGTTCCGCCTGACCACGGTGCTGACGCTGTCCACGGGCGGCATCTTCATCATGTGGCTGGGCGAGCAGATCACCGAGCGCGGCATCGGCAATGGCGCGAGCCTGCTCATCTTCTTCTCGATCGTGGAGCGCATCTGGCCCGAAACCCTCCGCACCCTCGAGGCGCTGCGGGCCGGCTCGCTCACCATCGCGGTGCTCCTCATCGTGGTCGGCATCATGGTGCTCGTCGTGGCGGGGACGGTCGCGGTAACCGTCGCGGCGCGCCGTATCCCGATCCAGATTCCCCGCAAGGTGATGGGCCGAGGGCGGATCCGCGAGGGGCAGAAGACGTTCATCCCGCTGCGCATCAACTCGTCGGGGGTGATGCCCATCATCTTCGCGCAATCGCTGATCATCGTGCCGGGCACCCTCGCCACCTTCTCGGGTAGCCCGACCTTGAAGCACCTGGCCGAGTACTTCAACGTCACCTCGCCCCTCTACCTCCTCACGATGTCGGTGCTGATCATCTTTTTCGCGTACTTCTACACTTCCATCATCTTCAACCCGGTGGATTTGGCGGAGAATCTCAAGAAGCAGGGGGGATTCATTCCGGGCGTGAAACCCGGGGCCGCCACGGCCGACTACATCGACGACGTGCTGTCGCGCATCACCCTGCCCGGCGCCGTCTTCCTCACGGTCGTCGCCATGCTGCCCATCGTGGTCTCGAGCGTCCTCAACATGCCGTTCGGCTTCGGCGGCACGGCCCTGCTGATCGTGGTCGGCGTGGCCCTCGACACGGTCCAGCAAGTGCAGCAGCACCTCCTGCTGCGGCACTACGACGGCTTCATGCGGGGCGGCGGAGGCGGGAGCGGCAGCAGCCGCGTGCGGTTCCGGCGCTGACCCTTTGTTCGTCCTCCTCCTCGGCGCACCGGGATCGGGCAAGGGCACCCAGGGCAAGATCCTGGCCGAGCGCCTGAGCCTTCCCAAGATCACCACGGGAGACATCCTGCGCGCCGCCGTAAAGGAGAAGACTCCGCTCGGCGCGCAGGCGAAGAAGTACATGGACGACGGCAAACTCGTGCCCGATGCCGTGATCTTGAGCCTCATCAAGGAAGAGCTGGCGAAGCCCGACGCCAAGCAAGGCGCGGTGTTCGACGGCTTTCCCCGTACCGCCGCCCAGGCGGAGCTCGTCGATGACACGCTGGGCGAGCGCGGCCAACGCCTCAGTAAAGTGCTGCTGCTCGACGTCCCGGAAGAGGAGCTCATCCGGCGTCTCACGGCCCGCGCGGCCCAGGAGAACCGCTCCGACGACACTCCAGAAGCCATCCGCACGCGCCTCCAGGTCTACCAGCGGGACACGGCTCCGCTCGTGGCGCACTATGCGCAGCGCGGCATCGTGCACCGCGTGCCGGGCACCGGCACGATCGAGGGCATCGCGACGGAGATCCAGCGCATCATCGGGCGATGATCACACTCAAGTCGCCGCGGGAGATCGAGACGATGGCGGCGGCCGGCCGCATCGTGGCAGCGACGCTGGCACTCGTGCGGCGCCACATCCGCGCCGGAGTGTCCACCGAGGAGTTGGACCGCCTGGCGGAAGATTTTATCCGCTCCCACCCGGGCGCGCGCCCGTCGTTCAAGGGGCTGTACGACTTCCCTGCCACGCTGTGCACCTCGATCAACGCCGAGGTCGTCCACGGGATCCCGTCGGCGAAACGCATTCTGCGAGACGGCGACGTGCTGAGCGTGGACGTGGGCGTCTGGCTCGACGGCCTGCACGCCGACTCGGCCGCGACCTTCGCCGTGGGCCGAGTCGGCGCCGAGGCCGAGCGACTGCTCCAGGTGACGCAGGACGCGCTCGCCGCGGGGGTTGCCCAGGCGCGCGCCGGCAACCACGTGGGCGACATCGGCCATGCGGTGCAGCAGGTCGCGGAGGCGGCGGGGTACTCGGTCGTGCGGGAGCTCGTGGGGCACGGGATCGGCTCGTCGTTTCACGAGGAGCCCCAGGTGCCGAACTACGGGAAGCCGAAGCGCGGCCCGCGCCTCATGCCCGGCATGACGATCGCCATCGAGCCGATGCTGAACCTCGGCGGGCCCGAAATCCGGACGCTCGACGACCGCTGGACCGTGGTGACCGAGGACGGCTCGCTCTCGGCCCACTTCGAGCACACCGTGGCCGTGCAACCGGACGGGGGACCGCCCCGCATCCTCACGACGGCGGACTGAGGTCGCGCGCCAGCGCTTCCGCCTCCTCCAGCAGCGCCTTCCCCAACCCCGGCTCCGACAGCGCCGCGACGTTGACGCGCACGTTCTCCACGGCCCCCGCCAGCGCGGCGCGGGCGAGGGCCGCGGCCACTCGGCTATCCGAGCGCGCGTTTTGATTGCCGATCGCCCCGATCTCACGCGCCAGCGCCAGCAGCCGCACGGCCCCCCGCGCCATCCGGAGCGGGGTCTGCGCCGCGCCCACCAGCGCGTGATCCACCGCGCGGATTCGCGTAGGATCTCCCTTGGGGATCCGGTAGGCCTCGCTCACCCGCGCGTAGGCCGTGGCGTCCTCGTCGACCAGACGGCGCAGCTGCGCCCGCAGCGCGTCCCCTTCGGCCAGGATGGCGGCCACGCGCTCCTGGACCGCCGCGTACGCCTTCCGGCCCGTCGTGAGCCGGGCGACCATGGCGACGAGGGCGGCGGCCAGCGCGCCCGCCAGGGCGGCCGCGCTCCCGCCCCCCGGGACCGGTGCGCCGCCGGCAAGCTCCTCGAGCCAGCCGTCGAGCGTCGGGCCGTCCAAGGCGCGGATCTTCTCCTCCAGGAGATGATCGGCCGCGTCGGGAACCTTGAGGTACGCGGCGCCGGCCGTCAGAATCGCCCGCTCCGGGACGAGTCCGACGACCTCGCTCCTCAGGATCTCGCTGCCCCGCGCGCGGGCCCGCGACTGCACCGCGGCGAACACCGTGGCGGGAGAGGTCGTGTCGATGTCGAGCAGATTCATCGAGACCTGAGCGTGGCCGTCCACCTCGAACCCGGCGGCCTGCACCGCCGGCAGCCCGCCGCTCGACGTGCGGATCTGCCGGGCGATCTCCTTGGCCACGCGGACATCCCCCGTGTCGAGATAGATGTTGAACGCCACCAGGAAGGGCCGCGCACCGATCGCGGTCGCCCCGGCGGTCGGATGGATCCGGTTCGGCCCAAAGTCCGGATCCGCGGCGGGATCCTGCCCGATCCGGTCTCGCAGGCCCTCGAACTCGCCTTTCCGGATGTCGGGCAGGCGCTCGCGCTCCGGGCGGGTCGCCGCCCGCGCGTACAAGTAGATCGGGATCCCGAGCTCGGTCGCCGCGCGTTCGGCGAGCCGCCGCGCCACCGCCACGCACTCGTCCATCGTCACGTCCCGCACCGGCACGAACGGCACGACGTCGGTCGCCCCCATCCGCGGGTGCTCGCCCGAGTGCCGCGTCAAGTCGATGCGCTCGGTGGCGACGCGCATCGCGCGGAAGGCGGCCTCCGCAGCCGCGTCGGGGCGGGCCACGAGCGTGAACACCGAGCGGTGGTGCGACGGATCGACCTGCACGTCGAGCAGGCGCACGCCGGGGACGCTCGTGATGGCCGCCCGCAGCGCGTCGAGGGTCGCGGCGTCACGGCCCTCGGAGAAGTTGGGGACGCATTCGATTAAGGGGGCGCTCACGTGCTCCTCAAGAGCTGCAGCAGCCAGCGATGCATCGCCGGGCTGCCGGCCACCAGAGAGCCGTGCTTCAGAACGTCGTCCTCGCCATCGAGCGTCGTCACGACGCCCGAGGCCTCGCGAATCAGCACGACGCCCGCGGCGACGTCCCAGGGGGCGAGGGTCAGCTCCCAGAAGGCGTCGAGCCGCCCGGCCGCCACGTCGGCGAGGTCGAGCGCGGCCGAGCCGGCGCGGCGGATGCCGCTCGTGGCCCCCATCACGGCGGCGAACTGGTCCAGGTAGCGTCGCAAACGCCGCAGATCCTTGAATGGGAACCCGGTGCCCACCAGCGCCTGGCGGGGCTCGGTGAGCGCCGAGACACGGAGCGGGCGGTCGCCCTCCCAGGCGCCGGCCCCGCGCGCCCCCCAATACGCCACGTCGCGCGCAATATCGTGAACCACCCCCACGCACAGCGCTCCGTTCACCGCACATCCGATCGACACCGCGTACTGCGGATAGCGATGCAGGAAGTTGGTGGTGCCATCGAGCGGATCGACGATCCAGACCACCTCCCCGGAGCGCGTGACGTCGGGGGACAGCTCTTCGCCCACGACCGTGGACCCCGGCACGCCGGCGGTGAGCGCGGCCGCGATCAACGCTTCCGCCGTGCGGTCGGCATCGGTCACGAAGTCGTGCTGTCCCTTTTCGGTCCAGTCGCCCGGCGCCGCCGGCGTGAGCCCGCGGAGATAGCTCGCGGCGCGCGCCGCCGCCGCCTTCGCCACATCGACTAAGTCTTTGAGTTCTCGCACCTTGCGGCGCCGCACTCCCCCGGCGTAGGTTGTCAGCCCATGGCGCGCGTCTTCTCCGGCATCCAGCCCTCGGGCGAGCTGCACATCGGCAATTACTTGGGCGCGGTCCAAAACTGGGTCAAGCTACAGCACCAGCACGACTGCCTGTTCTCGGTCGTCGACCTGCACGCCATCACGCAACCGTACGAGGTGTCGAGCCTCGCCCAGCGAACCAGCGAGATGGCCATCGGACTGTTGGCCGCCGGGCTCGACCCGGAGCGAGCCATCGTGTTCGTGCAGTCGCACGTCCGCGAGCACACCGAGCTGAATTGGCTCCTCAACGCGCACGGGGTCACGCCGCTCGGCGAGCTCGAGCGCCAGACCCAGTTCAAGGACAAGGCCCAGCGTCAGGAGAGCGTGTCGGCCGGGCTGCTCAATTACCCGGTGCTCCAGGCCGCCGACGTGCTGCTGTACCAGGCCGCGCTCGTGCCGGTCGGTGAGGACCAGCTGCAGCACCTCGAGCCGATGCGCGAGATCGCGCGACGCTGGAACGCCCGCTTCGCGAACGGTGGCGGCTTTTCCTTTCCCGAGCCGCAGGCGCTGCTCTCCACGGCGAAGCGCGTGCTCGGACTGGACGGCCAGGCCAAGATGTCCAAGAGCCTCGGCAACACGATCGGCCTGTTCGATACCCCGGAAACGATCTGGGAGAAGCTCAAACCCGCGGCGACCGACCCCGCCCGGGTGACGCGGAAAGACCCCGGTAACCCGGACATCTGCAACATTTTCACGATCCATCAGGGTTTCTCACCGGCCGCGACCCAGCAGCTCGTGGCGCACAACTGCCGCACCGCGGGCTGGGGGTGCCTCGATTGCAAGCGCGTGCTCGCGGACAATATGATAGCCACGCTCGCCCCCCTCCGCGAGCGCGCCCTCGAGTTGCGGGCGCAGCCGGGGACAGTGAGCGAGACCCTGCGGGCGGGCGCGGTGAAGGCGCGGGCGCTCGCCCGCGCCACGATGGCGCGGGTGCGGCGGTGCATGGGTTTGCTCGAGGGAGCGGAGGCCTGATGCAGCATTTCATCGAGCAGATGATTCAGATGTTCCGGCTGGAGCTGTTCCTCCAGCTCTCGCTCGCGACGCTGTTCGGTGGCGCGATCGGCCTGGAGCGGGAGCTCGGCGGAAAGCCGGCCGGCCTGCGGACCAACATCTTGATCTGCATCGGCTCGGTGTTGTACACCAAGCTGTCGGTCACGATGGCGTCCGGGAACTCCGACCCGACCCGCGTGGCCGCGCAGATCGTCACGGGCGTCGGGTTCATCGGCGCCGGCACGATTCTGCACGCCCGCGGGGCAGTGGTGGGCCTGACCAGCGCGGCCACGATCTGGGTCGTGGCGGCGATCGGCGTCGCCCTCGGCGCCGCCTTCTACTGGGAGGCGGCGGGCACCACCTTGCTCGTGTTGCTCGTGCTCCAGGGCCTGGGGCGCGTCGAGCTGGTCGTGGAGCGGCAGTCCACGCAAAGCAGCCTCTCGGTGCACGCCCGGCCCGACCCGACGGCGCTGGAGGACCTCGAGACGGTGGTGCGGCGCACAGGCCTCGCGATCGAGCGCCAGGCCAGTCGGCGCGAGAACATCGACCTGGTGATCGACTTCACGCTGCGCGGGCCGAAGCGGCTCCACGATCAGGTCATGATCGCGCTGTTGCATCACCCCAGCGTACGCACGGTCTCCACCGGAGAGTGAAACGGCGTCTCGTCGTCGATCTCGCCTCGCCGCGCGTCGCCTGGCGGATTCCACCGCGCGCGGTGCAGGCGATCCGCGACGCCCTGGGCCCGGGCTGGGACGTGCTGGAAGTCCCGGCGCCCGCGACATCGGATGGGGACGGCGGCGGCGGGACGCCCGAAGCGCTCACCGCGGTGCGCGGGGCCGAGATCTACCTCGGGTACGGCGTCTCCGCCGGCGTGGTGCAGGCGGCGCGCGGTACGCTCAAGTGGGCCCACACCAGCACGGCGGGCGTGGGGACCAGTGTGCCGCACCTCCGGGGAAGCGGCGTCGTGCTCACGAACTCCGCCGGCGTACACGCCGACCCCATCGCCGACTGGACGATCGCCGCGATCGGGTACTTCGCCCGCGGCCTCGACCGGATGCGCGAGTTCCAGGCGGAAGAGCATTGGGCGCAGCCCGAAATCACGGGGCTGGAGATCTCCGTGCGGGAGTTCGGCGAGCTCCGGGTCGGCGTCTACGGGCTCGGGGGGATCGGCACGGCGGTGGCGCGGCGCGCGCTGGCGCTCGGGATGAGCGTCGCGGGAGTGCGCCGCCGTCCCGAGCGCGGCGGGCCGCCGGGCGTGCGCTGGGTCGGGGTGCCGGGCGACCTCGGGCGGCTCGCCGCCGAGAGCGACTGCCTGGTAATCGCGGCGCCGCACACCGACGAGACCACAGGAATCGTGGACCGGGCCGTGTTGGAACGCCTCCCCCGGGACGCCGTCGTCGTTAACGTATCCCGCGGGACGCTGTTGGATGAAACGTCTCTGCTCGACCTCCTTGACGCCTCTCGCCTTCGGGGCGCGGCGCTCGATGTATTCGCCACCGAGCCCTTACCCGCCGGGCATGCGCTGTGGCGGCACCCCCGCGTGCTCGTGAGCCCCCATGTCGCCGCCGTGACGACGCGGTTCTGGGAGCGCGAGACGGGGCTGATCGTGGAGAACGTGCGACGCTATCTTGCAGGGGCGCCCCTCGCCAACGTCGTCGATCTGGAGGCCGGCTACTAGTGGAGGAGAAATCCCGCAGCGGTCGTGGCAGCGGCGCCGACGCGCAGCCGCGTGGCGTCGAGCAGATCATCAAGGCGGCGATCGATCGCGGCGCCTCCGATCTGCACATCAAGGCCGGGGACGTGTTCCGGGCCCGCATCGACGGCAAGCTCGTGCCCCTCACCAAGCAGCGGCTCACGCCCGAGCACACCCGCGCGATCGCGCTGCGGCTCATGCCGAACGAGGACGACCGGGGCCGGCTCGACAAGCTGCACGAATACGATTGCTCGTGGGGCGTGCCGGGGGTCGGGCGCTTCCGCGTCAACATCCTGCGGCAGCGCTCGTCGTTCATGATCGTGATGCGCGTGATCCCGTTCGACATTCCCACCTTCGAGTCGCTCAAGCTGCCGTCCGTCCTCACGACCATCGCGGCGGCCGAGCGGGGCATGGTCCTGGTCACCGGGATCACCGGGTCGGGGAAGAGCTCGACCATGGCCGCGATCTTGAATCACATCAATCAGACCCACCAGAAGCACGTCGTCACGCTCGAGAACCCGATCGAGTTCCTGCATCGCGACATCAACTCCTCGATCACCCAGCGCGAGATCGGGGTGGACACGGACGACTTCCGCGCCGGCCTGCGGGCGGCGTTGCGACAGGATCCGGACGTGATCGTGATCGGGGAGATGCGGGACGTCGAGACGCTCGACACCGCGATGAAGGCCGCCGAGACGGGGCACCTCGTGATTTCGACGTTGCCGACCCCGGACGCCGTGACGACGGTGAGCCGGGTACTGGCGATGTTCCCGCCCGAAGAGCAGGAGATCGCCCGGCTGCGGCTCGCCGAGACGCTCCAGGCTGTGGTGGCGCAGCGGCTGTTGCCGCGGGCCGACGGGCACGGGCGCGCCGCGGCGGTCGAAGTCCTGATCTGCACCGCGGCGGTCCGCGACATCATCCGCGACGCCGGTCGCGCCGCCGAGTTGTACGACTACATCCGGGAAGCGGGCGAGCAGTACGGGATGCAGACGTTCGACCAGCACCTGATGGATCTCGTGGGAGACGAGGTCATCACCTACGAAACGGCGCTCGCCGCCGCCACGAAGCCGGCGGACTTCGAGCTCCAGATGCGGACGCTGCGGCGCCGCGCCCGCACCGCCGAGCCGGCGGAGGCGGTCCCCAGCCCGCCGCGCAAGCGGTGAGCGGCCGCCGGTTTGCGGGGGTCCTCGCCCCTGCCACCACCCCGTTCGACGCCGCCACGGGAGATGTGGCGCCGGAGCATCTGCGGCACAACGTGGTGCGGCTGCTCGAAGCGGGCCTGGACGGCGTCGTCGTCACGGGCTCGACCGGCGAGTCTGCCTTGCTCGACCCCGATGAGCAGCGCCGGATCGTGGGCTGGGTGCGGCCCGTGGTGCCGGAGGGGCGCTGGCTCGTGGCCGGGACCGGCGCGGAGTCCACCCGCCAGGCGGTGGCGCTCACGCGGGCGGCGGCCGCGGAGGGCGCGGACGCCGTGCTCGTGCGCCCGCCCGCGTACTTCGCCAACGCGACCTCTCCGGCAACGCTGGCCGCGTACTATCGCGCCGTGGCGGACGCGAGCCCCGTGCCGCTGCTCGTCTACAACATTCCCAAGTACACGCACCTGGCGCTCGCCGCCGGTCTGCTGGAGCAGCTCGCGACGCATCCCAACATCCGGGGCGTGAAGGACTCCTCAGGCGATGTGAACAACCTGGCGGCCTATCGCGCCGCGGTGCCGCAGTGGACCGTGCTCGCAGGCTCGGGCTCGTTCTTGCTCGCGGGCCTCGAGCTCGGGTGCGACGGCGGGGTCCTCGCGGTGGCGTGCTACGCCGCGCGGCGCTGCGCCGACATCTTCGCGGCGTTCCAGGCGGGGGACCGGGTCCGTGCCGGAGTGCTGCAGGAGCAGCTCCGGCCGCTCGACAAAGAGATCGTCGGGAGGCTCGGCCCCGCCGGTGTGAAGGCCGCGATGGATGCGGTGGGCCTGTACGGCGGACCGGTGCGGGCGCCGCTCGCGCCGCTCGACCCGGCCGACCGGGAGCGCGTAGCGCAGCTCGTGTGCGCGTGACGGATTCGCGTGCCCTGCTCGAGGAGATCTCCATTGCGCGGCTCGTCGGCACGTCGAACCATGCGCGCGTCCGCGAGATCCTGAAGCGCGAGCTCCAAGCCCGGGGGTTCGTGGTGCTGGAGCAGCGCTTCCGCACGCGGCCCCGTCTGCCGCTGTGGGGTCGCGCCGCGAGCGACGCCGTCAACCTGATCGCCGTCCGGCCGCGCGCCCGCGTCACGACGTGGCTCGCCGCACATTACGACTCCAAGGGGCAGGCGGTCTCGATGGCCGCGCGGCTCGTGCTCGCCGGTGTGGTCGTCGCCGGCAGCCTCGGCGCCCTCGTCGTGAGGCTGGCGGGCGGCCCGGCGCTCGTGCTCGCGGTCCCTGTGGTGCTCGTGGCGGCGTTCGTGGCGCTGAGCCGCATCTCCGATGGTTCCCCCGGGGCCGTGGACAACTGCTCCGGCCTGCTGACGGTGCTGGCGACGGTGGACGCGCTGCCCGCCGATGCCGCCGTGGGCGTCGTGTTTCCCGACGCGGAGGAGCATGGGCTGGTCGGCGCGCGGGCGCTGGTGCACGAGCGCGCCAACCTGTTCGAGCACACCGCGCTCGTCAACTTCGACGGCATCGACGACCGCGGGCGCACCCTCGCCCTGGTGCATCGCGGCGGGCCGCTGGTGGACGCAGTCGTGCACGCGCTCGCGGCGCGGCGCGCCCGCCTGCTGCCGGTGCTCGAGGACGGGCTGGTGCTGGGGCGCAGCGTACGCGAGTGCGTGACCGTCATGCGCGGTGGTTGGGGGACGGCGCGGGTGGTGCACACGCCGGGGGATACCGCTGACCGGCTGACGCTGGAGGGGGTGAGAGAAGTGGCGCGGGCCGTTGCGGCCGCCGTGTCCCCAGGCTAAAGCCTGGGCTCGGCGAGACACTGCCCTTAAGGGCAGCGACGTGCCGAGCCCACCCTTGAGGGTGGGGACTCGGAGCGTTGACGTCAATGTGCGCCAGGTCTAGCTTCCCCGGAGGAGACTTCAGCGCCCCGTCCCCCGGGGCGTTTTTGTTGGAGCGCTGGGAGCGCCATGTTCGGACCGAAGACACACTGCGTCGTGGTCGTCGGCGCCCAATGGGGCGACGAGGGCAAGGGCAAGATCGTCGACGTGCTCGCCGAGCGCGCCGACCTCGTGGTGCGTTACCAGGGCGGCGCCAATGCCGGTCACACCGTCGATACCGGGGCCGGCGAGTTCGTGCTGCACCAGATTCCGTCGGGGATCATTCAGGGCGCTGTGTGCGTCGTCGGGAACGGCGTGGTGCTCGATCCGGAGACGTTTTTCACCGAGCTCGACGCGTTGACGTCGCGCGGCGTTCGCACCGAGCACAAGCTCTACGTCTCGGACCGCGCGCATCTCACCCTTCCCTACCACAAGCTGCTCGACCGCGCGCGCGAGCAGCGTGAGAAGATCGGCACCACCGGGCGCGGCATCGGTCCCACCTACGAAGACAAATACGGGCGGCGCGGGGTGCGGGTCGGCGATCTGCGGAACCTGGACCGCGCCAAGGAGCTCGTCTGCACCCGCGTCCGGGCGGCGAACGAATTCCTCGAGCTGCTCGGTTCGCACGAGCGCGCCGACCCGGGCGAGCACGTGGGCCTGCTCGACCGTCTCGCCCCCCGCCTCCTCCCGATCGCCGTCGACGCCGGCCGGGTGGTGTACGAGGCGCTGCAGCGCGGCGAGTCGGTGCTGCTCGAGGGGGCGCAGGGCGCTCTGCTCGACGTCGATCACGGCACCTACCCCTACGTGACCTCGTCCAACACCACCGCGGGCGGAGCCGCCGTCGGGGCGGGGATCGGCCCGACCGCGATCGATGCCGTGCTCGGCGTGGTCAAGGCCTACACGACCCGTGTCGGGAACGGGCCGCTCCCGACGGAAGCCGACGCGAAGCTCGCCGAGCGCATCCGCACGCTGGGCGGCGAATTCGGGGCCACCACGGGGCGGCCGCGGCGCTGCGGCTGGTTCGACGCGGTGGTGGTGCGCTATGCCGTGCGCGTGAACGGTCTCACGGGCCTCGCCGTCACCAAGCTTGATGTGCTCGACTCGTTTTCCCACATCCCCGTGTGCGTCGGGTATCGCCTCGACGGAGAGCCGTGCGACAGCATGCCCGCCGAGGTCGAACGGCTCACACGAGTGGAGCCGGCCTACGAGACCCTCCCGGGCTGGCAGAAGTCGCTCAGCCACGTGCGGCGCCTCGCGGACCTGCCGCCGCCGGCGCGGGCCTATCTCGACCGGCTCCAGGACCTGGCCCACGCGCCCATCCAGTACGTGAGCGTCGGCACCCGGCGCGACCAGATCATCGAGGTGACCTGAGGTGACCCTCGACGTCGCCGTGATCGGCGCGGGGCCGTGCGGCCTCGCGGTGGGCGTGGCCGCCAAGCGCCTCGGCCTCACCTGCTCGCTGTTCGACAAGGGACCCGTGGTCGCAAGCCTGATGCGGTATCCCTTGTACATGACCTTCTTCTCGACGCCCGACAAGCTCGAGATCGGGGGCCTGCCGTTCGTCACGGCCGCCGACAAGCCGGCGCGGCGGGAGGCGTTGAGCTACTATCGCAAGGTGGCTGAGTACTTCGAGCTGGACGTGCGGCAGTACCACGAGGTGCAGGGCGTGCGACGCGCGCGCGACGGGTTCGAGCTGACCGCCCGGCATCCGGGGAAGACCGAGCC
>Ga0209156_10001062_pt1 | contig 22694 bp, 24 predicted proteins | sample GraSoiAngelo_124_FD_185881 | JGI IMG/M metagenome (GOLD analysis project Ga0209156, IMG submission 185881) | Grasslands soil microbial communities from the Angelo Coastal Reserve, California, USA - 14_0927_05_20cm (SPAdes) (version 2) | ecosystem: Environmental > Terrestrial > Soil > Grasslands... | reverse complement strand
GACGAGGAAGAGCAGCACGCCGCCGGCCGCCCTCACCAGTTCCCCCACACGTCGCGCAACGCGGCGTAGACCGGCTTGAGACGCTCGCGCCACAGCGGCTCCTCCCACGGCGCCCAGGCGTAGGTCGTGCGCGCGGGCAGCCAGGCGCGTACCGCGCCGTCGCCGCGAGCCACCGCCGGGACCGCGAAGCGGAATCCCGCCGCGTACGGACAGACCGCGGCCGGAGGGTGCTGCGCGCGCAGGGCCACGAGCAGGGTGAGCATGACGGTCGGACAACATCATAATGAAAGTCGTGCGGCGCTATGGCATTCGCGCCCCGCCTTTCCAATCTTGTCATCATGTCGGTGGACCACACGCCCGCCGAGCTGCCGCCGGGGCTCCTGGCCGAGTACCTGGAGAGCGCCGCCACTCAGTTGCGGGTACTGGCCGAGCTGGCGGACCGCCTGGCGGTGGCGGGCAACGACGCCAAGGCACTGGATCGGCTGCGCCAGGAGACGCACAAGATCCGCGGCTCGGCGGGGTCGTACGGGTTCTGGGAGGCGTCCCGTCTCGCGGCCGGGATGGAGGAGACCGCCAAGGACTGGGTGGCCCGGCCCAACGACGCCGACTTGAACCGCGGCTCGGTCGCCCAATGGTTCGTGGTGCAGCTCGCCGAGGCGCTGCAGCTCGAGCCTCCGCCCGCGGAGGAGCGTTCCTCTCGACCGGCCGACGCGCCACCGGCCCGGCCGACTCCGCCCGCTCCCCCCCCAGCCGGTACGGGGCCGGGCGCGCCCGAAGTGATCGTTGTGGAAGACGACCCGGCACTGGCGGGGCTGCTCGAGTACGGCCTTCGCGCCCGTGGCTACCGGTTCGTGAGTTTCCGCAACGGACGGGACGCGCTGGACGCCCTGCTCGCCTTGGACGTGGCCGGCATGCAGCCGCTGCTGCTGCTCGACGTGGACCTCCCGGCGCTCGATGGATACTCCATCCTCGAGACGCTCACGCGGGAGCGTCCGGGGCAATACCGCGTCGTGTTCACGACGGTGCACGGCGACGAGTCGGAGCAGCTGCGCGGGCTCGAGGCCGGGGCGCTCGACTACCTGGTGAAGCCGATCAGCCTGCGGGTCGCCCTCGAGAAAATCCGCCGTTGGGTCGGGCGGTGACGACTCGCCACTTCCTCGCCGTCGTCGCGCTGGTGCAGGGCGTGCTGCTCGCCGCCCTCCTGATCCTCATCGTGCTCAATCGCTGGTTTCGGCTGCGCCGCCGCGCCCGCGTCCACCCCCGCCGGCTGGCGGTCGAGGGGGTCATGCAGCGCTGGGCCCTCGGACAGGCGGACGTGCGGGTGGTGCTGGCGCAGCTGGCCCGGCTGCCCGTGCCGCTCGCCGTGGACGCCCTCGTGAGCTGGTCGGCGCGGGTGCCGGGCGACCGCTGGCGCCGGCTCGCCACGGCGCTCGAGGGTGAGTGGTGGGCGCGGATGGTGCGCACCAACAGCCGGTCGGCCCGCTGGTGGAAGCGCCTCGAAGCCGCACGCTTCCTGTCCGTTGCCGCCACGCCGGCCGACACGCCGCGCGTCCTCAAGCTGCTGCGCGATCCGCATCCCGCGGTGCACATCGCCGCCGTGGCCACGCTCGAGCGGGTGGAGAGCGCCGCCCTCGTCACCGCCGCGCTCGAGCGGCTGCCGCAGCTCGCGCCGACCGTGGGCGCGTACTACGCCGGGATGCTGCGCCGCTCGCGCGCCGTGGTGGTGCAGCTGCTGCTCACCCGGCTCTCCCGCAGCGACGACGCCGGGCTCGCGCGCCTCACGGAGTTCGCCGCGCGGCTGCAGGAACCCGCGTTGCGCGAGTCGCTGACGGCGCTCGCCGGCCACCCGGACGCCGAAGTGCGCACCCAGGTGGCGCGGGCGCTCGGCGCCTTCCCACACACCGCGTCGATCGCCGCCCTGACCCGGCTCGTAGAGGACGCGCCGTGGCCGGTGCGCGCCCAGGCGGCGCGTTCGCTCGGCATGCTGGCCGACCCCGCGACCCTGCCGCTGTTGCGCGCAGCGCTGCGAGACGAGAACTGGTGGGTCCGCATGCGCACCGGCCTCGCGCTCACCCGCTTTGGCCCGTCGGGACGGAACGCCCTGCTCGAGGCTGAAGTGGGCGCGGACCCGAGCGCCCGCGACATGGCCCGCCTGGTGCTCGGGCTCTCCTCCCAGGCGCTCGCGGAGTTCGCCGCGTGAGCGAGATCATCCGCGATGCGAATTTCGTGATCCTGTTCTACTTCCTGGCGCTGAACTCGTTCTACGCGCTGCTGCTGGTGCTCTCGATCCCGGAGATCTGGGAGCAGACCCGGCTCGCCGAGGACGAGGACTTCCAGCGGCTGATGCAGAGCGATGCCTTGCCGCCCATCACGATCCTGGTGCCCGCGTACAACGAGCAGAAGACGATCGAGGCCAGCGTGACGGCGATCCTGGCGCTCAATTACCGCAACTACGAGGTGGTGGTCGTCAACGACGGATCGAAGGACGAAACGCTGGAGGCGCTGCGCCACGCCTTCGACCTGTACGAGATCCCGCGCACCTACCCCGAGACCATCCCCACCAAGCCGCTGCGCGCCCTGTACCGGTCCCGCACGCGTACCAAGCTGGTCGTGATCGACAAGGAGAACGGCGGCAAGGCGGACTCGCTCAATGCGGCGATCAACGCGAGCCGCTTCCCGCTGGTCATCGCCGTGGACGCCGACACGCTGATCGAGCCCGATGCGCTGCTGCGGCTTACCCGTCCCTTTCTGCTGGGCCGCCGGATCGCCGCAGTGGGCGGCACGGTCCGGGTGGCGAACGGGTGCGTCGTGAAACACGGGCAGGTGACGGACGCGCGCGTCCCCCGCCGCCTGCTCCCGGGCATCCAGGTGGTCGAGTACCTGCGCGCGTTCCTGTTCGGCCGGCTCGGCTGGAATCGACTGGGCGGCAACCTGATCATCTCCGGCGCGTTCGGCCTGTTCCGCAAGGATCATCTCTTGGCGGTCGGGGGCTATCACGCCACGAGCATCGTCGAAGACCTGGACCTCGTCGTGCGGCTGCACCGCTACCTGCGGAGCGGCAAGGTCCGCTATGAGATCCCGTTCATCCCCGACCCGGTCGCCTGGACCGAGGTGCCCGAGAGCCTGCGCGTCCTCGCCCGCCAGCGCGAGCGATGGCAGCGCGGCCTGGTGGCGGCCATGTGGCAGTACCGGGGCATGCTCTTCAACCCCCGGTACGGACGCGTCGGGTTCATCGCGGTCCCGTTCTACGCGTTCGGCGAGATGCTCGCTCCCCTCGTCGAGGTGTTCGGCTACGGCATCACCGTGGCCGGGCTCGCGCTCGGCGTTGTGAACGTCTCGTTCGCGCTGTTGTTTCTCCTGGTGGCGTGGGGCTACGGTATGCTACTCTCGCTGTGGGCGGTGGTGCTCGAAGAGGTGAGCTTCCGCCGCTATCGGCGCGTCGGGGATCTGGTGCGGCTGGTGGTGTTCGCCACGCTCGAGACCTTCGGCTACCGCCAGTGCGGCGTGTGGTGGCGTCTGCGGGCGTTCTTCGCGACCGGCGCGCGCAAGCACGTGTGGGGCGACATGACGCGTCGCGGCTTCGAGACGGCGACGAAGTAGGTAGCTTCCCGCCCATGTCCCATGGTCAATTCCCCAACCTCACGGTGCTCACCCATCCGCTCATCCAGCACAAGCTCGCCATCCTGCGGGACAAGAACACCACGACCAAGGACTTCAAGCAGCTCGTGAACGAGATCGCCATGCTGATGGCGTACGAGGTGACCAAGGACCTGCCGCTCGAGCCCACGGACGTGGACACGCCGCTCGAGCACACGCGGGGTGTGCGGGTGGCGGGGAAGAAGCTCGCCCTCGTGCCGATCCTGCGCGCCGGACTCGGCATGGTGGAAGGGATCGCGCAGCTGATCCCGTCGGCGCGCGTGGGGCACATCGGCATCTACCGCGAGCACGACACGCTCCAGCCCGTGGACTACTACTTCAAGATCCCCGAAGGGCGCGACGCGCGCGACTTCTTCGTGCTCGACCCGATGCTCGCCACGGGGGGCTCGGCCGTGGACGCCGTGAGCGCGCTCAAGCACGCCGGCGCGCAGCGCATCCGGTTTCTCTGTCTCGTCGCGGCACCCGAGGGTACGCGCCGCATGCTCGAGCACCACCCCGACGTGCCGATCTTCGCCGCGGCGCTGGACCGCGAGCTGAACGAGCACGGCTACATCCTCCCGGGGCTGGGGGATGCCGGGGACCGGTTGTTCGGGACGCGCTAGGGGCCGCGATACTCCAGTTGACATTTAACGTCACTTTTGTAGTTTATGACGTAATGCGTCATATATTGAAAATGTGACATAAAATGTCCAAGCGCTACGCCGCCCTCATCGCCGACGCCACGGCCTCGCGTCTGCTCCCACCCGCCCGCCGCGCCCGGCTGCAGGCGGACGCCCGTGCCGCCGCGCAGCAGCTCAACCGGCGCTACGCCCGCGTCCTCGCCGCCCGCTTCGCCATCACGCTGGGCGACGAGCTGCAATGCTTGCTCACGAGCCCCGAGCCGCTGTGGGAGATTGCGCACCAGATCCGTGCCCGCCTCCCCGCGGTCGATTGGATCGTCGCCTGCGGCCTCGGCGCCATCAGCACACCTCTCGCCCCCACCGCGCCCGAGATCGACGGACCCTGCTTTCACGAAGCCCGCGCCGCCCTGGACCGCGCCAAGCGGCTGCGCCTGATCTTTACGTTCGGCGGCTTCCCCCCGGCGATCGAGCCGCTCGCGAGCTACTACGCCGGCCTCTACTGGAGCTGGACCCCGCGGCAGCGACGCGCCGCGACGCTGTTGCGCCTGGGCGACCCGGCGGCGGCCGCGGCCGCGCTGGACGTCGACCGCAGCGCCGTTTCACATCTCGCCCGCCGTATGGCCTGGCCCCTCGTCGCGGCCGGCGATAAGATGTTTCGGACCCTGCTGGAGACCGCGTGAACCCGTTGTTCGTGGTCCCGCTGCTCGCGTACACGCTCGCCGCCACCCTGTGGCCCGCCCAGGTGGACGGTCGCCGCCGCGCCCGCACCCTCCTCGTCGTCGAGGCGCTGCTCGTGGTGGCGGCCCTCGTCGTGGGCACGCTGCTGGCGCCGCTCGCGACCCCGAACCACGCGGAGCTGTGGTGGGGGCGGGCGGCCCTGCTCGCGACCGGCTACCTCTATGTGTCGGGCCGCGGCGTCGTGCTGATCCGGAGCGTGCTCGAGCTTTCGTCGCTCCAGATGCGCCGCGACGAGGACCGCCCGGCGGGCGCGATCGACGTCGCGCGCGGCCGGGCGATCGGCGCGCTGGAGCGCGCCCTCGCCCTCACCCTCGTGCTGCTGGGCGAGTATGGCGCGGTGGGCTGGATCATCGCGGCCAAGTCGCTCGCGCGCTTCAAGGCCCTCGAGGAGCGCGAGTTCGCCGAGTACTTCCTGATCGGCACGCTCGCGTCGTTCCTGCTCGCCGTGCTCGCCGGCGTGGGGCTGCGCATCCTGCTCAATCGCGGCTGACCCGTCCCTCCTCCCTCGTCCCCCATCCCCCCGAAGCAACTCTCCCAGGTCCGGCTGTGTCAGAGGTTTAACCGCCGCCCCGGAGCCCGGTGGACGAACGCGAGCTGATTGCCAGGGTCCGCGCCGGGGACGGCGCCGCGGAGCGCACCCTGTACGACGCCCACGTGGATCGGGTGTACCGCCTCGCCTACCGGCTCGCAGGGGACGACGGTCTGGCGCGGGAGTTCACGCAGGACACGTTCGTCCGGGCGTTCGAGCGGCTGGCCTCGTTTCGCGGCGAGGCGAAGCTCTCCACCTGGCTGCACGCCATCGCCACTTCGGTGGTGCTCAACGGCCTGCGCAAGGTGAAGCGGTTTCGCAGACGCGAGACGGACCTGGAGGACGCCGCCGGAGTCGCGGGCGGCCGACGGGCGGCGGAGCCGGACTTGAAGCGGCGCCTGGCGCAGGCGATCGACGACCTGCCGCACGGCTACCGGACGGTGTTCGTGATGCACGACGTCGAGGGCTACACGCACGAGGAGATCGGCGCGACGCTGGGCGTCGAGACGGGAACATCCAAGGCGCAACTGTCGCGAGCGCGCGCCCGGCTGCGGGAAGCGCTCGCGGATTTCGCGGGAGAGTGGGTCTCATGACGGACGAACGGTTCGAGCGGGTGTTACGGGAGGCGGCGCAGGACTACCACCGTCCCCCGGCGACGCCGCGCGAGGAGATGTGGCTGCAGATCATCGCGGCGCGCGATGCGCGGCGCCGCCGCCGGGTGATGCTCCGTCCTCGGCTGGCCTGGGGTGTGGGAATCGCGGCGGTGCTCGCCGTCGGAGTCGCTATCGGGCGCTGGACGGCGACCGGCAGCCCGCGTATCGCCGCGATCGCACCCGCGACGGACCGTTCCTCGGCATTCGTCTATCAGCTGGCCGCGGCCCAGTACCTCACCCGCACCGAGGTGCTGCTCACGGGCTTCCGCTCCGAAGCTCGATCGAGCCAGGCAGACGCGCAGTTCGCGCGGCAGGCCCGCGACTTACTCGGCACAACGCGTTTGATGCTCGACTCACCGGCGGCGCAGGACGGTCGACTCAAAGGGTTGCTCGAGGACCTTGAGCTGGTGCTGGCGCAGATCGCTCAGCTCCCGCCCCGCGGCGACACGGCAGAAGTGCAGCTGATCAACCAGGGACTGGAACAGCGCAGCGTGCTGCTGCGGCTCCGGACGGCGAATCCTGCCGGCCCCGGCCCGGTCCGCACGCAAGGAGCACTGTGATGCACACGATGCAGCTCGTGGTGGCCGCCGTCATGGGAATGAAGCAGCCGGTGCCGCCTTTGCCTCCGCTGCCGAGCCGGTTCCCGATCCTCGTCGCCCCGCAGATCGACGCTCTTACGGTCGCGTCCGACGCGCTGCAGGGCCTCGAGGGACTCGCAGGGCTCGCGGGAATGGAAGCGTTTGAGGGACTTCAGGGTTTGCAAGGGTTGGAGGGGCTGGAGGGTCTCGACGTCCTCGAGGCCGTCGACCTCGTGCCTCCGGAGGCCTCCCAGGACGCGCAGGAGCCAACCGACTCGCTTTGGCAGGCGGCGCGACAAGCGCTCAACCGCGGGGACTACGCCAGCGCCGCGAACCTGTACGGCGATGTGGCCCGCCGCTACCCCAACACGGCCCGCGCGGCCGACGCGCTATACTGGGCGGCGTTCGCGCTGTACAAGAACGACGACCTCAGCCGCGCCCGCAGCCTGCTCGTCACTCAGCAACGCCAGTATGGCAAGGCCGCCACATTGCGGGACGCTTCCGCCCTGCTCGCGCGCGTGCAGGCCGCGCTCGCCAAGCAGGGGGACGCCGAGGCCGCCGCCTGGATCGCGGCGCACGCGCAGCCGGGCGCGGATACGGCCCCGCGTGGCCAGACATGCCCGAGCGAGGACGACGACGAGGATCTCCGCATCGCAGCCCTCAACGGCCTGCTGCAAATGGACGCGACCAACGCGGTCCCCATCCTCAAGAAGGTCCTGGCGCGCCGCGACGCCTGCTCGGCCGGGTTGCGCCGCAAGGCGGTGTTCCTCGTCTCGCAGAAGCACACAGGCGAGACGGAGAGCCTCCTGCTCGATGTCGCCCAGCACGACCCCGACTCCGAAGTGCGCCAGCAGGCGGTGTTCTGGCTCTCACAGGTCCCGACCGAGCGGGCGGTGGGCATGCTCGACTCGATCTTGCGGACGACCGACGACCAGGAGCTCCGCGAGAAAGCGCTGTTCGCCCTGTCGCAGCAGCGCAGCCCGCGGGCCGGGCAGATCCTCCGCGACTACGCCCAGAACGCGAACGCACCCTCCGACGCCCGGGAAAAGGCGATCTTCTGGCTCGGGCAGCAGCACTCGTCCGAGAACGCCGCCTTCCTGCGCGGCTTGTACGCGCAGCTGACGGACCAAGAGCTCAAGGAGAAGGTGATCTTCTCACTGTCGCAGATGCACGACGCGGACAACAGCCGCTGGCTCATGGACATCGTCCTGAACGAGCGCGAGGCGATCGAGATGCGCAAGAAGGCGCTCTTCTGGGCGGGTCAGACGGGCGGGGATCTGACGCAGCTCTCCGGTCTGTACGACCGGATGCAGAACCGGGAGATGAAGGAGCAGCTGATCTTCGTGTACTCGCAGCGGCATGAGCCGGCCGCGGTCGACCGGCTGATTCAGATCGCCAAGACGGAGCAGGACAAGGAGCTCCGCAAGAAAGCGATCTTCTGGCTGGGCCAATCACACGACCCGCGTGCCGCGCAGGTCCTGCTGGAGATTATCAACCAGTGATCGCCTCCCTCGTCCTGGCACTCGCGCTGCAGGGCGGCCTGGCCGACCGCGTAGCGGCCGCGCCCGACGGCGAGGTGCGCTTCTCCTTCGCCACCCGAGCCGGTGTGTGCGGCAATGGCCGCAACGTGATCTCGTTCGAGTGTGACGACGGCAGCTGCGGCCGGCATCGGATGTCGTTCGGCAACTACAACGACGACGAAGAGGTGGGCTGCCCGTGCGAGCCGGGGCCCGCGCGCGTCGCACTGCAGAAGCGCGGCGGGCAGATCACCCGGGTGCGGACCTACGTCGGCGGCGCCTGGCGATCCGCCGGGGACGCTCGCCTCACGGATCTCGGCGCCGTACCGGCCATCACGGCCGCCCGCTATCTCCTCGACCTCGCCGCGCGGAGCCCGGGCGACGCCGGGCATGACGCCGTTTTCCCGGCCGTCCTCGCGGACAGCGTCACGCCGTGGCCGGACCTGCTGCGCCTCGCCCGCAGCACCGCGGTGCCGCGCCAGACCCAGCGCTCGGCGGTCTTCTGGCTCGGTCAGGCGGCGGGCGAGGCCGCGACGCGCGGGCTCACCGAGCTGGTGGACGACTCGAGCGTCGAGCTCGCGGTGAAGGAGAGCGCCGTGTTCGCCTTGTCCCAGCTGCGGCGGGACGAAGGTGTGCCAGCCTTGATCCGCATCGCCCGCACACACGCCAGTCCGAGCGTACGCAAGAAGGCCCTGTTCTGGCTCGGTCAGTCGGACGACCCGCGGGCGCTGGCGTTGTTTGAGGAGATCCTCACGAGAAGGTAGGTGGAGGTTGTCGAGGGTCACCAACCTCCAAAACCTCGGCCGTATATTCCTCGCATGTCCTTCTGGACTCTGCGCCGCAAGCTCGCCGCCGCAGGGGTGGCGGTGTTGCTGCTTGCCTTCGGGTGGGCGGCGGTGGTCGTCGCGGTGGCGCTCGCGGGCGCACACGACCAGGCGACCTCCGCGGATGCGATCGCCGTCTTGGGCGCGGCCCAGTACAACGGCCGCCCATCCCCCGTGTTCCGGGCGCGGCTGGACCACGCCGCCGCCCTGTACCAGCGCGGTCTCGCACCTGTGGTGCTGGTGACCGGCGGCGTGGGAACGGGCGACACCGTGAGCGAATCGGAAGTGGGACGGCGCTATCTCACCAAGGCCGGACTCCCCGAGAGCGCCGTCATCGCCCTGGCGGCGGGCGCCAGCACCGCCTCCTCGGTCGCGAGCGTCGCCCGCTGGTTCGGAGCCCAAGACAGCCGTCGCGTGCTGCTCGTCTCGGACGGGTTCCACATGTTGCGCCTCAAAATCCTCGCCACCCGGTTGGGCCTCGTGCCCTTCACGTCACCCGCACCCGGCTCACCAATCCGCTCCAATCCCCGACGCAATGCGGCCTACTTCCTGGCCGAGGGGCTCAAGGTCCCCGTCACCTGGCTCTTCAACCACTGAGTGTCGCCATGCAGCTCGACAGCCGCCGTATCTATACGGGCCGCGTGGTGCGGCTCGACGTCGACACGGTGCGATTCCCCGACGGCTCGACGGGCCAACTCGAGCTCATCCGCCATCCCGGCGCGGCCGCGATCGTGCCGTGCGTGTCCGATCCCCCCGGGGCGGATCCCACGATCCTGCTCATCCGGCAGTACCGCTACGCGACCGGCGGGCAGCTGTGGGAGATTCCGGCGGGTACGCTGGACCCGGGGGAGGATCCGGAGGCGTGCGCCCGCCGCGAGCTGCTGGAAGAGACGGGCGTCACAGCGGCGCGGCTCGAGCGCCTCACATCTATCTGGACCACGCCGGGCTTCACCACCGAGGTGATCCACCTCTACCTGGCGACGGGTCTCACGACGGGGGAACCGTCGCGTGAGCGCGACGAGTTTATCGATGTGGAGCCACAACCGTTGTCACGCGTCCTCGAGCTGATCCGAGGCGGCGAAATCCGTGATGCAAAGACCGTTGCGGCTATCCTTTATATGGCGGGCTTCGTCTTGAAGCTGTAGACACACCCTGTCCCCCGAGGAGGACGGGACTGTCGCGCCGACCCGGCGCCGCGAGGCAGCAAGCCACGCTCGCGCGCCGCGTTACGTTGGGAGGCGCGACGGGTACGGTTCCTGCGGCATCTGAGTGTGCGGCAAGTCTCGCGCTGTTCCGTATATTCGATGCCTCAGCCTGGGAGCGGTTCATGCGAGCGACCCTCAACAAGCGGAAGACCGACGCTGTCGTCACGCCGCGCGCGCTGGAGCGTCGGGCGCTGCACGAGTTCGACGACGGGCGGTTGGTGCTCGAGCACTTGGCGGGCGACCCGCAAGCGTTCGGCACCCTGGTCGACCGCTACCAGACTCGCCTGCTGAATTTCATCAATCGGACCATCGGGGACCGGGAACGGGCCGAAGACTTGGTGCAGGAAGTGTTCATCCGGGTGTTCAGGCACCTGCACCGGTTCGACCAGACGAAGAAGTTCTCGACCTGGATCTACACGATCGCCTCGAACCTCGCGAAGAACGAGCTGCGGAACCGTTCCCGCAATCCGCTGGTGCTGTTCCAGACGATCAAGAAGCACTGGGAGGCGGACCACCGTCCGCTGCAGTTCGAGGACGCGACGGCGCGGCCCGACGATCTGTACCGCAAGCGCTACCTCAAGGAGGCGGTGGACCAGTGCGTGGACCAGCTCCCCACGCACCACCGGGCGGTGTTCGTGCTGCGCGAGCTCGAGGGCAAGAGCTATGCCGAGATCGCCGAGATCACGGGCTGTAACCTGGGGACCGTCAAGAGCCGTCTCAACCGGGCACGGAACAGCTTCGCGCAACTGATCGAGCCGCTGCTGGAATAGGGGCCCGGGAACCCGCCCGGGTCCCGATGGTAGTAGATTCTCGCCATGACGTGCGCCGAATTCCTGGAGCACTACACCGATTTTCGCGACGGCCTGATCACCGCGCCGCGCGAGTTGCGCCGTTTCACCCGCCATTTGGCGCAGTGCGCCGCCTGCCGGCGCTACGAGGCGGCCCTGCGACGCGGGGTGCTGGCGCTGCAGGCCGCGCAAACCATCGAGCCCTCCCCCGCCTTCCGGCGTCGGCTCGACGCGCGCCTGGCGCGGGAGCGCCAGGCGGGCGCGCATCGCCAGGTTCCCGCACGGGCCGGCGTCGCGGCGGCCCTGTTCGTGGCCGCCGCTCTGGCCATGGTCGCGCTCGAAGGCGTACGCCGGCCGCACGTCGCACAGGCACCCGTACTCCCACGCGTCCCCTTCCCCAGGCCGGTCGTGCAGGCCGGTGTCCCGTTCGTCTCCTTCCAGGACCCCCGCGCGAGTGTGTTCGCGGGTAATCCGGCCCCGGACGGCTCGGCGCTGGTCGAGCCCGCGTCGGCGGGGCGGTAGGCTTTCTCTCGCCCCGAGCCGGCGGTAACTTCCGCCCCGTATGGGGGCTCTCACCTTCGACGCGCTGCTCCGGAGCCTGAAGCAGGGCGTGGTTGATCCTGTCTACTATCTCCACGGCGACGAGGATGTGCTGAAAGACGAAGCGGTGCGCGCACTGGTCGAGCGCGCCGTGGATCCCGCCCTGCGCGATTTCAACCTCGATCAGCGAAGCGCTCCAGAGCTCGACGCCGAGGCGTTCCACGCCCTCGTGAACACGCCGCCCATGCTCGCCGCGACCCGGGCCGTGGTGGTCCGCGGGCTCGAGCAGCTCAAGAAGACCGCGAAGGTGCGCCAGGAGTTGCTGCGCTACCTCGAATCGCCCAACCCCACCACGCTGCTGGTCCTGGTACAGGCGGCCGGCGAGCCACCCGACGCCGAGCTGGTGCGACGGACGACGGCCGTGACGGTCGAGTCGCTGCCGCCGGCGCGGGTGGAGCGCTGGATGGCGCATCGGGCCCGGCAACTGGCCCTCACACTCGCGCCGGAGGCGGGAGCGCTGCTGCTCGACGCCGTCGGGAGCGATCTCGCCGCTCTCGCGCGCGAGCTCGAGAAGCTCGCAGCGCTGGCAGGCGGCGGGTCGCGGCCGGCGACCCGAGAGGACGTCGCGGCGCTGGTCGGCGTGCGCCGGGGCGAAACGCTCCAGGACCTGGTGGACGCGACGCTCGAGCGGCGGGCGGCGGACGCCGCGCAGCTGGTCGCGCCGATTCTCGAGCAGGCGGGCATGAGCGGCGTCCGCATGCTGGCGGCGCTCGGCACGCACCTCGTGGGCACGGCGCTGGCGCGCGCCGAGCTCGATCAGGGGTCCCCGCTCGGCCGCCTGGAGGCGCGGCTGTTGTCGCACCTGCGTGCCGCTCGACCGTACGGTCTGGGCAGTTGGGAGGGGACGGCGGCGCGCTGGGCCCGTTGGGCCGAACAGTGGAGCGCGCGCGAGCTCGAGCGCGCCCTGCAGCTCGCAGTCGACGCGGACCGGGCCCTCAAGTCGAGCACGCTGAGCGACGAGGCGGGAACGATGGTGCAGCTGGTCTTGTCGTTCGCCGTGCTCGAGCGGGAGGTGGCGTGAGGGCGGGGGTCGGTGTCATCGTGGCGCTGCTGATCGCCGGACCCGCCGTCCGCCTGCCCGCCCAGACCGACACCCTCCGCGCCGTCGCGCTCCGGGTCGCGCAAACCCGGCCCGATTCGGGACGGGCCATGATGCGACGCCTGCTGGCGAGCCTGTCGCCGCGGGATTCGCTGTACCCCGGCGCGCTCTTCACGGCGGGGATGCTGGCGCCGGACGCCGGCCTGATCGCCACGAACCTGCAGCGTGTGGTGGTCGAGTACGGACAGTCGGTGTGGGCGGACTCGGCCCTCGTGGCGCTCGCCAAGCTGTACTTCGCCCAAGGGGACATGACCGCGACGACGCAGGCGGCGGAGCGGCTGCGGCGCGACTATCCGGACTCGCCGCTCAGGCCCCGCGCCGATTTCACGGGCGCGCGCGCCTACTTCGACATGAAGGACGACGCGCACGGCTGTGCGCTCATCCGCGAAGCCTTGGACGGGGCCGGCGCGGACGTGGAGTTTCAGAACCAGGTGTCCTTCTACGCTCCACGGTGCGCCGCGCTGCCGGCGGCCGCTACACCCGCGACGGCCGGCGACAGCCAGGCGAAGCCCGCGGCGCCCGCGACGACCTACGCCGTGCAAGTCCTCGCCGTCAAGAGCGCGTCGCAAGTCGACCAAATGCTCACCCGCCTCAAGGTTATGGGCTTCGACGCCCGCGTGGTGCGGGACACGAGCGGTCTTTTCAAGGTCCGCGTTGGCCGCTACCCGACGCACGACGAGGCGGCGCAGGTGCAGCGGCGCCTCAAGACCCGGCTGGGAGGGCAGCCGTTCGTGGTGGAGGAGCCGTGACGCCTCCGCGGGTCGACGCCGACACGCCGCTGATGCAGCAGTACCGCGAGATCAAGGCGCGCCACCCCGACGCGATTCTGTTCTTCCGGATGGGCGACTTCTACGAGATGTTCGAGGACGACGCCCAGCTCGCGGCCCGCGAGCTCGGCCTCACGCTCACCTCCCGCAACAACGGGGGCGCCGCCGACGTGCCGCTGGCCGGCGTTCCGGTCAAGGCCGCCGCCGACTACCTGCGCCGTCTCATCGCCCAGGGGCATCGCGTGGCGATCTGCGAGCAGGTGGAGGACCCCAAGCTCGCCAAGGGCCTGGTGCGGCGCGAAGTGGTGGAAACCGTCACGCCCGGCACGGTGCTCGCCGACGAATGGCTGGAGCGACGCCGCAACAACTTTCTCCTCGCGGTCGATGCGCGCGGCACTCCGGCCGGCCTGGCCGCGCTCGATCTGACCACCGGGGAGCTGCTGCTCGAGACCGCCGCGGCGGAGGAGCTGCCGGCCGTGCTGGCACGCTACGAAGCTCCCGAAGTCGTGGTCCCGGCGGGGGCGGTGCTCGCGCTGGCGGGCGCCGCGCGGACCGAGCGCGAGGCCTGGGAGTTCGATCCCGAGCTGGCGCGCGAGGATCTGACGCGCGCCTTCCGCGTGGCGTCGCTCGACGGGCTGGGGGTCGAGCCGGAAGACCGCCCCGCCCTCGGGGCGGCCGGCGCCCTGTTGCGCTACGCCCGTGAGCTCAAGCCCGGCGGCCTGCCACACGTCGCCCGCCCCCGCATCGTGCGGCGCGGCGACCTGCTGCCGCTCGACGAGATGACCCGCCGCAACCTGGAGCTGGTGGAGCCGCTGCGCGTCGAGCCGGGACGAAAGGGGACGACGCTGCTCGACGTGCTCGACCGGACCATGACGCCGATGGGTGCACGCCTGCTGCGGCGCTGGCTCCTGGCCCCGCTGGTCGAGCCGGCGAGGATCAACGCGAGGCTCGATGCCGTGGAGGTGCTCGCCGGCGACGTGCGCGGGCGCGACCGCCTGCGGGAGGCGCTCGACGGCGTGCGCGACCTCGAGCGCCTGGCGAGTCGGGCCGCGCTCGGGCGGGCCACGCCGCGCGAGCTGGGCGCCCTGCGCGACTCGCTGCTGCGCCTCCCGGACACGCGGGGCGCGCTGGACGGCCTCGAAGGCCGGGGGCGGGCCGCGCTGCTCGAGCAAGCGGCGGACGGCTTCGACCTGCTCCAGGACCTGCGCGAGGAGCTCGGCCGCGCCCTGGTGGAGCGTCCGCCGGCCCAGGCATCCGACGGGGATGCGGTCCGCGCCGGCTACGATCGCGAGCTCGACGAGCTCAAGGACGCCCGCGACGGCGGCAAGCACTACATCGCGGGCCTGCAGGCGCGCGAGCGCGAGCGCACGGGGATCGCCTCGCTCAAGGTCGGGTTCAACAAGGTGTTCGGCTACTACATCGAGGTGACGAATCCGCACCGCGATCGCGTGCCCCCCGATTACGAGCGGCGTCAGACGCTGACCGGCGCGGAGCGCTACGTCACGCCCGAGCTGAAGCAGTACGAGGCAAAGGTGCTTGGCGCCGAGGAGCGGATCGCGAGCCGCGAGGCGGAGCTGGTCGCCGCGCTGCGACACCGCGTCGCCGAAGCCATCGCGCGTGTGCAGGCCACGGCCAATGTGCTGGCGGGACTCGATGTGTGGAGCGCGCTCGCCGACGTGGCGCACCGCGAGGGGTACGTGCGGCCGGAGGTGAACGACGGATTCACGATCGCCCTGGAGGGCAGCCGCCATCCGGTGGTCGAGCGCATGATGGCGCGCGAGGCGTTCATCCCGAACGACGTGCTCCTCGACGCCCGAGGCCGGGTGATCGTGCTCACCGGTCCGAACATGGCCGGGAAGTCCACGCTGTTGCGCCAGGTCGGGCTGTGCGTGCTGCTCGCGCAGATGGGGGCGTTCGTGCCGGCGCGACGCGCGGTGGTGGGCGTGGTGGACCGGCTGTTCACGCGTGTGGGAGCGTCGGACAATCTGGTGCGCGGCCAGTCGACCTTCATGGTGGAGATGAGCGAGACGAGCGCGATCCTGCACGGCGCCAGCGCGCGTAGCCTGGTGCTGCTCGACGAGATCGGACGGGGGACCTCCACCTACGACGGCGTGGCCATCGCCTGGGCGGTGACGGAGTTTCTCCACAACACGATCGGCTGCAAGACCGTCTTCGCCACGCACTATCACGAGTTGACGCAGCTCACCGAGGAGCTGGCCCACGCGTGCAACTTCAATGTCGCGGTGCGGGAGGCGGGCGACGAGATCGTGTTCCTCCACCGGCTCGAGCCGGGCGGCGCCGATCGGTCGTACGGCATTCACGTAGGACAGCTCGCGGGACTCCCGGCGCCCGTGGTGGGGCGGGCGTGGCAGGTGTTGAAGCTGCTCGAGGCCGGTCATCACGTGGCGCGGCAGGCGTCTCCCGCGCCGCCCGACGCGACGCAGCTCGGCCTGTTCGCCCCGGCCCCCCCGCACCCCCTGCTGCAGGAGCTGGACCGCCTGAACCTGGACGCGTTGTCGCCGCTCGAGGCGTTGAACCGCCTCGCGGAGTGGAAGAAGCGGCGGGAGGAGGAGGGAGCGTGAGGGCGTGGCGCGGCGCGCTCGCCGGCGTGGTGGCGCTGGGGGTAGCGGCGTGCAGCAAGCCGCGGTCGGGGGACCAGACCGGGGGCGGGGAGCCGGCGAGCGGCCCGCCCGATCACGAGCCTCCCGTGGCGGTCAACGGCGACTCGCCCATCCAGTATCCCCCCCGGCTGTACGACCAGAAGGTGGAAGGCGATGTGGTGCTCCGGTTGTTCGTCGACTCCACCGGGCGACTCGCCACCGATTCGAGTCGCGTGGCCGAATCGAGCGGCTACCCGGCGCTCGACTCGGCGGCGCTCTCCGGCTCGCGCCGGCTGCGGTTCACCCCGGCCCGGCGCCACGGCTTGCCGATCGCGACGGCGTTCCTCCAGCCGATCGAGTTCCACCACCCCCAGGCCGGCGGATCGGTGCGCAACGGCGAGCCCGACACGGTGAGACCGCGACCCGCGCCGGTGCGTGCTCCGACCCCGACCCCTCCCCTCGCGCCGGTGCGGGCACCGCGACGCGACACCACGGCGGTGCGGCGCGACACGTCCCCGCCTCCCGCCGACACGACGCGCGCCGTTCCGGACAGCACGGGTGCGAAGCCGGATACGAATGCCACCCCACACTAAGCCGTATGGGAACATTCTCGAGACGATCGGCTGGACGCCGCTGGTCCGGCTGAACCGGGTCACGCAGGGCGTCCGCACGCCGGTCTACGCCAAGGCGGAATTCTTCAACCCCGGGGGCTCGGTGAAGGACCGCATCGGGCTCGCGATGATCGAGGCCGCGGAGCGCGAGGGGCGACTCAAGCCGGGCGGACTGGTGGTCGAAGCGACGTCGGGCAATACCGGCGTGGGACTGGCGTTGGCCGCCGCGGTGAAGGGCTACCGCTGCATCTTCACGATGCCGGACAAGATGTCGCAGGAAAAGGCGCGTCTGCTCCGCGCCCTCGGGGCCGAGGTGATCATCACGCCGACCGCGGTCCCGCCGGACCACCCGGACAACTACATCATGAAGGGCCGCGCCATCGCGGCGGCGCACCCGAACGCGATCTTCGCCGACCAGCACTACAACCCGGTCAACCCCGACGTGCACTACCGCACGACCGGCCCTGAGATCTGGGAGCAGACCGCAGGCAGGATCACGCACTTCGTGTGCGCTCCGGGCACGGGGGGCACCGTGAGCGGGGCCGGGCGCTTTCTCAAGGAACAGCGCCCGACCATCCGCGTGATCGGCGGCGACCCCGTCGGCTCGATCTATTCGGACTACGCCCGCACGCGCTGCAAGTCCGAAGGCAGTCCCTACAAGGTGGAAGGCATCGGCGGCGACAAGATTCCGACCTCGCTGCATTGGGACGTGATCGACGAATGGATCACGGTGTCCGACAAGGATGCAATGCTCCTGGTGCGACGCCTGGCCAAGGAGGAAGGCCTGTTCGCCGGCGGCTCGACCGGCGTGAACGTGGTGGCGGCGTTGGAGGTGGCGCGGCGGGTGAACGATCCGGAGGCGCTCGTGGTCACGGTCCTCGCGGACACGGGAGAGCGCTATCTCTCCAAGGTGTTCAACGACGAGTGGCTGCGCGAGAACCAGATTCTCGACGCCGAGCGCGTGTCGGTGGCGCAGCTGCTCGAGGCGCGGAACTCCGGCGCCCCCCCGTTGATCTCCGTCCCGCCGACCGCGACGGTGCGCCAGGCGCTGAACCTCATGAGCACCTATAACGTGTCGCAGCTCCCGGTGCTGGACGGCGGCGACGGCGTGGGCGCCGTCGCAGAGCCGGTGCTGATGGCGCGCGCGCTCGAGGAGCCCGCCACGCTCGACCGGCCGGTGCAGGAAGTGATGGACGCGCCGTACCCGGTGGTCGACGCAGATCTCCCCGTGGAGCGGCTCACCACGCTGCTCTCGCGCGAAACGCCCGCGGCGCTGGTGCGGCGCGAGGGGAAGATCACGGGGATCGTCACGCGGTACGACGTGCTGCACCAGCTGGCTGGAATCCGCTGATGCGCGTCGGCGTGCTCACGGGCGGCGCGTCCGCCGAGCGCGCCGTCGCGTTCGCCGGTGCGGCGCAGATCGTCGAAGCGTTGCGGGCCCGGGGCCACGCCGTGACGGTCGTGGACACGGTGACCGGCCTGCTCGGCCCCGCCGACGAGCGGCGCCTGCTCACGACGGCAGTCGGACGCGAGCCGCCCGCGGTGGCGGAGCTCGACGAGCGCGAGCGCGCCATGCTGTCGAACGGGCTCGCGTCCCTGCCGGCCGTGCGGGACGCAGACGTGTTGTTTCTCTGCCTGCACGCCGGCCGCGGAGAGGGCGGGACTCTCCAGGCGGTGCTCGACGTCATCGGCGTTCCGTATACCGGCAGCGGCGCGCTCGCGAGCGCGCTCGCGATGGACAAGGACCTCGCGAAGCGGCTGTTCCGGGCTGCGGGGGTGCCAGTGCCCGGCTGGTTCATGGCGCCCCCCCCGGTGGCCGCCGAGGACGTGACCACCGCCCTCGGCTGGCCCGTGATCGTGAAGCCCTCCAAAATGGGCTCGTCGGTGGGCATGTCGTTGGTACGCAACGCGGAGGGGCTGGACGCGGCGGTCACCCTGGCACGCGCGTACGATGCGGAGGTCATGGCAGAGCAGTTCGTCCCCGGGCGGGAGCTGACCGTCGGGGTGCTGGGCGACGTGCCGCTCCCGGTGGGGGAAATCATCCCGAAGCACGAGCTGTTCGACTACGAGTGCAAGTACACGCCCGGGATGTCGGAAGAGATCTTCCCCGCCAAGCTCGACACGACCCTGGCGCGTCAGCTGCAGGAGCTGGCGCTGACGGCGCACCGGGCGCTCAAGCTCGGGGGCTACTCGCGCGTTGACTTCCGGTTGAGCCCCGAGGGCGACATCTTTTGTCTCGAGGCCAACACGCTTCCCGGCATGACGCGGACGAGCCTCCTGCCCCAGGCCGCCCGGGCGGCGGGGATCGAGTTTCCGGAGCTGTGCGAGCGGATCTGCCGTCTGGCGGGCGGCGGGGGGGGAACTCGGGGAGCGCGCGCGGGGGAATAATAGGCTAGGCGCGCAGGCGCACAGACGCACAGGGGTTACAGATGGTCCCGCAGCGGATGTTCGGTATGACGCCATGGGTGCGGCGGCTGATCGTCGCCAACCTGGTCGTCTTCCTGCTCCAGATGACGATCTTCGTCAACCCGTGGTTCGTGGCCACGTTCGGGTTCGCCCCGCTGGACGCGCTGGCGCGGCCCTGGACGTTCGTCACGTACGCGTTCATCCACGCCAATTTCCTGCATCTCGCGTTCAACCTGCTGGCGCTGTTCGTGTTCGGGCCGCCCGTGGAAGAGCGGATGGGCGGGGGGTCTTTTCTCGCGTACTACGGGCTGTGCGCCCTGGGAGGCGCCGCCCTGTCCTTCGCCCTGGCCATGACGTTTCAGCAGGTGCAGCTCGTGGTGGGTGCGTCGGCGGCGGTGTACGGCGTGATGCTGGCGTTCGCATGGGCATGGCCCGATCAGCCGATTTCCGTGTTCCCGCTCCCCGAGCCGATCGCCGCGAAATGGCTGGTGACGTTCGCGGTGGCGATTTCGCTGCTGCTCGCGCTGTTCGCGGCGAGCGACGGGGTGGCGCACCTCGCGCACCTGGGCGGGTTTGCGACGGGGCTGCTGTATCTGAAGGTGGCGGACTGGCGCTTGGCGCGCGCGGAGCGCCACCTGCGTCGCGCGACGGAGCCGAGCGTGCTGGTGCATCCCGCCCGCGCGGCGCGCGCCAGCGCCGCCCCCAAGCCGCGCCGGGCGGAGCGCGATCCGGCGCAGGCGGAAATCGACCGCGTGCTCGACAAGATCTCGGCGCGCGGGATCGAGAGCCTCACACCCGCGGAGCGGCGCTTTCTCACCGAAATGAGCCGCAAGATGCGCGGCCGGACGTGAGCGGCGCCCGCTAGAGCCGCACCCTGAGAAGTCAAGACGCCTTTCACCCGCCGACCGGCGGTGTGCGACGGGCGCGCGCTTGTCTCCAGGGGGGCCGATTCCCAAATTGGGGCCGGCCGCTCAATGCTCGTCAACCTCGTGCCGGAGTTCCTCGCGGTGCTCGCCGCGCCCGATCCCCCCGCGGCCTATCACGATTATCTCGAGCGGCACAAGCCCGTGCTGCAGGGCTACTGGCACAACTACGTTCTCGACCCGACGTCGCCGCACGCGGAGCGGGTGATTGCGGCGGCGCTGCGTGCCGAGCGCGCCGATCTCGAGCGGCTGCTCGAGGACGTGGACGTCGCCGCGATCGCGGACGACGCGCTGCGCCGCGCGCTCGAGCAGTTCGAGGCGGACTGCCCTGTCGACCTGTACCTGATGGTCGGTGTCGGGGCCGCCAACGCGGGGGAGCTGGTCGTGGGCGGGCGCGGCATCGCCTTCGTGTGTCTCGAGCACTTCACCGGGCGCGCCAACCCGCAGACCTACGGCATGGGACTGGCGCCGCACCTCTTGCCGCTGTGGATCGCGCACGAGGTGGCGCACGCGGTGCGCTACACCTCGCCCTCGAGCCGCGCCGACCTGCGGCGCCTGGTGGCGGACCTGCGCGGCTACTATGACTACTGGGACACCGGGAGCCGGGCGAGCCTGCGCGAGCTGCTCGTGAACGAGGGGGTGGCGGTGGCCGGGGCTCAGGCGGTCGCCCCGGGGTTCGAGCCGTGGGAGTACTTCGGCTATACGCGGCGCCAATACCGGCGCATTCGCGAGCTCGACGCCTTCCTGCGGCGCGCCGCCGCGCCGCTCTTGGACGAGTCGGGCCTGGGGCTGCGGCTGCGCTTTCTGTCGGGGGGGATGAGTCCGGCGGCCCGGATGATGAGCGGCAAGATGCTGCCGGAGCGCGCCGGCTACTATCTCGGCCTGCGGCTGGTGGAGAACTATCTCGCCGAGCGGGGGATTGCGTCGACGCTGCGCGCCGCGACGGCGGAGCTCCGCAAGGCCGACGAGCGGGCGCTGGGCATTCAGAGCGCATGAGCCCGCGGCCGCGGGCGGAGCGGCGCCGCAACCAGCCGCTGCGCGAGGTGCTGGACGAGCTGCTGGCGCACACGCGCGAGCTGGTGCGGCGCGCCAAGGACATGACGCCCGCCGAGCTCGACTACGCGCAGCAGCGCCTCGAATGGCTGGCGGACGAGGTGTGGCGCGTCGCCACGGGCGAGCGGCCGCCGGGGTAACGCGTCACGGCGCCCTCATCGGCACGGTGGGATAACTGATCCCGAGCTGCTTGAGATACGTCTCGTACTTCGAGGGGTCGTAGTAGTACGTCCGCATCTGATCGCGGTACTTCGCCATCTTCTCCGCGTTGAGCCACGTGGCCGGCTGATCGGTCGGGGCCATGAGCGGGCGGTACTTCGTCGTCTTGGTCTGCACGTTCGCGAAGTAGTCCTTCGCATCGCTCATCAGCTTGGGCCGCAGCATGAGGTCGAGCAGCGTCATCGCCTGCACTTTGGCGCCGGCGATCACGCCCTTGTGTGCAATCGGCGTGGCCATCGCGATGGCGTCGGCCCAGTTGTGCCCCGGCGTACCGGGAATGTTGGCCGGGTAGTAGAGCGTCACGGAGGGCACGGTCCACGTCACGTCCCCGATGTCGTCGCTGCCGGTGCCGGTGCTGGCCTTGGCCGCCTCTTCGGGCGAGCGCAGCGGCGCCACGGACGTGTGGAGTCCGCTGTCGGGCCGGCCCATCATCACCTGCACCGCCCGCGCCAGCGTCTGGTCCTTGTCGTCCCACGGGGGCATCCCCACCCGCACCGCATTGGCGTGCAACGCCTCCGCGATGGGCTTGTTGAAATGGGGCCGCCACGCGGAGCCGATGACCTGCACCGTATCGAGCGTGGTGAACGTGGCCAGGGCGGCGCCGCGCGCCATCTGCTTCGCGTCCTCGAACATCTTCGTCACGCGCTCAGGGTCCCGCTCGCGGAAGTAGAACCACATGGCGGCGGTGCTCGGCACCACGTTCGGCTGATCACCACCGTCCGTGATGACGTAGTGCGAGCGCTGCGCCGGCTCCATGTGCTCGCGGTGGTACTCCCAGGCGTTGGCGAGCGTCATGACGCCATCGAGCGCACTCCGGCCGCGCCACGGCGCGCCCGCGGCGTGCGCGCTCTGCCCCTTGAACTTGAAGAGCGCCGAGATCAGGGCGAGCGCGGGCTCGTCGCCCCACGAGATACCGTATTCGTCGCTCACGTGCGCGAAGAGATTCGCGTCCACGTCACGGAAGACGCCGGCGCGCACCAGGAACGCCTTGGTCCCAAGCTGCTCCTCGGCGACACCCGGCCAGAGCACGATGGTGCCGGGCAGCCGCTCGCGCGCCATGATGTCCTTCACCGCGAGCGCGGCGAGGATGTTGAGCGGAACGCCGCTGTTGTGCCCCTCGCCATGTCCCGGGGCGCCCTCGATGATCGGTTCGTGAGACGCGACCCCCGGCTTCTGGCTGGCCTGCGGGATACAGTCGATGTCCGATCCCAGCGCGATCACCGGCTTGCCGCTGCCCCAGCGCGCCACCCACGCGGTGGGGATCCCGGCGACGCCGCGCTCGACCGCGAACCCGTTCCGCTCGAGGA
>Ga0209156_10001061_pt1 | contig 22699 bp, 19 predicted proteins | sample GraSoiAngelo_124_FD_185881 | JGI IMG/M metagenome (GOLD analysis project Ga0209156, IMG submission 185881) | Grasslands soil microbial communities from the Angelo Coastal Reserve, California, USA - 14_0927_05_20cm (SPAdes) (version 2) | ecosystem: Environmental > Terrestrial > Soil > Grasslands... | reverse complement strand
CTCTTGGACGTCCTCGCGAACTACACGTGTCGGGACTCGGCCGTCGCGAACGACGGCATCAACCTGATCTTCGCGGACGTCTGCGCGACCGAGTTCCTCGCATCGAAGGCGCCGGAACATCTCGAGGCCCTCGCGAAGATGATCGCCGCGTCCCCGAAAGACCAAGCGGCCTTCAACGCGTGGACGCCGCGGCTCGCGGCCTGAATCATTTCTTGCTCAGGTCCTGTCCGATCAAGGCGAAGTGGGCGAGGAGTGCTTCGATCTGGATCCGCTCGCTGCTCCCTTCCGTGAGCCGGAAGTCCGTCTCCCCGATCCGGTCGAGCAATCGGACCTTCGATTCGTCGGGGACGTTGAGGTCGAACACGCTGCGGTGCAGCTGGCGCACGATGTCCTCTCCCGAGAGGCCGTACTCGATCAGGAGGCGGTCGAGGACCTCCCGCGCCCGGAGGAATTCCCCCTCGAGCGCCTTCTCGATCAGCTTCTTGACCTCCTCCGGTCGGATCGTGCTCGCGACCTTGTACAGGACGTCCGCGTCGATCGCCGGGCCGAGCGAGGCCGCGACTTGCAAGGAATTCACCGCACGGCGCATGTCGCCCTCGGCGACGTACACGAGGGCGTCCATGCCCTCATCGGTGATCTTGAGTTTCTCCGCCTTCGCGATGCGCGAGACGTATTCCCGGATCGCCTCGGGCTTCAGCGGCCGGAACCGGAAGACGGCCGTCCGCGACTGAATCGGCTCAATGAGGCGGGACGAGTAGTTCGCGGACAAGATGAACCGCGAGGTCTTCGAATACGTCTCCATCGTGCGGCGCATCGCCGCCTGCGCGTCCGCGGTCAGGTTGTCGGCCTCGTCGAGGAAGATGATCTTGAAGCTCGTCCCGCCGAACGGCGCAAGGCGCGCGATCTCCTTGACCTTCGTGCGGACGGTCTCGATCCCGCGCTCATCGCTGCTGTTCAGCTCGTAGTAGTTCTGCCGCCAGCTCTCCCCGAACATGTCGCGCGCGAGGGCCATCGCAGAGGTCGTCTTGCCCGTGCCCGCGGGACCCGCGAAGAGGAGGTGCGGGAGGTTTCCCTCCTTCGCATACGCCTTCAGTCGCTCGACGATCTCGTCCTGGCCGACGACCTCGTCGAGGGTCTTCGGGCGATACTTCTCGACCCAGATTTCCTTCATCTCCGCCCCCGCGTCCGCGTGTCATCCGAGGGGCGCGTAATAAGCCTTTGGCGGAGGGGGCGCGAAGCGGCCCAATCGTCACGTCGAACGTTGTCGCAAGGGGCCGGCCCTTCGGTCGTTGAGCGGTCCTGCTCACCCGGTCGGCTGTCTCCTCAAGACCACCGACGTTCCGGTCATCCTTCGGAATAATTCCTTATGCCAATTCCGCGCTTCTCGGATCGATGAAGGCTCCGCCGGAGTTCGAAGGCCCGGGGCCGGTGACCGATGGAACCGAACCTCGGGCTTCCAGACGATCTTTCCCTCCCTGAACCGTGGCAACGGACCCTCTCCCTCCCCGGCGATCCCGCGCTCCCGGGCCTGGAGACCCTCCGGGAGTACGGTCTGGCGGAGACGCTGCCCGAGCTCGACTTGGGCGACCTGGCGGTGGAGCTTCGGCTGTGCAATTACGTCGAAGGTTCGCGGGTGACGTTCGAGGCACGGGCCGAGGGCCGTCGCTTCGCGATCAAGATGTACGCGGACGACGCGACCCTCGAAGCAACGCTGTATCGGAAACTGGCCCGCGTGGGCCTCGCGAGCGAGGTCGGAGCCCGCGTGCCGCGGCTCCTCGCCTTCGATCCGGATCTGCACCTCCTGGCGATGAGCTGGCTCGACGGCAAGACCGCGAGCCGATTGCTCCGGGAAGGCAAAGGGGAGCGCGCGGGAAAGCTGGCCGCTTCGTGGTTCTCTCGCGCTTCGAACGTTCGAGTCAAGTTCGCGCCTCCATGCGGATCGGGGCGCATGCTGTACAACGCCGGCACGTCGGCCGTCGGCCTCGGCACGACCGACCCCGCCCTCGGGTCCGCCGCGAAGGCCGTCGCGCGAACGTTGCTCCGGGGCCCGCCGATTGAACGCCGACCGGGGTTGGTGCACGGAACGCTCTATACCCGCCACATCCTGGACCTTGGCGACGGTCCCGGGGTCATTGACTGGCAGCAGTTCGGTCAAGGCCCCCTCGAACTGGACGCCGGGACCTTCCTGGCGTCCCTCACGCGCACTCGACTGCGGCACGATTCCCTCGCGACGGAAGCCGCGAAGGCGGAGGAGGCGTTTCTGTCGACGACTCGAACTCTCTTTGACGAGCGAGCGCTGGATTGGTACTGGGCCGCTGGGTTGCTCCATGTGGTCGCGAGCGGGCTGAAGGACGGCTTGAAACACTCGGCCCCTCCGGAGGCCAAGGCGCTGATCCAAATCGCGGCACAACGAGCCGAACGAGCGGTCGCCGGCGAGACCCTTCCGGACGCCGAATCGTCGTCTCTTCTCGAACGCCTGCGATCGGCGTTTTCCACTCGACGACGCGCGCACGGGACGTTGGGCGCTGACCGGCCATCGACGGAACCGGGAAGGGAATCAAAGACGGAGTCACCCCCTCCGGAAAAGCCTCCCGACGACGTCCACCAAGAAAATTCTCGATGATCGGTCGCACCGATGAGGGTTCCCGGCGTCCGCGGGCGTATGGGAGGCCACAGCCGCGGCCAAGTCACCCGATTACAATCTCGAGAGCCTGCATGACCGCGCCGATCGGATTGATCAGCGTCGTGGTCGGGCCGCCCGCGAAGAGGAGGCCGACCGCCCGGCGCCGGTCGTCCACGACCAGGGAACCGCTGTCGCCGCCCTTCGAGAGCATATCGCTCACGATCTGTCCCCGGAACATCGCCGTCTTGCCGCCGCCATAGTCGACCTCGACGACCGCGTCGATCGCGGTCACATGGCCGTCCGTCAAGCCGGTCGTCCGCCCGCTCTTGCGCACGACAGCGCCGATCGTCGCCTCGGCCGATTCCGTCACGCGGCCAATGTCGAGGATGTCGGACGAGATGAGGTTCGTGTCAATCGGCTCCGCGACCGCGGCGTCGACGAGGTTCATGCGCCCCTTCGGCAGTCGCTTCAGGCTCAGCCCGAGGACTCCGAGGATCGGCCCGACCGCGTGCTCCAAGAACCGGGCGACGGGGCCGACGGACCTCTCGTTGAAATGGATCGGGACGAAGTCGGTCAGGCGCGCGACTGCATCTTGCAGCCTCCCGCCGTCGACGGGCCCGGGCTGGAGGATCGGATCGCCGATCGCCCCCGCGTTCCCGTTCGCGAGGACGTGGTTGTTCGACAGGATCACCGGCCGTCCGCCGCGACGCGCGAGGACCCCGAGCGTCCCCGCGGTGATCCGATAGTGACCGATGCTGACGCCACCCTCGGCCGGCCGCATCTTATGGGTCCGCCCTTCGTCGACCGTTTGCGTCAGCGGCATGGCGCTGAAGCGGCCCGTCTCCACGACGTCGGTGAGGACGCCGCCCATCTCCTTCGGCACGACGTCGCGGCGACGCAGATGCTCGATCGGCCACTTGCGTTCCACGAAGACGGAGATGCACCGTTCCCGGGTGTCGTGCTCATGGATCCGCTTCGTCCCGATCGCGACACCGACCACGTTCGCTCGGCCGAACAACGGGCCTTGCGAGGCGATCTTCGCCGCGACCACGCCATCGAGGGGCATGGATCACCCCTTGCGCTCCAAGGCGCTGATCTCGAGGAGGCCCTCGCCGAGCTTCCCGCCAGCGGCGGTGCCCGCGACGCGGACGATCAGGTTCGCGACGAATCCGAGGAAGATGCCGATCCCGTAATACGCGAGGAGGTCCCGCGCGTAGAGGAAGGACATCAGGCTGACGCCGAAGACGATGGCCATGAACGACGCGAAGGCGCCCCACTGGACCTTGTAGCGGCGTACCGCGAACATGAGGAACCAGCCGAGGACGGTCCCCATGAGGACGACGCCGAGTTGGTTGATGTCCACAGAGATTCCCCGGAGAAGGGTCGCCATTCCGAGGAGCGGGGATAAAGGAAGCGGCTCCGTTCTCATGCGAAATAACTAGAGGTTGCGGGAGTCCGCCGGAAGGCTCAACTACCCGCCGTCCCGATGCCCCGCGCGCGGAGGACGCTTGTCCGCATCGAACGTCTGCCCGAACTGCGGCGCGGCGAATGGGCCCGCGAACCTGTTCTGTACCAACTGTGGCACCCGGTTGGCCGCGGCGCCGTCGACCGAGACCCGGGTCTACCCCGCGGCCCCATCCTACCCGGTTCCCCCGTCCTATCCCGTCGCCCCCGCGTATCCCACCGTCCCGCCGTCGATGCCGCCCGTGGCGGTCCCCTATCCCTATGTTCCGGGACCGTCGCCGTGGCGGGTGCGCTTCTCGACGATCCTATCCTCGATGTTCAAGGTATGGTCGGAGAACTTCCTGACCTTCTTCGTCGTCTTCCTCGTCCTGGCGCTCGTGAACAACCTGATCGCCGCGCTCCTGGCCTACGCCCTTCTCGGGACGTTCGAGATCGGGGCCGGTGTCCTGCCCGGCGTCCCTTCCGCGGTGCTGCCATCGGTGAGTCTTTGGAACTTGATCCTGTTCGCCCTCCTGGCCGTCATCGAGGGGATCATCATCAACAGCATCGTGGTCGGAGGGATGACCGAGTATGCGGTGCGGCGGCATCGCGGCGAGAAGATGTCGCTGGACCGGGCCCTCCGCCGCGGATTGGAAAAGTTCCCCAGCATCTTCGGGGCGGCCCTGTTGCTCGGGCTCCTCACCTTCGGCCTCGTCTTACTTCCGTTGCTCGTTCTGATCCCCTCGATCTCGTTGGGGGGCCCCTCCAGTTCCGCGGCCATCGTGGCGATCTGCGGGTCGCTGATCGGCTTCGTCATCGGTGGCATCGTCGCCCTGTACGTCACGATCGCGATGAGCCTATACGCCCCCGCGATCATGATCGAAGACACGAACGCGATCGGCGGCCTGAGCCGGAGCTGGAGGCTCACGAAACGCCGCTGGTGGACCTTGTTCGGAGCGTTCTTCGTCGCGGGGATCCTGGTCTTGCTCATCACCCTGGCTCTGATCTTGCCCGTGGGGATCTTTAGAAACACCATCGCATCGATGATCGCCTCATCCGTCGCGAGCGCTCTCGTGGGCGCCTGGTTCCTGATCCTCGCCGCGGTCGCGTACGACCTCCTCGTGCGCCAACCGAGCGCCGCCGCGCCGACGTACTATCCCGCACCTCCGATCGCCCCGCCCGCCGGAGCGGCCCAAACGGCGCAGCCGCCGGGCACCCCGCCGCCGAGCCCATGAACTATTAAGCCGCTCGGCCTTGCGGCGGCCCGTGCAATGCGACCGATGCGATTCCGCGGCGGTCGAGTGGGTTCGGTACAGCGGCGAACATCTCTGTCGCGGTCACTTCGTCGACTTCGTCGAGCGACGCGCGAAACGCGAGTTGCGCGCGCAGGTCGACCTGCGAGGGGGCGAGCGCATTGCCGTCGGCATGAGCGGAGGCAAGGACTCGAGCACGACCGCCTCGCTGCTCGCGGACTTCCTCGGGACGCGGCGAGATATCGAGCTCGTCGGGATCACGATCGACGAGGGCATCGCCTCCTATCGGCCCGCGGGCATCCAGTTCGCGAAGAGGCTCTGCGGGCGGTTGGGCATCGAGCATCGGATCCTCGCCTACGAAGACACGGCGGGGCATACGATGGACGAGGTCGTGGCCCGCGATCCCGGATCGATCCCATGCAGCTACTGCGGCCCCTTCCGGCGCCAGGCGCTGAACCGCGCGGCCCGCGAGGTCGGGGCGGACTACGTGGCGACCGGCCTGAACCTCGACGACACGGCCCAGTCGATCCTCATGAACGTCGCTCGAGGGGACATCGAGAGGCTCGCGCGGCTCGGGCCGCACGAGAGCCGGCAACCGGGACTCGTCCCCCGCATCCAGCCGCTCCGGAGGATTCCGGAGAAGGAGGTCTACCTGTACGCGCTCCTGAAGGGCATCGAATTCCACGATGCCACGTGCCCCTACGCGGACCGCGCGCAGCGCGGTCGGTTCCGGGAGATGCTGAACCGCCTCGAGGAGGAAAGCCCGGGAACGCGCCACGCGATTGTCCGCGGCTACGATCAGATGCGACCGCTCCTCCAGGAGGCCTATCCGCCGGCGACCCTGAACGCCTGCGCGCGGTGCGGCGAACCGACGGTCCACGCCGTCTGCAAGGCCTGTGAGCTTCGGGACCGCATCGAGAAGCTCGCCCCCGACGCGGCCGAACCGGCGTGAGACCTGAGTCAGGCGCCCATCGTGGCGGCCCGCGATCGGCCGACGGACAGGACGCGCACCGGGACCTTGAGCTGCGACTCGACGAAGGCGACGTAGCGGCGCGTGGTCTCCGGCAGGGCCCGCCGACCTCGTCTGGCGATGCGGATCCACTCCTCCTCCGGGAGATCGGGCCACCCGGGGAATTCGCGGTACATCGGAGCGCAGTCGGCGAGGACGCGCATGCTCGCGGGGAATTCCCGGAGGACGCCGCCGTCGTGCCGATATCCGATGCAAACCCGCACTCGCTCCAGGCCTCCGAGCACGTCGAGTTTCGTCAACGCGAGCCGGGTGAGGCCATTCACCCGGACGGCCATCCGCAGCATCACGAGGTCGAACCATCCCACCCGCCGCGGTCGTCGGGTGGTCGTGCCGTATTCCCCACCGCCGCGTTCCCTCAGATGTTCCGCGATCGGTCCTTCGAGCTCCGTCGGGAATGGCCCCGCGCCGACGCGAGACGTGAAGGCCTTCGCGACGCCGAGGATGTCCGTGAGGTGCTGCGGGCCTACGCCGGCCCCGACCGCCGCGGCGCCCGCGACGCAGTCGCTCGACGTCCCGAAGGGATAGAGGCCGTGGTCGATGCACAGGTGCGTCCCTTGCGCGCCTTCGAATAGGATGCGCTTTCGGCGCTTGATCGCGTCGTCCAACCAGGCGGACGTGTCTCCGACGAACGGGGCGAGCCGCTTCCCGTACGCCTCGTATTCCGTGGACAAGGCCTCGGCGTCGATCCGCTCGCTTCCGTCAAAGGCGTCCACGACGCGTTGCTTGATTGGGACGATCGTCTTCAGTTTCGCGCGAAGCGTCTCCGGGTCGATCAGGTCACACATGCGGATCCCGAAGCGTCCGACCTTGTCTTCGAACGCCGGACCGATTCCGCGGAGGGTCGTCCCCGCGCCGAGGCCTCCCTTCAGCTTTTCCTCCAGGCCATCCAAGACCTTGTGATACGGCATGACGACGTGCGCCCGATCGCTGATCCGCAGGTTCTTGACGGGATGCCCGCGCGCCCGGGTCTCGTCGATCTCCTTCAGCAGTTGCTCAGGGTCGATGACCACGCCGTTCCCGATGACGTTCATCGTGCGGTTCCGCAGGACGCCGGACGGGAGGAGATGGAACGCGTACAGCTCGTCCCCCACCTGGACCGTGTGGCCCGCGTTCGCCCCGCCTTGAAAGCGCACGACGACGTCGGCATCCGCCGCGAGGAAGTCGATGATTTTCCCTTTGCCTTCATCCCCGAATTGACAGCCGACGGCCACCGTCGCGGGCATGGGACCGCGGCAACAACGGCCGAGCCAACTTAAGGATTCTTTTGGAACGTCGGGACGGGCCACAACAGAACCTCTCCACAAAAATATCTATACTGCCAAGCGCGATGGCCGACCGCTCCGTTCCGACAGGGGGCGGGGGAGGGGTTCCCGTGTTGTCCCAGGCCACGGACAAGATTCCGACCTACGTCGTTGGCCTGGACGCTCGGCTGAGCGGCGGCATCCCGCGGGGCCAGATCGTCCTCGTCGCCGGGCCGCCCGGCTCCCTCAAGTCCTCGTTCGTGTACCGCATCCTGTTCCACGAGGCGAAGGAGCGCGCCTCGTCCGGCTTGTACCTGTCGATGGAGCAGAGCCGCGCGTCCCTCGTCGCGCAGATGACCTCGCTCGGGATGGACCCCGGGAACGCGAAGGGCGTCCACATCATCGACGTCCGCGCCTTGCGGCGCGAGATCGAAGAGGTCCGCGAGCAACCGCGATGGCTCCTCGGCCTGCGACGTCAGCTCGCCCGGTACAAGGAGGAGATGGGGTGCGACCTGATCGCCCTCGACAGCCTGGACGCTCTCTATGCGCTCGCGCCGTTCGAGAGCCCGCGGAACGAAATCTTCCAGTTCTTCGAGGAGCTGCGGGACCTGAACGCGACGACGTTCCTCGTCTCCGAGATGCCCCGCGACGCCACGGCCTTCGCCCACTTCGGCGTCGAGGAATTCCTCGCGGATACGATCATCCACCTGCGGCTTCGCGAGGTCGACGTCGGCATGAGCACGTCCGTCCGCCGGTACATCGGCGTCGTCAAGATGCGCGGGGCCGAGCATGACCTCGACTACTTCCCGCTCCTCGTCGAGCACGGGACCTTCGAGATCGTGTCGGAATGACGACCGACGCGCCCGTGGCCTTCGTGTTCAACCTGGGGGCCGCCCTCCCCCTCGTGGCGCTCCTCGTCAGCGCGTTCCTCGGCGCCTACGTGTTCGGCGTGAATCCGCGGGGTACGGCGAACCGATCGGTCCTGCTCGTGATGCTCGCCTTCGTCCTCTGGGACCTGGGGGAGATCGTGCAACGTTCGCTCGCGGTCGGGACCTCGCCGGACGTCCTCCTGTTCTGGGCCCGGTTCACCTGGGTCGGCATCGCCCTGGTGCCCGCGACCCTCTACCATCTCGCCCTCACGTATCCGACGAAGAGTGAGTGGATCCGCCGTCCGTGGGCCCTCGCGGCGATCTACGCGCCGTTTGTTTTCTGGGCCTACTTGATCGTCGGGACGGGCCTCATCATCGATGGGATCTCCTCCAATGCGTTCGGCCCGAGCGCCCGAGTCTCCACGGCCTACGCGTACTTCGCGCCGGTGTTCGGCCTCTGGATGTTCGCGGGGGTCGCCCTGTTCGTGCGCTCCTACTGGCGGGTGCGGAAGGGACCGAGTCAGCGCATGATCGGCGTCGTCCTCGGCGGTCTCCTTCTGGGCACCGTCCCGGCCGCGGTGACCGAACTCCTGTGGCCTCTCCTCTCGGCGAGCGACACCCGCGTGGGCCTCGGCTCCCTCTACACCCTGGTGTGGTCGATCTTCATCGCGTACGCGGTCGCGCGGTACCGGTACCTCGTCATCGAGCCGGTGACGGAGCTGCACACGGCCAGGGCCCCTCGGCATCGACTCGAGCGTGGCCTCAACTATCTGGTCCTGGAAAACGGCCGGAGTGCGGCGATGGGCGCGTTCCGGGACATCGTCTCCGTCACACCCGGTCTCTGCGTCACCGGGCTCGCACCCTCTCGTGTCACCGTGCGATTCGGTCTCGAGCGCACGCCCATCCTCTGGATCACGACGGTCACCAATGGAGGTCGCACGGTTCGCCCGAACGCGTTGGACTTCGAGCTCGTCCATACGGTCGTGAAGTTCCTCCGTGAGAATCCGGGGACCGCGGTCCTCCTGGACGACCTGGATTTCCTCGCCACTCTGGCCGGCTTCGACGCCGTCGCGAGGTTCCTGAAACGCGTCACGAATCAGGCGAGCGCCTCGAAGGGCACGGTGATCATCGCCGCGGGCCTCGGCACCTTCCCGCCGGACCAGCTCGCACTGTTGCGCGGTTCGGTGGATCGCGTCCTCGAAGTCCAAGACAGCATCGCCACCTCGACGCCGGGGGCGGAACACGTTCTCATGACGATCAACGCCCAGGACGCACCGGTCGCCTTGCCCCTCGTGGGCGCGCGACGCGGACTTCTCCTGACGACGGAACATCCGACGAAGGCGCGGTTGCGCTACGGCGACCGCTTCGAGATCGTCTGGGTGACGGACCAACCCGAGGCCGGGACCGTCTGCGTGCGGCCGAAGGCTCTCGACACGGAAGGTCGGCGCGCGGTCGCGAACTACGCCGCTACCCATGAGGGAATGGACATCGTCCTCGTGGGCCTCGAGCAGCTCGCGCTCTACGTCGACCTGCGATCCTGGCTGCCCTTCGTCAAGGACAGCTTGGACATCGCCAGCCTGCACCGATGCCGCCTGTTCCTGACCGTGGCCCCGGAGGCCGTGTCCTCCCAGGAACTCGCGATGCTCGCCCGCCGATTCGACACGGGGCTGTCGCCGCTGAAGCTCAAGGCGTCTCCGCCTTCAGGGCCGACCACAGCCGCTCCTGAAAATCGAATTCCGTATCGAGGACCCTCCGCATGAACAGGACGATCTGCCCCTGCGGATCGAGGCCGTGGCGACGGCAGTAATCCCGGAATCGGCGGAGGACTTCGCCGTCCACGCGGATGTTGAACTGGACCTTTTCAGCGGGCTTCGGGGGGACGCCGCGAGGCATGGCCGGGCATCGTCCCGCGGGTATTTCACGGTTCCTACAGAAAGATGCATACACTATCAAATCGTAGCATTCGTAGCGACTAAATACCTGATAATCACTCCTGGGAACAGTGGGAGAGAGATGTCCCCGTGACCGCGAATGAATCTCCGAAGACGTTTCCGGCGCCCCCCGAAGAACCAGGACTGGAACCCCCTGATTCCATCGACGCCGACTCCGTCGACGTCCACCTCCAGGAGGACCTCTTTCAAAGCCTCGTGGAATCGGCGGACTATGTCGACGGACAAACGCCACTCCCGGCCCGGAGTGAAGGGGCACTGCAACTTGCGACGCCCGAGGCGATCCGTTCCGCGTTCGTCGAATCGTGGGACGCCCTCTCCCATACCCTCGGCCTCGGGATCGATCCCGACCAGGCCCTCGCCGGCGTGCGCGATCTCGTGATGTACGACATCCCCGACGGAACGCGATCCACGCTGTCCGTCCCCGTCGACTACGACGTCGAAGCCGACGCGGGCCTGTATTGCCTCGCGCTCGTCCACACCCTCGCAAGCCTCGGCGCGAAGACGAACGTGATCTTGACCCATACCGCGTACAATCGGGAGCGGGGGCCCGAGGAGACGAAGCGGTTTCTCGCGGTCCTCGCGAAGGGCATCGACCCGTTCCGCCATTACGCGCGGCGCCATGGGATCGCGATCCACCTGGAGGGCATCGGGAGCGGGTACGAGCTTGCGGCGGATTTCCGACGGGCCTTCCCCTTGCCCGCGGAGCCAAAGTTCGACGCGCACTTCCTGATGGACTACGAAGAGGAATGGTTCCTCACGCCGTCCGGCCGCGAGCTGCTCGACGTCTTGCCGTCGATCGACGTCGTCGTGCGGCACACGAAGCTCGGCATCGCGGGGGGTTGGATTCCGACGCGGATGCGTCGGGCCTCGTACGTCTACTCCCAGAACGGCTCGGTCCACAGCAACTGGAACTTCGACGAATACGCGGCGATGGTCGCAGTGACGTACCTATCGAAGCTCTTGCATCAAGGGGAGTCCCTCTCGAAGACGTACGCGTCGGTCGACGAGATGAAGGCCCGCTATCGCGACCGGGAGATCAAGCTCCGCCAGAAGATCGTCCGCCTCCACCCGAAACCTCGAAAGCTGTTCGTCCTCGGTTCGCCGGTCGGGCTGATCCAAGTCTACTGCTAAAGGAGCGGAGCCTCCGCGAGCAGGGACGTCAGCATCTGGTCCGTCCCTTTCGCCTCCTCCGGGATCCCTCGCCACGCCAGGAGCGTCTGCCGGTTCTTCGCCTCGAAATCGAGCAAGAGGTCTCGCATCTGCCGCCGGAGTTGGTCCGACTCCTCGCCCTCCAGGACCACCGTGAGGTAGGTGTGACGGGCCCGCTCGACGACGAGCGTGTAGTTGCCGTGTGTGATCGAGCTGAGGGCCTTCCCGCGGAGGATCGGGAAGGAAGTGCGCATGAAATTCTGGATCACATCGAGGGTGGCCCCGAACAGATCTTGATCGATGGCCGTCTCCCCCTCCCTCGCTTTGGCGCCGATCAACGTCCCGTCCTCGAAGGTGAGGAACGAGGCCTTGATCGAATACCGGCGGGCCTGGAATCGGCGGACAGCCTCCGAGATGCGCTGGCGACTCCCGGGATACAAGGTGTAAATCGTGGCTGCCGCCACGACGAGGAGGAGCGTCGAGAACGGCGGCGGGACCTGGGAGCGCAGCGCACCGAGGACGCCGTTCGTCCCCAGTCCGAGGAAGATAATCAGGGTGAACACGATCAGGAAACCGCGCGTCCTCCGAGCGAGTTGGGGGCTCACATCGCGGACGATCTTGTGGAGACGATAGACGTTCACGATCCCGCCGAGGCTGTACGACCCGATGTACGCCAGGACGATGAGGAGGACCGTCTCGTTGAAGACCGGGATCCACAGACCGCCCGAGAGTTGGTTGACGCCTTCGAGCCCGATGAGCCAGAAGAGGATCAGGACGGCGACCGTCAAAATCCCGAAGGACCAGTAGACCCGCCGCATGCGATCAATGTACACGAGGGTGAAGAGGAGCAGGAACAACGAGGTGACGATCGCGCTCGAGAAGCTCATGCGGCCAGCGAAGGTCGCGAAGTTGGAGTCCCCCGCCGTGAAGAAGAGAAAGTCCCAGGTCGCGTAGAGGCCCGCGAAGATGCAGGAGAGGAGGAAGAACGTCTCCGTCCAGGTGTGAATTCGGTCGCGGTAGACTTGCAATGCGGCGAGGATGAACCAGGTCAGCGCCGAGGCGAGGGGGAGGACGCGCAGCAGATCGTAGATGTCCATTGGTTCACGGATGCCGGGGGAGGTTCGGAGACCGTATCTGGAGTGCCTTCAAAATGGAATAGGCCATATATAAACCGGGGTTCCTGAGTCCTATCCAGCATACCGCGTCCGGGGCCGAATCGGGACATCGTCGACGGAACCTATTTTGTCCCGGGACCGTTTTCGATGCCGTGGTGGAGAAGGTCCGGATTGCGGGGGCGGGCCTCGCCGGATTGACCGCGGCCTATGTCCTGTCGAAGGCGAACCGACCCGTGGAGGTCTACGAAAAAAAGTCTCGCCTCCTTCCGAGTTCCGGGCCACACACGGAAGGGATCCGGAACTACCGCGAGCGGGACGTGCTCGAGGAGCTGCAGTCGTTCGGATTCGACCTCCCGCCGTTCAGCACGGTCCTCGCGACGATTCGCGTGTCCCCGAACGCCCGGAATGTGATCCGAGGCCCGGCTCACTACCTGTTCATGCGCGGTCGGGAGGATCACACCGTGGATCAGATTTTGTTCCGCCGCGCCCAGGCCGCGGGCGCGCGCTTCCATTTCGACGAAGAGATCGATCCGACCGACGCGGACATCGCGGCGACGGGACCGCCCCGCGACGGGTACAACATCCTCGGGGCTGGCTACTCGATCAGCGAGGCGGGGAGCGATCTTCCGAGGGACACCGCCTACGCGCTGTTCGACAACGAGGTGGCCCCGGGAGGATACTTCGCGATCACGCCGGGGATCGGATTCCACTCGATGTACAGCGTGTCCTGGAGCGAGCTGGACTTCGACCGACTCCTCGCGAGGACCGAGAACGCCTTCGATCTTCCCTGGATCCGCGAGATCGTCGGATCGGGGAAGCGGGTAGGACGGATCCTCGGCCGGGCGTACGTTGCTCCGGATCCGATTTCCGGGGCCATCCGAGACGGCACGTTGGTCGCCGGCGAGGCCGGCGGATTCCAAGATGCCGTCGCCGGGTTCGGCTTCCGGTACTCGGTGATCACGGGAGGCTTGGCGGCGATGTCCCTCTTGGAGGGTTCCGACTACCGGGCTCTGCTGCGGGCCACCTTCGGCCTCGAATTTCAACAGGCGAGCGCGATGCGCGAGAAGATGAACCATGCGACGAACGACGACTACGACCGGATGATCGGTGCCCTTGGTCCGGAAATCAGTTTGCAGGAATACATGAAGCGGCGGGAGGCTCGCGGCTTTTGAACCGGCTCCGCCCCTCGAAGGAGGACCGATGACGAAACCGTTCGTCCTGTTCGACTTGGGCGAAACCCTCGTCGACCTCAAGGAACTCTTGGTTTCCCTCGCGGCGAACCTGGCGTCTAAGCATCCGGCCCTCCGTCCCGAGCTCCCAGCGATCGTGCGTCAGTGGATCTCGGATGCATCGCGAGCGATGCCGCGTTCCCCCGGCCAAGCATTCGTCCGCGAGTTCGAGGTGGCCTCCTCCGTCATGGGGAATTTGTTGCGGGACCGCGGGATTCGACTGAGTGACAAAGAGGCGGGCTTCATCTTGCGGGAGGGATGGGACGATTTCGAGACGCGGGTCCGCTTCGTCTCCGGCGTGTCGGAGGAATGGCTGAAGGAGGTCCGAAGCCTTTCCGCGGGATTGGCGATCGTCACGGACGGCGATCGGGAGAACGTGAACCGACTCCTTCGGCACTTGCCCCTCGGGCTCTACTTCGACGCCATCGTCACCTCGGAGGACGTGAAGTCGTACAAGCCGAACCCTCCGATCTACCAAGCCGCTCTACGGTCGCTGAAGGCCCCCGCCGACCAGAGCATGTTCGTCTCCGATTCCCCCCAGGACCTCCGGGGAGCGTCGTCTCTGGGGATGGCCACGTGCCTGTTCGGCAAGCCGACCATCGATGCATCGCGCGAGCTGCCCGAAGGCGCCCTTCAGGTCGCGGACCCGCGGGAGTTCCCTGCGATCTTGCGCGTATTCGCGGAGACCCACTGATTGCGCGGAGAGCGGACCCTTACGGAGACGCCTTCGTGCGTTTGAGCTGCGACCGATACATCTCGAGCAACTCCTTGACGGTGGTCGCGTCCTCGGGTCCCTTGTCATCCCGCCAACGGCCCGTGAATCGCGGGAATCGGATTGCGAGTCCCGCGCCCGGTCGAATGACCCCGGCCGCCGCCGTGTGGACCGGGCTTACGGTCAACTCCGCTCCGCGAACCTCGAGGACCACTTCCGGGTTGAACCACACGTCCGCCTCCAATTTGGAGTCCACGCGGGCGGGCCGTCGATCCTGCCGCGCCCCCTTCAATTTCTCCGGGAGTTTCCTCAAGGTTTCGTCATCGAAACCGGTCCCGAGCTTGCACGTCGTACGGAACATGTCCGCCTCTTCGTCGTAAGCGGCCATCAGCAAGGCTCCATAGCTCCCCGCTCGCTTCCCGCGACCCGCGAAGGCGCCGACCACGACGAGGTCGATCGTGTCGCTCAGCGCGGCGCTGTATTCCTTCTTGAACTTAATCCACTGGAAGCCGCGGGCCCCGGCTTCGTACGGAGAATCGAGCGCCTTCGCCATGAGGCCCTCGCATCCCGCCTGCAGCGCTTCGTCGAAGAATTTCTCCGCTTCTTTCACGCTCTCGGTCACGCGGGACGTGGAGTACCGAATCGTTTCGCCGGTTCCGACGACGGCCTCCAGCGCCTTGCGTCGCTCGGTGTACGGGCGAGGCGTGAGATCCTCGCCGTCGCGCAAGAGACAATCGAAGGAGAACAAGGTCACCGGGAATTCCTTGGCCATCCGGTCGACGTCGGTCTTCCGCCCGCGCCGGCGGCTGACCTCCTGGAACGGGAGGAACTCTCCCGTATTCGAGTCCACCGGGACCGCCTCTCCCTCGACGATTGCGTCCCGGCCTCGAATCGCGGTTCGAAGGCCTTCGACGATTTCCGGGAACTGCTCGGTGATGTTCTCCAGATGCCGCGAGAAGAGCTGGACCTTCGTGCGCGAGACGTGGGCTTGGACCCGGAGTCCATCGTACTTGTACTCCAGGGCGACCTTCCCCATCCGCTTGAAGATCTCCTCGAGGGTCTCCAAGCGCTCCGCGAGCATCGCACGGATCGGGCGGAACAGTTTCAGGCGGATCTCGTCGAGGCCCTTGAGTCCCTTCGTCGAGATGGCCCGGGCCACCTCCCCCAGGTCCGAAGAGACATTGTAGGCCTGCTCCACGCGGTCTCGATCCGCCTTCGTCGCGAAGGTGAGGGCCAAGGCGTCGACGATCGTCATGTCCGCGACGCCGAGCCGCATCTTGCCCACGACCATCCGCACGATGTACTTCGCCTCCCGCGGCGTCGCGTTTCCGAGGAGGTCAGAGAGCAGTCGGACCTTGCGTTCCTGGCTCCCTTCTCCCGATTCGCTGGCGATCGCGTCGAGGTTCTCGTAGACCTTGGCGACGGTGAGCGGGATCGACTCGAGCGGCTTCTGACGTCGGGCCGAGATGGCGTCCTCCGCGACCAACCCGAGGTCTCCCTTGTCCTTCCACATTCGATTGACCTTCGATTCGTCGAGGCCCGTTGCGTGCGTGACCACCCGGAGGACCATCTTCTCCGCGAGACCGAGCTCGATGCCCATGTAATCGGGATGGATGCGGCCCTGGGTCAGGTACACGACCTTGTCGAGATCCTCCAGGGGCGTGTCGCGCAACAGCCTCACGAGGTGGTCTGTCATCTCGAGGCGTTTCGTCGTCGCCTCGATCTTGTCGTACACCTCCACGACCCTCGCGAACTGCATCCACCGTCGGAAGTCGCGGAGGCCTCTTAAGGGTTCTCGGGACGATCGGAAATGGGAGAGGGCGACACGTTGTTAACCTCGCGAATCCTTCCGGCCGCGATGACCTTGCGGGCGTTCGTGACGGGCGGGACCGGCTTCGTCGGCCGCCGCGTCGTGCGGCGTTTGCTCGATGCCGGATGGAAGGTCCGCGCGTTGGTCCTCGAGTCGGAGCGGAATCGCCTTCCCGAGGACGCGAACCTCGAGCCTGCAGTCGGCGACGTGACCCGTCCCGAAACGATCCGCGGCTTGATGAACGACGTCGATGGCGTCTTCCATCTCGCCGCCCTCGTGGAACCGTGGGTCCGCAAGCCCGAAGAATTCACTCGGGTGAACGTGGCCGGGACGGACCATATGATCGATGAGGCCTTGCGCGCTTCGGTCCATCGGTTCGTCTTCACGAGCAGCCTGTCCGGCATCGGCGTCACGCCGGGCGTCCGGATCCGCGAGGACAGTCCGCCCGGCAAGGTGTTCGGCGCCTACGAGGAGTCGAAGGCCGAAGCGGAGCGTCACGTCGCGGCCGCCTACCGCCAGCGAGGTCTCCCGGCGATCACGTTGATTCCCGGCGTGATCATGGGACCCGGGGACACGCGGAATACGGGGAAGTACCTCCTATCCTTCGTGAACGGGGAATGGCCGGGGACGTTCGCGGAGGAGTCGTTCCTCCCCGTCGTCGACGTGGACGACGTGGCCCGCGCGCATCTCCTGGCGTACGAGCGCGGACGCATCGGCGAACGATACATCATCTCGGGCGAGGACCGCAAGTGGGGCGATCTCATCCGAGTGGCGAGCTCGATCTCCGGGACTCCCGTGCCTTCCCGGCACATCGGCGGGAGGGCGTTGTGGCTCGCTTCGCGGGCGGGGGAAGCCTGGGCCCATGTCACCCGGGCCTCGCCGCAGCTCCCCGCGTGGCTCGCGGATTTCCTCCTGACCGGGGCCATGATGGACAACGACAAGTCGATTCGAGAGCTCGGGATGACCTACCGTCCGATCGAAGGAACCATGCGCGACGCGATTGAATGGTTCCGCGAGGAAGGCCTGTTCCCGAGGCGTCCGCCGACAGAGGCCGCGGGGAGACTTGGCCAGCCGATTGAGAATCCTCCTGGGTCGACCGAAATGGATCTCGAGTCGAAGACTTCGGACGAGCGAGGGCCCGCCGCCGGGGGACCGCGACGGCCGAAACGACCGGAGCCGCCGGGCTAGCGCAGTCGCTTGATCGTGGACTCGACGATCGCCACGCTTTGCCCGAGATAGGCTTCTGGGTTCAGGGCGGCGTCGATCTCGGCTTTCGAAAGGAGCTTCGCGATTTGCGGCTCCGCCTGGAGGGCCTCGCGAAGGTGGATCGCTTTTGTCCGAGCGGCCTGCGCGGCCTCCCGCACGAGCTTGTGCGCCTCCTGGCGACCGAGTCCCTTGCCGGCGAGGGCCATCATCACGGCCTCCGCCATGACCTGTCCGTTCGTCGCCTCGAGGTTCGCCCGCATGCGGTCCGGGAACACGCGGAGGGTCCGGAAGACCTCCGTTGTGCGCGCGAGCATCTCGTCGATCAGGACGCAGGCGTGCGGCAGCAGGATCCGCTCGGCGGCGCTATTCGTCAGGTCCCGCTCATGCCAGAGGGGCACGTCCTCCAGCGCCGGGATGACGAGGGACCGCACGATGCGGGCGAGGGAGCAGACATTCTCCGAGGCGACCGGGTTCTCCTTGTGCGCCATCGTGGAACTCCCGACCTGCGACTCCGCGTCGAACGCCTCCGCGACCTCCCCGATTTCCGTCCGCTGAAGGTTGCGCACCTCCGTGCAGAACTTCTCGAGCGAGGCGGCGAGGTTCGCGACGACGCCGATGAACTCCGCGTGACGATCGCGACCGACGACTTGGGTCGCCGCTTCCTCCACTCCGATGCCGAGGTCGCTCATCGCCGCGGATTGGACGTCCATCGCCCTCGGGCCGAACGCGGCTCCGGTGCCGACGGCCCCCGACATCTTGCCGACGACGATCCGCGGGGCGACCTCTCGCAGGCGCTCTCGTTGTCGCGCGACCTCGGAGGCGAACACCGCGATCTTGAGGCCGAAGGTGATCGGCACCGCGGCTTGACCGTGCGTGCGGCCGAGCATGATCGTCTTCTTGTGCTTCACCGCGAGGTCCGCAAAGGCGTCGATCAGTCCATCGAGATCCTCGTCGAGGACGCGGATTGCCTCGCGGATCTGGAGGGCCGTGGCGCTATCCTGGATGTCGTTGCTCGTCGCGCCGAGATGCACGTACCTTCCCGCGTCTCCGGAGCAGGCTTCCGTCAGGGCCAGGACGACGGCCATCAGATCGTGCCGCGTCTGCTTCTCGAGTTCCTCGACGCGCCGGACGGTCACGTGCTTCGTCGTCGCTTTCTTGGTGATCTCCGCGGCGGCCTCGCGCGGCACGAGGCCCACCTTCGCCTCCGCGCGGGCGAGGGCCGCCTCGACATCGAGCAGCCGCTGGAGCCGGGCCTCCTCCTCGAAGATGCTCTTCATCTTCGGCCGGCCGTAGCGGAAATCGATGGGGCAGAGGAGGGACATGCCTCTCGACGACGGCAAAGTCCCCGGCGGTTATGGAGCTTTTGGCAAGGTCTCGGGAGCCGTCGAAACGGCGGGCGCCTTCGGAGCGTCCGCGGTCCCTTTGGGGAGCGTGATGGTGAAGGTCGATCCGATACCGGGGTCCGAGAACACCGCGATCGAACCGTCGTGGGACTCGACGACCTGCTTCGTGAAGACCAACCCGAGTCCGAGGCCTTCGAGACGAGGCTTCGTCGTGACGAAGGGCTGGAAAAGCCGGGCCCGCGTCTCCGCGTCCATCCCGCTGCCGGTGTCGATGACCGCGATCGTGACGTGATCGTCCTCCGAGCGAAGCCGGATCGTGACGGACCCGAGGGTCGTCGCCTCGAAGGCATTCTTCAGGAGGTTGATGAGGGCCTGCTGCAGGCGGAGCGGGTCGACGGAGACGACGATCGGATTCCGCGGGATCTCCTCGACGAGCTTGACGTCCGCTTTTTTCAATTCGATAATCTGTTCGATGGCGGAGGCGACGACGCTCCGCACGTCGACCTGGATGCGCTTCAACTCGTGGGAACGACTCAGCGAGAGCAGTTCGGTCACGATCGTCCCCGCCAATCGCCTCTGGCGATCGAGTTTCTGCAGCTTCTCGAGGACGACCGGATCCTGCACGCCGCGGGCGATGTTCGCCGACAGGAGGGCGATGTTCGTGAGCGGCGTGTTGATCTCGTGGGCGACGAATGCGGCGACCTGCCCGATCGAGGCCCGACGCTCGCTCTCGACCAGGCGACGTTGGTATTCCTTCTCCGGCGTCACGTCACGCGCGACGACCTGCACGTAGGGGTCCGCGCCCTCCTCCCGGATGACGCGGGACCGGACCTGGAGGAAACGGCGCGCGCCGTCCTTGAGTTCCAGGTGCGTTTCGAACGGCTCCGCGACCGGGCGATCGTGCAGGAGGTCCCGGAGGTACAGACGGCAACGCTCGAGTTCTCGCGCGGGCAGGAGTTCCCCGAGATTGACCCCCCGGAGGGCCGCAGGGTCCTTGGCGCCGACGATCCCGGCCCCCGCGGGATTCGCCTCGAGGATCGTGCCGCGTCGATCGATCAAGAACGTGGCATCCGCCGCGGCCTCGAACAATTGCCGGAACCGGGCCTCCGACCGCTGGACGAGCTGCTCCGAGCGCTTGCGTTCCGTGATGTCGCGGCCGACGGTCGAGCCGCCGATCAGTCGGCCGACCCCGTCCCGCAAGGGGGAGATTGAGACGGACACGACGATCTTGTGGCCGTCCTTGCGGATCCGCACGGTTTCGAAAGGCTCGATCCGTTCGCCGTTCCGGAGCCTCGCCATGGCCCGCTCGAACTCGCTCCGTCGATCGTCGGGGACGATCATGTTGACCTTCTTGCCGATCGCCTCGGCGGCCGTGTATCCGTAGAGGCGTTCCGCGCCCGCGTTCCAACTCGTGATTTCTCCCGTGAGCGTCTTCGCGAAGATCGCGTCGTCCGAGTTCTGCACGATCGAGGCGAGCCGCGCCTGGGATTCCCTCGCTCCGACGAACTCCGTGATGTCGACGAGGGTCGTGATGATCGTCGGTTGGCTTCTCAGGTCGAGGTATTCGATCGACATGAGCGCCCGACGTGGGTCCCCCGCTTTCGTGCGGACCTGGACCTCCGCGTCGCGGATTGTCCCGCGTTCCCGGAGGCGCTCGCCGAGCACCCGCCGCTGCTGCTGATCGACCCACAGGTCGAGGTCCAGCGACGATCGCCCGACCACCTCGCTCCGTTCGTACCCGAACATGCGGAGGAACTGGAGGTTCACCTCGAGGAAGCGGCCGTCTTGCAGCGTGCTGATGCCCATCGGCAACGGGTTCTTCTCGAACAGGAGTCGATAGGACTCCGTTTCTGCGCTGGGACTTCCCTGCCGCCGCTTTTGGTCCGTGGCCGAGGGTCTCCGCGACGGCGATCTCGCTCGGACCGGTGAAGGACTGGAATCGACGAAGCCAGCTCGCCGTCCGCAGATTTCCCATGCAGGGGTGAGACCATAATGATATCCCGCGAAAGGTCCCCTTTGGTAACTTGCTAACCTGACTCATTCCAACGGGGCGACGGCCGGACTCAGAGCAACTCCGAGCCGCGCTCATGGCTCGGCATGACTTCTTGTCCCCCCATATGCGGGCGCAACGCCTTCGGGACCGTCACCGTGCCGTCGGCGTTCTGGTAGTTCTCCAGGACCGCGACGAGGCCGCGGGAGGTCGCCATCGCCGTCGAGTTCAACGTGTGCGGCACGAACTTGTCTCCGCCGACCTTGCCCGCCCGGATGTTCAGCCGGCGCGCTTGGTAGTCCGTGCAGTTGCTGCAGCTGATCACCTCGCGGTAGGCCTTCTGCCGCGGGAACCAAGCTTCGATGTCGTACTTCTTCGCGGCGACGGTGCCGATGTCGCCCGTGCAGACGTTCACTGTGCGGTGCGGGATCTCTAGGGCGCGGTAGATCCCCTCTCCGTTCGCGCGGAGCTTCTCGTGCCACGTCGGGCTCTCCTCCGGACGGCAGAAGACGAACTGTTCGATCTTGTTGAACTGGTGCATGCGGAAGAGGCCCTTCGTGTCGACGCCGTGGGCCCCGATCTCCCGGCGGAACTGGGTCGCCAGGCCCGCGAAGCGGAGGGGCAGCTGGCGGTCGTCGATCACCTCGTCCATGTACATCGCGCCGATGGGATGCTCCGACGTCGCGATCAGGTACAGGTCCTCGCCTTGGACCTTGTACATGACGCTCTCGAAGTCGCCGAGGTCCACGACGCCTTCGTAGGCGGACCGGCGCATCATGAACGGCGGGAAGACGGGCGTGAAGCCCTGCTTGACCATGAACGCGAGGGCGAAGGCGAGGAGCGCCTGGTCCAATCGGACGAGGTCTCCCATCAGGTAGACGAAGCCCGCCCCCGCGATTTTCCGCGCTCGCTCGAAGTCCGCGAACTTCAGGGCCTCCAACAGCTCTCCGTGGGGACGCAGCTCGTAGTCGAAGGATCGAGGGGTGCCCCAGCGGGAGACCTCCACGTTCTCCGTGTCGTCCTTGCCGACGGGGACGCTCTCGTCGAGGAGGTTGGGGAGGCGCATGAGCCCGTCTCGGACCTTCGCGGCGAGGTCGTCGATCTCGCGGTCGAGGGCCTCGATTTTCTTCGGGAGCGCCGCGGCCTCCTTCCGGAGTTTGTCCGTGCTCTTCCCCGCCTTCTTCGCGGCGGCGATCTCCTTCGTAATTTCGTTCCGCCGGCGCTTCAGGCCGTCCGCCTCGGCGAGCGCCTTCCGCCAAGCCCGATCCCACAGGATCACGTCCTCGAGAAGCTTCTCCTTGTCCGGGTCGCGACGCTTCACGAGGTTCTTGCGGATCATCTCGGGATTCTCCCGGATGAGCCGGATGTCGAGCATGGTGCCGACACGATGTGGCGGAGCCTATTTGTAGGTTATTCGGAAGGCGTCGCTCACATCATTTCGTCGAGGATTTCGCGGATCTCTCGACCACGGGCTTTCATCGAGAGTTTGACGAGGCCTAGGTTCTCGTCCGCGGGCAGGACGCACGTCAGGGTGTACCCGCCTCCGAGCAACTGGACCAGGACTCGCCAGCCGCCCGCCTCAATCAGGATATCATCGGGTTCGGGGAGGTTCAGGCTCGAGGTGACTTTCGTCGCGGCGGACAGCGCGAGGGTCGCCATCGCGGTCGTCGTGAGCGAGGTCCGGCCGCGGAACGTGGACACGATCGGGAGGCCCGCCCGGTCGCCGACGACGAG
>Ga0209156_10001057_pt1 | contig 22721 bp, 24 predicted proteins | sample GraSoiAngelo_124_FD_185881 | JGI IMG/M metagenome (GOLD analysis project Ga0209156, IMG submission 185881) | Grasslands soil microbial communities from the Angelo Coastal Reserve, California, USA - 14_0927_05_20cm (SPAdes) (version 2) | ecosystem: Environmental > Terrestrial > Soil > Grasslands... | reverse complement strand
TCCACACCTCGGCCTGCGGGTCCTCACCACCACGCATGCGCGCCTCCTCGCGACGAGTTACGCGCATCGTAAATCAACTCTCACGCTGACCCGGCATCCAAAGTCGGGTTTTTCAGCAGCCTGCTAGCGGCGCCCGCTGCGCCCGGCGGGCTGCGAGAGCGGGTCGGGCGGCCGCTTCTCTTCCTTGCCGGGCGCGACGGCGACCCAGCCCCGGCGCTTCATGCACTCGTCGTCGAGCGTGCCGCCCTTCGAGCACTCGCCGTAGTCGCGGCGAAATTCCTCCGTCGTGTACTTCTGGTCGACCTTCATCCACTCACGATTGTCGACGGAGCCGCAGCCGGTGAGCGCCGCCGCCAGGCCCACGCCGAAGAGGATGCTCTCGAGCCGCATCAGGCCCGCATTGTACTCCGAGTCCGGCTACAATCCCGACCCGGGAGGACCGAGCCATGCCCACCGCCAGCGTCAACGGCGTCGCCATCTACTACGAGGACACCGGGCGGGGGTTCCCGCTGGTCTGAAGCCACGAGTTCGGCGGCGACCACCGCTCCTGGGAGCCGCAGGTTCGTTACTTCTCGAGGCGCTACCGCGTGATCACGTACAACCACCGCGGCTACCCGCCCTCGAGCGTTCCGAAGGAGGCCCTCGCCTACTCGCAGGAGCAGCTCGTCGAGGACCTACGCCAGCTCCTGGGCCACCTCGGCGTCCGCCTGGCGCACATCGGCGGCTGCTCGATGGGCGCCAACGTCGCGCTCAACTTCGGGCTCGCCCATCCCGAGATGGCGAAAAGCCTGATCGTCGTCGGCTGCGGCAGCGGCACGGTGGACCGCGAGCCGTTCGTCAGAGCGCAGCTCGCGCGCGCGGACGAGCTCGAGCGCGAGGGCATCGACGCGCTCGTTCGTAACTTCGAGACGCTCGCGACCCGGCGGGCCTTCCGGGAGAAGGACCCGCGCGGCTGGGAGGAGTTCGTCCGGTACGTCCGGGAGCACGACGCGGTGGCGTGCGCCCACCTGATGCGCGGGGTCATCATGAAGCGCAAGACCATCTTCGAGCTCGAGGCGAAGCTGCGCGAGCTCCGCCGGCCTCGCCGTCGTTCCGATGACCGGCCACACCGTCAACATCGAGGAGCCTCTGCTCTTCAACCAGTCGGTCGGCGAGTTCCTCACGGCCGTGGAGAGCGGTCGGTGGGGGACGTGGACGGCGTGAACAGCACGTAACCGACGCCCGCGCGGTCGAGCCAGACCTGCTGGAGCTCGTCGAGCCGGTAGCGCCGCCCGACCTCGCCCGCGTGCGCCGCGGCCGGATCGTTCACGAGGACCTCGCCGCCCGCCCAGCCGGTGAGCACGAGCAGGTGCCCCGTCGTCTCGGGGATCGCGGCGCCCGTGAGCTCACCGGCGCGATACCGCACCGACGCGATCACGGGCATCCCGTGGTCGAGGCACCACGCCGCGGCCTCCCAGTCGGGGAAACGGAGGAGATAGCCCGCGACCCCCCGACGGCCGGCCGCGAGGACCGCCGCCGGCCAGACGCCGTAACAGTCGAGGCCCGGATGGAAGATCTCGCGCGCGAGCGCCGCAACCTCGACGGGATGGCCGAGGTACCCCAGCACCATCGCCACGCTCGCCGGTGAGCAGATTCGCATCCGGATCGCCTCGGCCTCCGCCATCTGTGAGAGCCGCGGCACCGCCAGCCGCGCGCCCGCGCCCCCCGGCGTCGCCGCGCGCTCGCGCGGCTCGCCGTCCCACGCGGAGAGCGCCACGAGCCAGGGCGCGTCGAAGAGTGCGTGCCGCGCCGCTCCGCCGACACGCAACCTCACCCGCATCGCGTCCGCGGCGGGCGTCACGCGGAACTCGTCGATCTCTGCGGCGATCCCGTCCGCGCGCGTCGCGAGCGGCGCGAAGGCGGGAGGCCCGATGAGCGCGCCCGCCACCCACGGCGACCAGCCCGCCATGGTGCGCACGGATAGCTCGAAGCGAAAGCCCGCCTCGCCCGGCGATGCCGCGCTGAACGACGGCACGAGATGGCGCGCGGGCCGACGCGGCCGCCATTCGGGTAGCTCGACCACGAGCGCGTCGCCCTCGCGCCGGGGCGAGGGCGCGCGCTCGACGTCACGTCGGCACGACGGCGGGACGGCGGCGGTGAGCGCGTCGGGCGGCCAGCCGGATGCGGCGATGAAGAGATCGGTCGGCATTAGGCAGCCCGGGGAAGGCGTTGTCGGGGCCGTGGGCGGGCTCGGCCCGCCCACGGCATCCCCTGTCTCGTGTTGCGCAGTCCGAGCTGCGCGTCCCGGCAAATACCGGGATCAGGTACTTCAGGATTCAGGCGCCGTTCGATGCCGCTAGCAGGCTCCGGACGGCGCAGCCACTGGGTCCGGTGGAAGAGTTTCCATCCAGCACCTCCTGGGCCCCGGTGAGCCCACGGCGAGTGGAGCGTCCTCCGCGCGCCGTACCTTCTCTCTACTCCTGGGCGCAGGGCGCGTCAAGCCTGACCTCGCGCCGCGCCGGCGGCTCACGCACCGGCCGCGATCGCCGCCAGCGCCTGGTCGAAGATTTCGAGCGTGTCGTCCACGTCCCGGTCGGTGTGGGCCAGCGAGACGTAGATCTTGTTGACCGCCTTCACGGCGCCGCGCCGCAGCAGCTCCTGGTTGAAGCGCTTGATCCGCTCGCGGTCGGCGGTCAGCGTCGCGCGGTAGTCCACGATGGGGCGGTCGGTGAAGAAGATGTCGAAGACGGGAGGCTCCCCGCTCACCTGCGCGGCGAGCCCGTGCTTCCGGACCGCGGCGGCCAGGCCGTCGCGCAGGCGCCCGCCGGTCGTGAACAGCCGCTCGTAGGCGCCGGGGCGGCGCAGCTCGGCGAGCGTCGCCAGCCCGGCGGCGCACGCGATCGCGTTGCCGTTGAATGTCCCGGCCTGCCACACGTAGTCCGGCGTGCCCTCGAGAGCGGCGTCGAAATGGCGCATGATCGCCTTCGGGCCGGCGACGCACGCGAGCGGGAAGCCGCCCGCGAGAACCTTGCCAAACGCCGCGAGGTCGGGGACGACGCGGTAGAACTCCTGGGCGCCCCCGTAGGCGAAGCGGAAGCCCGTGACGATCTCGTCGAAGACGAGCGGGACCTCGTGGCGCCGCGTCGCCGCGCGGAGGCCCTCGAGAAAGCCCGGCGCGGGCGGGATCGTCCGCTGGTAGGGCTCGAGGAGCACGGCCGCGAGCTCGTCGTGGTGGGCGTCGATCAGCGCCTCGGCGGTCCCGAGGTCGTTGTAGGGCGCCACGAGCACCTCGCCCTCGAGCGCGTGCGGGATGCCGGCCGAGTCGGCCATGGGCGCCGGGAACGCCTTCGGCGAGCGCGGGCTCACGCTCATGAGCCCGTAGTCGTGGGCGCCGTGGAAGCCACCCTCGAATTTTAGAATTTTCTCGCGCTTGCGGAAGGCGCGCGCCACGCGAAGCGCGAAGAACGTCGCCTCGCTCCCGCTCGACGTGTAGCGAACCTGCTCGGCGCACGGCACTGCCCGCACGATCTCTTCGGCCAACTGGATCGCGGGCTCGTTGAGGAGGAAGTACGAGGTGCCGCGCGCCATCTGGCGCTCGACCGCCGCGACGACGGCCGCGTGCGCGTGGCCGAGCAGCATCGGCCCCGAGCCCAGGAGGTAGTCGAGGTACCGGCGGCCGTTCATGTCCCAGAGGTAGGCGCCCCGGCCCTCCTTGACGACGAACTCGAGCCCGGGACCGCTCCGGTGGCTGCCGAGCACGCCGCCGGGCAGCACTTGCGCGGCGCGTCGAATCAGATCGTCCTGGTCGGTCATGCGTGCCTCGCTCCGTTCGAAGAGTGGATCGATGATACGTGAGAACGCTATCCGGTCAAGAGCACGCCGGCGCGCGCCAGCAGCTTCAGCGCGCGCGCCAGGTGCGGCGCGTCGACCATCTGACCCCGGAAGGTGAACGCGTAGACGCCGCGACGCGCGTGTTCCTCGAACGCCGCGACGAGCTCGCGCGCCTCGGCGATCGCTTCCTTCGCCGGCGTGAACACGTCGTTGATCACCGGGATCTGGCTCGGGTGGATCGAGATCTTCCCGCTGAACCCCATTGCGACGGCGTCCTCACACTCGCGCCGGAGGCCCGCGAGGTCGGCGATGTCGGTGTACACGGTGTCGAGCGCCTCGACGCCCGCCGCGGCGGCCGCGACGGCGCACATGACGCGCGCGTAGCGGGGGATGTCGAGGTAGCGCCCGTCGGCGTCGCGCACGCGGCCGAGGCCCATCGCGGCGCCGAGGTCTTCGACCCCCCACGAGACGGCGACGACGCGCGGCGACGCCGCCGCGACCTCGCGGATGTTCAGGAGCCCCTCGGGCGTCTCGGTCGCGATCAGGGTGAGGCGCGTCGAGCCGTGCGGGATGCCGTGGCGCTGCTCGAGCCGCTCGAGCGCCTGGACGATCTCGCGCACGTCGCCCGCGTGGCGCGGCTTCGGCACCACGTAGCCGTCGGGTCGCGCCGCGAGCGTCGCCTCGAGGTCGGCGCGGCCGAGCGGGCCCCAGATCGGATTCATCCGCACCCAGCGCTCGCGGCCACCGAACTCGCGGCCCCGGAGCCACTCCGCCACGACCGGCCGTGTCGCCGTCTTGCGGTCGGGCGGGACCGCGTCCTCGAGGTCGAGGATGAGGCCGTCGGCCGGGAGCGTGAGCGCCTTGGCCAGCATCCGCTCGTTACCGCCCGGGACGAAATGGAGCGAGCGCCGCCGGCGGCTCATGCCGTCTTCTTCCGCATCATCGCGTTCCGCCGCGCCACCATCACGACCTCGCCGTGCTGGTTCCGCGCGCGATGCTCGAACGTGACGATGCCCCATTGCGGGCGGGACTTCGACTCGCGCTTGCCGACCACTTCGGTCTCCGCGTAGACGGTGTCGCCGTGGAAGACGGGCTTCGGGAACTCGATCGTGTCGAAGCCCAGATTCCCGACGGTCGTGCCGAGCGTGGTTTCGCCGACGGACAGCCCGACGGCGACCCCGAGGGTCAGCAGGCTGTTGACCAGCGGCCGGCCGAACTCGGCCTTGGACGCCGCGTGGAAATCGACGTGCAGCGGCTGCGGGTTCATGGTGAGGCAGGAGAAGAACACGTTGTCGGCCTCGGTGATCGTCCGGCCGGGCTGGTGCTTGAACGTCTGGCCCACCTCGAGCTCGTCGAAGTACTTGCCCGCCATCGCGACCCTCCTCGGTGGCGTGATGGTATATCCGATCCGCGATTGTTGACACACCCCCAACAGGGCATGATAACGTCCCCCGCGCGGTGACGCGCGATGGGAGAGGAGCCCCACATGAACGCCAGACGCTTTCGCCTCCCGCTCACGGCGGCCCTGATGACCCTGTCCCTGCTGGGCCTGAGCCCCGCCGTCGCGGACGAGACCTGTCAGTCGCCGTTCCTGCCCAAGGTGACCGGGCAGGAGGACTACGTCTACGTCTGGACCCTCGGCGTCACCGGGGTCGCCGATGGCAACGACAGCCTGGTGACCGTCGATGTGCGCCCGGGGTCGCCGACCTACGGCCGGGTAATCCACCGGGCACCGGTGCGGGGACGCCACGAAGCCCATCACGCCGGGTTCACGGACGACCGGCGACAGCTCTGGGCGGGCGGGCTCGACGACAGCTACATCTTCGTCTTCGACGTCGCCTCGAACCCGGCCAAGCCTCGCCTCGTGAAGACGATCACCAGTTTCGTCAAGGACACGGGGGGACTCGTCGGCCCGCACACGTTCTACGCGCTGCCGGGACGCACGCTGATCTCCGCCCTCTCGAACGCCACCGACGGCTCGGGCCGCACCGGCCTCGCCGAATACGGCAACGACGGCAAGTTCATCCGGACGATCTGGATGCCGAAGGAGGCCCCGTACGGCTACGACGTCCGCGTGAACGTCAACCTGAACCGGATGCTCACCTCGTCCTTCGCCGGCAAGAAGAATTACATGCGCCCCTTTGGCGAGCTGACGAAGGACTCGGAGGCCATGAAGGCGTTCGGGGACTCGGTGATCGTGTGGGACTTCCACGCGCGCAAGCCGCTGCAGATCCTCCGCGTGCCCGGGGCGCCGCTCGAGCTCCGCTGGGCGCTCCAGCCCAACCACCACTACGCATTCACCGCGACGGCCCTGACGCATCAGCTCGTCCTGATCTACCTGAAGGAGGACGGCACGTGGGCGACGAAGACCATCGCCGATATCGGCGAGAATATTCCGGTCGACATCAGCCTGGCGCCGGACGACAGCAAGGTCTATGTAAACTCGTTCATGGACGGCACGCTCCGGGTCTACGACGTGTCGAATCCATTCGAGGGGAAGCTCATCGAGCAGGTCAAGCTGGGTGAGATGGCCAACATGGTGTCGGAGTCGTGGGACGGCAAGCGGATCTACGCGACGAACTCCCTCCTGTCGCAGTGGGACAAGCCCGGACCCTATTGGCTCAAGGCGTACGCCTGGGAGGGCGGCAAGCTGGTTCCCAAGTTCACCACGGACTTCACGGCCGTGGGGCGCGCGCACATCATGAACTTCGGGACGGCGGCACCGATCGTAGCGCGCGGCGCGAACCAGATCGCGCAGCGGACGCGGGTGCGGTGACGCGTCTCCGCCGCTGGCGCCCCCTGTCGAGCCTCGTGCTGCTGGCCGCCCTCGCGGCCGGCCCGACCTCCGCCCACGAGCGCCCGCCAGCCGAGGAGGTCTACATCCAGGGAGACTTCACCCCCAGGTTCACCCCTCCGGCTCCAGGGACCTACGAGCTGCCCGCGATCACGCGGGTCGGCTCGTTCCCGGTGCTCGAGCGAGGCCGCGCCCTCCGGACGCAGGCGCTGCTGGCGGGCAAGATCGGCGTCGTGAGCTTCATCTACACGGCCTGCTCGGAGACGCTCGGCTGTCCCCTGGCGAGCGAAGCCATGCGACGGATCCAGCACCAGGTGGCGCACGAGGGCCTGCGGGAGCGCGTCGTGCTGCTCTCGGTGACCTTCGACGACGTGCTCGACCGCGCCTCCGAGCTCGATGCGTACGCGCAGCGGTGGGGGGCCGATCGCTCGCTCTGGCACTTCGTGCGGGCGCCATCCGAGCAGAGCCTCGAGGCGATGCTCGCCGGCTTTGGTCAAGACCGGACCAAGCTCTACGACGCGCACGGCCGGTTCACCGGCCGCTATCGGCACACGCTCAAGGTCTTTCTGGTGGACCAGCGTGGCGCCGTTCGGAACATCTACAGCACGGGGTTCCTGGTCCCGCAGGTGGTGATCAACGACATCAAGACGGTGCTCAACGAACGCGGTCCCGACCGCCTCTCCCCGGAGGAGCCACGATGATCTACGAATACCGCGCCTACTACGTCATGCCCGGACGCATGCCCGACATCCAGAAGCGCTTCGCCGAGGTCACGATGAACCTCTTCAAGAAGCACGGCATCCGCGTCGTCGGCTTCTGGGAAACGGTCTTCGGAGAGTCGAACGAGCTCGTCTACATCTGCGCCTACGACGACCTCGCTCATCGGCAGCGCGCGTGGTCCGCGTTCATGGCGGACCCGGAGTGGCAGGCGGCGCGGAAGGCGAGCGAGACGAACGGCCCGCTCGTGGAGCGCGTCGTCAACAAGATCTGGCGGCCGACCAGCTTCTCGCCGCTGCAATGACCTACGACCTGGCGATCGTCGGGGGCGGCATCGTCGGCCTCGCCACCGCGCGGGCCGTCCGCGAGCGGGCACCCGACGCGCGGCTCGTGATCCTCGAGAAGGAGCCGCGCGTGGCCGGCCATCAGACCGGCCACAACTCCGGCGTCATCCACTCGGGGATCTACTACAAGCCGGGCTCGTACAAGGCCAAGCTCACGGTCGAGGGCAAGGGCCTCATGTACCAGTTCTGCGAGAAGCACGGGATCCGCATCGAGCGCTGCGGCAAGGTGATCGTCGCGACGACCGAGGCGGAGCTTCCGCGCCTGCAGACCCTCTACGAGCGCGGGATCGCCAACGGCGTGCCGGTCGAGCCGCTCGAGCCCGCGCGCCTGCGCGAGCTCGAGCCTCACGCGGCGGGGCTACGCGGGATTCACTCGCCGTCGACCGGGATCGTGGACTACGTCGAGGTCGCCCAGGCCATGGCGCGGGAGCTCACCGGCGCGGGGGTCACGCTCGAGACGAGCGCGCGGGTGACGGCGATCGCGCGCACCGGCGAGGGCGTGGAGATCGCGGCGACCCGGCTCGCGGTGCGAGCGCGGCGGCTCATCAACTGCGCTGGGCTCTACTCGGACGCGATCGCGCGGCTCGCGGGTGCGCGCCCGGACGTGAGGATCATTCCCTTCCGGGGCGAGTACTACATGCTGCGCCCGGAGCGGCGCTCGCTCGTCCGCGGCCTCATCTACCCCGTCCCCGACCCCGAGTTCCCGTTCCTCGGCGTTCATCTCACCCGCACCGTGCACGGCGACGTCGAGGCGGGGCCGAACGCGGTCTTCGCCTTCGCGCGGGAGGGCTATCGTTTCGGGCGCGTGAGTCCCCGCGAGCTCGCCGGCACGCTCGCCTACCCGGGGTTCTGGCGGATGGCGCGCCGCTACTGGCGGACCGGGACCTACGAGATGTATCGCTCGCTGAGCAAGGCGGCCTTCGTGCGGGCGCTCCAGCGCCTCGTGCCCGACCTCCGCCGCAGGGACCTGGCGTCCGGCGGCGCGGGCGTTCGCGCCCAGGCCGTGAGCCCCGACGGCTCGCTCGTGGACGACTTCCGCATCGTCACGGAGCCTCACGCGATCCACGTGCTCAACGCGCCCTCGCCCGCGGCGACCGCATCGCTCGCGATCGGCCGCCACATCGCGGGCCTCGCCACCGAGGCCTTCGGGCTCCCGTAACCGGCTGTTGAACATGACGCCCGCCAGGACGATCGAGGCGCCGGCCAGGCGGGGACCGAAGCGCCCCTCGCCCAGACAGAACGTCCCGAGGAACGCCACGAGCAGATAGCTGGTCAGGTTCATGGTGGACGCGATCAGGATCGTCCGCCAGTTCGCCCTCCACTCACGCGCGAGGGCGGGGCGATCGGCGAGGACGACCGGCGCGACGCCCCCCTTGTCCACGAGCGAGTAGGTCGCGATCGTCACGCCCGTCAGGAGCGCCCAGGCGGTGCCGCGGCCGCGCGCCTCCGGCGGAGCGCCGGGCTGCCGCGCGACCAGGCTCGGGCTCCCCGCCACGACGAGCGTCACGCGCGAGAAGTCGCCGTGGCGGTAGGCGCGCCCGAGGGCGAAGAAATACACGGCGTGGATCGCGATGGTCGCGAGCACCCACGGCACCAGGGTGAGCGCGCGACCGGACACGCGGCCATCCTAACGGAACTCCCGGTGGTTAAAGGCCGAAAATGCCTCTATTGACAGGGGTTTGGGGACCAGTGTAGACTCCTCCGGCTATGATCACGGTTCCAGCGCGCCGTGTAAAGCAGTTCGGCGTCGAGTTCTATGAGGCCGGGCTCTCGGCCAAGGACATCGATCGGCTGGTGAAGTTCGAGGTCCTCGGGTACTCGGGCGGTCCGCGGAGCGAGGAGCCCAAGAAGAAGAGCCGCATGAGCTCGCGCTCGCGCGTGAACTGGGACATGCTCGAGAAACGGATCGGGGAGAGCGAGGCTGCCTATCAGCGGCCCGTCATCCGGCGGAAGATCGACGAGCTCGTGTCCTACTACCGGGAGTGCAAGGACGCGGCGACGCTGCCGGCCATCCCCGGCGCGGTGATCATCACCTCCGAGAAGCGCTTCACCTTCACCCCGGTCGCCGGCCACCACGACCTCGGGCTCCTGCAGATCCCCGAGGAGCACGGTGTCCTGCGCGTGCTCGATGGCCAGCACCGCCTCCTCGCCCTCCACGCGCTCTCGCAGCAGGGCGAGCAGTTCGCCATCGACGTGCCGGCGGTCCTCTTCGACTCTCTCGACGCGCGCCAGATCGTCGAGCTGTTCGTGACGATCAACGCCAAGCACACGCGCCTCAACCCGTCCCACATCATCAGCCTCGCGGGGCGCAAGCTCTACCCCGACCCGAACCAGGCGCTCGCGCACGACGTGATCCGCTCGCTGAACGAGGACGACACCTCCCCGCTCCACGGCGAGATCAAGATGCTCGGCACCGGGCGCGGGCGCGTGAGCCAGGCGCCGCTCGCCGAGGAGATCGTGGACTTCCTCGAGACCCTCGAGAAGCTCGGGAGCGGCGGCAAGATCCAGGAGATCCGCCAGGGCGCCAAGCGCTTCTTCCTGAACTACGTCAAGGCGCTCTCGACCACGTTCCCCGCGGCCTGGGCCGGCCGGAAGTACTCGATCAAGACGGGCGCCGCCCTCCGCGCCTTCATCCGGGCCGCACCCGACGTGATGGCGCGCGCGCGCGAGCTCCGGCGCGACCCGTTCGACCACAACGCGATCCGCGAGGCCGTCAAGCCCTGGGGCGAGCGCTTGCGCGACCGGCGGTTCGAGACCGAGGGCGAGTGGAAGCTGAAGCTCGCCGGCGGCACGCGCGGGACGGTCGAGATCCTCACGCGCGAGCTGCGCGAAGCGCTGCGCTAGCGTTCCGGGCCGGCGGCGGCTCGAACAGGAGCACGCGGCATGAAGCGACTGATCGTGGCTGCCGTCCTCACCCTCTGCGCCGGCACCGTGGTGGCGCAGGGCGACGCCATCCGGAAGCCCCTGCCCGCGACGGTCAAGGCGAAGCTCGGCATGCTCAACGTGCCGGCGCTGTCGCCGCTCTGGCTCCTGGCCGAGTACGCGGCCAAGTACAACATCCAGATCGAGACGGTGATGTTCCAGCGGTTCGCCGACGCGCGGACCGCGCTCGCGTCGGGGGATCTGGACATCACCGCGTTCGGCCCCCAGGACATCACGCTGGCGGTCGCGCAGGGCGCCCAATCGCTCGTGGGCGTGGCCGGCGTGGGCTCGGGGAACGACTGCCTGGTCGTGCGGAAGGGTGAGGACATCCGCGACTGGAAGGATCTCGGCGCCAAGCGGATCGGCATCGGCGCGGGCTCGATCTCGTGGCTCAAGTTCGCCGCCTCGGTCCAGGAGCACGGCGTCGACTACGGCAAGCTGCAGATCACCAACATCGTGGGCGGCGGCGCCAACTACCTCAAGGCGCTCCAGGGCCGGGAGATCGACGTCGCCGTGGTCTGGCAGCCGTTCTGCGCGCAGAGCATCGTCGACGGCTATGCGCAGTACCCGACGCTCGACCACAACCGCTCGAAGACCGTGGGCGGCTTCATCTCCGTGCTGGCCGTGAACCGTGGCTTCATGGACCGGACCCCCGACGCGGTCCAACGGCTCGTGGTCGCCTATGTGGACGTGCTCACGTACGCCCAGGCCAACCCGCAGCGCTGGTCGAAGATCTACGCCGAGAAGGCGGGCCTCCCCGAGGCGGTCGCCGCCGAATCGATCCGCATCACCCGCCTCGACGCGACGCTCCCGCTCGCCTCGATCACGCGCATCTCGAAGTTCCTCTCCGACAACGGCGTCATCGCGCGGGACGTCTCCGGCGAGATCGCCCGGCACTACACGTATGCGTTCCTGAGCCAGGCGACCGGCAAGTCGGCCGCGGAGCTGGGCCAGAACCAGTAGGCGGGTCGGCGGTGCCGCGACGCGGTCCCTGGTTCGTCCTGCTCCCGCTCGCGCTGCTCCTCCTCTGGCACGCCGCGGTCGCGCGCCAGTGGGTCGCGCCCGGGATCATCCCGGCACCCTCGCAGGTCGCCGAATCCTGGTACCGGTGGATCTTCGGCGCCGCGGGCACGAGCCTCTCGCCCTACTCGGGCACCTGGCTGGCCAACGTCCTCTACTCGTCGCGCCGCGTGCTCCAGGGCTTTCTCATCGCCGCGGCGCTCGGGATCCCGCTCGGCCTCTTCATCGGGTGGAACCGTCTCGTGTCGAACCTGGTCGATCCTTCGATCCAGCTCCTCCGGCCCGTCCCGATCACGGCCTGGCTGCCGTTCTCCATCGCCGTCTTCGGCATCTACGACACGGGCGCGCTCTTCCTCATCGGCCTCGGGGCCTTCTACCCGATCGTCGTGAACACGACCCACGGCGTGCGGGACACGAATCTCTTGCTGCTGCGCGCCGCCCGAATGCTGGGTGCCAGCGAAACCACGATTCTCGGCAAGGTCGTCTTCCCGTCGGCGCTGCCGTCGATCTTCACCGGCCTGCGCCTGGGCGTCGGCGTCGCGTGGACGGCCGTGATCGTCGCCGAGATGATCGCGGTGAAGTCCGGGCTCGGCTACGTGCTCTGGGACGCCTACTACGTCGGCCGGATGGACATCTGCGTCGCGACGATGTGCTCGGTGGGGATGCTCGGCTTCCTGTCGGACCGGCTCATCCACGGGGCCGCGTGCGTCCTCCTGCGCTGGCGGGCTCTCGAGGCTCATGGCTGAGGCGCGGGGCCCGTCGATCCAGCTCCGCGACGTGTGGAAGGACTTCGTCAAGCGCGGGCGCCGCGTGGAGGCGCTGCGGGCGATCGAGGTCGCCGTCGAGGTGAACGAGTTCGCGGCCCTGCTCGGGCCCTCGGGTTGCGGCAAGTCCACGCTCCTCAACATGGTGGCGGGCTTCGACCGCCCCACGCGCGGCGAGGTCCTCGTGAACGGCGTGCGCGTCGAGCGTCCAGACCCGAGCCGCGCGGTCGTCTTCCAGGAGCCCGCGCTCTTCCCCTGGTACACCGTGCTCGACAACATCACCTTCGGCCCCAAGACGCGGGGCCTCCGGCCCGCGGCCTACCAGCCGCGGGTGGACGCGCTGCTCGAGCAGGTCGGTCTGGAGGGCTTCGAGTCCCACTACCCGGCGGAGCTGTCCGGTGGGATGAAGCAGCGGGTGGGCATCGCGCGCGTGCTCGTGATGGAGCCCCAGGTGCTGCTGATGGACGAGCCCTTCGGAAGCCTCGATGCGCAGACGCGCCTCGTGATGCAGGAGCTCCTGCTGTCCGTGTGGGAGCGCCACCACCAGACCGTGCTCTTCGTCACGCACGACGTGGAGGAGGCGCTCCTCCTCGCGGACAGCGTCTCGGTGATGACCGCCCGCCCCGGCCGGATCAAGAAGCGCATCAGCGTCGAGCTGCCGCGGCCCCGCGCGCTCGAGCTGACGACGTCGGCGGCGTTCAACGACCTGAAGCGCGAGGTGCTGTCGCTGATCCGCGAGGAGAGCCGGCGGGCCGCGGTCCAGAGCGGTGGCTAGACGGCGCCGTCCTTCTTGAGCCCCGCGATCTCCTCGGGCGTGTAGCCGAGCTCGCGCAGGATCTCGTCGGTGTGCTGGCCGTGCGTGGGCGCGGGCCGACGGATCGCGCCTGGCGTGCGCGAGAGCACGGCCGGGAGCCCCTGCACCTTCATCTCGCCGCGCTCGGGGTGGCGCACCGTCTGCGCCATGCCGAGATGCCGGATTTGCGGGTCCTCGAACACCTGCCTGACGTCGTAGATCGGCCCCGACGGCACGCCCGCCTTGTTCAGCGCCTCGATCCACTCGGCGCTCGTCTTCTTCACCAGGACCCGGTCGAGCTCGGCGTTCAGCTGCTTGCGATTCTTCGAGCGGTCGTGGATCGTCTTGAACCGCGGGTCGTCGACCAGCTCGGGCGCGCCGAGGGCGGTGCAGAGCCGCCGGTACATGGTCTGGCCCGACGCGGCGATGTTGATGTGGCCGTCCGCGGTGGTGAAGACGCCGGTGGGGATGCCCGTGGGGTGATCGTTGCCCGCCTGGGGCGGGATCTCGCCGTCGATCAGCCAGCGCGCCGCCTGGAAGTCGAGCATCGTCACCATCGCCTGCAAGAGCGACGTGTGCACCCACTGTCCCTTGCCCGACCGCTCACGCTCGAGCAGCGCCACCAGGATGCCCTCGGCGAGGTACATCCCGGCCGTGAGGTCCGCGACGGGAATGCCGACGCGGACGGGGCCCTGCCCCGGCAGGCCGGTGATGGACATGAGCCCGCCCATCCCCTGCGCGATCTGGTCGTAGCCCGGTCGATCGGCGTACGGGCCCGTCTGGCCGAAGCCCGAGATGGAGCCGTAGACGAGCCGCGGGTTGATCCGGCCGAGCGTCTCGTAGTCGATGCCGAGGCGCTTCTTCACGTCCGGGCGGAAGTTCTCGACGACCACGTCGGCACGCGCGACGAGCTTCTTGAGGATCTCGAGGCCACGCGGATGCTTCAGGTCGAGCGTCAGCGCGCGCTTGTTCCGGTGGAGGTTCAGGAAGTCGAAACCGAGCGCGGTGGAGTCGCCCTCCATCTCCTCGCGCGCCTCCACCTTGATGACGTTGGCGCCCATGTCGGCGAGGCGGCGCACCGCGGTCGGGCCTGAGCGGGCGCGCGTGAGATCGACGACGGTCAGGTGTTCGAGTGGTAGGGGCATCGATGGGCCTCCGGGACTCACTCCCAGGGAAAATTCGCCTTGAGGATCGCGAACGTCTTCGTCCCACCCGGCAGCTGCGCCGTCGCGGTATCGCCGACCTTCTTGCCGATCAGCGTGCGGGCGAGCGGGGCCAGGATCGAGATGCGGCCGCGGGTGGGGTCGGTCTCATCGGAGCCGACGATCTGGTACCGGACTTCCTTGCCGGCCTCGTCCTCGAGCAGGACGGTGGACCCGAAGGTGACGCGGTCGCCGGAGGTCGGCGGCTCGATGACCTCCGCGGCACCCACCTTTGCCTCGAGCTCCGCGATGCGGCCCTCGATGAAGCTCTGCTTCTCCCGCGCCGCGTGGTACTCCGCGTTCTCGGAGAGGTCCCCGTGCGCCCGCGCCTCCGCGATCGCCTTCGTGATCGCATGGCGCTCGACGCGCTTCAGGTGCTCGAGCTCGTCCTTGAGCTTCTCGTAGCCGGGGCGGGTCATCGGCGTCCGCGGAACCGACATGACCCCTCTAACTTAACACGCGGCGAATCATCACACGCGCGGCCGGATCCGGCTCGAGACGTCCACCTTCGAGCCGGCGCGGGCGCCGGCGAGCCACGACTCCCACGCCTGGCTCTGCTTCTGCGCGAGCACCTCGCTCGTGAATTTTTCGCGCTCGGCCTGGAATCCGCTCATGTCCGCCCCCGCGTGCTCGAGGACCTTCAGCACGTAGTAGCCCTGCGCCGTCTTGACGGGCGCCGTGATCCCACCCACGGGCGTCTGGAGGGCTTCCACCATCGCGTCTCCGGGCAGTTTGTCCGCGGGCTTCGCGCGCGAGAAGCGCGGCGTCTCGCCGGCTTGTGCGCCGGCTTTCTTCGCCGCGGCGGCGAAGTCGGCCTTCGCGTCGGCGGCGAGCTGCCGGGCGCGCTCGAGCCCCACCCCTTCGGCCTTCTGGCGCTTGACAGACGTTGCGACCGCGTCGCGGATCTCGGCGAGCGGCGGCACGCCCGCCGGAAGCGCGGCGACGGACTTCAGGATGACGAGACCCGCCGGTGTCCGCACGGGGGGTGAGACGCCGCCGAGCGCCAGCGTGAACGCGGCCTCGGCGAGGGGGTCCCCGCCGCCGTCCGCTGCGGCCCCCGCCGCGCGCGCGAGCGTCGACTCGGCGGCCGTGAGACCGAGCCGCTTCGCCTCGGCCATGAAGTCCTTGGCGGCCTGGAGCTGCGGGCGGACCTCTCCGACTCTCGCCGTCATGGCCCGGTCGGCAGCCTCCAGCTGGAGCCGGTCGCGGATCGGCGCCATGACGTCCTTGAGGGGCTTTCGACCGCCCTCCTTGACGTCGAGCACCTTGATCGCGTGAAAGCCGAACGGCGACCGCACGGGCTCGGGCGAGATCTCGCCCTTCTTCAGCGCGAAGGCCGCGCGCTCGAACTCCGGCACCATCTCGCCCTGGCCGACGAACCCGAGGTCGCCGCCCTTGGGCGCCGAGCCCGGGTCCTCGGACACCTCCTTCGCGAGCTTGGCGAAGTCCTCGCCCGCCTTCGCGCGGCGGATGACGTCCGCCGCCTTCGCGCGCGCCGTGTCCTCGGCCGCGCTCCCACCCGTCTCCGCGACGCGCGCCAGCACGTGCGCGACGCGCGCCTGCCGGGGCGCGTCGAATTCCTTCGCGTGCTCGGTGTAGTACGCCTGCACATCGGCGTCGGGCACGGGCTTGAGGAAGTCCCGCTGCGCGAGCGTGACGTACTGCACGCGCCGGCGCTCCGGCTGGCGGAACTCGTCGGGGTGCGCGGCGAGGTAGGCCGTCAGCTCCTGCTCGCTCGCCGTCGTCGCCGCGAGGATGGGTGGAAGCTCGACGAGCGCCCATGCCGCGCGAACCGCCTCGTGGCGGAACGCGTACGCCTGCTCGACCTCGGCCGGCGCCACCTTCACGCCGTTCCTGATCGCGCTCTCCACCTTGGCGCGCGTCAGCTCGCGCCGCACCTCGGCCTCGAAGCTCGTGGCGCTCGTGCCGCGCCGTCGCAGGAACTCCTGATAGCGCCGAAGGACGAAGCGGCCGCCCTCCTGGAAGGCCGGCACCGCGTGGATCTGCGCGTTCAGCTCCTCGTCCGAGACGAGGAGCCCCTCGCGCCGCGCGCGCTGGACGATCAGCGTCTCCTGGACGAGATCGTTGACGACCTGCTGCGGGAGGCCGAGCCGCTCGGCGAGCTCCGACGAGAAGCGGTCGCGGTACATCTGCGCGTAGGCGTCCATGTACGTCTGGTAGCGGCGCTGGAAGCGGTCGAAGGGAATGGTCTCGCCGTTGACCGTGGCGACCGCGTCGCCCGCGGGCCCCTCGCCGCTCATGCCCCTGGTGCCGAAGATGAACAGCGAGCCGATGAAGGCCGCGACCACCAGGAGCAGACCGACCTGCAAGGACTTTCGGTACCGGCGCATCACGGTGATCATCGGCGCCCTACGCGTCGGGGTCGAGCGGACGCGCGGCGGGCGGGGGCCCGCCCTCCTCCGGCACCACGCGCCGCGCGATCGTGATGAACCCGGTGTGCGCGACCATCCGGTGGAACGGCCGGACCGACTGGCCCTCGATGTTCCAGGGCCGGTAGAGCGTCTCGAACGTCTCCACGAGCGCCCAGTGCCGGTCGTGCTGGAGCGCCTCGGCGATCTGGTGGGACTGGATGATCGTCGGCACATAGCAGAGAAAGATCCCGCCCGGACGGAGCACGGAGGCGACCGGCTTCACGAGCTTCCACGGCTCGGGCAGGTCGAGGAGCACGCGGTCCGCGGGCGGCTCCTCCGGGAGCCCGTCCTCGACGGGGCGGAGCCGCACCGCGAGGTTCGTCACCTCGCCGAGGCGCATGTGGATGTTGGCCACGGCCCGCCGCGCGAACTCGTCGCGCTGCTCGTAGGTGATGACGCGCCCGTCGGGCCCGACCGCGCGCAGGAGGGCGAGCGTGAGCGCGCCCGAGCCCGTGCCCGCCTCGATGACGCGGCAGCCCGGGTAGATGTCGGCCCAGAACAGGATCATCGCCAGGTCCTTGGGGTAGATGACCTGCGCACCGCGGGGCATGTCGAGCACGTACTCGCCGAGCGTGGGGCGGAACGCGAGATAGCGGAGGCCCAGCGAGGACCGCACCCAGGTGCCCTCGGGCTGGCCGATGATCGCGTCGTGCGCGATCCAGCCGCGGTCGGAGTGGAACGTCTCCGACTTCCGCAGGAAGATCAGGTGGCGCTTGCCGCGCTGATCGATGAGCAGGACCTGCTCACCGTCCTGGAACGCGCTGCCCTCGTTCACTGGATCTCTTTGTCTCGTGGCGTCGGCAGGAAGCGCGCGGTCGCGAACCCGGCGAGCGGCATGAGCGCGCTCAGTGTGAGCGCCGTCGCCAGGCCCCAGTGGTCGGCGACCCAACCGAGCGCCGTCACGCCGAGACCGCCCGCACCGATCGCGAAGCCGACGATGAGCCCCGACGCCATGCCGGCGTTGCGCGGCAGGTAGGCCTGGCCGAGGACGACCGAGACGGAGAAGCTCGACGTGAGCACGGCGCCATAGAGGCCGAGCACGACGAAGGCGAGGACGCCGTCCGTGTGGAGGAACAGGAGCCCGAACGGAATCGCCGCGAGGAACACCCACTGCATGAAGGGGCGCGGCCCCCAGCGGTCGGCGAGCGGGCCCGCGACCACCGTGCCGAGCGCGCCCGCGCCGAGGAAGACGAAGAGCAGCGTGCCGACGAGGTGCGGATCCGCCTTGAGGTCGTCCACGTAGTAGAAGGGCACGAACGTCGTGAAGCCGAGCGTCGCCCACGAGCGGACCGCCACGATGAGGATCAGGAGCGCCATCGCCGCCGGCATGTTGACCCCGCGGTCGGCCACGGCCGCGGCCACGCGCGCGGGCGCCGCCGCGCGATTGATGTGCGGGAGCATCATGAGAATGAGCGCGCCGACGATCAGGGTCGGCACGAGCATGCCGAGCGTGCCGGCGAGCGAGAGTGAGGTGACGAGGGCCGTGGCGATCGGCGGTCCGAGCGCGAGGCCGACGTTGCCGCCGAGCGAGAACCACGAGAGGGCCGTGGCCTTGCGGTCGCCGGCGACGCCCGTCGCGGTCTTGTAGCCCTCGGGGTGCCACGAGGCGACGCCGAGCCCCATGACGAGCACGAGGCCCAGCACCGTGAGGTACCCGGGCGCGACGCCGACCAGCGCCAGGCCCGCGCCCGAGAGGAACACCGACGCGGGCAGAATCCAGCGCCGCGCGAGCTGGTCGGAGAAATATCCGAAGAGCGGCTGGATCAGCGACGAGGCCAGGTTGCCGACGAGCACGATCGTCGCCGCCTGCGCGTAACTCCAGCCGTGCGCCGTCCTCAAGAACGGCAGCACCGCCGGGATCGCGCCCTGGTTGAGGTCGATCACGAGATGGCCGAGGGCCAAGAGCGCGATGAGTCGCGTGTGGGGCCGGACGCGCTCGAGACGCTCGGCGAACGCGGTGGCGGCCGACGAATCAGCCATGACCTGCCAATGGTACACTACTCGTCGCGGTGGACGCATTTCCCCGGCTCACGATCCGCGAGCTCGGTCACGTCGCGTTCTTCGTCCGTGATCTCGATGCGACGCGCCGCTTCTACCGCGACGTCCTCGGCCTCGCCGAGACCGGCACCGGCAAGGGCGGACGCATCGTCTTCTTCTCCGCGGGCGTCCACCATCACGACGTCTCGTGCGAGCTCGCGCGCGCCGACGGTTCTGGACTGCAGCCGAAGGGGGTGCCCGGCCTCTACCACGTCGCCTTCGCGGTCGGCGCGTCGCGCGAGGAGCTCGCCGGCGCGCGCCGCTGGGTGGAGTCACACGGCCTCGTGCCGTTCGGCGAGACGCCCACGTCGTTCAGCGTGCGCGATCCCGACGGCCACGAGATCGAGCTGTACGTCGACGCCCCGGCGGGGCGCTAGCGCCCCGCCCCTATTCGGCGAGGTCGATGCGCCGCATCGCCAGCACCGACTCGATCGCCTGCCCGAGCAGTGCTCCGTCGACGGGCTTCTTGAGATAATCGAAGGCGCCGAAGGCGAGCGTCCGCTTCGCGAGCTCGACGTTCGCGCTCTCGCAGACCATGATGACCTTGGCGTCGGGCGCGAGCGCGACGATCGTCGGCAGCACGCCGACACCCGACAGCCCGGGCATCTCGATATCGAGCAGCACGATGTCGGGGGCGCGCGCGACGACGGCGCGCACACCCGAGGCGCCGTCGGGCGCGAGGCGCACGTCGTAGCCCTTCTGGGCGAGCAACCGCTCGAGGTGCGCGCGCTCCTGCACCTCGCCCTCCACGAGAAGGATCGAGAGGGGGTCGGCGCGCCGTGGCGCCGGCTCCGCGGGCCGCGGCGGGGGCGCGGGCGGCTCTCCGCGGAGCGCCAGGACGATCTCCGAGGGCGCGAGCGGCTTCGTGAACACCGCGGCCGCGCCGCGGGCGCGCGCCTGCCGGTGGAGCTCCGCGTCCGCGAGCCCCGTCATCACGAGGACGCGGATCCCCGGGTCTAACGCGTGGATCCGCTTGATCGCGTCGAGCCCGCCGAGTCGCGGCATCATGAGATCGAGGAGCACGGCGTCGGGGTGCAGGCGCCGCACCTGCAGGAGCGCCTCGAGGCCGTTCGCCGCCTCCACGATCTCGAAGCCCGACGCGCGCAGGAAGTCGCCGATCACCTCGCGGACGTCCGGCTCGTCGTCCACGATAAGCACCTTGCTCACCGCCGCGGTCTCCCTCAGACTCCGAACGCGTCGAGGCCCGTGATGTCGCGGCCGATGATCAGCGTATGGATGTCGTGCGTGCCCTCGTAGGTGTTGACGGTCTCGAGGTTCAGCATGTGGCGGATGATCGGGTGCTCGTCCACGATGCCGGCCGCGCCCAGGATGTCGCGCGCCAGCCGCGCCGTCTCGAGCGCCATCTGCACGTTGTTCATCTTGGCCATCGAGACCTGCTGCGGCCGCGCCGCGCCGAGATCCTTCAACCGGCCGAGCTGCAGGCACAGGAGCTGCGCCTTGGTGATCTCGGTGAGCATCCAGACGAGCTTCTGCTGCACCAGCTGGAACGAAGCGATCGGCTTGGCGAACTGGACGCGCTGCTGCGCGTACTGGAGCGCCCAGTCGTAGCAGGCCGTCGCCGCGCCGATCGCCCCCCACGCGATGCCGTAGCGCGCCTGGTTCAGGCAGCCCAGCGGGCCGCGCAAACCCTTCACGTGCGGCAGCTCGTTCTCCAGCGGGATGCGGCAGTCCTGGAAGGAGAGCTCGGACGTGATCGAGGCGCGCATCGAGAACTTCCCGTGGATGTCGAGCGTCGAGAAGCCGGGCGTCCCGCGTTCGACGAGGTACCCGTGAATCTCGCCGTCGTCCCCCTTCGCCCAGACGACGGCGAGGTCGGCGATGGAGCCGTTCGTGATCCAGAGCTTCGTCCCGTTGAGCACGTAGCCCTGGCCCTGGCGCCGGGCGCGCGTCTTCATCGAGCCCGGGTCGGAGCCGTGGTCGGGCTCGGTGAGGCCGAAGCAGCCGACCTTCTCCCCCGTGGCGAGCGCCGGCAGCCAGCGCTCCTTCTGAGCGTCGGAGCCGTAGGCGTGGATCGGGTGCATCACGAGCCCGCTCTGGACCGACGCCGCCGACCGGAGCCCCGAGTCGCCCCGCTCGAGCTCCTGCATGATGAGCCCGTAGGCGACGTTGTTGAGCCCGGCGCAGCCGTAGCCCTTCAGCGTCGCGCCGAAGACGCCGAGCTCGCCGAGCTTCGGGAGGAGCTGCACCGGGAAGGTGCCCGCGCGGTGATGCTCCGTGACGAGCGGGAGGAACTCGGTCTCCACCCAGTCGCGGATCGCGTCCCGGATCATCCGCTCTTCCTCGGAGAGGAGGTTTTCGATCCCGTAGTAGTCGACGCCGCGGAACTTCTCCATGGGTCTAGCCCTTCCGACGCGCCGCCGACAGGGGCACCGTCAGGAGCGTCCCGAGCGCCGTCGTCAGCGTCGCCGCGTGAAAGAAGTGGATCGGGGCGTTCAGACGGAGGAAGCTCGCCGCGACGTCCGGGGGCACCGCGCTCGTCGCCCGGACGACCTGCGCCTCGAGGGCACCGAACCCCGACGCGTAGTGCGCCACGAGCCAGAGGACGCCCGCCGCCGCCGCGACGGTGGCCAGGCCCCGCGCGCGCCCCGAGGCGAGCGCCAGGACGAGGAACGCGACGACCGCGAGCACCTGGAGACCGCACACCGCATAGAACGCCGTGAGGCCGCCACGGCCGGCGGTCGCCTGGAACGCGGCGTATGCGAGACCCTGGCCCGGCGCCCCCGACGCCAGGAGCCAGTCGACGAAGCGCCCGAGGATCAGCGCGTGACCGAGCATGAAGCCGCCGACGATCCCCGTGAGGGCGGTCGCCGCGACCCAGCCGGGCCAGTAGAGGCGGGCGGCGAGCGCGGAGGCCACGCTAGAACAGGACGGCGCACGCGATGAATCGCCAGCTCATGGTCGTTCGATCATACTATGGAGCAGCGCCATGCCCGAGCCCCCGAAGGCCATCGTCCTCCTGAGCGGCGGGGTGGACTCCACGACGACGCTCGCCATCGCGAGGTCGCGCGGCTTCGACGTCTACGCGCTCACCTTCCGGTACGGCCAGCGTCACGCGGCCGAGATCGAGGCCGCGCAGCGCGTGGCGGCCGCCGTCGGCGTCACCCGGCACGAGGTCATCGCCTTCGACCTGCGGCGGTTCGGCGGCTCCGCGCTCACCGGAGACCTCGCGGTGCCCAAGGGGCGGGCGCTCGAGGAGATGACGCAGGCGATCCCCGCCACCTACGTGCCGGCGCGCAACACGATCTTTCTCTCGTTCGCGCTCGCCTGGGCCGAGACGCTCGGCGCGAGCGATATCTTCATCGGCGTCAATCACTACGACTATTCGGGCTACCCCGACTGCCGTCCGGAGTTCATCGGGGCCTACCAGCGGATGGCCGACCTCGCCACGAAGGCCGGGGTCGAGGGGCGCCAGCGCCTGACGATCCACACGCCGCTCATCCACATGACCAAGGCGGAGATCGTCCGGACGGGCCTCGGGCTCGGCGTGGACTACGCGCTCACCCTCTCCTGCTACGATCCGGCGCCGGAGGGCGCGTGCGGGCGCTGCGACGCCTGCGCGCTCCGGCTGAAGGGCTTCGGGGAAGCCGGGGTGACCGACCCGATCCGCTACCGCTAGACGTTCGTCACGATCGACGGCGGCTCTTCGTTCAGCGCGCGGCGCAGCGCCTGCGCGAGCTCGGCGTCGTGCTCGTGGGTCATGGCGAAGATCCGGCACTGCGCCACTTTTCCGGGCAGGTATTTCAGGATCTCAGTCAGCGGCTCCTCGGAGACGCGCTTCGTGGACGAGTCGTAGACGTAGATCTGACGGTCGCCCATCTTGAGCGGGTTGAGGGGGCGCGGGTCCTGGAGCGCCATGTCGATCTCG
>Ga0209156_10001056_pt1 | contig 22741 bp, 20 predicted proteins | sample GraSoiAngelo_124_FD_185881 | JGI IMG/M metagenome (GOLD analysis project Ga0209156, IMG submission 185881) | Grasslands soil microbial communities from the Angelo Coastal Reserve, California, USA - 14_0927_05_20cm (SPAdes) (version 2) | ecosystem: Environmental > Terrestrial > Soil > Grasslands... | reverse complement strand
GGAATCCGGTCGGGAGGCGGTGTCCGACTGGGCGTGCAGGCCGACCGCCATGAGGACCAGCGCCACCACGGTGCGAGCGGCGCGGATGACGGAACGGGCCCGCCACGCGTCGAGCAGCTGGCGCCACGGTCTGATGCGCGACGGGCGCTGCACCAGGTCGTACCGCGCCGCCGCGGGGACGGCGTCCAGCCGGCGGGCGTGCGGCGCCAGTCGTGCGACCAGCTCCGCGCTCGCACACCAGCCTTCGGTCCGGAGGAACGGGGTCGTGTCGTGACGCAGCGCCTGCCGCAGCACGATCAACCGCAGCGCGAGGAACCCCGACACGGTGTCGCGCAGCCCGGCGACGCGCAGCAGTCGAGGGGTCCAGCGGCGTGCCAGCCCCAGGGCCCGAGAGACTCGCCCCCGCTGCTGCAGCAGCTCCGCGACCACCAGGTCCGCCCCCGATTCCAGATGCTTCACCAGATCTTCCATGCTCTCGGGAGAATGGACGAAGTCCGCGTGGAGGGTGATGGCGCAGTCCCGCTTCGGCCGGTCGGTCCGCTGGAGCGCGAGGCGCAACAGCTCCTCGAGACTGCGCGCGTACCCCAGCCGCTCGCGGTGCGTCACGATCGTCATCGGTAGGACCTTGGCGTACGACGCCAACACCTCGCGGGTGTCATCCGTCGACGCGTCGTCCAGCACCAGCAGCTGGTATTCACGTGGGAACGCCGTGAACACCTGGCGCACCTTCCACAGCACCAGCCCCGCGGTGCGGGCCTCATTGTGCACCGGGACGCAGACGTAGATCATGGCCCTGCAATCTAGAGGAGCGAGCGATACACGGCCAAGACGCCGGTCGCCATGGCGGAAGCGGTGTAGCGCACGGGCAGGGGGACGGGGGAGGGGTGCGCCAGCGCTTCAATCACTCGGCGTGCGAGGGCGTCGGCGTCCCCTACCGGCACGAGCCCCTCGGGTGGCACGATCTCGGACAGCCCGCCCCCTGCCGTCGCCACCACCGGTTTGCCCAGCGCCAGCGCGTGCAGCACCACGGTGCCGAGACCTTCGGCCCGCGAGGACATGACGACGACATCGCTCTCGCGCAGCAACGCATCCGCCTGAGCGGCGTGGCCGATCAGGTGGACACGATCGGCGAGGTCGAGCCGGTGGACTTCGGCTGCGAGGGCATGGCGCTCGGGGCCGTCGCCCGCGATCACCCAATGCAGATCGGGGCGGTCGGCCCGCGCCCGATGAGCCGCGCGAATCAAGGTGCGCTGATCCTTGGCCGGCTCGAGCGCGGCGACGTTGGCGGCAATCGGCGCGCGGGGGGGAAGCCCCAGCATCGCCCGGAGGTTGAGCGGCACCGCGGCCGCGCGGCGCACTTCGTCGGGATCGACGCCGGAGGGAACCGTCTTGACTTCTCCCGCGGGGAACCCGGCGGCCAGGAGCGTTGCCCGTACGGCTTCGGAGATCGCTACGACGGCGTCGGCGTGGCGCAGCGCGCTGCGGCGGCGCACGGGAAACACGACTCGGCGCGTCGCGACGAGACGCGGCGCCGCCGTGCGCGCATAGGTGAGGAAGCGGCGCGCCCAGACTGCGACCGTGACGGCATGGTTGTTGTGGGCGTGGATGAGATCAGGTGGCCAGGTCAGGGCTTCGACGACGAGCCGCCACCCGGCCCGCGGGTCGACCCCGAGGGTCCAGGGCACCTCACGGACGGCGACGCCGTCGGCCGTGGCCCGGCGCGCGAGCTCGCTGCCTCGCCGCGTGACGAGCCGTTGCTCGACGCCGGGCTCGCGGGCCAGCTCGCGGGCCAACAGCCGGACCTGGTTCTGACCGCCCCGGAATTCCCGGCCGGAGTCGACGTGGAGGACGCGCACGCCCCCCCTCAGGCCGGCTGCTTCGCGGCATGGCCGAGGGCGGCGCGCAGCTCGGCCAGCGTAAACGGCTTGTGCAGGTAGGGCCGACCGAGCGCTTCGAGGAACTGCAGGGTGTCGCCGCGCACGGTGTCGCCGGTGGCGAAAATGATCCGCTCGGCGACCCGCGGGTCCTGCCGGGCGAGCTTCGTGTACATCTCGCGCCCGGAGAGGTGCGGCATCCGCAGATCACAGATGATCACGTCGAATGCGCCGGCGAGGGCGCGCTCCAGCGCGTACGTGCCGTCGCTCGCCACCTCGACGGTGTGGCCCCAACTCTCGAGCGTGGCCCGCATGTAATGCAGGATGTGCGGTTCGTCGTCCACGACCAGGATGCTGAGCGGCTTCGACTCGCCGGGCGGCACGGGCGCGACCTCGGCGCGCGCGGCGCGCGCGCCGATCGGCAGCTCCAGGGTGAAGGTCGCTCCGCCGCCCGGCCGCGTGTCGAGGGTGATGTGGCCCCCGTGCTCCTTCATGATCCCCTGGGAGATGGAGAGCCCGAGGCCCGTGCCCTCGCCCTCCCGCTTGGTCGTGAAGAACGGCTCGAACACGCGGGCCGCGACCTCTTCGACTATGCCGGGGCCCGAGTCCGTGACACTCACCGCGACGCTGTCGTGCACGCGACGCGCCGTGATCCAGATTCGGCCGGACGGCGCGTCGCTCGCGATCGCCTGGCACGCGTTGTTGATCACGTTCACGAACACCTGCTTGAGCTGGTTCGCATTGACTTCGACGTCGGGCAGCCCGGGCTCGACTTCCAGCGTGGCCTCGACCTTGTGCGCCATCAGCTGATTGCGGAGCAGGGCAAGGGTCGAGTCGAGCAGCGCCCGGATCGGCTGGCGCGTGCGCTCTCCCTGCTGGCTGCGCGCGAAGGACAGCAGGTTCTTGACGATCGTCGCGGCCCGTTCCGCCTCCTGGCGGATCACCTGGAGCGGCTCCCGCAGCGAGGCCGGGACGTCGCCCGCCTCGGCGAGGAAGTCGCTGAAGCCCACGACGGAGGCGAGGGGGTTGTTCAGGTCGTGCGCCACCCCGGCGATCAGTTGACCGATCGCCGACATTTTCTCAGACTGTATGAGTTGCTCCTGCAACCGGCGCCGTTCGGTCTGGTCCTCGAAGACGAGGACCGCGGAGCCCGGCTCGGCCATGGGGATGGCGGTCAGGAGCAGCGTGCGCTCGCCCGCGCGGATCTCCGCCGTGCTCGCCGACGGCTCGGCGAGGGCGCGCGCCACGGGGTCCGACCAGGCGGGCGGGAGGAGCCCGAGCCACGGCCGGCCGGGAATCGCGGTGACCGCGGTCTGGATCAGGTCGGCGAACACGCGGTTGGCGCGACGCACGGTGCCGTGGGCGTCCACGATGCAGATCGCCTGGGAGATGGCGTCGACCGTCTTCTCCCACTCGCGCTTGGCGGAGGAGAGGAGCTCCACCAGGCGGGCATTCTCGAGCGCGATCGCCGCCTGCGCGAGCACCGCGCAGACGAGCGTCAGCTCGGCCTTCCCCAGCACGCCGGGCCGCTCGCTCGAGAGGGAGACCGCGCCCATCGTGCGACTGGCGGCGATGAGCGGTGCGCCGAGCCAGGAGCCGGGGGGGGGCGCGTCGGCGGGCAGCTCCGCCCCGCGGCGCCGCGCCTCTTCGCGTACGTTCTTGGGGAACGCGAGCGGCCCGTGCCGCAACGCGAGCTGCAGCAGGGGGTCGTCGGTGCGGGCCGGAACGGGGTGCGTGTCGTAGGTCACCGCCAGCCGGTTCGACTCGGCGTCAAGTAGTATGACCGAGAGCCGATCGGGCCGGAGCAGCTCGGCGAGCGCGCGCGCCACCACCTCGACCACGGTGGTCGGCCGGAACGCCCCCGCGAGCTCCTGGGCGAGCGTCGTCAGGCGCGCCAGCAACTCCGGCGCGGGTCGGGGGGTAGCAGCGCTAGAGGGAGGTTTGGGCATGATACTGGCCAACGTCCGTGGTCGCCTGCGGGCGCAGGACTTTCTGCTCGTCGCGCTCGCCCTGGCGCGTGGGGACGCGCCGCGCCGCGCGCGGTACGAGCGGCTGCTCCTCGAGGAGGGACCCGACGAGCTGCTCGACGACCCCGACCTGCTCGCCGCCCTGCTGGCCCTGCGCACGCTCGTGGTCCCGTCGCCGGCGCTCTTTACGTATGTGGCGGTGCGCCATACCCTGCGCGCAGCCGGCGTCGACGACCGCGTCCTGGCCGACTACCTGGCCGCGCTGCTGCTCGAATTCGGCGATCATGACCGGCACGTCCGCATCCGCCGCACCGACGACGAGACCTACCACTACTTGATCGACATGGTGGAGGACCTCACGGGACTCGACGACGCCGGGGAACGGGCCTTTCTGCTTCGCGCGCATCTCGGCAACTACAGTCTCTGGCTCGCCGGACTGTTTCCGGACTACATCGCTGCCCGGCGCTCCCGCAAGGGCGGGCCCGACCTGCCGTATTACGACGAGCTGGGCCGACAGGGCTTTCGCCTGGCCGCCCAGCACCGGCTCGCCGAACATCTGGGCGTCGCCACCATCTACCGCGCCGCCGCCGAGCGGTTCCCCACGCTGCGGGTGGCCTTCAACCGGCTGAGCGACCGGGTCTTCTTTCCGAACGTTAGCACACCGGAGAAGATACTCCGAAATCTGTAGCGTAAGCGGTGAGCGGTCAGCGGGGCGGCCCAACCGCTCACCGCTTACCCCTCACTCGTCCAGAAACCGCGTCGGCACCGTCGTCGCCGCCTCGACCAGCTGCTCCGCGGATTTCACGAAGCGCACCACGATCGGCAGCGACCCCTTGAGCGTGAGCTTGCGCTGCATGATCCCCGCGATGGGCCCGAGCTCTTTCCGAATCACGCGCTTCCAGTGCTGGTAGTCGCCCGAGATCACGAACGCCGCGTGGTCCGCCTCCCCGTGGGACACGACCTTCGCTTCGCGGCAGACGCCTCGCTCGAGGTCGAGCCAGATCCCCACCGGCTCGCCGATCCCGATCTCGGGCTGACGATTCACCACGAGAGCGACCGGACCGTGCGTCCACTCGAGCGAGGCGGCGCGATACCCGTCGCTCGCGTTGATCGCCACGCCGTACGCGCTCACCCATTCGGCCGACGGAAATGCGATGCTCACGCGATCGCGTCCGCGAAGCCGCGGAACAGCGCGCCCTCCACGTCGTCCTCCGGATGCCACTGGACGGCGAGCGTCCAGGGTGCTCCGGGGTCCCTTCGCTCGGCCCCCTCGATCACGCCGTCCTCCGCCCAGGCGTTCGCACAGAGCGGCGGCGCCACGTCCCGGATTGCCTGGTGATGCCGGGTGTTCACGCTGGCGTGCACGGTCTCCAGCGTGTGGTGGAGCAGCGTTCCGGACTCGATGCGCAGGCCGTGGCGGGAGCGCGTATCGGCGTGGTCGACGGAGCCGGGGCGCTCGCTCGCCAGGTCTTGGTACAACGTGCCGCCCAGGGCGACGTTCAGGATCTGGATCCCGCGGCAGATGGCGAGGACCGGGAGGCGGCGTCGCTCGGCGCCCGCGATGAGCGCCAGCTCCACCGCGTCGCGTGCCCGATCGATCTCACCCAGCCTGGAATGGGGGGACGCCCCGTAGCGGCACGGCTCTACATCCTCGCCCCCCGTGAGGACGAGACCGTGCACGCCGTCGAGCGCCGCCCCCGCCGCCGCGGGCTCGAGGACGGGGGGCACGAGGAGGGGCACGAGCCCGACGCGCATCAGGGCATACACGTAGGCGGTGTTCAGGGCGACGCGCTCCCGCCCCGCGTCGGTGCGGCGCGTCGCGCTCACGGCGACGAGGCGCGTCACAGCGCCGAGCTTGGGGGGCCCGCCGGGGCGCCGAGCAGCGGGCACTTCGGGTTCGAGACGTTCGGCCAGTCGACGCGCACGCCGTACAACGGGATCGTCCGGTCGGCGCCGGTCAGGGCGCCGATGCTCGGGTATCCCTCCGGCGGGCGCCGCGACTCGTAGATCAGCAGGCCCTGCGCTCGTTGCGTGGAATCGTCCACCACGAGGATAGCGTAGGCGGTGGAGTCGCTGATCGAAGTGGCGGGGAAGCCGGCTCCCTGAAACTCCATCGTCAGCGCCCCCTTGGTGTAGCTGACTGCCACCGCGCTCTGCTGGGTTACGCCGACCACCCGGACGGGAAGCGTGCCGGGGAGCCCGCGTGGCGCGTCCGTGAGCACGAAGGGTAGATGCCGCAGCCGGTCTTGGATCAGGGACGGCCCGATGAGCTGCGCCATGCCGCAGGTCGGCGAGCGTGTGCGGTCGCCGCCACAAGACAGGAACAACGGCAAGCCGAAGAACGGCACGCAAAAAGGTGTCGCACGGAACCGTCTCATGGAGGCGTCACGACCTCCAGCAGGGTTGCCGGATACGGGGCGTCGGGGCTCACCCGCCGGAGCTCCAGGCTGTCGGCGTCGGGAACGAGCGACGTGCCGAAGCGCAGGGTGTCGCCCACCAGCCAGGCCGCGGTGCGGGCCCGTGCCCAGGCCGGTTTCTCGATCTCGACCCCGATGATGAAACGGCCTTCCCCGCGGAGCGGGCCGGCTTCGACCTTGCTGCGGTCGGGCTCGCCCCGATAACGGCGGTACAGACGGCCTGAAATCCAGTCGCCCACGTGAGTCTCAAGCGTGATGCGAAGGTAGACGGTGGAGTCGATCGGCACGGCGCGAGTGGCGGGTACGGGGCCCGCCCGGAAGATGCGGGTCAGCTCCCAGGTGCCGTTGAGCGGGGACGCCTGAAACCCCGTGAGCAGCAGGGTTAGAATCAGCGCGCCGTCGAGCATCGTACGAATCTAATACGTCCAGGTGATGGTGGCGGCGAAGGTCCGGACCGGAGCGAGTGTGCGGGGCACCTGACTGTAGATGTAGTTGAGCGCGTTGGCGAGCTGGGCGCGTAGCGTCCATGCGCCCCACACGGCGCTCACCCGCAGATCGAGGACTTTCTCCGCCACGCGCGGGTCGGTCTCGTAGATCTCTACCCGGTCCAGGCGGCTCGTGTAGCGGAAGTCGCCCCCGACGCCGATCACGCCGCGCTGGTAGTCGGCGCCGAGCGTGAGCAGATGCCTCGGCCGGAAGGCGAGCGGGCGCTCCGAGACGCTGTCGTGCGCGAGGGCCCGGGCGTGCAGAAACGTGTACGACAAGGTCGTCGTCACGCCGCGCTGATAGTCGGCGCCGAGCGTGAGCAGATGGCTCGGCCGGAAGGCGAGCGGGCGCTCCGGGACGCTGTCGTGCGCGAGAGCCCGGGCGTGCAGAAACGTGTACGACAAGGTCGTCGTGAGACCCGCGACCGGGGGAGTGGCGGTGACGGCCAGGTCGAGTCCCGCGAGGCGGGCGTGCGTGACGTTCTTGAATTGGATCCGCCCGCTGTCCACCGTAGGCTCGATCAGGTCGTACGCTTCGGTCCAGAAGAGCGCCGCGTCCGTCCGCACCGCGGACGAGAGCGTCGCCGCGTTGCCGAGCTCGAACGACCACGCCGTCTCGGGGTCCAGATCGGGGTTCGGGACGACGGGGATACCCTGCACGAAGGTCGAGACGAACCGCTCGGCGAGCGACGGGGCGCGAAAGCCGCGGCCGGCGGAGGCGCGCCACACGCCGGCGCGGGCCGTCGGCAGCACGACGCCGAGACGCGGGCTCAGGACGGTCGCGAGCGAGCCTCCGTCCACGTCGAGGTGATCGATCCGTGCGCCGGCCACGAGCCGCAGCCTCCCGAGCTGACGCTCGCCCTCGGCATAGGCGGCGAACTCGCGTTGATCGTGCGTGCGGACCACGTTGCTCGTGGGATTAGCGTCGCCGGTGAAGATATTGGTGCGCACGTCGGAGAAGCTGCCCTCCGCGCCCAGCGTCACGACGCGGTCGCCCGTCGGGTGCACTTCGCCGCGGAATTCGACACCGTATCGATTGGCCACGCCCCAGTCATCGCCGGTAGGCTGGAAATCCGTGAAGTCGGTGCGGCCCCAGGAACCCCGTGCCTGCCACGCGAAGCGCTCCGAGGCGTGGTGCTCGACCGTCGCGGCGAGCTGCCCCTTGTCCGAGCGGGTGAAGGCGCCGCGGCCGGACGCTTCGATCATGAATGGCTGGAAATCCTGGCCGCGGTCATCGCAGCTACCGTGGGTGCACCAGATGAGCGGCGTCTCGTACTGATCGCTCGCCCACGAGCCGGACGTCGTCACGCGAGTCTCGGGGGTCGGGATCCACTGCGCTTTGGCCGCGGTCTGCCAGTGGTTGCGCCGGTCCTGCTCGCGGTAGCCGTCCGAGTGCCACCCGCCGGCCGTGTAGCTGCCGCGCGCCGCGGCGGTTCCGTACGACGTCGTGACATCGAGGCCCTCCAGAGCGCCCGTATAGTCGCGGAACCTCCAGACGTCGAACGGTGGGTTGGCGTACGCGCCACCGAGGGCGCGTACCCGGGCGTGGAAGCCGCTCGGGATCTCCCGCGTGATCACGTTGACCACGCCGCCCAGCGCCGCCGAGCCGTAGAGCGCGGAGCCCGCGCCCTTCACCACCTCGACCCGCGCGACGTCCTCGAGCGGGATGAGGTCCCAATTGATCCCACCCCGGTCGCCTTGATTCGCGGGCACGCCGTCCACGAGCATCAGCACGCGGCTGCCGAGCCCCTGCACGTAGCCCGACGAGCCGCGGATGTTCACCTGACCGTTGAGGAACTGCACTCCGGGAGCCTTGTCTACGGCTTCGTCCACGGTCGTGACGGCCCGGCGGGCGACGTCGGTATCGCTGACGAGCGCGACGCTCGTCACCGCCTGGCTCAAGAGCTGTGAGTGCTTGGCGGCGGTGACGATGACGGGCTCCAGCGGTACGACCGCGGGACCGAGCCGGTAGTCGCGCTCGACCGAATCCCCTGCTGCGAGGGTCAGCGTGTCGACGAGAGACTGGAAGCCGAGGAGACCTACCCGGACGATGACGAGCCCACCCGGTGCGCTCAGCCGGTAGCGCCCCTGGGCATCCGCCACGCCAACGCCGTCGCCGTTGACGACTCGAACGGTGGCGCGTAACGGCTGGCCTGAACTGTCCCGTACCGACCCGTAGAGGGCGGCGGTTCCCTGAGCGCTCACGGCGCGGAGCGGCACGGTCGCGAGCGCCGCCAGCAGGAGGGCCCTCACGGGCACGGCGGGAAGTAGGTGCAGATGGGATGCAGATTACCGAAGTCGATCACAAAGTTGACCGAGTCGGTGCTGGAGTCGTGGACGACGACCACTCCGGGCGCCGTGGGGTCGGTCTGGTCCCGGTAGAAGCCCGCCTCCTTGAGCAGCGAGTCGGCATTGCTGAACCCCGGCGCGAAGGCCCCGACCTTCTTCCAGACGGCCACCACCCATTCGTACCGTCCGGTGCTCAGGGGAAGGGCGTAGATCTGCGATCCCCGGAAGGGACGGGCGAGCGACGGCGGGGGCGGGAACGGCTGGAACGTGAGGAGGTCATTGCGGCTCTGGGGGAAGCGCGGGTACGCGACGACCAAGACACCCTCCGTGCTGTCGGGCTCGGTCCCCTGGAACGTCACCCTGCCGCAGATCCCGACGAAGCGCTCGGGACAGAGGGGGGTCGGCTGGAGGCCCTCATTGCACGCCGCGACGCCCACCAGGGGGATGATGGTGCCGAGGGCGGCGAGGGCTGCGCGCGAGAGGCGGTTCGCCATGCGAGCAATCTTCGGGGGGCTGCTCGGGGCGTCAACTTGACCCTGGTTTCGGCGGGGAATAACGTAAACCCCGCCATGCCGATCTATGAGTATCGCTGCACGGAGTGCGACACGCGCTTCAGCCAGCAAGAGGGAATCGAGGAGCACGGGCGCAAGCGGCCGGCCTGCCCCAAGTGCAAGTCGCGGGCGGTGGAGCAGGTGTTCTCGCCGTTCTTCGCGAAAACGGTCCGGAAAAGCTAGCCTCCGGTGTTCGAGCGCCTGCGTGACGCGTTGCGCGCCGCTCTGGACGCGGCGACGCCGGCGGGGGATTTGCGCGACCTGGCCCGGCAGATGCGGGAGGCGGTGGTCGAGGCCAAGCTGGCCGTCGGCGAGACGCGCGAGGCGGTCGCGCGCACCGAGCGTGCGCTCGCGCAGGAGCGCCAGCGGCTGGCGGATGCCGAGCGTCGGGGCCGGCTCGCGTCCGAGATCCAAGATCGGGAGACGGTGGAGGTCGCCCGGCGGTTCGCGGCGAAGCACCGCGAGCGCACGGCCGTGCTCGAGAAGAAGCTGGCGGCGCTGCGGGACGAGCTCGCGTTGTACGAGCGCGAGCTGGGCGACATGCAAGGGCAGCTGGTTCGCGCCGAGCGCGACCGGCCCCTCACCGAGGCGGAGCGCTCGGCCGAACGCGCGTGGCGCGACCTCCAGGCGGCGGGGGGACCGCGTCCCGGCGTGGACCCGGGAGACGAGCTGCTCAAGTCGCAGCTCGACCGGGCCGCCCGCGAGGCGGCGGCCGACCGGCAGCTCCGGGAGCTCAAGAAGAAGATGAAGAAGGACTAACCATGAGCGTGATCGGCGGCGTGCTGTCCTGGTTCCGTGACGCCTTCGGCCCCGGGCCGCGCACCGCGGACGGGCGGCGCTCCGGAGGCAGCATGGACATCAAACGCGACCGCATGGTCTTTCTCGGCTACGGCAAGTACTGGCGCTCCGACGCCATCATCGGGTTGATGCCGATCGAGGAGGAGCGCGGTCCCAAGCGGCGGACCAACGTCTTCGTGCAGGGACGCGCGGAGCCGATCATCGCGTCGCGCACCGAGCAGAGCATCCTCGAAGACATGGGTGCCACCGAGGGCGGCTTCCAGGTCCAGGCCCTGCGGGAGGCCATCACGGAGCTGCTCGCCGCGTTCCACGAGTTCTCTCCTGGGTTGCGCCGTGCCCTTCCAGACGAGCACCACTTCGACGTCGAGCAGTGGGAGCGGCGGCTGGGCGACATCCTCCGGACCCCGCTGCCGTCGGAGCCCGTCGAGCAGAACGACCTGTTCGAGTGACGAGTCCCCCACCCGGCTCGTCGTGGTTCGGCCACCCGCGCGGCCTGTCCACGCTGTTCTTCACCGAGATGTGGGAGCGGTTCAGCTACTACGGGATGCGGGGGTTCCTCATCCTGTACATGACGAAGGTACTCGGCTTCACCGACCCCCACGCGGGCGCCGTGTACGGCAACTACGTCGGCAGCGTGTGGCTCGCCGCGATCTTCGGCGGCGTCATCGCCGATCGCTGGTTGGGTCACTACCGGAGCGTCCTGCTCGGCGGGATCGTCATTGCGCTCGGCCACTTCACGCTTGCGCTCCACGCGCTGCCGTTCTTCTACGCGGGGCTCTCCTTGATCGTCGTCGGGACCGGGTTACTCAAGCCGAACGTCTCGACGGTTGGGTCACTACCGGAGCGTCCTGCTCGGCGGGATCGTCATTGCGCTCGGCCACTTCACGCTTGCGCTCCACGCGCTGCCGTTCTTCTACGCGGGGCTCTCATTGATCGTCGTCGGGACCGGGTTACTCAAGCCGAACGTCTCGACGCTCGTCGGGTCGCTGTACGAACAGGGGGACGAGCGGCGTGACGCCGGCTTCTCGATCTTCTATATGGGGATCAACCTCGGCGCGCTCCTCGGGCCCCTCGTCGCCGGCAAGCTCGCCGAAGGCGTGGATTGGCATCTCGGATTCGCCTGCGCGGGTGTCGGGATGACGCTCGGACTGGTGCAGTACGGCCTCGGTCGCCGGCGTCTCCAGCCGGCGATGGACCGTCTCGCCAGGCGACCCGGGCCGCCCGCGACGGCCGCCGTCACCGGACCGGCCGGGGGCTTCACTCCCGAGGACTGGAAGCGCATGACGGCGGTGGTGGTCTTCTTCGCGTTCGCGTCCCTCTTCTGGGGCGCCTATGAGCAGGCGGGGTCCACGCTGAACCTGTTTGCCGACCGCTACGTCCACCTCGAGCTGCTGGGCATCACGCTGTACGCATCGTGGTTCGTATCCATCCAGGCCGCGTTCGTGATCCTCCTCTCCCCCCTCTTTGCCTGGCTGTGGGTGAAGCTCGGGCCCCGGCAGCCGTCGTCACCGGCGAAATTCGCGCTCGCGCTGCTGTTCGTGGGACTGGCTTTTGTGCTGCTCATGCCGGCCGGGGCGATCGCGCAGGGCGGCGTGAAGATCAGCCCGCTCTGGCTCGTCGCGGTCTATTTCATCGAAGAGCTCGGTGAGCTGTGCTTGAGCCCCGTCGGGCTGTCGGTCGTGACCAAGCTCGCGCCCAAGCAGGTGGTCGGGCTGATGATGGGCGTGTTCTTCCTCTCGAACGCCCTGGGCAACAAGCTGGCCGGGTGGTCGGCGGGGTTCATCAGCACGACGCCGCTCCCGACCCTGTTCGGCGTGACGGCGGCGGTAACGCTGGGCGCGGCGGCGGTCATGTTTGTGCTCATCAAGCCCGTCCAGCGGCTGATGGGCGGAGTGCGCTGAAGGTCCTATCTTAGCGCCTATGCTCGAGCTTGAGGAGCGCCTCCGGATCGCCCTGGCGGGCCGCTACGCGCTCGAGCGGGAGCTCGGCCGCGGCGGCATGGCGGTGGTGTTTCTGGCCCACGACTCGCGCCATGACCGTGTCGTCGCCATCAAGGTACTCCGCCAGGAGGTCGCCGCCGCGCTCGGCGCCGAAAGGTTCCTGCGAGAGATCCAGATCGCCGCAAAGCTCCACCATCCCCACATCCTGCCGCTGTATGACTCTGGCACCGCTGCCGACCTGCTGTATTACGTCATGCCGTACGTCGAGGGAAAGTCCCTGCGGGAGCGCCTCGACCATGAAACCCAGCTGCCGTTGGACGACGCGCTGACGATCACGCGGCAGGTCGCGGGCGCCCTCGCCTACGCGCACCAGCACGATGTCGTCCACCGTGACATCAAGCCGGAGAACATCCTGCTCGAGAGCGGCGAGGCCGTCGTCGCGGACTTCGGCATTGCGCGGGCGATTTCGGCGGCGGGCGGCGATAAGCTGACGCACACCGGCATCGCCATCGGGACGCCGCTGTACATGAGCCCGGAGCAAGCAACGGGGGTCGGGGCGCTCGACGGCCGGAGCGACGTGTACAGCCTGGGATGCGTCCTCTACGAAATGCTCGCCGGGCATCCGCCGTTCTCCGGCGGCACCGCGCAGGCGATCCTCGCTCGTCACGCGCTAGACCCCGTCCCGCGCTTGCGCACCGCCCGGGGGACGGTATCAGGAGCGGTCGCGGAGGCGCTCGACCGCGCGCTCGCGAAGGCACCAGCCGACCGCTATGCCACGGCCCTGCAGTTCGCCGAAGCGTTGGGCGGCTCGGGGCGCTCCGTCGTGTCGCCCCCGAGCGGAGGGTTCCGACGGCTGCGCGCCGCGCTGGGCGCTGGCCTCGCCTTGGTCGCGCTCGGTGGTGGTCTCGCCGTATGGAAGCCGTGGCGACACGCGCGGACAGCGGCCGTGGGCGCGCCGGCGTATGCCGCCTCGGTGGCCGTGCTGCCGTTTGAGACGATCGGCGGGGGGCCGCAAGACGAGTATTTCAGCGACGGTATGACCGACGAGATCATCACGCAGCTCGCCCAGATCCGCGATCTCAAGGTCATCTCCCGTACATCGGTCGTGGCGCTCAAGGGCAGCCACCTGACGTTGTCGCGCATCGCCGACACGCTGGGGGTCGACCACGTGCTCGAGGGGTCCGCCCGCCGGGCGGGAGGTCGGGTTCGGGTCAACGCGCAGCTCATCGCCGCCAAGACGGACGCGCACCTATGGGCGCGGACATACGAGCGAGATCTCAAGGACGTCTTCCGGGTGCAGGAAGAGATCGCCGGGGACGTGAGCAGGGCTCTGCTGGCGAGCGTCCAGGGTCTGCGTCCGCTGAGTCCTGGATCGCGGACCGAACAGCCCGCCGCGTACGATGCCTATCTCCGGGGCACCTATTGGCGTCAGCAGCGCACGCGCGATGGCCTGTTGCGCGCGATGCAGGCGTTCCAGGAAGCGCTGGCCGTCGACTCCCTCTACGCGCCCGCCTTCGCAGGCTTGTCCAGCGCCTTGAGTCTCTTCGTCCTGTACCAGTACTCCGGTGGCCCGGAGCCTGTCACCGCGCTCGCGCGCGCCATCGTACTTGCTGACCGCGCGATCGCGCTGGACTCAAGTCTCGCCGAGGGGTTCGCCGCTCGAGGCTGGGCGCTTACGAATGCAGGAGTCTCGGTCGATACGGCGATCCGGGACCTCGCGCGGGCCGTCGCTCTCCGGCCGAATTCCGGACAGGCGCACAGTTTTTATGTGGCGGCTCTGGGCGACGCCGGCCGCTACGAAGATGCGGTCGCGGAAGCTCAGACGGCTACAGAGCTCGACCCCTTGGCGCCGGCATTCCATATCGCGCTCAGCTCAGCGGAGCTTGGGGCTCGCCGCTACGACGTCGCCCTGCGAGAGGCCCGACGGGCCGGGGTCCTCGAGACGGCCCCCCTGCCGGTGCGGATTCGCTTCGAAGGGCTCGCACTGCTGCTGCTCGGCCGCCCCGCGGAATGCCTGGCGCTCAATCTGGGCGACCAACAGTACCTTAAGGCCATGTGTCTCGAGGCGCTCAGGCGCCATCGCGAGGCAGCGGCCATCGTCGACTCGCTCGCCGCCGCGGTCCGGGCTGGCCATGCCACCTGGGCGGCGCCCGAAGGATTGGGGATGTATTACGCGTGGCTCGGGGACGTGGAAGCGTCCCTCCACTGGTATGGAGCGGCGTACAGGGCGGTCCAGACCCGCTTCCTCCGTAGCGGCGTGTTCGACCGGGTGCGCGACGACGCTCGTTTTCGGGCGGGCATTGAGCAGCTGACCGAGCGGAACCGGGCGCGGCTCGAGCAGGCGATCGTGCAGGCTCGAGCGCGAAAACCGTAGCCTACGGCGTGCGTCCCAGCCGCCGCTGGAAAAACGCCGCCGCCGCCTCGTAGGCCGCGACCCAGTGCGCGTGCGTCAGAAAGTCGTGGATGTCGTCCGGGAAGATCAGCTGCTCGACGTCCACCCGCTGAGTGCGCAACGCCGCGGTGAGCTGCACGGTCTGGCTGAACTGCACGTTGCGGTCGTCGTCGCCGTGGACCAGCAGCACGGGCGAGCGCCAATCCTTTACGTACGCGAGCGGGGACGACTCGGAGGCGAGCTTCGCCGCTTCCGCCTGTTTGGCCGGGTCGTAGGCCGGGACCCAGTTCTGGATCTCGATATTCCAGTCGTGCACCCCGTGCAGGTCCACACCCGCCGCAAACAGGTCCGACGCGCGCGCCAAACCCAGGGCCGTGAGAAAGCCGCCGTACGAGCCGCCCCACAAGCCGATTCGCTTGGGGTCCACACCCGCCGCAAACAGGTCCGACGCACGCGCCAAACCCAGGGCCGTGAGAAAGCCGCCGTACGAGCCGCCCCACAAGCCGATTCGCTTGGGATCCACGTCCGGACGGTTGCGCAGGTATAGGCCCGCGCCCAGCACGTCGTTGAACTCGCTCGCGCCCTGGGCGCCGTAGTGGAGTGCCTCACGGAATTCCATCCCGTACGCGATCCCGCTGCGGTAGTTGACGGACAGGACGACGTAGCCGCGGCTCGCGAGGTACTGGTTCAGCGCGTACGCGTTGCGATAATAGTAGAAGTAGTGCCATCCCAGGAGCATCTGACGTCGCGAGCCGCCGTGGAAGAAGATCACGGCGGGCCGCCGGTCCCCTGTCTTGATGCCGCGCGGCACGAACAGCTGACCATGGATCGTCATCCCATCCGCGGCGGGGAAGAGCACGGGCTGCGGGTCGACGAGCGCAGCCTCCGGGAAGTCGGACGGAATCGCACCCGGCGCGAGGTCGCGCGGCGTGCCCCCGCCCGGGCCGAGCAGGATGACCGGCCGAGGCGGCATGCGGGGGCCGGCTCGGATGAACGCGACCCCGCGACCGTCGCCGGTCATCACGGGCGTCCACTCGAGGTCGGTCCCGCGGGTCAGCGCCGTCGGCGGGCCCCCCGACACCGACACTTTCCAGATATGGCGCCTCTCGATGTCGTCCTGATTCGAGCTGAACACCATCGTCGCCCCGTCGGGACTCATGCGTACGTGCTCGACTTCGAACCCTCCCGGCGTGAGGAGCGCCGCCCGACCGCCGTCGACCGGGACCGCGTATAGATGGGTCCAGCCGTCCTTCTCCCACGGGAACACGATGCGGTTACCGGCTCCCCAGCGGATCTGATTGTCCGCGACCACCTCGCGGAACACGCTGCCGGGCCCCGAGTCGGCGATCCAGACCTGGCGTCCCGCGCCGCTCGCCACTTCGGCGACGCGGATGGACCACGGCTGGCCCGCCCGCTGGGGCGTGAAGGGCAGTCCCTCTGCACCCGCCGGGTTTCGAAGAAAGGCGATGCGGCGGCCGTCGGGCGACCAGACCGGGTCCGCGTCCGAGTCGACGCTCGGATCCAGAAAGCGCAGCGTCTTCGTCGCGACGTCGTAGACGGCGACGAACGCGTGGTCGCCGCGGTCGCTCACGAACGCGAGCTTCGAGCCATCGGGCGACCAGCGCAGCGAGCGGGCCGTCCCCCGCGCGTGAATCAGCTGCTCGGCGGGCAACGTGTCCGCGAGCGACGCCCACCAGACCTGGCCCCGTCTCAGGAGCGCCACGTGGTCGCCCTTGGGGGAGACCGCCGGCGCGTGCCCCTCGCCGATGCGCCGCGGACTCCCGCCCGCGACCGGCACGACCCACACCGCCTGCTCGACGCCCGCGACCAGGCTGTGGGGGTTGGGGTACTCACCTTTCTCGTTCGGGCTCCCACCGCGCACGAACACGATGGCGCGGGTGTCGGGCGTCCAGCGCAGGTCGCCCACCTCCTGCCCGTCGTCCTCGGCGTACGCCGTCACGACCCGGCCGGCGTAGTCGGGCGGCGCGGCGACCCAGATGTTCCGCGCGCCGCGGGTGTTGAAGACCCAGGCCACCGCCCCGCCCGTGGGCGCGGCGGTGAGCTCGTCGGGGAACGGCGCGCCCATCACCTGCTCGATGGTGAAGGGCGATTGCTGCGCGGCGAGCGGAGCGGGAAAGACCAGGGCGAGTGAGATCGATGCAACAAGGCGAAGGGGCGTTGTCATGGGGCAAGAAGCTACCGCGGACAAAGGTCTTCAAACAGATCCTTCGCTCGCGCGCGTGCCGCGCGCTCGCTCAGGATGACAGCGCCGCCCCTCAGTTGAACCGCGTCGTTCGCCAGAGCCACCAGCCGGTTCCGGAAAGCAGTGCGAGCATGGTCGCGGTGAGACCCACGACCCATCCCCAGCCGATGGTCAATTGGGGCACGCGGGCCACCATCCCGAAGCCGACGAACGTCGCGGTGGCACCGCCGACGAGAAGCCAATCGAGCCAGGTGCGGCGGCCGGGGGCCGCGCCGGCGCTCTCGCCGGCGAGGGCGGCCCGGACGTATGCCGGGTCGATGCTGTAGCGCGCGCCTTCGCGCGCCGCCGCCTCCTGCCAGCGGCGGTGCTCGGCGCCCGTCGCAGCGGCCAGCGCGATCGCCACCGCGCCGAGGGCCATCAGCAGCGACCCTCCCACTACCTGTCCGTACGTCGTCGCCGGACCGCCGCGCAGCTCCCCGAACACCAGCAGCCCCCACACGAGGCCCCACAGCTGGTTCGTGTTGGACAGCGGAATCCCCCGGCTGATGCCGACGTACTTGGCTGCGTACTGCTGGAACAGATCGCCTACGACCCACACGAACCCGCCCAGCAGGAGCCAGAACAGCACGTCGCGCGCGCCGGCGAGCTCCGCGGCGAGCGCCCCGACGCCGCCGCGGTCGGCCAGGGCAAGCGCCAGCATCATCACGACCTCGCCCACCGTGAAGAACGTGACGAAGGCCAGCGGGTTCATGCCGGTGAGGTAGGCCTTCCGGTAAGGGATGTACATCGTGCCCCACAGGGCGCCGGCCGCGAGCGCGGCGGCGACACCTCGTGCGGCATGGCCCGCAGGTGCCCCGGCCGCCGACGCGACCGCGAGCAGCGTCGCGCCCGCGAACATCAGGGCGGCCCCGCCGAGCACACCGAGGCGGCGTCGCCAACCGGTTCCGTGGAGCTCGTTGAAGAACACGGCCCCCCACACGATTCCCAGCAGACTGTTCGCGTTCCATAGGGGAAACGCGATGCTGAGGCCGATGTCGCGGATGGCGTAGATGGTGAGCGTGTTGGCGACGGACCAGAGACAGCCGGCGAGCACGGCCCACACAATGAGGTGAGGCGCCTGCCGCACGTCGGCCCCGATCGCGGCCGTGCCGCGGAGCAGGGCGGGCAGGCTCCAGCGCGCGAGGAACACTCCCAGCACCATGGTCAGCGAGATCACGACGGGCGAGAGGCCGAGGGTCACCATCTTGGTGGGCGCTTCGGCGGCGCCCAGCCAGGCACCGGCGGTGAAGCCGCTGGCAATGCCGGCGAGCTGCAGGCGACGCAGCCGGCGGTCGTCGACCGGTGGGGCCGGCGCTAGCGGATCCACCACAGGACCAGCAGGCCCGCGAGGAGAACGCCGATGGGCACCCAGAGTTGGGCGTCGCGGAGCATGGCGGCGAGTCGCGCGGTCACAGCGGCTGCTCGGCGAAGTGGCAGGCGGCGAGCTGCCCGGGTGCGACCTCGCGCAACGCCGGGGGCTCGGTGCGGCAGCGCGCGTCCTTCTTCGGGTGTGGGCAGCGCGGATGGAATGGGCAGCCGGGCGGCGGGTGCGCGGGGGACGGCACGTCGCCTGCCAGCACGATGCGCTGCCGCTGGGCCTTGGGATCCGGCACCGGCACCGCGGAGAGCAGCGATGTGGTATAGGGGTGGCGGGGCCCGGCGTACAACGCGGGCGCGGGCGCGCGCTCCACGATCTTGCCGAGGTACATGACCGCCACGTGATCCGCGATGTGTCTCACGACCGCGAGATCGTGGGCGATGAACAGGTAGGTGAGCCGGCGCCCCCGTTGCAGCTCGGCGAGCAGGTTCAGGACCTGGGCCTGAATGGACACGTCGAGCGCGCTCACCGGCTCGTCGAGCACGAGGAAGTGCGGCTCGACGGACAGGGCGCGGGCGATCCCCACACGCTGCCGCTGGCCGCCCGAGAGCTCGTGCGCGTAGCTCTGCGCGAAGCTCGGATCGAGGCCCACCTCCTCGAGCAGGGCCGCGATGCGTCGCTGGGCGTCGGCCCCGCTCGCGATCCGATGGATCGCCAGCGGCTCGGCGAGCATCTGGCGCACCGTCATCCGCGGGTTGAGCGAGCCGTAGGGGTCTTGAAACACGATCTGCATTCGGCGTCGCAGCGCGCGCAGGGGCCGCGCCCCGAGGGCGACCACGTCCTGACCGTCGATCGTGACGCGCCCCGCGTCGGGCTCGATCAACCGGAGGATGGCCCGCCCGACGGTGGACTTGCCGCACCCCGACTCGCCCACGAGCCCCAGCGTCTCGCCGGGCGCGATCGCGAACGAGACGTCGTCGACGGCGCGCACCACGGCGCGCGGCCGGCCGAGCCCGAGCAGCGCGCGTTCGCCCGGGAAGTGTTTGACGAGTCCCTGCACGTCGACGAGCGCGGGCATCACGGGTGTGGCGTACGGCGCCGCGGCTCGGTGAGGAGCCAGCAGCGCACGGTGTGGGTGCCGGGCTCTGCCCCGCCGCCCGCGTCGAGCAGGGGCGGCATTTCCGCGCGACAGCGCTCCCAGGCGTAGGGGCAGCGGGGATGGAACCGACACCCATCCGGCCACGCGGTCGCGGCGGGCACCTGTCCCGGGATGCTGTGCAGGCGGCCGTGCTCCCGGGCTGGCGGTGCGTCGAGCCGCGGCACCGAAGCGAGGAGCCCCTCGGTGTACGGGTGCAGCGGGCGCGCGAACAAGGCCGCCGTCGGCGCCTGCTCCACGACCTGGCCCGCGTACATGACCGCGACACGGTCGGCGCTACCCGCCACGACCCCCAGGTCGTGGGTGATCAGCATGACCGCCATGCCGAGCTCCGCTTGCAGCCGGTCGAGCAGCTCGAGGATCTGCGCCTGGATCGTCACGTCGAGCGCCGTGGTGGGCTCGTCGGCGATGAGCAGCTTCGGGTGGCACACCAGCGCCATCCCGATCATCACGCGCTGGCGCATGCCTCCACTCATCTGGTGGGGGTAGTGATCCACGCGCTCCTCCGGGTCGGCGATACCGACGAGCCTGAGCATGTCGATGGCGCGGGTTCGCGCGACCCGGCGCGACAGCCCCTGGTGGACGATGGCCGCCTCGGCGATCTGATCGCCCACCGTGAACACCGGATTGAGCGAGGTCATCGGCTCCTGGAAAATCATCGCGATCTGGTTCCCACGGATCGCCCGCAGCTCGCGGGGCTCGAGGGTCAGCAGGTTACGCCCTTCGAACTCGATGACGCTCCCGGGGCGGATGTGGCCGGGGGGCTCGGGGATGAGCCGCAGGATGGAGAGCGACGTGACGGTCTTGCCGCACCCCGACTCCCCCACGATACCGAGCGTCTCACCCGGCTGCACCTCGAAGGAGACGCCGTCCACGGCGCGCGCGGTGCCGCTGCCCTGCTCGGTGACGAAGTAGGTCTGGAGGTCGCGCACGCGCAGCAGGGGCTCCGTCACGCTGCCTCCCGGCGGGGGTCGAGTGCGTCGCGGAGCGCATCGCCCACCGCGTTCAGCGCCATCACGACGAGCGAGATCGCCAGCCCGGGGAAGGTCGACGACCACCAGGCGACCGCCATCTTGTGCCAGCCGTCGGCAATCATGTTGCCCCAGCTCGGTGCCGGGGAGGGGACGCCCAATCCGAGGAACGAGAGCCCCGCCTCGAGCAGCATCATGTTGCCGATGCCGAGCGCCCCGGAGACGATGATCGGGGCCGCCGCGTTGGGCAGAACGTGGCGAAAGATCACGCGCCCGGCCCCCGCGCCGAGCGCGCGCGCCGCCGCGACGAATTCGCGCTCGCGCAGGCTGAGCACCTCCGCGCGCACCAGCCGGCTGGTGCCGAACCATCCGGTGAGCCCGATCAGCAGCACGAGCGCCCACAGCGCGATGTGCTCCCACAGCGCTACAGCCATGAGCAGCACGAAAATGCGCGGCATGGCGAGGCCCACGTCGACGAGGCGCATGAGCGTCGCGTCCACCCAGCGTCGGAAATAGCCCGACACGGCCCCCACCGCCGTTCCAACCGTTGCGGCGACGAGCATCGCCAGGGTCCCGATGCCGAGCGAGACGCGGGCTCCATACACGAGCCGACTCCACACATCCCGGCTGAACGGGTCGGTGCCGAGCAGGAACTGGGCGGACGGTGGGCGGTTGGGGTGCCCGATATCGATCTGATAGTAGGGTGGATAGGGCGCCACGACGGGCGCGGCGAGCGCGATCGTGACGAAGAACGCGAGCACGAACAACCCCAGCGCGGCGGTCGGGTGCCGGAAAAAGCGCCGTCCCCGCGCGCTGGTCTGCAAGCGTCGGCGCAGCTCCGCGACGACCGCGAGCGCGAGGACCGCGGCCCCGCCCAACGTCAGCCACGTCCAGACACTCATGGGCTCCCCCCGCCCCCGCGCCGTCCCCGCGCGCTGGTCTGCAAGCGTCGGCGCAGCTCCGCGACGACGGCGAGCGCGAGGACCGCGGCCCCGCCCAACGTAAGCCACGTCCAGACACTCATGGGCTCCCCCCGCCCCCGCCCCCGCCCCCCCCTCGGCCCCCTCGCTGTATGCGGATCCGCGGGTCGACCACCGCGTACAGCACGTCGGCGATCAGGTTGCCCAGCACGACCATCGTGGTCGTGAGCACCGCCGCACCGGTCACCACGGGGTAGTCGCGCTGGAAGATGGCATTCACGGCGAGCCGGCCCATCCCGGGCCAGGCGAACACCGTCTCGATGAGAACCGCCCCGGTGAAGAGGAAGGGGAAGGCCAGCCCAAACAGCGTGATGATCGGGAGGAGCGCGTTGCGGAGCGCGTGCACCAGCAGCACTCGTCGTTCGCGCAGGCCCTTGGCGCGCGCCGTGCGCACGTACTCCTGGCGGATGACCTCGAGCATCGCCGCGCGCTGGTAGCGCGCCGTGCCCGCGGCGCCCACCAGACCGAGCGTGAGGGCGGGGAGTACGAGGTGCCAGAGGAAATCGAGGAGGCAGTACGGCGAGAGGAGCCGGGGACACAGGATCGGATTGTGGATCCCGCCCGCAGGGAACCAGCGAAGCCACTGCGCGAACACGAGCAGCAGGACCAGTCCCAGCCAGAACACCGGCATCGAGTTGACGAGCAGCGCGACGTTCCCGACCGCGACGTCGCCGAACCGGCCCGCCCGCACGGCCTGATAGATCCCGAGCGCGAGGCCGAGCGCGAAGTCGACGAGCAGCGCCGCGAGCGCGAGAGTAAACGTGTTGGGGATCGCGTCGGCGAGCGCGTCGGCCACGGGCCGGTGCAGCCCGAAGGACTCGCCCAGCTCCCCGTGTCGCAACGCGACCAGATACTTCCCGTACTGCACCAGCAGCGGCTGGTCGTACCCGAACTGGACGCGCTGTCGCTCGCAGACGTCGGGCGGCAGCGGTCGTTCGCCAGCGGGCCCGCAGGGCGTGCCGTGGGCGAGACGAACGACGAAGAACGTGATGGTGACGACCGCGAAGACGATGGCGATCGACGCGACGAGCCGCCGCACCAACCACGCCGCCACCTAGCGCTCCACGCGGTCTCGATCCGTCAGTCGATCAGCGGGGATGCGCCACGTGCGGAGCAGGGCGAGCCAGGAATCGGGCCGGATGGTGACGTCCACGACCCGTTTGTGTATGGCCGCGACGTTGGAGGTGGCGTACAGGAAAATGCCGGGCGCGTCCCGGTTCAAGGTCTCGACGGCCGCCCGCCAGGCGCGACGGGCCTGGTCGCGGTTCGCGGCGGACGCCACGGCCCGGTCCACCAGCCGGTCGACGTCCGGGTTGTCGTAGTGGCCGTAGTTGGAGCGCCCGAACCCCGCCGGAGTCCAG
>Ga0209156_10001053_pt1 | contig 22822 bp, 20 predicted proteins | sample GraSoiAngelo_124_FD_185881 | JGI IMG/M metagenome (GOLD analysis project Ga0209156, IMG submission 185881) | Grasslands soil microbial communities from the Angelo Coastal Reserve, California, USA - 14_0927_05_20cm (SPAdes) (version 2) | ecosystem: Environmental > Terrestrial > Soil > Grasslands... | reverse complement strand
CGATGAGATTCTCCTTGCGATGCTCGCGTCCCGCGCGGCGTTCGTCCGCGGAGCGGCAGTCGCGGCGGTACTGCTCCACGTCGCCGAAGCGGCGCAACGCTTCCTCGCGCGCGGCCGCGGGGGTCCAGCCGCGCGCGGTGAGGTACTCCATTTCCGCGTCCACGTGGAAGCGGAACTCCTCGTCGACGTCGGCGTCGATGTCGCTCGGCCAGAAGCGCAGGTACCTGCGCCACGTCGGGACATGCACCGTCAGGCCGGCTGCGTGGTGGCGGTGAGGAGGCGGGTGACGGTCTGCACGTAGCGCTGCCACCCCGCCGTCTCGGTCTTCAGCTGCTGCCGGCCGGCGGTGGTGAGCCGGTAGAAGCGGGCGCGCTTCCCCTTGTCGGAGAGCCCCCACTCGCTGTCCACCAGCCCGCGCTCCTCGAGGCGGTGCAGGGAGACATAGAGGGAGCCGTCGGTGACGTCGAGCGTGCCGGACGTCGAGTCGCGGATGACGCGGGCGACGCCGTGGCCGTGCCGCGGGCCCCACGAGAGCGCCTTGAGAACGAGGACGTCGAGCGTGCCCTGGAGAAGGTCGACCGGGGTGGCCATGGTATGTCCTAGAGTGTCTAGGGCATGATAGGCCGGTTCCCTAGAATGTCAAGGAAACAACCCCCGCTGCCCTCGCCATCGAGTGGACGCTGACGCTGAAGACGCTCGCGGACAAGTACGAGGAGAACGGATTTGCCGGGCTACGTACATTCAGACTCGGAGACGACGAACAAAGTGATGCTCAAGGTCCTGTGACTCCCGGCGGGTGAGATCCGGCTTTGCCCGCAGACGCGAAGGACTCTCTGCGGGCGCCCCACACGACACTGCGCTAGGGCAGCGTGACGAGGTAGAGCTGGTTGCCGCTCGCCGCTAGCAACCGGTTCCCGGGTAATGCCTTCAGCACGTCGGGGCGCAGCGGCAGCCAGATCGCCCGCAGTCGATTCCCGGTCGCAACGTCGAATTCCACTACGCCGTCGAGACGCGGGCAGTAAGCGCGAGTGTCGTCGCGCGCCAGCGCAGACGGCCCGAAGCTGACGCTCGGGTCCGAGAACAGCCGGATCGCCGACATGTCCGCCGTGAAGAGCTGGCACCCCACGTGTCGTAACTCGGCCCTCTATCGATTCGTATGGGGTTGGCGCCCCCGCACTTCCCCACCCCACCGCGTCCGCTCCGCCGGCGCTGCGCGCCGGCTCCGCGTCAGGGGGTCGCGGGTTGTGCTTCGGCGCCGGTGGCGCCGTCGCTCCGCTTGCCGGGCTGCGCCCAGCACCGGCCCTGACGGACCGGACGCGTCAAATCCCGCCGTCCCGACTAGGTAGGGCAGCGATCAGCGAGTGCTGCTTGGAGTTGCGAAGGCTCTGATTGCGGTGATGAGGTGAAAAACCGTTCTAACTGAGTGCTCGCCTGGTTGACACGCCCCTCGGCACGGGTTACATCACTATCGAGATGCGATGCGCTCCCTCTTTGCAGGGACGTGCGGAGTGAGGGACGGCGACCCCGATAGCCCGAGGTCGCCGTTCGCGTTTCTACGAGTTTCTGGAGGAAATGCCCGATGAGCACAAGGCGCTGCTTAAGGCTCGCTTTGCTATTATCGATCGCTCCACGCGTAGCAATCGCGCAGGCTCACAGAGATCATGTGTACGTCGATCATCTGTATGGCTGGTCAGTGTCGTACCCGGACAAATGGGCCATCGACACACTCGACCTGGCATTCGTGCAAATCCATCAGCCTTCGACATTGCCTGCGGGCTCAGTGGGCGTCCATTCGCTGAGGGGATGGAACTTCACATCGCTCGACGATTTGGCCGATCGGATGATGGTTTTTGAAGCCCGGTTGTCGGGGTTCAAAGAGCTCTTCCGTCGGAACACCAAGCTGGCCGACGGAACGCCGGCGCTCGAGGTCGAGAATCTGTTGGGCACCGGCATTCTCGGCAAATCACGGAAACTGTTTGTGCTTCAGGGGGACCGCGGTTTGGCAATAAACGCTGAAACGTATCTTGACTCATTCCCGGCCCTCGCGCCTTACTTTGACAAGATCTTGCACTCCTTCAGCGTCGTCGCTCCCACGGCGCATGCGTTGATACTCGGCGTCCCATTCATTAGCTGGGCCGATGCCGCAATGCTCAACTATCACAACAAGAACATGTTGAACCCGTCTCTGCTGGCATCTCTAGCGATGACGTTGGAGTATTGGGGACAAGATCGGCGCCTGGTCGAACAGGCAATCGGCGAGGGTGGGCTCGATTCGGGAAGAGCGTACATGGCCCGTCGCATTCGGCTAGGCGGTCCTAAAGGATGGACGAATGTCACTAGCGACAGAGGAACGCTCGACTCGGTGAGACTATACGTTACCCGCGGCATTCCGCTTATGGTGAATCTTGCCATGACGCCGGCAGCGCATCAGACCGACCCCTCTGCGGCCGCGGTGGCAACAATCCTCAGCTCCGGCGAGTTCGATCCCAGAGCAAAGTTGACTGAGCTGCAGTGGCAGCGCGTTCAAAGACTTCTTTCAGCGTTCGCCGGATTTGAGTCGGGCGTATTGGGTAAGATGGTGAGTCTCGATACGCTGCGGCATTGGAGTGAAATGCTCGGCCATCCCCTCTGGCGAGAGAGTGTCCTTATGTCGGCGCGTGTGGTGATTGGTTTCGATGATGACCGCAAAGTGGTGATCTTGCACGACCCTTCCTTTGGTCCCGCCTGGGAAGTCAGTTACGACGACTTCGAGATGATGTGGTCACTCTTCGATCACCAGTTCACTGTCTCTTATCCCCCGGACTTCACGACGCGGGTCGTAGGACACTCAGGGGCTGGCACATACACGGCCCGCACGGCGGGCCAACGCGCCGCTGAGAGCTTCGTTTTCGGCTATGCGCTGGCTTCCGTCGGCGAGCTCTCAGAGGCAAGGGCGCGATTCGGCGCAGCACTAAGCGCCCCGGATGTCCCCCTTGGATATCGACACCTCTTGCTGCTCGAACTGGGAACCGTTGCGCAAGCAAGCGGCGATACGGTGCTGGCGGCTTCCGACTACGAACAGGCAGCCGCATTGATTCCGCAACACCACCGCCCATGGCTTCTTCTTTCGCATCTATACGAGCATAGTGGCCGAGCTGAATGGCGCGCGAACTCCGGACCACTGCGGAAGAAGGCTGAAGGGCTGTGCCGTGATGAAAAGGCGCGCCAGGCAGTGTGGGAAGCTCTCCCCCATGATTTCACGGTGATGACTGGGTGTCAGGAGGTGCCGTCCAACTAAAACAGGCTGAGGCGTGCGTTCAGACGGTTGGATTGCCTTCGAGAGTTTCTGCCTGTTGGCCGCGGATGAAAATATTCCAGAAACTGGAGTGAGCCCTCGAAGTGGACAGGGTGATGGTTTGAACGTCAGAGGTCGGAAAAAGCGACCTGATACCCTTCAGGGGGTCCCGTGCTGTGAGTTCTGCTGTGAGTTTCTTACGACACTGGGTTGATCTTCGGGCCCGCGGTTACGACACCGATGCCCAGGACCTCGCGTGATTGCTACTCGGTGTCGTAACTCGGTCCCTGCCGAGTCGCATAGGATTGACGCCCCCGCACTTCCCCACCCCACCGCGTCCGCTCCGCCGGCGCTGCGCGCCGGCTCCGCGTCAGGGGGTCGCGGGTTAAGCTGACGCCGCCGGACCCGTCAAATCCCGCCGTCCCGACTAGGAATAACTGGTTGAGTATGCAGACGTTCGAAAGGTGGGGCGAGCTGCAGAACGCAGACAAGGTTCATGCGAAGTTCAGTGGCTTCGGTAGCGAGTTTCCCCTTGCCGCCGACAGCTACGGCGGTAGGTTACGCGTCAACCGCTTGCGCCGTCGAAGCACACCATGGGGTAGCAAGTCTCCAGCGTACCGCGTCCCACCCGCCGGCTGTAGCTCGCCCTGGTGTGTACGTCGTTGAGCCCCGCTCCCCAGTTTCCGGATCCGCAACCACCTCGCCGAGGGAGGCACGCATGAGCGCGCACCACTCGCTCCCACTGCTCCTACTCCCGCTGGTCGCGTTCGGCTGCAGTCGGGACGGCCCCACCTCGCCACAGGACCGCGCGCCCCCCGCCGCGCGCTCAGCGGCGCGCGCGTCGGCGCACCAGAGGATTGTGGTGGGACACGACCGGGCTCGCTGCGGCCACGCCGATTTCGCCAGCATCCAGGCGGCCGTGGACGCAGCGGATCCGGGCGAGACGATCCTCGTCTGCCCCGGCACCTACAACGAGTGGATCGTGATCACGAAGGACGACCTCCGACTGCTCGCCAAGGGCAAGCCGGGGGACGTGGTTCTCGACGGACAGAACGCCATGGGGTCGTCATGTACACCGACGTCCACCGCTGCCGTCCACTGTGCCGCCTTTCTGTTGGACAACGCCCACGGCAACCTGATCGAGGGGTTCGTCGTCCGGCGATACTGGGAGGCCGGCATTTGGCTCCGAATGGCGAGCAGCGGGAATACAATCCGGAACAACGTGACGACCGAGAGCCCCCACCATGACGGTATCCAGCTGGCAGGCTCCAACGACAACGTGATCGAGCACAATGTCGCGATCGACAACCCCGCCACGAACGCCTGCGGCATCAACATCGCGGTCGGCTCGGCCGCGAATCTCGTGCGCCACAACCGGCTGGTGAACAACGAGTGGGGCATCCAGATCGTCGGCACCGCGACGGCTATGACGCGGGACAACGTGATCCTCAACAACACGTCGCTCGGCAACCGCGGGAACGGCATCCGCAACCTGGCCTTCACCGCCGGGACCGTGATCGAGGCGAACCACGCGGTCCGCAACGGCTTCACGCCGAGCCCCCTGACGAGCCCCCCGGGAGGCATGAACACCGCCGCGGGCATTCGCATCGCGAGCGGCACGGGGATCGTGGTGCGGAGGAATCACGCATTGCACAACCGTCTCGTCGACGTGCTCAAGGAGACAGCGGCCACCGCCACGTTCGAGCACAACCGCTGCGGGACGTCATCGCCGGACGGCTTGTGCGACGGCAGTCGATCGACTACGGCACCGTAAGCTTGGCCGGTGAGAGCGGCCGGCGAGACTGCCGACCGCTTATCGCGGCACAGGGTGCCCCGCTCGCGTCTTCGTCAGTGTAATTCGGGAGACGCCAACGGGAGCGCTCCTCCCGCACCGGTTCAGTGAGCGTCGCTCGGCACCAAGACGCGTAGAACCGGATGACCTCCCACGCCCGCGAGCGGCAGGTAGACGCGATGTGTGGTAGGATCAACCGCGACAGAGTGCGCCTTCGGCGACCGGTACCAGCCGAGCTGCACGAGGGAGCCGTCCCGCTCCCCGAACACCGCCACGACCCCGGACTCGGCGGCCACATACAGCCGGCCGAGTGCTGGGTCGAGCGCCAGGACGTCAGGATCGCTCCCGATTGGAAGCACCTGTTGCAACTGGAGCGTCCGGAGATCCAGCACGCCGAGCGTCCCGCTCTCCTGACCCGCGATGAACGCCAGACGGTGCGGCGCGTCGATGTAGACACCGTGCGGATACCGGACCGCGTGGGCGAGCGTGATGCGACGCACGATAGTGGCGGTGGCCGGATCGATCACCGCCAGTTGGTTCGCGGTCTGAACCGCCACGATCACACAGTGCGAGCCAGCGTCGTACTGGGTGTTTCCCGCCTCGCCACCGAGCTCGACCTGCGCTACCACAGTGTTGGTCGTCGCATCGATCACAAAGTCCCGCCGCCCCGATTCGTCCGAGACGAAGACGCGCCGCTCCTCTGGAGCGTACGCAATCCCGTCCGGGAATCGCGGTCCCGGTACCCGCGCCACGATCTGGAGCGTGGAATCATCCACCACGACAACAGCATGGTCCCCCGTTGCCGAGGCGTACGCCCGGTGTTCCGCGGGCACGGCCAGGACGCCGGTCACCGTAGGAAACCCGTCCAGATTTCCGATGACTCGCCCGGCGCGTACGTCGAAGACCACCAGCTGTCCGGCGCCCATGTGCGAGATGAACAGCCGGCCGGAGGCCGACTCGAGGCTCTGGTAGTCGAAGCGAGACGCGCCTCCCGGCAGCGCTACATCGGCGACCACGCGGAGGGGCGGCTCGGCCTTCGACGTCGGCGGAATGGCGCCCGACCAGTGGGCCTCGAGCGGTAGACCGGCGAGCTTGCAGGGTGGAGTCGGCACCTGCGGTGTCGCGGCGAGCACGAATGCGGTGAGCGTACGCGTGAGCGTTAGCCATCCTCCCTATGGAGTGAGGCGGTGCACTATCTTGACGACGAATGCCCCGTTGAGCGGGCGGGCCAGCGCCCGGGTGTCCGGGAAGCGAAACCGGGCGAGCGGCTCAGTGGTGTATCCGGAGTTCCACACCAGGAAGACATCGTCACCAATCACGGGGATCCAGTGGAACCGCAGGTTGAAGTCGACGCGCCTGCTCTCGTTATCGTACTGAACAAACGCGAGCAGGCTCGTGCGGGTATTGAAGTCGTACTCCAACCGGCTCGCCGACAATACCGCTGTGAACGCGCCCACCGGCAGCTCAGCCTTCGTTCGGGTCAGATCGGTGCTCAGGATGAGGTGGCCTCCGCCGCGCCACGCCGCCGTAAGCTCGAGATCGGTGCTGTGACCACCGTAAAACGCGCCCCAGTTCACGAACGCTCCGAAGCTCAAAGGGCGGCCCGTGTTCATGAAATACTGGAGCTCATAACGGGACCACCAGTAGCGGCCGGGCTCGATCACGACGCCGCGGAAGATCTCGAAGGTAGCGCTGGGCGCGTCCATGAGGCGCTGGAAGTTGATTTCGAAGTGATCGCCATTCTGCCGGTCGCCTCCGAACACCCGCCATTCGAACCACGCCGTCTGCCAGTCCGCGCTCCGCAAGAGTGAGCCCGTCTCGTTCGCGATGACGTCCCAGCTCGGGATGGGAAACGTGAAGTCGAGCTGCCGGATCCCCAGGACGCCGGGCCGCGGCATGAAGTCCACGTGACCGGTCGTCTCCCAGATCCCCGTGCGGCGGACGAAGCCCAAGGGCGGGGCGAACCCTGAGTCGATGCGGTAGAGTGAGACGAAGTTGTCGAACAGGTCGTTCGGGTTATCGGTGGAGAGCCGCCAGGCGTGCGGGGTCCCAGGCACCCCCGGCGTTTGGCTGCCGGCAATCCAGACCTTGGGCTCGAGGTTGGCCCCGTGGACGACGAGCGGGAGGTCGACGTCCAAGCCCCCCGCTCGCTGCACACCTTGGCCACCGGATCCTGCGTGGAGTGTGCCGATCGCCCCGATGTACGACCGGTCGAACAAGTCGTGCTGCACTCGAACGACAGCGTCATTGGCCTTGGCTGCCCCGCCGGTCTGCGCGTCGAGCACGCCGATCCTCCACGGCCCGAGCCGCCCGTAGAGCCGGCCCCCGGCGAGGATCGGCACTGGCGCACCACTCGTGTCGAGGCCGATGCGGCGCGAGTAGAACATCTGCACCCGGCCCGGCGTCCCCAGGTCGAGCTGCCCGCTCGATTCGAGGAAAAACTGACGTTTCTCGGGGAAGAAGAAGGGAAATCGGGTGAGGTTGATGACCTGCTGGTCGGCTTCTACCTGCGCGAAGTCGGTGCTGACAGTGACGTCCGCGGTCAACGTCGGCGTGAGGCCAAGCTTGGCGTCGACCCCACCCTTGCCGCCCAAGTAGCCTCCGGTCGTCTCCCCGCCGACGCTGTCGTGCTCGGCGTCTACGGCGCGACCGAGCGCATACGGATACAGCTCGAGATCGTGCGGGCGGTGCAGATCACCGAGGTCGGTGATCGTTCCTTCATTGTTGAGGCGGTAAAACCCCTGCGCCCGGCCGTACGAGCGCCACAGGTCTTCCTCGTTCTTCCGCCGAATGAAGCGCCGAACATTGAACCCAAACTCCGGGTTGGTCCCGGCGTGAAACCGCAGCGCGAGCAACGGGATTCGGAACTCCGCCGTCCATGCAGAACTGTCGCGCGAGACGGCGACCTCCCAGATACCGTTCCAGTTCTCGTTCAGGTCGTCGACGCCTGAGAACTGCGCGTCCCACAGGGCGCCGGCTGGATTCGTGGCAAACACGAAGGCGCTGCGCCGGTCGTCGTAGCTGTCGATCAGCAACTGGACGTTGTCGTCGCTCGAGAGGTCGGCGTCGCGGCGGAGCTGGCTGGCCCGCACACCGTGCATGTCGGAGTCGTAGCAGCGCACGACGATATAGATGGCTTCGGCGTCATGGGCCACCTGGACGACCGTCCGCTCCGTCGCCGGGGATCCTTCGCGCGGTTCGCGCTGGCGAAAGTCGTCGATGGAGTCCACGGTCGCCCAAAACCGCTCGCCGCGCACGTCATTACCTGTCGGCGGCCTGTCGACACGTGCTGCCCGAATCGTCGCCGAGCTCGTTTGCCGCATCCCGGCTGGAGGTGAGCCCTGTTGGGCCCACGCCATGCGACTGACCAAACAGACCCCCGCAAACCCGACGCCCAGGCGCGTCTTCAGGATGTGCCCCGTAGCACTAACCCGACGACACCCGCTGCCATGATGAGCACGGGCTCCGGGATCTTCCTGGCGGCCAAGAGGAGCGCCACCGTCACGAGCGCGATGAGGATCGTCGGCCCGTCCATGAGCGCCCGCCGCCCGAGGATCACGGCGGCCCCGGCGATGGCCCCGGTCGCCGCGGCTGTGACCCCGTCCACGAACGCCTTCACCTGCTGATTCTTCGCCACCCGATGGAAGCGCCGAGCTAAGAGAACCGTGATCAGATACACGGGCAAGAAAACCCCGATCGCGGCGAGGGCCGCGCCGGCGAGTCCCGCGACGAGGTAGCCGATGAACGCCACCGTGATCACCACGGGCCCCGGCGTGATCATCGACACGGCCACGGCGTCGATGAACTGTCGCTCGGTGAGCCAGTGGAACTGTTGCACCACGCCGCCGTACAGGAACGGCACGATCGCGAGTCCACTGCCGAATACAAACAGGCTGGCGCCGGCGAAATACGCCAGGATCTTCCACAGCACGCCCACCGACGCCGGGCCGCCGAGACTGGTGGCGAGCCCCGGAGCAACCGGCAGGAGCGCGAGCGCCCGTGTGGCCGGAGCTCGCTGCCGTCCCCGCAGCACCATCGGCACGAACCCGCACACCAAGAAGACCCAGATGATCTCGGACTCGGTCCAGGCCGTCACCACCGCGCTCACCGCGAAGAGAATCCAGAGCAGTTGATCTCGGCTCAGCGTCATCCGCGCCAGTTTCAGCACGCTGCGGGCGATGATGGCAACGACCGCGGCGCCGATCCCGTAGAACAACCCTTCCATCCACGGCAGTCCGCCGAAGCGGACGTACAGCTCGGACAAAACGAGCACCATGAGAAACGATGGCGCTACGAACGCGATCCCTACCAACGTCGCGCCGAGCACCTGACCACGCACCCACCCGAGGTAGATCGCGAGTTGTGCCGCAAGGGGACCCGGGGCAAGCTGCGCAAAGGCGAGGCCTTCCTTATACTCCTGCGCGCTGATCCAGCCGCGCTGCTCCACCAGGTCCTGCTGCATGTGCCCGGCGAGCGCAATCGGCCCACCGAACCCCAGGGTGCCGAGCCGCAGGAAGTAGAGGAGAAACGCCCGCAGGCTCGATCGCTCGACGGCGGTCGGCGGGGCGTTCCCCGCGTCCATCCCATGGCCGGGGCCCGTGGTCACCGTCGCGACGACCTCGTGGTCGCCCGCGCCGCGCCGCGTCTTGCGGGCCGTGTTCGACCCGTCTCGGCCGCGGTGGCCGCCAGCGCCGCGTACAGCGCGTCGAAGAGCGCAGCGCCGTGCGCGAGCCGCGCGGTGTCCTCCGCGTGCTGCTTCGCGATGCCGGCGATCAGTCGCTCGATCCCTGAGGCCTCGGGCCGTCCGAACTTCGTTTCCTTGCAGTCGATGTCGTGCACGATCTCCGCGATGACGCGCAGCGCACGATCGCCGAGCCCGAAGCGCGCCACGAGCGTCTCGAAGGTGCAGGCATCCCCCTCGTGCGTGTACTCGGCCTCGAACATGTCGAACCGGAGCTCGCCCGGCCGCGGCCGGTACCCCTCAGCGGCGACGAACTTGAACTGCGCCTTCGAGTCGATGAACCGGACAATGAGCCACGCGCTCGCGATGCGATCGACGTAGACCCCCTCCCGGGTTACCCACGTGGCGCCACGGGGCGCCTCGGCGGGATGAGCTGGTGGTGGGACTTGAGTCTCCCGCGGGCGCAGCCGCGCTTCGAGCCACCCGAGCGCTTCGTGGGCCGCCCGTCGGCGCGGGGCGCCGAAGAAGTCGATGGCAACGAGCCCCGCTAGGCGCCGTTTCAGCCGGCCCAGCTCAGCCTCGATTGGCCCCCGGCCGTCTGTCCGCCCCCGCCGCCCGCGGCCCGGCAATGCCTTGAGGAGGCGTTGTGCGTCCGCCACGATCTCGCCGTAGTCGGCGTCCCGTGCGGCCCGGAACAGGGCCTCGATCTCGGTGTCGGTGAGGCCATCCACGAAGTCGGCCTCGCAGACGGAGGCCTCCCCGCCGCCGGCCACGATCTCCCGCATCTGCCATTGGAAGTCTTCGACCGTCTCGTCCGACCGGGGGAGCACGTAGACCGAGTTCTTGATCGCGACCGCGCCGAGACGTTGCAACCGGCGCCACACCTTGACCCGGAAGTAGTCGGGTTTGGGCGGGATCTGGTGGATGAGCAGGACCCAGCGGTTCGCGGCAGCCTGCGCCATGTCGGTCTCACCTCCCAAACGAATCTCTTGACTATCACAAGTGTATCGTGCGAGAATTTTCCGAGCAAGGCTTCCCTGAATCGGGGTCAAGGTTTAGATCGGAGGGATCACATGAACACGATGACGTGGCGTGTCCCGGTTCTAGCCCTGGCTGCAGTGTGCTGGGGGACTACTCTCGCGGCCCAAGAAGAAGGTGGCGACGGTGCACTGGCAAAAGCGGTTCTAGGCGCTCGGGTGCCGCTCGAGCGTGGTCTGGCGGCGAGCGCCAGTAACGGGCAACCGATTTCTGCCAAGTTCGAGATCGAGGAAGGCAAACTGCAGCTCTCAGTCTACACGGTGAAGGCCGGCAAGTTCTTCGAAGTGATCGTGGACCACAACACGGGTAAGGTCGTCAAGGCCGAGCCAATTGCAGAAGGCGAGGATTACACCGCCGCACAGAGCCAGAAGGCGGCGATGGCCAAGGCGAAGGTGTCCCTTCGCGCAGCGGTGGAGCAGGCCCTCCGAGGCAACGCTGGCTTTCGCGCAGTCAGCGTCACGCCGTCGTTGAAGGATGGCCGCGCCGTTGCCGACGTCGCGCTCGCAAAGAATGAGGAGCTCAAGACTGTTTCGGTGCCGTTGCCGTAGGGAGTCCTAGCCGTCGTGCGGCTTCGATGGGGCTTTTTCTTCGTCCGGTCGCAACTCCCCAGCCGCCAGCCCCTGCATCACCAGACGGCGAACGATGACGTCGACCTCCTGTGGCGGCAGCCTCGCGCCGTGGTCCAGCCACCACGTCAGAACGGCCATGAAGGCGCCGGCGACGTACTCGGTCGCGAGGGCGCGGTGCTCAGGCGTGCCCTTCACACCGAGGCCCTTGAGGTCCAGCGCCACGAGATCCGCGATCGTGCGGTGAATGCGCTGCACCACGAACGCACCGCTAGGCTGGCCCACGATCATCGCATACAGCGGCAGGTGACTGCGGGCATGCTCGAGCATCGCGAGGCTGAAGCCCAGACCTCGCTCGCGTACTCCGCCCCGCGTCGCGAGCGCTTGTTGTTGTTGCCGCGTCAGCATGGCGCGTAGGTCCTCGATGCGGCTAGCCAGGAGGGTTTCCTTGTCTGCGAAATGGGCATAGAACGTCGCCCGACCGACGTTTGCCCGGTCAATGATGTCCTGGATGGTTGTCGCTTCGTAGCCCTTCTCGATCATCATCGCGATCAGGGCGTCCTGCAGAAGCTGGCGGGTGCGTTGCACCCGGCGGTCGGTCGCTCGCTTCACCATGTCGCCTCATTCCCGAACAAAGCTGGCGCCCCTGTTCGAAATCGAACGCAGCGCCACCTGGTGTCGGTTGCTTGGCTCTGATACCAGACACAATGTTCTCTAGCGAACAGTATGTCAAGTAGGGAACATGATGTTCACACACAGGGACGCAGCCGACGTTCGAGAACGGGAGGACACCATGCACGAGGCAGCGCGCCGGTCGCTCATCAGCGTCATGCTCACAGCGGTCATCATCACCGCCAATCACCTCTACGTGCTCGGACCGAAGGCGTTCGGTCTCGCAGCGGTGCTCCTCGTCGGTCCCGCAGCGTTGCTCTGGTGGTTTCGCAATACCCGGAGCCCGGTCGCCTTCGTCGGCTACCTGCTCATGAATCTCTGGATCGTTGCGGGCTTCGGCCTGATCAAGGGCTTCTGGGGGATCACGCTCCCGCTATACCTGGGCACCGGGCTCGCCGCGGTTTCCACCGCTTATCCCAAACCGATGCTCGGGCCCTACGGCTTCGAGGCGAGCGGCATCCTGATGTTCATCGGCAGCCTGTTTGTGGCGTACTACGCCTACCGGCTCGCCGAGGCGAAGCGCGGCGCGGCCGTCCTGCCAGGATCGTGGGCACGGACGAGCGCGCTCGCGGCCGCTGTGGGGCTCGTCGCGGCCTTTGTGCTGGTTGATCGGGACCGGTGGCGCGCGCCCGTGGGCGGCGTGGTCAAGATCGGAGTCATTGTGCCGCAGACCGGGCCGTATGCGATCCTTGGCAACTCCTTTCTGAAAGCCGTCCAACTGGCGAAGGCCGACCTGCCGGGAACGAAATACCAGTACCAAGTCGTCCTCGTCGACGTCGGGGAAGATCCCGCAGGGGCCAGGGCAGCCATCCAGCGAGCGATCAGCATCGACCGCGTCGACGCGATCGTCGGCGGCATCTCCCTCTTCGGCGCCGTGACCAGGCCCTTGGCCACGGCGGCACGGATACCGCAGACCTGCGTGTGCAGCCAAACCTGGATCGGAGATGGGGCGTACAACTTCACGAACATTCCGACGCCCGAGGCGGAGGCGGTGTTGTGGGTGCGGGAAGCCGAGCGCCGGGGGATAAAGAGGCTCGCGCTCATCACACGGGACAATCCGAGCATCCAGGGGCACGTCCGGGCGGTGAAGGCCGAGGCCGCTCGCGCTGGTCTCGTGATTTCTTACGAACACGTCTTCACGGATTCGATGTCCGACTTTCGACCGCTCATCGAGCAGGCCCGGGCATCGAACCCCGACGTCTACTATGTCGAGGCCTTTAGCCCTCAGCTGGAGACCCTGGGCCGCCAGCTCGCCGACGCGCGGATCCGCAATCTCGCCTCCGTCGTGGCACCGTCGGTCAGCGTGCAGCGGGAGCTGTTCGAAGGCACTTGGTACACCGACAGCAATCTTCGGGATATGGCGTTCCGGACGCGCTTCGAGGCGAAGTATCCGGGGACACAGTTTGCCACGCACATGATGCCCTACGCCTACGATGACTTCAACATGCTCGTCCAGGCGTTCGAGCGCGGGCAAAACCCCGCCGTGTACCTCCGTACCATCGCAACGTATGACGGGACCGCGGGGAGGCTGACCAAGAAGCCCGGGAGCGGCACGTTCGAATCGACGCCGGCCGTCTGGGTGATCCAGAACGGCAAACCGGCACTGGCCTCGAACCATGAGTAAGGGAGGCACCATGACCAACCGAATGCACGCCCCGACTCTCCTGGCGTTGCTGATCGCCGCCATGTTGGCGGGCGCCTATGTCATTGTCGCCAGGAACGGCTCGGCGACGAGCGGCTCAGGAGGGCAACCGCCCGCGGGCATGTTTCACTGAGAGCGGCGCCGCAGCGACCTCAAATCCCGCCGTCCCGATTCGACTTACGTGACTTTGCGGGTCCAGCATCAATAGTTTGATCAATAGTTTGGGCGACGAGCACCTGTCCTTGCGGCAGGTGCTTCTTTTCTTGGCATGTTGCAGCCCGACGCTAGCTTATGCTGGCAACGTTTCGACGAGGATAGTGGGATGCTGACGCGGATTCGTTTCGGCGGTTCCTGACGTGGCTGAGCTAGCGTTCCTCGACGTCCGAACTCGCGCGAAATGGCACGCCTGGCTCGCAAAGCACCACACGTCCAGCCGCGGAGTGTGGATCGTCGTTCACAAGGCGCACACCGGCGTGAAGTCCATGCCCTACGAGGACTTCGTTCGCGAAGCGCTCTGCTTCGGGTGGATCGACAGCCTGGTGAAACGCCTCGACGGCGACCGGTTCGCGATCAAAGTGACGCCGCGCAAAGCCACGAGCAAGTGGTCCGACATCAATCGCCGGCGCTGGACGGAGCTCAAGACGGCCGGGTTGCTGACGCCCGCAGGCCTGGCCGCTGCCCCTACCGAAAACAAGTATGCGCCGAAGCCGGCCATTCCCGAGCTGCCGGGCTACATCGCAAAGGCGATCAAATCCAACCCGGAGGCGTGGAGCTTTTTTCAGACGCTGCCGCGAAGGGAGCGCCGCAACTTCGTCGTGTGGATCCACATCGCGAAGCGACCCGAGACTCGCGACCGGCGCATCCGCGAATCGGTCGCCCTCCTTGCGGCGGGCAAGAAGCTCGGTCTGAAGTAGGCACGCCGGGCTCCTCAGCCGGCCGGGCGAGCTCCCTATCTACCGCTCCACTGAGACACGCGTTCGACGCCTGGGCCTCAGTCGCTTCTCGAACCAGTGCGTGGCGTACGGCTCGTCGTTGAACGGCTTGACCTCGCGGTAGCCGGCGCTGCGGTACAACGCGATCGCCTCGTGCAGGGCTTTATTGGTCTCGAGTCGCAGGGTCGTAAGCCCGAGCGCGCGCGTTTCGGCTTCCAGCGCTTCTAACATTCGGCGCCCGAGCCCGAGTCCGCGCGCTGATTCCGCGACCCACATGCGCTTGAGATAGCCAACGCGCGGCGCAATCGTCTTGACGCAGCCCCCCGCGACGGTCTCGCCGTCGATGGACGCGACGAGAAACGCGCCGCGCGGCGGCACGAGGTCGCGATCGTCCACAGGAAGGCTCGTTCCGAGATCGAAGCCGCCAGGGAACCGGCGATCCAGCTCGGCGAAGTATTGGGCCCAGCACCAGCGGGCGGCCGGACTTGCCGGATCCACGCGCTCGATCACGAGACCCGCGGCGCGCAGCAGGCGGTGCACCTCGGACATCGCGGCCACCAGACGCTCCCTTTGTCTGGGCGATACGGCGGCGAGCAAGCCGGCCGCGAGGCGATCGGAGCGCGCGTTGAGCTCGCGTATTTCGCGCCGGCCGCGCGGGGTGAGCCGCGCCGTGCGCACACGCTGATCGCCCGTGCCGGGGGCGAGCCGAATCAGGCCTTCCTTATTGAGCGTCTTGATGAGACGACTGACGTAGCCCGCGTCCAGTCCAAGCCGGCGGCGGAGCTCGCGCACATCCGCGCCATGCTCGCCGATCTCGAATAAGAGGCGCGAGGCGCCGAGCGGGCGCCCGCGGCCGAGAAAGTGATCGTCGAGCGCGCCGACCCGCTGAGTGACGAGCCGATTGAACTGCCGGACCTGTTCGACCTGGGCAGCGCGCATTGTTTGACTTTAGTCAAATAATAGCCGCGCGTCAAGCCGAGCCGATCTGTGTGGCCCCCCGATAAGGCATGCGGGGGGACGGTGGGGAGCTTACTCCCCGAACCGCACACGCCTGGTCTCCAGCTCCTCGCCCGTGGGGCGCGTCAGCGACGCGTACAGCTCGGGCCGGCGCGCTCGCAACCAGCGCCTCCCGGATGACGTGGGCAAGACCGACGCGTCGAGATCCGCGACGACCATGTCGTCACCCAGCGCCCGCGACTCCGCGATGACGTCACCATAGGGGTCGAGTACCATCGCGTTGCCGGTGCGGATCTCATCGTCGTCCGGGCCGATGCCGTTGCTGAACAGCAGGAACATGCCGTTGTCGTGCGCCCGACTCGGGAGCCAGCGCATGAGCCACGCCCGGCCCTTGGGCCCGCACAGCTCCGCCTCGCACCCCGCGGGATCCTCATGGCGACGGGCCCAGACCGCGGGGTCGATCGGCTTCATGCCGCGCGGGCTCACCGAGTTGCAACCGCCCGTCTGGTGCGGCGCGAGCAGGATCTCGGCGCCCAGCAGCGCCGTGGCGCGGGCGTTCTCGACGATGTTGTTGTCGTAACAGATCAGCACGCCCACGCGGCAACCGTGCGGCGTGTCGAACGCGGTGTAGCGGTTCCCGGCGGAAATGTTCGGGTGCTCGAAGACGTGCAGCTTGCGATGGACTGCCCACGTCCCATCCGGCATGGCGACGACATAGGCGTTGTACACACCGCCATCTGGCGCCCGCTCCAGCAACCCTGCGCCGATCGTCATCCCGTGCTCCCCGGACAGGTTCAGGAGGTCCCGCGTAGACGGCCCGTCGGGGACCGGCTCGGCGAGTGCCTCGAATGCCGCGCGCGAGAGCTTGCGCACGTGCCAGTAGCCCGTGAGGCACATCTCCGGGAACGCAATCAGCTCCACGCGCGCGCGGGCGGCCTCCGTCACGAAGTGGCGGATGCGGCCGAAGTTGTACGCCTTGTCGCCCGCGGCGTGTTGAAACTGGACGGTCGCCACACGGATGTCGCGCATGGAGGGGAGAATTGTAGTGCCGAGCGGGCGGGAGTGGCAGTCAGGAGGTGGCTAAGGCCGCCTCCTTCCGAGGGGCGAGCACGAACAGCAGCACGGCCCCCAGGCCGGTCACGGCGACGCCGGCCAGCAGCTCGCCGCGTCTGGTGGGAAGTTGAATCGCCATCAGCGCCATGACCGCCGTATGCGCGAAGCTGGACCACACGGCGTACGCAATCAAGCTGCGATGCGCGGAGGGGTTGCGAGCCGCGAGCACCAAGAAAACGCCGAGCGTCGCCAAAATGGCATAGAACATCGGCGCTGTCGTCCCGCCAGTCGGTCGCAGGGCCAGGAGAGAGGTCACCAGCGGATAGATATTGGCGCCGGCCGTCAACAGACCCAACACCACCAGAGCGACCTGCAACGCGCGTTCTCGTTTAGACGTCACGGCCATTGGAGCCCTCCCGAGGTATGTTGAAGTCGTTCTAGCGTACTTTCCCACGTGCTGCCACCTTCCAGCTGCCTTCCACCCGGCCGCCGCGGCCGTACCACATTTCGTCGTGCAGGTTCACCGTCGCGCAACAGTGGCTTGGCACCACCCAGACTTTCTCGCCGACGCGCGCCCCCCCCGGTCCATCGATCTCGACGTAGCCGTGCTCCTCATTCAGTTTGCGCATGGTCCAGGGATGGTCGACGAAGTGGCCGAACGTTCCGGCACCGACCGTCTGATCGCTCGAGAACGTTTTTGACCCGGCGTCGATCACGCACTGGCCCGGCACCGCGGTGCTCACGACCGTGGTGAGCACGCGGAGCGCGCAGTCTGCCTCGACGCAGAGCTTCGCCGCAAGGCTGCTCGCGTCATAAAAGACGTAGCTGCCAGGCCGGATCTCGGTGGTCCGCGGAATCAGCGGTGTTTTCGCGGCCCCCGGCGTCGAACCTCCAGAGACAATCTTCGCCTCGAAGCCCGATGCGGCGAGCGCAGCGAGGACGGCGTCGATCTTGGCGCACGCCGCCCGGAAGCCTGCCTCGTCGAGCCACGACGGCCAATAGAAGATCCCCCGGAAATTGAAGTCCGAGCACGCCTGCGCGATCTCCACCGCTTGCTCCGGTGACTGGGCGCCGGTGCGGCCCACGCCGACATCGATCTCCACCAGCGTTTCGATCCCCTTCCCGTGGACGTCACGCGCGACGTCGACCGAATCGACCGCAACCTTCAGCGCCCGAGTCTTCGCCAGCTTTCTCAACCGCGGCAGCTTCGCCTTCAACAGGGGGTAGGCGACAAGCACGTCGTCGCCGGGCAACACCTCCGCCTCGCCCACTTTGGCGACCGTGATCCCGATGGCGCCGGCAGCGAGCTGCATCTCAGCAATCTCGGGCGTTTTGTGGGTCTTCACGTGCGGCCGGAGCGCGACGCCCCATGCACGACATTGCTCCTGCATCCGCTTGACGTTGCGCTCGAGGACGTCGAGATCGACGTAGAGGGCGGGTGTGTCGAGCTCGAGCGCGTCCACTATCGCGCCTTCTTCGCGATGCACTCGATCTCGACGGCGATGCCGCCCGGAAGCGCGCCCGCCTGGATCGTGGTGCGCGCCGGAAACGGCGCCGCGAAGAACGTCGCGTACACCTCGTTCATCGCGGCGAAATCGTTGATGTCGCGCAGATAGACGTTGCACTTGACGACGTGATCGAATGATGAGCCCGCCGCCTGGAGGATCGCCCGCAGGTTCTCGAACACCCGCTTCGTCTCCGACCGCACGTCGCCGAGCTCCAGCTTCCCGGTGAGCGGATTGATGCACCCTTGACCGGCAACGAAAATGAAATCTCCCTCGATGATCCCTTGCGAATACGGACCAATCGGCTTCGGCGCCTTCTCGGTCGCAACGGCGTTTCTCATTGACTCCTCTTCAATCGTTTCCATAGGTGATGAACGGGGAACCCCGCCGCCATGCCGACGATCAGCGCCGTTCCGCCGGCGAGCCCGATGACGCGCCGGAGATCGTGCGGCGGTGACTGAATCAATTCCGCCAGGTCGTCCTGAGCTCCTCGAACCAATTCTCGACGACGATCAGTTTGTCGGGCGTGCCGGTCTGCAGCGGCCGAATCATCAGGAAGCGCCGGTCGTCCGGGGACACGGCGTACTGCGGGTTAAATCGGAGGGATGTGAATCTCGCGGCCGGAAAGAGCACCGTAGCGCGGCCGAGCGAGAATGTCGGACTGGTATTTACCTCTATTGCCACAAGGTTGCCCGAGGCGTCGCGATAGAACAACTCGCTCCCGCGATGGGACCAGACTGGCTCCGTCCCTCCGCCCGCCGAAATCGCCCACTTTCCCGTGCCCGTGTTTGGAAACGGGACCACGTAGATCTCGTCCTCGCCGGTCTCGTTCGCGACGTACGCCAGCCATCGCCCGTTGGGTGAAAGGGCTGGAGAGATTTCGCTGAACCTGGTCGCTACAACGGGCACCGGCGCAGTATCGATTCCCGGCCGGATCGCGAGAATGTCACCCGAACCGGGCGACTGCACGTCGGTCTGGAAGATCAGCCATTTCGTGTCGGGAGACCAGCGCGCATTGTACAGATTCGACTTCTCATGGACCTGCATCACTGCCGGTGCGCCGCCATCGGCCCGCTGGGTCCACAGATCGGTGGCGCCTGTCGCGGGGGTGGAGGAGAACGTCACCGATTTGCCATCTGGGGTCCACGCGGGCATAAAATTGTCCTTCGTGTCGACTGTCAATTTGATGCTCGGGCCTCGGTCCAGTCGCTTGATCCAGATACTAGCGGGCGACTCCACGTTAGCTGCCCTCGCTTCGGCGACAGATTTCCTATCGGGCGAGAGCGTTGGGGAGCCCATGTAGAACGCCGCCCAATCAGGATCGACCGCCTGTTCTTTGCCGTCGCGCGTCACCCACACCAGCTCCTGTTTACCTTCTCCCGCTCCAGTCGCGTAAATGAGCGTCCCTGTCGCTGAGACCGCGAGGTCTGCCGAGCCCAGAAGTCCCAGTCGCATGCCTTCCGTAAGCGCGGTCGGCTCGCCCGCGATCTTCATTGAATTCTGATCGAAGGGCGCTACCATCAAGGACCTGTTCGTCGTGACATAGAGGAGGTAGCCGGGCGTCGCGTACCGCGCGTACATTGCGTCGTCGAGAATCAGTCGATGCTTCCCCGACGGGATGTCCGCCACGGCGATCGCATACGAAGTCCCACCTTTTACGCCGTTCCTCCCGCTGAACCCGACCGTAAACAGTACGCCTTTTCCGTTCGGCAACACGTCGGGCCATGAGTGATGGACTTCTCGACCGGCGGTGTCCAGCGTGGTAAACCAACGCGGCGCAGCCCCCGGCTTGGCCTCAACGCGGACGAGACTAACAGCGTCGGCGTAAATGACATTGTCTGGCCCCCATGACGCGCCCGCCACTCCCGTTAATGAATCCGACACGGTGATCGGTGGGCCTCCGCTGACCGAAGCGATCTGAACGATGTGTTCCCTGAGAAATCCCACATGCTTGCCGTCAGGTGAGAAAAACGGTGTAGCTGCCCCTTCTGTCCCTGGCACACCAATGGCATGGAGCTGGCTGCGGGGTCGTATCAAGAGCTGCGCTCGGGGACCGCCGATGTACGCCAGTCGCGATCCATCAGGCGAGATGGCAACGCGTCCCGACCAGGGCGTACTTGGAGCCATCGCCTCGGTCGAGTCGATCGCCAGCATAGACCGCACTACTTGCTTCGCCGGTGCGGTGCGCAGCCAACCCCAGATCGCGCCAGCAGAAATCAGCATGGCGAGTGCGATTAGGGCGTACAACACCGTCCTGTCGCGACGGCTGCGCTCTTTGCCTTGTGGCGCGGAAGTGGCGACGGACGGCGTGACCGATGGAGTGTGCGGAGACGCGGCGGGACGGCTCAACGCCGCGGCGAGATCTGCGATCTCGGAATCCGGCTCCATCTCCAGCTCTTGTCGTACCAGCTCCTGGTACAGGCGCGCGTGTTTTACCGCGCCGGCGCGGTCGCCGGCGGCCGCGAGAGCGAGCATGAGCTTCTTCGTCGCGCCAGATGAAAGCGGATCGGCATTCGAAAGCCTGCGCAACCACACGACGCTCTGCGAATGGTCGCCTGCTTCGGCCGCAAAGTTGGCAAGGCATTCGAGACCCTTTTGATACTCAAGTCGCAGTCGCGTTCGGTTTGTGTCTATCCACGACTCGAGCTCGTGGCTGTCTGCAAAATGAAATCCGTCCAGAAGCGGCCCCTTATAGTGGCCGACCGCCACGGTCCACTGCCTCGCGCGAATCGCTTGCTCGAACTCCCAGACGTCAACCCGAACTTGGTCCGGATTGAGCCGGACCTCTCGTCCTGTCGCGACTATGACATCGCTTCCCAGCGCATGTCGGATCGCGTAGACCGTTTGATCGAGCGCGTGCTGTGCCCGCGCGCCGGAGCTTTCCGGCCAGAGGTAGGCCTCGATGCGGTCGCGGGAGAGACCCTTCCCGCCGGCGAGCCCCAGGATCGCAAGCAGGCCCAACGGCCGTTTTTGCTGCGCGGCTACGGGCACCGGGCGAGTCTCGTCGCGCAGGGAAAGCGCTCCCAGAAGCTCCAGGGTCAACATTTTTCCGCTATGCGAGCGCTGTGAGTTTTATCTGACGTTCTGCTGAGGGGGACGGCGTATCATGGAGGGCTGTGTCCGCCCGGTCAAGCACGAATGCGTGCCCGGCGGCGGAATCTCACTGGAGGCTTAAGATGACGTATCGACTTGCTTTCCCTGTGGTGGCGTTGCTGGTGGCGGGCGGGTGTAGCGGAAGGGACTCTACAGCCCCGATGAGCAGCCCAGTAGCGTCTCCAGCTACGCGACCCGCCTTGGGAGGCTCATTGTCCGAGCGCGGTGGATCCATGTCGCACAGGACGTTCCACTTCACGACAATCGACATTCGGGGTGCGGTGGCCACCCAGGCATTTGGCATCAATGCTCGCGGAGACATTGTCGGCGAGTACGTAGACGGAACCAGCCGCTCGCACGGGTACGTTATCCGTGACGGCGACACCACCACGATTGATTACCCCGGGGCCGTTTTCACCCACGCGAGCGCCATTGGTCCTGGAGGGGACATCGTCGGGTTTTATCGGAACGCAGGCGAACCAGCCGTGAATTCGCACGGCTTCATGCGGACAAATAAGGGCGCCTTCGTGGCCGTGGATGATCCTGGGCACATCAACACGGTAGCGGAGCACATCCTTCCCGATGGGACGATACTAGGGTGTCGGCATGACGTAGATCAGATGAACACCATGAGAGGGATTATCGTCAGCACAAATGGCTCGATTGCGGAGCTCGACATGAACGGCTCGATGGAGAATGGCGCCACGCCGGACCATCGACGCGTCGTGGGATTGTACTACCCCGATATGGCAGCGCCGAATCACCAAGAGGGGTTCCTGATCGATGATGGCGAGTTCAGGCAGCTGCACGTGCCGGGCAGCGTGGCAACGCAAGCGTGGGACATGAACCCCACGGGCGAGATCGTCGGCTTCTATCGCACTCCTGCCAACGTCTTCCATGGATTCGTGCTGAGAGAAGGTGACCAGTACACCCCCTTCGACTTTCCGGGTGCGACGGCAACCCGCCTCCGCGGTATCAACCCGCGCGGCGACATTGTGGGCACCTACAACGACGTGGGTGGAGTGAGCCACGGTTTTGTGGCGACCGGTGACGCGCGAAACTAGCGCAGAGGATTCGATCTACGTATTCTTTTTCGCGCGCTCGGGCTAGGTTGTACCGCGATCCCCGCAGTTCAGCCCAAACCGTTTGGCCCAGATTGCGACCGGCGAGGCGGTCGAGCTGTTCGCGCTCCGGAATGCGCACGGCATCGAGGTCCAGCTCACCAACTACGGCGGAATCATCACCTCGATCAACACACTTGATCAATGGTGAGGGCAATATGATTCCTTCACAGCCCAGATAGACCTGATACTCGATGCAACTGCGAACCGCTCGGCGGCGATAATGCCGCCTTGCAAAGGCGGGGAAGGCCCAGGATGACGTACCGAATTGCTTTTCCAATGCTGGCGTTGCTCGTGGCGGGCGGGTGTAGCGGAAGGGACTCTACGGGACGTACAGCTTCAGCGACGGGGGCGACAGGGACGACAGGGACTAAGAACAAGTGCCGGCGTCGTCAGGCGAACCGCAGGCAGACGGGGCTCGGTAGCGCGACCCGCTGGGGCGTGGGTGTCAACCTGCCGTTCTCCGGGTCGCGCCCGAACACGACAACGGAGTCGG
>Ga0209156_10001052_pt1 | contig 22832 bp, 18 predicted proteins | sample GraSoiAngelo_124_FD_185881 | JGI IMG/M metagenome (GOLD analysis project Ga0209156, IMG submission 185881) | Grasslands soil microbial communities from the Angelo Coastal Reserve, California, USA - 14_0927_05_20cm (SPAdes) (version 2) | ecosystem: Environmental > Terrestrial > Soil > Grasslands... | reverse complement strand
GGACTTGAGCGGCGCATGCTCGATTGAGAATTTTATTTTCGCGCGAATCACCATACCGTTGCGGCATGAAAAGAATCTTTTTTTTAATGATAACGTTCTTGGCGTTGATCGCGTTCGCGCACGCGCAAGATGTAACGAGAGCAAATGCGAAGTTAGAGTCGAAGTCCGGCAGTCAGGTCACCGGCACAGTCACCTTCACGAAAACGGGCGATGAAGTTCGCGTTGTCGCGGATATTCAGGGACTGAAACCCGGCAAACACGGATTTCACATTCACGAGAAAGGCGATTGCTCCGCAGCGGACGCGGCATCAGCTGGCGGACATTTCAATCCGACACACCAGCACCACGGCGGTCCGTCGGCGCCGGAACATCACACCGGCGATCTGGGCAACATCGATGCCGACGCGACCGGTAAAGTGCATCTCGATTTGAAAGGCAAGATGTCCCTTAATGGCCACGACTCGATCATTGGCAAATCAGTTGTGGTGCACGAAAAGGAAGATGATTTAAAAACCGACCCGGCTGGAAATTCCGGGGCGCGCGTGGCGTGTGGAGTGATCAACGCTGGCGATTAAAATTTCCTCGCGCAAGATCGACAATCACAAGCGCTTGCCGCGCTGGTGAACCTCGCGGCGGCGCCGTTGTCTAACTAATCAGTTCTTTGTTGGTGCTGAGTGGCGCGGCGAGTGCCGGCCAGCGGGGGAACCAACAACCGCGCAGGCGGTTCGGGGCGCATGACGCTGCGGCGTCAGGAGCACTTGGTGGCTCTAGCCCGACAGCTAACCTCGCAAGCGAACACTGAGAGCAAGGAGCGATTCCCCAGTCTCGCAGAAGTCCAGCCTTCCCGCAGAAGTGCGGACCTTGAGCCGTTAGGCTCGAAAGGAGAAGAACATGAGCACTGTCAAAAAATTGGCGGTGTTTGTGGTGATGGTATCGGTCGCGATTGCGGCCGAGAGGGCTTGGTTAAACGCGGTGCAACCGCAGATCGCAACGCAAGTGGCGATCGGGCAGTTGGAGGGAAACAATAACGCATTCCGCCAATTGCGTTTGTTCGAAACCTACAAAGGCATCGCGGATGTGGTGGTCGTGATCATCGCGGTTGCGATTGCGTGGTGGCTCGTTAGGCAACCGCGCCGGAGTGCGCGACGCGATTGGCCGCAGCTCATTCTCGTAAGCACGATGTCGATCTTCGCTTTGACCGGCTGCATTCGTTCGTACGATCGGCCGGAATACGCCGAGATCGATACATCGGAAACGGGGTTCCTCATTCCGCTTGAAGGCAACACCGGCACGCAGGCGCGATTTCAATCGGAGGAGTATCTGCGGGAATTGAAGGTCGCGGCGAAACGCGTGCAAATCACGCACCGCTGGTCGCAGGAAGGGCGATTGCCTAACAGCGGTCGCTGGATTGGAACGGTGCGGTTAATCAAAGTGAATCGTTCGCCGATTACACGCGAATGGACCGCGGAAGCGACTACCGGCACCACAGCGAAAAACCAGGCGATCTGGATCGAAAGCTCCGACAGCATCGGATTCTCGATGGGATTTACCTGTACAGCGTTCATTCCGGAAGAACAAGCCGCGAAGTTCCTCTATTGGTATCCGAGCGGTTCCCTCGCCGATGTGATGGACAGCGAGGTGCGTGGCCGGATTCAACAGGTCGCGGCTGAGATCGCGGCGAAATATCCGCTGGATGTTCTGCGCGCGAAGAAACAGGAAATCTCCGACGCGGTGAAACGCGACATCACGGAGTTTTTCGCGCAACGCGGCGTGGTCATCACCACCATCGGAATGTTCGGCGGAATGACGTACGAGAACGGCGAAATCCAGAAAGCGATCGACAACACCGTGATCGCGCAGCAGCTCAAGGTCGTGAACGAGGCGAAATGGGAGGCGCAACAGCGTGAAAACGATCGCGTGACGCTTGAGGCGAATGCGATTGCCGAACGCGCGCGACGCATCGCCGCCGGTGAAGCCGACGCGAAGAAAATCGGCGTGGCGGCTGAAGCGCAGGCCATTCGCGACGTGAACAAGGCGCTCGCCGAAGCGCCACAAAATCCTTTGCTGTATCAATTGCGCTCCCTCGAAGTGGAGCGAGCCCGAGTCGAGAGATGGAACGGCCAATATCCTGGTTATCTGCTGCAAACGGGAGCGTCTTCGCCCAATCTGATGCTGCAATTACCCGGCGCCGTGCATTGAGGTTGCGTGCGCGCGCGCCGTCATCCCGAGCGAAAGTCGAGGGATCCTGTTGCGGAAGTTTTAAGGTAACTTCTTCGGGATCCCTCGACTTTCGCTCGGGATGGCAGGGCGCCGCAGTCACAATAATTGCAAATGCCGCCTGCGCCGCGCTAACTTGATCTTGATGACGTCGGAGCTCCTCACCATTAGCGAAGTTCGCCGACGCACGCAGAACGGGTTTCTGACGGCCCGCGTCCATGCGCAAGTCGAGAGCGCAGCAGCCCGAGCGACACGCGAAGGCAAACCTTACTGCGAAATCAGCATTGCCGATGCGTGCGATCGAATGATGCTGCGGGTTTGGGATAATCATCCCGACTACAAGTCCTGTAGTGCATTGCAGGATGGCGATTTCATCGAAATCGACGGTGAATTTGCCCAGCACCAGCAGTTCGGACTGGAAGCGAAAAGCTGGAAATCTCGCAGCCTTACCTCGGATGAGATTGCAAATCTTCTCGCCGGGCCACCCGAACTGCGAGCCAAGCAATCGAGCGATTCCGCTTTCATTATTCAAGCGGTGGCGGCAATTTCTGATCCGCGTTTGCGCGGAATTTGCGAATTATTTCTGAAGGACTTTGGCGAACGCTTTCGTCGCACCGCCGCGGCGCGAAATTATCATCATGCCCGCCGCGGTGGATTGGTCGAGCACACTGCGCAAATGATGCGGGTGGCGCTGGCCCTCTGCCCGCTCTATCCGCAACTGAATCTCGATCTTCTCCTGGCCGGAATTCTTTTCCACGATTCAGGAAAACTTTGGGAAAATCATCTGCCGGAAGACGGGTTCACCATGGGATTCGATGAGCGCGGCGAATTGATGGGGCACATCTCGATCGGGCTCGAGCTGGTCAATTCTCTCTGGAGGAAATTGCAGGTGGAGGAAAACGGGCGGGCTTGGGAAAATCTGGTGCCACCATCGGAAGATTGCCGGCTGCATTTACTGCACCTGATCGCGTCGCATCATGGCGACATGCAATTCGGCTCGCCAGTTTATCCGAAAACACCGGAAGCGATGACGCTGCATTACATCGATAATCTGGACGCGCGATTGGAGATGTTCGCCGCGGGCTATTTAACGGCGAAACCAATTGCCGAGCGTATCTTCGATCGGGTGCGGCCGTTACCGGGGAATCTGGTGAAGTCGCTGGAGAAGTTTGTAACCGCTTCCAGCGGGTGAGCGGGCACAGGCGTCTCGCCTGGTCTGCGTTGATTAACCGGCAGGCGAGACGCCCGCCTGCCCCCCAGGCAAGGATGCCTGCGCCCCTGTTCTTAGCCGCGCTTCCACGAGATAAGTTTCGTCGATTTCGAAGCCGATGAATTCCTTCACCTCACACTTTTGCGCGGCGACGGCCGAATTTCCGATGCCCAGAAAGGGATCGAGCATGGTTTTCACACGCGCGACGCCATGAAGCTTGATGCACCATTCTGCCAGCTCGACCGGAAACGTCGCCGGATGCGGCCGTTCTTTTTGACGGCTTTGAATCGTCTCATACGGAATGAACCATGTGTTGCCGCGACAACGGCGATCCCGCCTGCTCGTGTGTGACCAACGCGCGATGTTGCTCTTGTCCTGATATGGAACGCCGAGCGCGAGCCGATCAATTTCAACGCGCCCGCTCTTGGTGAAGTGAAAGACGTACTCGTGACAATCATTCAGAAAGCGTCGCGAACTAATCGGCTTGAAATGACCGCGCGAGACGATTTCGCCACTCTTTTCCTCGACGCTGATCGACTTGATCCAATGAATCGTGTTCTGCAAAACGAACAGATCAGGCAGTTCCAGCACGATCTGGTGTGGAAACATCGGGTTGGCGGGAGATGCGCCGACGTTCAGAAAAAATGACCCATCTGCTTTGAGGAGGCGCGCGATCTCCGCAGCCCACGTCTTACACCACTGCAAATAGCCGCCGCGATCGGCTCGATCAGAAAATTTCGAATAGCGAATCCCCAGATTGTAAGGAGGGGAGGTGACGACGAGATCGATGGAATTCGCGGGGAGCGCCCGCATTCCAACGACACAATCTTCGTGGCGTAAATCGAATGCGGTCATGTGACGACTTTGTCGCATTTCTCAGAGCGCGTACAGCAAAAACCGGAACACAGACTTACAGTCTGTGGGCCCAGCGGAGTTGCACTCCGCTCAGTACCGGCAGCGGACAATATGTCTGCTGGCCGCAGAGGGCGCAGCCCTGTGGTCCATTCGCGCAATGCACCGGGAGACGGTGAATTCGGCTCAGCAGAGTTTCGCCCTACCATTTGCAATCGCGGCAAAAGAGTTGGTAAGACGACGCTCTGCGGAGCCAAGTCGTATTCGCAGCCGGCATGATTGCGAATATGTTTCCGTGATGTCGGATAAACCGTCCAAGCTGAAAATTGCCGATCGCGAATTCACTTCGCGGTTACTCATTGGCACGGGAAAATTTTCCTCGAACGAAGCGATGCGCGACGCGCTCGTTGCCAGCGGCACCGAGATTGTGACGGTGGCGTTGCGGCGCGCCGATCTTTCCGGCAAGCACGATCCATTCGCGAACATTCTCGATTTCATCGATCCGAAAAAGTTTCTCCTGTTGCCGAACACGAGTGGTGCCCGCGATGCCGACGACGCACTGCGAATTGCGCGGCTCGCCGCCAGCGCCGGATTGCCAACCTGGGTGAAGCTCGAGATTCATCCGGATCCACATTATTTGCTGCCCGATCCGGTCGAGACTCTCGCCGCCGCGGAAATTTTAGTGAAAGAAGGATTCACCGTTCTGCCCTACATCAATGCCGATCCGGTGCTGGCAAAACGATTGCAGGATGTGGGCGCTGCGACGGTGATGCCGCTGGGGTCACCAATCGGAAGCAATCGCGGAATCGAAACGCGGGCGCAGATCGAAATCATCATTGAACAAGCGACCGTGCCGGTGGTGGTTGATGCCGGATTGGGTGCGCCGAGCCAGGCGGCGGAAGCGATGGAGATGGGCGCGGACGCCGTTCTGGTGAATACTGCGATCGCGATTGCATCGGACCCAAATCGAATGGCGCGCGCCTTTAAATGGGCAGTCGAGGCTGGGCGCGAGGCACGCGAAATTGGGCTGGCAGAAAAACACCGGAACGCAGCTGCCACGAGCCCAGTGAGCGAATTTTTTTCGAGCTCGCCAGGATGATAATTAGCCGTTGCAAGCTTGACGGCTTTAAACCGTCAAGTTTTTGATCCGGGCTAACATAGTGAAGTGCCTGACGCTCGAAGAATAGCGGGAGGGGCAAATTTTTTTGGTTCCTGGCGGGCGCCGCGCGCACCGTTACTCGACGGCTTTAAGCGGTCGAGTTTTTGCGTACAGTCTATCGTGTTTTGCATCGGATCTTCGCGCCAGCAAATGCGCAAGTCCTCGACTCACTCGAATTCGGCGGCTGCCAGGTCGCGCGCCCCGGCGTCGTTGTAAAATTCGATCTGCAGTCCGCCGAGCCGGGAGACGGCGCGCCAACCGTGATCCAGAGCAAATTCTTCAAGCTCATCCGGCGACATCGATTTTAAAGCCGCCAACTCGGTTGGATGGGTGATGAAACATTCTGGTTTGGTCGAGAGGACACGCGCAATTTTGTTTTTCACGGCGATAAGGTTCGGGCTCATCGGTGACGTTTTCTGCCGCGCGAATTAATCGGCGTCCGCACGAGCGGTGGCGGTTTGTCAGGGCGATTCAGTTTCTCCCGCAGCGCGAGATGCGCTTTGCGAGAAGGCGAGGGTCCGCGCACGTTCGGTTTTTCCATATCGGCAAAATGTAACGCGGGTCGCGCCAGCGGAACACAAATTTCCAATCTGTGCGCCCAGCGGATTTCAAACCCGCTGATCGAAGAAAGCAGACAAGGTGTCCGCTGGGGGCAAAGGCTGGAAAGGCTATGTTCCAGTTTATCGAATTATCAAGCTACAAGAGTTTGCCGCGCGCTGGCGCAGCAAGACCATTCGGTTAAATTCTACCGATGTTTTCTGAAACGATCGAATTGCGCGGCCACATCATCGATTCCCTCACCCTGACGAAGATTCTCGATCAGATCGTGACTCAGGGCGCTTCTTTTAACACGGTCGAATTCCGGATTGGACAAAAGCGAGCGGACCAGAGTTTTGCCCGCATCGAAATCACGGCACCATCGCAGGAATCGCTCGATGAATTGATCACGCGTTTGCGCGAACAGGGCGCAGAAGTGGCGCCTCGGAAATAGAAGATGCGCGAATTGCTGCTTTGTCCGCCGGATTACTACGGCATCGAGTATGAAATCAATCCCTGGATGAGTCGGGCGCGCGGCGCTGAAACCGAGCTGGCGAAATCACAATGGCAAGGCTTGCACCAAACGCTGGCATCTCTCGACAGCAAAATCGAACTCGTGCGGCCACAACCGAAATTGCCCGACATGGTATTCACCGCCAATGCCGGGCTTGCCGTCGGCCGAAAATTTATCCCAAGTAATTTTCGCCATCAAGAACGGGCGGGTGAAGCGCCTTATTTCGTGCGTTGGATGGAAGAGCACGGTTACGAAATTCTTCGGCTGCCGGAGAATTTGTATTTCGAAGGCGAAGGTGACGCGCTCTTTGGCGGCGACGCGCTTTTTTGCGGTTACAAATTCCGCAGCGATATCCAATCGCATCGCGCGGTCGCGGAAATGCTTGGCTGCCTCGTCATCTCGGTCGAGCTGGTCGATGCGCGGTTTTACCATCTCGACACTTGTTTTTGTCCACTGCCCGATGGCGGAGCGGTCTGGTTTCCGGCGGCGTTTGATGAATACGGGCAGCGGGCCATTCGCGCGCACGTGCCCGAGCTGATCGACGTTGAAGAAGAGGAAGCCAAATGTTTTTCCTGCAACGCGGTTGTGCTGGAGCGCGACATCGTGCTGCCGGAAGGCGCTCCAAATCTCGTTAAGGGCCTAACGACTCGTGGTTATCGCTGCCATGAACTGCCGATGAGCGAATTTCTCAAGGCCGGCGGCGCCTGCAAGTGTCTGACCATGTTTTTGCCGCAGCGAGAAAAGTGTTAAGCCGAAATTTGCTCGCGTTTTCGTTTTAACTCATTCTCAATCCTCGTAACCGGCAAACAATTCAGGACATCTTCTTTGGTCAGCCAGCCTTTGCGCGCGGCACCGATCCCAAACCACAAGTCCTGTAAGCGCGCGGTGCGGTGAGCATCGGGATTAATCACGCAACGCACTCCTTTTTTCTTCGCCAGCGGCCACCAGCGCCAGTCGAGGTCGAGGCGTTTCGGCGCAGCATTGAGTTCGATCCAGGTGCCGGTCTCCGCGGCAGCGTCCAGGACAGCTGGAATATCGATGGCGTAACCCTCGCGTTTCAACAATAGCCGTCCGGTCGGATGTGCCAGCATCGTCACAAAAGGATTTGTGATCGCGCGAATGACACGCTTCGTCATTTCCGCTTCGCTGAGATTGAAGGTCGAATGCACCGAAGCAACAACGAAATCCAGCTCCGCTAAAATTTCATCATCGAAATCGAGTGAGCCGTCCCGCAAAATGTCGCATTCGATTCCGCTGAAAATTCGAATGTCAGGCAGCGTGCTTTGCAATTTTCGAATTTGCGCTTGCTGTACTTTCAGCCGCGCAGCATCAACTCCGTGCGCCTGCACCGAACTGCGGCTGTGATCGGCAATCCCAATATATTCGAGGCCAAGTTCCTGCGCCGCCGCGACCATTTCCTCGAGGGAATTGTGTCCGTCGCTGGCGGTGGTATGGCAATGGAAGGTGCCGCGCAAGTTCTCCAGCTCGATCAAGCGCGGTAGTTTGCCTGATTCTGCGGCTTCGAATTCGCCGCAATTTTCGCGCAGCTCCGGCGGAATGAAATCGAGCCCGAGCGCGCGATAGAGGTCAGGTTCTTCGTTAATTTTCGGAATAGAAGGGGCGATTGACTTTGATCGCTCGCGCCCACTCTTTTTGGTGGGCGATTCGGGTGAACCGGCCCTATCGGTTTTCAATTTCGTTTCTACGATCGGTGCGGGCCCAAGCCGGTATTCGTTCAGCGTCCAGCCGCGATTGAGCGCGCGATTTCGCATCACAATGTTGTGTTCCTTGCTGCCGGTGAAATAATTCAGGGCGAAGGGATATTCGGCGTTTGTCACCACGCGCAGGTCGCATTGGATTCCCGATTTCAACCGCACACTCGTTTTGGTCGGACCGCGCGCGATCAAATCTTCCACGAGCGGATGGGCGCAAAAAAATTCCGTGATGGCGTCGGGACATTTGCTGGCGACAATGAAATCGAGATCGCGCACGATTTCCTTGCGACGGCGAAAACTTCCCGCCACGCTCACTTGCAGCGCATCGTTATGCGCGGCCAGATCGCTTCGCAGCTGCTCGGCCTCAGCAGCAATCTCCCCGAGTTGAAAAGAGCCGGCGTGCTTGGCGCGATTAGCGATAGCGTTGCAAATCTTTGTCTGCGTCGTCTCCCCAAATCCCGGCAGCTCCGCCACCCGGCCCGATTCGCAGGCTGCCTGTAGATCCGCGATTGAGCTGACTTTCAGCTGCTCGTAGAGCGCCTTGATCTTTTTCGAGCCCAGACCGGGAATCGAAAACAATTCGAGAATGGCGGACGGAAATTCCGCGCGCAATTCGTCGAGAAATTTAAGCGCGCCGGTGGTCGCCAGTTCGCTGATTTTTGCTGCGATGGCTTTGCCGATACCGGGGATCTTTTCGAGCGTCTCCTGATTTTGCAGATCGGAAAAACTGGCGCCGAAAGCTTCGATCGAGCGGGCGGCATTTTGATAGGCGCGAATTTTGAATGGATTTTCTTCTTTGAGTTCCAGCAGCGTCGCGATTTCCTCGAGCGCTTCAGCAATTTTTTCCTTCGTCATCATGATTGGCAGAACGGCAATTTCCGCGTAAAATTTTCCTCCGCAAAATGGTTCGTGTGCGCACGACGCAGCAATAGCGCCTGTCATCCCTAGCGACAGTCGAGGGATCCCGTGGCGAAACGTTTAAGGTCTCATGGCGAGATCCCTCGGCTTTCGCTCGAAATGACCACTACATCCGGCCGCGTTTTCGATAAAATTCACAGCGCTGCAATACGCTGTTGACGTAGTTGCGTGTGCCAGGGAAATCGATGTTGCTACGAAAAGCCCGCTCGGACATCGGCGCGGTCGCGTCGTTATTGGCCCAACGCTGGGCCCGGCTGGCACCGGCGTTGTATTCCGCAAGGGCGAAAACCGCCGGTTTTTTTTGATGCTCCCAGTGTTGCAAAGCCCGGTGCAAATACCATGAGCCGGCCTCAAGATTCGTCTTCGCGTCGAGCAGATCGTCTGCGTGAAAATTTACAACCTGCGTTTCCCGTGCCCATTCTCGCGCCGCCCGCTCGCTTACCTGCATCAGGCCGCGCTCGCCAGCGCTGCCGATTTTCCGCGGATCAAAACGGCTCTCGCGCCAGACGACCGCTTTTACCAGCATCGGATCGAGCTCGTGCTCGGCCGCGACCGTGCCAATGAGATTATCGAATTGATGAAAACGCGCCGGACTAATCCACTCGTAAGCGGTGTAGATGACGTCACCGGAGCGCAAGGCGAGAAGAAACAACCCGGCGGCAATCGCCAGGCCGAGACAAATGACTAGCTTGAGCAGAAACCGGAACATCAGTGGGGCGTTACCATGCACAGTAAATTCGCGCGCGTCATTATCGATCGCGCCATTCGTCGAGAGTTAGACTACGCGATTCCCGAATCGTTGAGTGCGCGGGTCGGCATTGGGGCGCGAGTGCGGATTCCATTTCGTGATCGCCGAGCGCTGGCCACGGTGGTGGCTTTGCTTGAGGAAACAAACGCCAAAGGCATTCGCGAGATTGAGGCGGTCATTGGCGAAGGCCCGACCTTAAGCGAACCGCTGCTCGAGCTCGCCCGCTGGATCGCGAGCTACTACTGCTGCCCAATCGAAGCGGTCATGCGCAGTTTATTGCCGCAAGTGATTCGACGGGCCGAAGTTGGTTGGAAAAAACAGCAGTTCGTCGAGATCGGATCGAATGTGACAGGCGAGACGATGGAGGCGTTGCGGCGTCGCGCCCCGCGCCAGGCGGAATTGCTCGAGGAACTGAGCAAGGCGGAGGTGCCAATTCCGGTAGCGGAAGTTTTGCGCCGATTATCGCTCAATGTTTCAACCCTGCGCGCCCTGGCGAAACGTGACCTGGTGAAAATTACCGAGCGTGCCGTCGCCCGCGACCCGCACGCTGGCGAACAATTCATTCCCGGTCCGGAATTGTTACTCAACGAAGAACAAACCGCGGCCTTCGCCACGATCGTGCGAGCTATTTCATCGCGGGAGGAAGCAAAACCAATTTTGCTGCATGGCGTCACCGGCAGCGGGAAAACGGAAATTTATTTGCAAGCAATTCGCGAAACCCTGACCCGGAATCGCACGGCCATTGTCCTAGTGCCGGAAATTTCGCTCACCCCGCAAACGGTCGAACGCTTCAAAAGCCGCTTCGCCGAGTCGCAGGACGACGTGGCGGTTTTACACAGTCATTTATCCGAGGGGGAGCGACATGATGAGTGGCACAAAGTTCATTCTGGTCGCGCTCGTATTGTGATCGGCGCCCGCAGTGCCGTCTTCGCCCCCTTGAAAAATCTCGGGCTCATCGTGGTCGATGAGGAACACGAAACTTCCTACAAGCAGGAGGAAGCGCCGCGTTATCATGCCCGCGACGTCGCAGTGGTGCGGGCGAAGATCGAAAAGGCCGTGGTCCTGCTCGGGAGCGCGACGCCCTCACTCGAGAGCTATCACAACACGCTCACGAAAAAGTATGAGCTCGCGACCCTGACCCAGCGCGTGGACAACTGCCAGATGCCGCTGATTCGCGTGATCGATCTGCGGCAGGAACAGCGAAGCGAGCGTACTCCCATCCTGTCGGAAAAATTACGGAGTGCGATTTCAGCCCGGATCGCAAAACGCGAACAGACAATTTTGTTTCTTAATCGGCGTGGATTTTCCACCTCGTTGCTTTGCAGCAATTGCGGGAAGGCGCGCGACTGTCCGAATTGCAGCGTCGCTCTCACCTTCCATCGTTCGATGTCACGGCTGAATTGTCATCTTTGCGGGCATACCGCCGCGGTGCCAAAGAAATGTCCGGAGTGCGGCCAAGACGCCTTAATCTACGTCGGCTTTGGGACAGAAAAGGTGGAATCAACCGTCGCGCAAATTTTTCCGAACGCGGTGGTAAAACGAATGGACGCCGATTCGATGTCGCGCAAGGAAGCCTATCGCGAAACGTTGCGGGCATTTCGCGCGGGCAAGATTGATATCCTGGTTGGCACGCAAATGATCGCGAAGGGATTACATTTTCCAAACGTCACCCTGGTTGGAATTATCAATGCCGACCTGGCGCTGCATCTTCCGGATTTTCGCGCGGGCGAACGAACGTTTCAGTTATTGACCCAGGTGGCCGGCCGCGCCGGGCGCGGTGAAACACCGGGGGAGGTTTTCGTTCAAAGTTACACCCCCTTTTCGCCCTCGATCCAGTTTGCCCGCCATCACGATTTCGCCGGTTACGTCGAACAGGAATTGGAATTTCGCGAGCGCTGTGATTTTCCGCCATTCAAGCATGCGGTGCTTATCACCGTTCACTCCGCGCATCAGGAGCGCGGGAAATTTTCCGCGGAAACGCTGCGCCGTAAGTTGCGTGAGGCCTTACCGCAAGAATTCATGGTGGCCGAAGCCGCGCCGGCGCCGCTGGAAAAACTGTCAGGACAATATCGTTTTCACATTCTATTGCGTGGCAACGCGATCATGCGCTTGAGCCGTTTGATCCGCGAAACCCTCGATAAATTGCCAATGCCCGAAGACGTCGCCGTCGCAGTGGATGTTGATCCATATCAGTTGTTGTAGTTCGACTTTGGTGGCAACAACATCCATTCTCTGCCAAGTGAATAAATTTCTTTGCGTCGCCGCGCTTGTTATTGTGCTTACCGGCTGCAAAAAGGAGGCCGCCTCAAACAAAGTGCGCGTCGGCTACATTGGGTTGACGTGCGAGGCTCCGATTTTCACCGCCGTGGAAAAAGGGTTTTTCAAAGAGGAAGGACTCGAAGTTAGCCTGGTTAAATGCGAATGGGCCAACTACAAGGATGTGCTGGCGCTGGGCGGTTTCGACATCACTCATCACTTGGTGATGTATTTCCTCAAGCCGATCGAGCAGGGGCTTGACGTGAAGTTTACCGGCGGAATCCACCGCGGATGTCTGCGGGTGCAGGCGGGCGCGAACGGCAGCATCAGCAAAATTCAGGATCTGCGCGGAAAACGCATCGGTGTCCCAGGAATGGGAACGCCGCCATTTATTTTTGCCAATCGCGTTCTAGGCGCTAATGGCATTGATCCCGGGAAGGAAATTACCTGGCGTGTTTTTCCGGCGGGCGAACTGGGGCTGGCTCTGGACAAGGGCGAAGTGGATGCAGTGGCGGATTCTGAGCCGATCGGAAGTCTTTTGCTTGCACAGGGCAAAGTGAAAAATGTCGCGGATCAGGCGAAGGATGCGCCTTACAAGGATGAATATTGCTGCGCCGTCATCGTCAGCGGCAAATTTCTCGCTGCGAATCCAAAAGGTGCCGCCGGAGCGACGCGCGCGTTATTGAAAGCGGCCAAATGGGTCGAAGCAAATCCTGCAGCAGCCGCACGCCTATCAGTGGAGAAGAAATATCTCGCCTCCAATCCCGAGCTAAACACGGTTGCCATTTCGCATTTGCGCTATGTGCCGAGCGTTTCCGGCGCAGATGAAGCAGTCAAATCGGCCGCCACCGAAATGAAAACAGCCGGCATGCTCAGCCCTTCGACCAACGTAACCGACCTGGCGAAGCGCGCGTTTGCGCATCTGGATGGAGTCTCAGATGAGTGGCTCAATCAGTTACAGGTGGAACGAGTGGCCGGCGGTCAGGTACCACCCGATCAGGACATTCGCTTGTTCGCGGAATTGATTTTGTCCGACACCGAAGAGTCATGCTGCAAGGCCAGAAAATCTCTCGCCAAAGCCAAGTAACCGTTGGCAGTGTGCCATCGGACCATGTCCGCGCTGACAGCGCCGAAAGGTACGCGCTTAGCACGCCGGAAAGGAAACACCCCACCGCCGCGCTCTTGACCGTTCCGGTGACGGCGGCTCTCGCGCTTGGCATTCATTTTTTGGTGGCAAAGAAGGAACCGCCCAATGAAAGCCGCACCTACACAATTGTTCTCGGCTCTTTTTTCGCAGGCGCAATCGTTGCCGCCGTCATGCAACGCTGGTGGCCGGCGCTGCAAACCCGAATGCGTCGCTTTCGTCCCCTCTTTACCGTTGGTGTCCTGCTTCTGTGCGTCTGGGAAATAATCACGTCGGGTTTTCGCATGTTGCCCCTCCCCTATTTTCCCAGCCCGGCCGGCGTGGTGCAAAGCATGATCAATGATCGCGGCTTATTATTCGACAGTACCTGGCACTCACTCGTCCTGCTCTTGAGCGGATATCTTCTCGGGGTCGCGGCGGGATTGGTTACCGGTGTTTGCATCGGCTGGTCAGCGCCCGCTCGCTATTGGGGAATGCCTTTGCTCAAAGTGGTCGGCCCAATTCCAGCGACAGCTTGGATTCCGCTTGCCATGGTGGTATCGCCTTCCGCCCTGATCTCGGCGGCTGCGCTCATCGCGCTGGCAGTCTGGTTTCCTGTGACAATGTTGACCGCCTCCGGCATTTCCAACACGCGCGCTTCGTATCTCGACGTCGCGCGTACCCTGGGAGCCAACGCGCGTTATCTTGTCTTCCGCATCGCCATTCCGGCGGCGTTACCGAGCATTTTCGTCGGCTTGTTTATGGGACTTGGTGCATCGTTTCTCACCCTCGTCGTTGCCGAAAGCGTCGGAGTTAAATCTGGTCTCGGCTGGTACGTGAGCTGGGCGCAAGGCTGGGCCGAGTACGGAAAAGTCTACGCGGCGCTCGTGATCATGGCGGTATTTTTTTCAACGATCATGACTCTGCTTTTCAAACTGCGCGACCGCGTCCTGGTGTGGCAAAAGGGAATGATTCGGTGGTAGCCTCCTCCGTTCAATTGCGCGACGTGGGAAAGAGTTTTCCCGCGCCCGATCAGCCACTCACACGGCGACCCGTCCTGGAAACAATCTCAGTATCGCTGGAGGCCGGTGAGTTAGTTTCGTTGGTTGGCCCGAGTGGTTGCGGAAAATCCACTTTGCTACGTCTCGTTGCTGGCCTCGATTTTCCCGATTCGGGTGAGTTGCTCGTAGACGAGGAACCAATCTCGGGCCCCAGCGCCGAACGAGGCCTCGTCTTTCAGGATCCCAATCTTTTTCCGTGGCTGACAGTGCGTGGTAATATTGAGGCGGGGCTCGCTGCCCGCGGCCTGCTCCAGCAAAAACGCAGTGAGGTGAAAGAGTTCATGCGCCTTGTTGGCTTGGAAGCTTTCGCCGACGCTTATCCGCATCACCTTTCTGGCGGAATGGCGCAGCGCGTAGCTCTGGCTCGCGCCTTGATTAATCATCCCAAAGTTCTTCTGCTCGATGAGCCACTCGGCGCCCTCGACGCCTTCACCCGCATGCGCATGCAGGATGAAGTTTTGCGCCTTTGGCAAAACCGGCGCACTACCATGCTGCTCGTTACTCACGACATCGACGAAGCCATTTACATGAGTGATCGCATCATCATCCTCACGCAGCGGCCCGGCACCATCGAACAAATCATTCCTATCGCGCTTGATCGTCCGCGTGATCGCAGCAGCTCTGATTTTCTTTTGTTGCGGAGTGAAATTCTCGAGCTTCTCCACTTCGCCGGCAATCGCAGTTCTCAAGTGACGGCGTGACGGACTGGCATGTTCGGTTTCGGTAAACGCCGGGTCGAGAAACTCGATTTCCTTGTTGCGGGTGCACAAAAGTCGGGCACGACGGCCCTCAACTACTACTTAAAGCGCCATCCCTACATCGCTCTCCCGGTCAAAAAAGAGCTGCATTTTTTCGACAACGACGAGTTGTTTGCCGGCGGCAACGTCTCTTATGAACCACTGCACGAAATGTTCCGACCGGCGCGCCCCGGTAGCGTCGCGGGCGAAAACACTCCGATTTATCTTTATTGGCGGCCGGCTCTGCCTCGAATCCGGGATTACAATCCGGCGATGAAGTTCGTCGTCATTTTGCGTAACCCCATCGAGCGCGCTTTCTCGCAATGGAACATGCAGCGGACACGCGGAATCGAGCCATGTGATTTTCTGGATGCAGTCGCCGCAGAGGCGAGTCGCATCGCCGCATCCGCGCCGAAACAGCTGCGAAAATTTTCCTATGTCGACCGCGGACGCTATGCCGAACAATTGGAACGCGCATTTCGGTTATTTCCGCGGGAGCAATTCCTCGTCATCAAATATGAAGAATTTCGAGTTCGCCAGCGTGAAACGGTTGAGGCGGTTTTTCGCTTTCTGAATCTTTCACCCGCGCGATTTCGCGCGGTCGAGGCTCACGACATTCCCTATGTGCGCAAAATTCGCGATGAGGAGCGAGCGGCGGTGCGGGAAATTCTGCGGAGCGACATTGGCCGGCTGGAAGCGCTGCTGGGGTGGGATTGCTGCGATTGGCGCTAGAGCCCAATTGTTTAAGCCACTCCAGAACGCACCTGCTCGCCGCCTGCCACGTCAATTCTACGAGGTAACTTTGGGGTGTGGCATCTGCAACACGGAATTGTTACCCTGATTCGGACAACTTCTTAGCTGATTGCAACGGCGTGGGCGGGTCCTCCTGATGGCAACGCGCTGGCACCCATCGTTCGAATTCCAGTGAGCTAACATTTTGGTGTCGCACCCGCAACATGGGATTGTTAACTCAGGTTTCGAGCTGGCTTCTTATATGACTGACTAAGGTGCGCGCAATGTACGCTGCTGGCGGAATAATTCGATGCAGCGATCGAGTTCACCTACCAGTTCCGAGTTGCCAGTTGCTTGCGCGAGCTGCTTGGCATGCTCTGCGGCCGAGATGGCGTCGGCGAATTGCCCGTTCTCAGCATAGGCGGCTGCCAGGGTGCGATACACCAGCGGATTGTCTCCGCCCTGTACGTTGGTCGCACGTTTCGCATACGCGACTGCTTTGGCGCCGTCGCGCAAGGTCGCATCTGGCGAAGTCGCGAGAATCCATCCCAGATTATTTGCGGCGTTGCCATCATCTGGGTCAAAGGCCAGCGTTTGTTGCCATTGCTCGATGGCCTCACGCGTTCGCCCGATACCGGCCAGGGCGGCCCCAAGATAATTACGCGCGTTCATATTATCCGGCTGAATTTCGAGGCTCTTCTGCCAGTGCTCGATCGCTTCATCGATTTTGCGTTGCCGCGACAGAGCAAGCGCTAGCCCATAATGGGCAGCGCCATTTCCATCACGCAGGGCGAGAGCGTGGCGAAATTGAGTGATTGCGTCCTCTGTCTGGCCGCGCGCCACTTCTATCATGGCTAGTCCGGTAAGTGCCACGTCGTTTTCCGGCGATACACTAAGTGTATAACTCCAAAGTGATTCGGTGTCGTGCCAGTGAGTAGCCTGGCGATAGCTCAGGAAACTTAATGTTCCGAGTAATGCCAGCGATGCCGGCATCAATATAATCGCCCGTGCGCGCCAAAACGAAGTGAGATCGCGTATCGCCCACACCACTGCTATGATAATCCCGATCTGCGGCAGGTAAGTGTATCTATCAGCGCGGCCTTGTAACCCTACCTGGACTATCCCGATAACCGGAAGTAACATTACCAGATACCAAAGCCAGCCGACTAATAAGAAGGGAACTTTGCGGCGCAAAAGAAACACGGCGGCTGTAATTCCAGCTATGAGAATGATTGCGCCAATTATTTCCCAAGCGGCGAGTTGCCACTCCGGATGGATATAAAACGGGACTAGATCAACTGGCCAAAACATTTGTCGCAAATAGTTGACGTAGCTAACCAGTGCATTGTTGATACGCCACGCCGGAGGAAGGCTCTGAGTGGACCCGATCGCCACCTGCTGCGCGATCAACGTGGCCGCGCACGATCCAACTGAGAGGATAATCAATGGAACCTTCTCAAGAATGAGTTTCCACAAGCCTTGTTTCTTGAAACGATCAAATGGCCAATAGTCCAACAGCAATAATACGATCGGCGTCGTCACCAGCATCGCTTTCGACATCAAACCGAAAGCGAAGCAGGCCGCGACCACCGCCATCCGTTTCAAGGCTGGGCCGCGGACATATCTCGCATATGCCAGTAAAGTCAGCATGAAGAAGACGCCGCTCAGCACGTCCTTCCGCTCGGAAATCCAGGCTGCGGATTCAACCCGCAGCGGATGAATGGCGAAGATTGCCGCGCCGATCGCGCTCGCCCAAATTGCATTGGTCGAGTGCCAGAGAAACGTGAACAAGAGTAGCGCCATTACCGTATGCAAACCGACATTGACCAAATGATGCTGGCCGGCATTCAAACCGAAAAGCTGACAATCGATCATGTGCGAAATCGACGTTAGTGGATGCCAGTTTTGCGAATGAACATGGGTGAAGGCCCAGGCGATGCCGCGCCAGGTCAAGCCGGCCCGGATCTTCGCGTTCTCGAAAACGTAAGAGCCGTCGTCGTAGTTAACGAAATTGAAGTGCGCGGTTTGGAAGAAGACGACCGCGACGAGACCGGTTAGGCCGAAGTAGATCGCGACTAGTCGAGTCATCCGGTTGCTCATTGGCATATTTCCAGAAACGATCTGCGATATCAGATCGACTTCGATTGCTCTGCTTTCACGAAAATCGGTCCCGCTATTTGTGAGACGGCTTCTAGGCTACGTGAGTTAGTCTCGGAAAAATAGAACCCTCACCCCGCCAACGCGCGAAGACGAATTCAATCCCTACCTTAAGGCAGCCCAGCCCATACCTGACGCTTCGTTGAAAGTTAATTGAGGAAGCTTCGGGCATGTATTTCGCAGGGCAGGTAATTTCGCCAATTGGATGGCCAAACCAAATGATCTGGGCCAGCATTTGATTATCAAAAACGAAGTCATCGGAATTCTTCTCCAGCGGAAGTTTTTCCAGTAAGTTTCGCCCGAAAGCCCGGTAACCGGTATGATACTCGGATAGCTTGGCGCCGAGCAGAATGTTCTCGGCTAAGGTAAGTAAACGATTGGAGACATATTTCCACCAAGGCATGCCGCCACGCAGCGCTCCACCGCCCAGAATCCTCGACGCCAGTACACAAGGGTAAAGTCCGCTCGTGACCATGGACGCCATCGCTGGAATCAGTGTCGGCGTGTATTGATAGTCGGGATGAAGCATGATGACGACGTCAGCTCCGGCGGCGAGGGCGAGACGGTAGCACGTTTTCTGGTTGCCGCCGTAACCGCGGTTCTCCGGATGAACCTCAACGCGCACCCGATCTAGGGTCCGGGCAATGGCGGCAGTCTCGTCATGGCTGGCATCATCGACCAGGATGATTTCATCCACGATGTCGTGTCCGATCACTTCATCATAGGTTTGGCGCAGAGTCCGGGCCGCATTGTAGGCCGGCATCACCACGACGATTTTGTTTCCTTGCAACATTAAGAGAAAAGCCGGCAGACGGATTCGAACCGACGACCTGCTGATTACAAATCAGCTGCTCTACCAACTGAGCTATGCCGGCATTTTACGCGCGGAAACGCCACCTTCAGCAGCAATTTCCGTCCTCACTGTATACGCGATTTTTTAGGGGATGCCAGTTGGCCGCATGGAGCATGGAGCATCGCTGTGCCGGCAACGGTTGTTGTGGCAATTATAAAGACGCCTGCGCAAAATAAAAAATAAAGCAAAAAAAGCATTGAACGCTTAGAGGCGTTTTGAGTATTCGTCGGTTTGAACCCAACAAAATATGAACAACGTCCAACTTAATGAGTGCGGATTATTCCGTAAAAGTGCGGTTCTGCTGGCGATCTTTTTCGCCATTGTCTTAAACGTTCCGGCGCAGGTCCCCTCTCCCGTGCCTGCCGCAGCGGGCGCGCGAGATGCCCAGGGAAATCTTTTGCCGGGGGCAAGCGCGACGGCGGAGCGCGTCATCGTTACCGGTTCAAACATTCCGACGGCGGAGGAAGTCGGACCGAATCCGGTCGACATCTACAACCAGGAAACGATGAGCAAATCGGGGGAGCGCACGACGGAACAATTTCTCCAAAGCCTTCCGACCGTTAACGCGAACATCATTCCACAATCCAACAACGAGAACGGCAGCAATACAGCGGTGGGCGCCGCGACCATCGCCCTGCGTGGCTTCGATGCGCGCGCCACTCTCATTCTGATCGATGGCCGACGCGTCGCTCCCTATCCGACGGGGAACAATCCTGGGTTGGTTAACGTCATGTTCGTCGATCTCAATTCCATTCCGGCGGCTGCGATCGATAGCATAGAGATTTTGAAAGATGGCGCTTCCACCACGTATGGCGCAGATGCCGTCGCCGGGGTGGTCAACATCAAACTACGTCACGATTATCAAAACTACGCGGAAACGAGCATCCAATACGGCAACACAGAGCACGAAGATTCGGGTGAGTTCCTCGCCCAGGCAATTTTCGGCGTGGGCGATAACACCACCAACATCACCGGAGTGTTGAATTATTACCACCGCAATTCCATCTTCCAGCGCGACCGCGCATATTCCATCGTACCCCCGTTCCTTAGCTCAAACAACAGCCCATATAATCTTTCACTTAGCAGCGACGTTGCGGCAGCGGCAGGCGGACCAAATTTGAGCCCTGGAGGGACCATATTCGCCAGCCCGCCGGATTTAACCAACGGACTAGCTCCGGCCAACAGCTATCTCTACGGCACTAGCCGCGTCCGAGCACTTGGCGGTCAGCGACCGGGGTTTGACTTCAATCTGTTCGCTTCCTCCTTCCCCGACAGCGAGCGCTACGGGGGTTATCTCGCCGCTGATCACAAAATCTTCGGCGATCAGATGGTTCTCTACGCCGACGCTTACTACCAAAACGTGAAAACGCATAATGAGGCGGCGCCGCCCGCAACCGGTAATTTCGAGACCAAAGGCCAGACCACCATCGCCATTCCACCACACTCGCCCATTGCCCCCGGCGCCGAACCACCGAACACCCCCACGCATCTCGAGACTGGTGTTCCGGCCAATGCATTCAATCCCTTTAATCCTTTCGAGCAAATCATCTCGGGCTCGACCCGCGCTCGCCTAGCTGACTTTGGGAATCGCTTATTCGACAATGAGACTGATGCCGTTCTTGCAACTCTCGGCGTCAAAGGCGACAAACTATTCGATGGAACCTGGGGCTACGACGCCGGCTGGCGCTACAGCCAGCTTAAGAACGTCCAGGTCGGCCAGCAGGTGTCGGCGACGCGCTTTAATCGTATCTTGAACGCAGCCGATCCTATCTTTGATCCGAACTCCCCAGAATTTATCGGGACGACTGTACCATTCAATCCGTTTGGTGATTTCCGAGTTCCGATCCCCTCTAACGAGGCCACCATTAACTTTGCCAGGGTGCACCCGAAAGACGAGGACTTCTCAAAACTGTGGACGCTTGATGGCTCGATCTACACCACCTCGCTCTTCGAGCTGCCGGGAGGCGATGTTGGTTTTGCAGTCGGTGGGCAGTTCCGCCGTGAAACATTGGAGGAGAATCCGGATATATTAAACGAGGAGGGCGATATTATCGGCAATTCGCCGGTCAATGCCGCGCGCGGAGGAAGAAAATCCTACTCGTTGTACGCTGAAGCCAGGATCCCAATTTTCGGGCCGAAGATGAACGTTCCGGGGTTGCACTCATTGGAATTTGAGGATGGCGTGCGCTTTGAAGAATTCCTGAATAACGACACCAATGTGCTGGTGCCGAAGTTCGGCATGCGCTGGCAACCATTCGATGAGCAGCTGACGATTCGCTCTACCTGGAGCGAAGGGTACCGCCAGCCGTCACTCGAGGAGTTATTTTCCGCTCCGATATCCACGCTACAGGGTACGCGCGATCCAGTCACTGGCGTGTCCGAGCCGGAAACGAACACTCTTGTTCAGAGTAATCCGAATCTTCAGCCGGAGGATTCTCGATCATTCAGTGCCGGCTTCGTTTATACGCCCAAGTATGTCCCTGGGTTAAATTTATCGGTTGATTTCTGGGATACTGAGCGCACCGGCATAGTGGCCGTTCCGACTGCCCAGCAGGTGCTGGAACGCGAAGCCATGGGTGCCCTGTTGCCGGGAGAAGCCGTCGAACGCGATCCAAATACCCATCAAATCAACCGGATTCTGCTCTCAAACCAGAATCTGGGCTCTCAAGAGGCGCGCGGGTACGACTTTACCGTTCAATACCAGAAGCAAACGCCTTGGGGAATATTCACCTCACTGACGCAGGTGACTTATCTGGATGAATTCCTCTTCCCGCAGTTCATCGAGGGCGAGTTCGGACCGAATGCGGGCAATCTGGCTGGTAGGACTACCGATCCGGCTACCTCAAACGAAGGCTGGTACAAATGGAAGGGCACCAGCCAGCTCGATTGGAATTGGAACCATTTCGATGCCATCTTCACCGCGCGCTATATTGACGGATTCAAGGAATTTATCCTCAATCCATTTACTGATGAGCTTCGGCAGCACTGGGTTAGCCAAACCTGGACGTTCGATATCCAGGCTAGTTATGATTTTACCGGACTTGTTCCAGTGGAGGAGAAACCTGTGCCGGGGTATTCGAAAGACGCGAAAGAAGTCGCCCGCGGCAAAGACGGCAGTATTAGGGAAACAGCTTCAGCCCAAACCGCCAACTACCGTTTTTCCGACTGGCGACACTTTCTATTGGATGGAACAAGCATAACTGTGGGATGCAACAATATAACTGATCGGGACCCGCCGGCGGCGAACGGCGAAGTTGGCAACGGGCAGAATTATCCCGGCTTCACTTACGATGCTACGAACCGGTTCTGGTACGCGCGCCTGACGAAGAAATTCTAACGCAATCCAGCAAAAGCCTCTGAATCTTGGGTAAACGTGGGAGGGAACCGTTCCTTCTCGTGTTCGGTCCGGCGATTTGCACCGCGAGCGAGCGGGTGTATTTTGCGTTGTGAAGAGTGTAATAGCTGCTGGCGTTACGATTCTAATCGCCGCTAGCGCCTCGCTTGCCGATACGCCGGTTAAGGCCGGCCCGGAACGAAAGGAAAAAGTGTTTGAGCAGACGGTTTTCGTCACCGGTTCGCTCATCCCGCAACGCGTCAAAGTGCGCCGGGTCGGCACGACAACGGTTTCGCCCCTTCGCGTGATTGACCGCCGGGAGATCGATGCTACAGGGCGTCAGACGACGCCAGGTTTTTTTGTGAACGACCCTTCGGTGCGCATCCTTGGCCACTGAGCGCCGAGTTGGCGGCGGAACAATTCGGCGACTGAGCTGCGACGCGAAATCGTCAATTTTGCTGCGCGATCCTGGATTGCGGCAAAAGCTTGTCAGAAATGCTCGCGGAGCCTTGGACCAACATCGCGGTGCAACCACGCCGACAGCTGCGCTGATCAACGAGCTTGTTTGAGCAGACGGTTTCTTCGAATTCCCAATTTGCCTCGCGTGGAGGACACCTAATTCCGATATTGCCCTCGCCCTTTGTGGCGCTCTCCGATTTTCCGCCGACGCAGGTTTCGGTCTCGTAGTCCTCGCCGGATACATCATCGA
>Ga0209156_10001044_pt1 | contig 22946 bp, 20 predicted proteins | sample GraSoiAngelo_124_FD_185881 | JGI IMG/M metagenome (GOLD analysis project Ga0209156, IMG submission 185881) | Grasslands soil microbial communities from the Angelo Coastal Reserve, California, USA - 14_0927_05_20cm (SPAdes) (version 2) | ecosystem: Environmental > Terrestrial > Soil > Grasslands... | reverse complement strand
GCCACCGAGTACTTCGACCTGGGCACCGCCTACCTCGCGCAGACGGGACAGCTGTACGTCGAGGCCGCGGCGGCGGCGCTCGGCAAAGTCTATTGCTTCGGACCCACGTTCCGGGCCGAAAAGTCCAAGACCCGTCGCCACTTGACCGAGTTCTGGATGGTGGAGCCCGAGGTGGCGTGGAACGACTCCGACGCGAACATGCAGCTGCAGGAGGAGTTCGTCTGCCACATCGTGTCGCGCTGTCTCGAGCGGCGCCGGGCCGAGCTCGCCGAGCTCGAGCGCGACGTGAAACCGCTCGAGGCGGTGCGGTCTCCGTTCCCCCGCATTTCCTACACGGACGCCGTGGCGAAGCTCACGGCGCTCGGGAGCGCCATCGAGTGGGGACGCGACCTGGGCGGCGAGGACGAGACGCTGCTCGCCAAGCAGTACGACCGCCCGGTGATGGTGTTCAACTACCCCAAGGCGGTGAAGGCCTTCTATATGAAGGAAAACCCCGCGGACCCCCGTACCGTCCTCAACAACGACATGCTCGCGCCCGAAGGGTATGGGGAGATCATCGGTGGCAGCCAGCGCGAGGACGACTATGACAAGCTGCTGGCGCGGATCCGCGCCGAGCAGCTACCCGAGGACGCCTACAGCTGGTATCTCGACCTGCGCAAGTACGGCACGTTCGTGCACGCGGGCTTCGGACTCGGCGTGGAGCGCACGGTGGCGTGGATCTGCGGCATCGCGCACATCCGTGAGGCGATCGCGTTTCCCCGCACCTTGTACAAGCTGTGGCCGTGACAGAGGCGGCAAGGGCGGCAGCGGTGGCAAGGGGCGGCAGCGGTCATGGCGTCATGATGTACCTTGCCGCCCATGCCGCCTGCTGCCGCCTTCTGCCGCCTTTACCTCGTCCCACAACCGGTCCAGGTCCGCCAGACCGGCGCGCCCGAGATCGACTCCGCGGTGCTCGGCGAGCCGTTCGACCGCCTCGAAGCGGCGCGTGAACTTGGCGTTCGCCCCCTCCAGCGCCGCGCGCGGATCGATGGCCAGCTTGCGCGCCAGGTTGACGACCGCAAATAGGAGATCGCCGATCTCATCCTGCAGCGCTTCCCGCATCCCGCTTCCCGCATCCCGCATCTCGGCCTCGAGCTCCACGGTCTCTTCTTTCACCTTCTCCATCGGTCCAGTCGCGTCGGGCCAGTCGAAGCCGACGCCTGCCGCCCGTTCCTGCAGTCGGTAGGCCATGAGCAAGGGGGGCAACGCAGCCGGCAAGCCGTCGAGGACGCCGCGTTTAGCCTTTCCCGTTTCCCGTTTCCCGAGCTCCCACGAGAGCGGCTTGTCACCGAGTTCGAATAGATGGGGATGCCGCCGCCGCATCTTTTCCTCGAGCGCTCGCGTCACCGTCTCGGCGTCGAATTCGCCACGCTCTTCTCCGATCACGATCTGGAACGCGACGTGCAGCAGCAGATCGCCCAGCTCGTCACGCAACCGGGCGGCGTCGTCCTGCTTGAGGGCTTGATCGAGCTCGAGCGCTTCTTCCACGAGATACGGGCGCAGCGTGTCGCGCGTCTGGACGCGGTCCCAGGGGCAGCGCGCGCGCAGGTCGCGCACCAGCGCGAGCGCGCGGGCGAGGGCGGTGTCACCAGGCATCGGGTCTCCGAAGCAGCCGGGGTGGCGGGGAATCTAGCAGGCGGGTTATCATACGCGCGCCTGTGAACGGGTCCGTCCGGGGGCGCGAGTCCCGCGCGTGGGTCGAGGTCAGCCTCGCCGCCGTCGTCGAGAACGCCCGCGCGGTGGCCCGGGTCGCCGGCACACGGCTCCTCCCGGTGGTGAAGGCGAATGCCTACGGGGTAGGAGCCGTCGCCGTTTCCCAGGCCCTCGAGGCGGTCGATCCGTTGGGGTATTGCGTCGCGACGATCGACGAGGGGGTCGAGCTGCGGGCGGCGGGGATCGCGCGCCCGGTGCTGGTGTTCATGCCGCCCCGGCCGGATCTGTTCGACGCCTACCAGACGCACCGGTTGACGCCGGCGCTCGGTGACCCGGCGAGCATCCGCGCCTGGATCGCGCGGGGATCGCGGGGCGGCGCGTTCCACCTGGAGATTGACACGGGGATGAGTCGCTCGGGCGTGCGCTGGGACGAGATCGAGCCAATCGCGGGCCTGCTCGACACGCCGCACCTCGAAGGCTGCTACACCCATTTTCATTCGGCCGACCGGCGCGACGGCTCGGCCGAAACGCAGCTCGAGCGCTTCCAGACCGCCGTGGGCCGCCTGGCGCGCCGGCCGCCGCTCTTGCACGCGGCGAACAGCGCGGCGGCGCTGCGCGGCAAGGCGTTCGCGCTGGATGCGATCCGCCCCGGGATCTCGCTGTACGGAGCATCGGTCGGCGCGGGGCCACCGATCGGGAAGCCGGTGATTGCGTTGCGGGCGCGCGTGGTGAGCGTCCGCAAGGTGCGGCGCGGCGAGAGCGTGAGCTATAACGCGTCCTGGACCGCGCCGCGCGACACGACCGTGGCCACGCTGGCGATCGGCTACGCCGACGGGGTGCGCCGCTCGCTCGGGCTCAAGGGCGAAGCGACGGTGCTCCTGAACGGTGCGCGTTGTCCCGTGGTCGGGCTCGTGACGATGGACTTGACCATGGTCGACGTGCGAGACGGACGCGCGGCGGTGGGTGACGTCGCGACCCTGGTCGGTGAGGCGGACGGGCTGGGGAACACACTGGACCAGTTCGCTGCTTGGAGCGGCACCCTGCAGCACGAGCTCTTGGCCGGGCTGGGCCCCCGGCTGCCGCGCATCTACGATTGAAGCGCGCCGCCATCATCGTGCTCGACGGGGTCGGCATCGGGGCGTGTCCCGACCAGGCCGCCTACGGTGACGTCGGGTCGGATACGCTCGGGAACGTGGCGCGAGCGGTGGGGGGGCTGCGGCTGCCGAACCTGGAGCGCCTGGGGTTGGGACGGTGTCGGCCCATCGCCGGGCTCGCGCCCGGGCTCAGTCCGGCGGCCGCCTATGGTGTGGCGTTGCCGGCCTCGGCGGGGAAGGACTCGACCACCGGGCATTGGGAGATCTGCGGCGTGCTGTTGTCCAAGCCGTTCCGGACCTACCCACAAGGCTTCCCGCGGGAGCTGCTGGATCAGTTCGCGCGCCGGACGGGACGGGGGTGGCTGGGGAACAAGGCGGCCTCCGGCACGCAGATCATCGCGGAGCTGGGCGAGGAGCACCAGCGGACCGGCAAGTGGATCGTATATACGTCGGCGGACTCGGTGTTCCAGGTGGCGGCGCACGAGCACACCGTGCCCCCGGAAGAGCTGTATCGTGCTTGCCGCGCGGCACGCGAGCTGCTCGTGGGCGACCGCGCGGTCAGCCGGGTGATCGCCCGACCGTTCACGGGGGACCTGGGAGCGTACCAGCGGACGGCCGGCCGCAGGGACTTCTCGATCGCGCCTGTAGGGGAGACGCTGCTCGACCGGCTCGCGGCGGCCGGCGTGCCGCGGATCGGAATCGGCAAGGTGGACGACTTGTTCGCGGGCCGGAACATCACGAGTGAGCACACGCCGACCAACGGGGACGCGTACCGGCTGGTGGAGCGCGCGCTGGACGAGACCGAGCGGGGATTCATCTTCGTGAACGTGATCGAGTTCGACCAGACGTGGGGGCACCGCAACGACGTCGCGGGGTTTCATGAGGGGCTGCGGGAGCTGGACGCCTGGATTCCCCGACTCGAGGCCCGCGCCACGGGAGACGACGTGATCATCCTGACCGCCGACCACGGGAACGACCCGACGACACCGTCGACCGATCATTCCCGGGAAGCGGTTCCGATCCTGGCGCTGGGGGGTTGCGTGCGGGCGCGCCCGCTGGGCGAGCGGCGCACGTTCGCCGACATCGGTGCGACCGTGGCCGAGTTCTTCGGCGTGACACCGCCGCTCGCGGCCGGGAAGTCGTTCCTGGCGGAGATGCGGACGTGAGCGCGGAGCTGGTGCGCCGCGCGCGCGAGGTCCAGCGGCACGCCTATTGTCCCTACAGCAAGTTTCGCGTCGGTGCGGCGCTCGAGACAGGCGACGGCGGCGTGTACGTGGGGACCAACGTCGAAAGCGCGTCGTACGGGCTCACGATCTGCGCCGAGCGCATGGCGATCGGGGCGGCGGTCGCGGGCGGGGGAGGCACGGGGATGCGCGCGTTCCGGCGCATCGTGGTGGCGACCGATGTGGAGCCGCCCGCGTCGCCGTGCGGCGCTTGCCGCCAGCTGCTGGCCGAGTTCGGGCTCGATCTCGAAGTGATCGCCGTGGGGCCCCGGACCGAGCGGCGCTGGGTGCTGCGTGATTTGCTGCCGGACGCATTCGCGAAGACGGCGCTCGCGCCATGATGGTGCGGCGCGCGACGCTGATCGGCGGGGTGCTGCTGGCGGCGGCCTGCGTGGAGCGCGTGTCCGCGCCCGGTCAGTGCCCGTCGTTCTGTCCCTCGGGTCAGATCCAGATCGTCGACACGGTCCTGACGAGCATCATCTCGCGTGACTCATCGTTCCGCGGCTATGTAACCGCGCTGCACGCGCCGCAGCTGCTCGCGGCCGATCTCCCCGGCTTCGTGGACGGACGGGCGATCTTCCGGTTCAACGGGTACGGCCAGCGCTACCTCCTCGCCGCCGCCGATACCGGCACGATCCTGGGCGCGGACTCGGCGCGCCTGCAGCTCACCCTGGCGCGACGCGACACCGGGGCGCACAATCTGTCGATCGCGTTCTACCGCTTGCCCATCACGATTGATTCCGCCACGACCTTCGCCGACCTGGCGGGGCCGTTCACCGACTCGCTCGTCCGACGCGTGAACATCGACACGCTGCTGGCGCGTCCGGGACGCAAGGACACGATCACGGGCGACAGTGCGGTGGTGGATACCCTGAACCATGTCGTGGTGCTGCAGCTCAAGTTCGACACGGCCGCGGCGCGCTACGTGGGAACCGATTCCGGGACGGTCGCGTACGGCATCCGCGTCTCGGCCGACTCGCTCGCCAGCATCGCGATCCCCAGAGCGTCGCTGGTATGGCACTGGTACCTGCGGGTCGACTCGGCCGGCACGCCGGTGGCACGCACGCCGGGCCCGCTCAGCGCCCCGTCGTTCGCGAGCTTCGTGTCCGACCCGCCGCCCCCGCCCCCCGATTCCACGCTGGCGGTGGGCGGTGTGCCGTCGGCCCGCAGCATCCTGCGCATCGCGTTCCCGCACTTCATCCGCGACTCGTCCCAGATCATCCGCGGGACACTCACGCTCGTTCCCGTTGCCCCGGTGCAGGGCGCGCCGTCGGATTCGTTCGTGGTCGAGGCACACACCGTGTTCACGGACGTCGGCGCCAAGTCTCCGATCGTCGTCGATGCGACGCGCACCGATACCGCCGTGATTCACGCGGGGATGAGTGACACCGTGCAGATCGAAGTGACGAACCTGTTACAGTTCTGGGCGTCCGACACGACCCGGGCCACGACGCTGGTGCTGCGCGCCAAAGAGGAGGCGACATCCTTCTCCCAGATCCGGTTCTATCCCTCGGCCGCCCAGGCCTTCCGGCCGGCACTCCAGATCACGTTCGTGCGACGCTTCCCGTTCGGACAACCATGACGGCGGACCGGCGGACGGGCGGTCGGGGGGTCGCGACGGCGGTCCTCGCGGCGGTCTTCCTGACCTGATTCGCGCGGGGATGAGTGACACCGTGCAGATCGAAGTGACGAACCTGTTGCAGTTCTGGGCGTCCGACACGACTCGGGCCACGACGCTGGTGCTGCGCGCCAAAGAGGAGGCGACATCCTTCTCCCAGATCCGGTTCTATCCCTCGGCCGCCCAGGCCTTCCGGCCGGCACTCCAGATCACGTTCGTGCGACGCTTCCCATTCGGACAACCATGACGGCGGACCGGCGGACGGGCGGTCGGGCGGTCGCGACAGCGGTCCTCGCGGCGGTCTTCCTGACCGCCAGTCCGCCTGACCGCCTGACCGCCCAGGATTCCCAGTTCGGGATCCGCGGACTGGGCACGCCGGGACGGTGGGAATCGGTGCGGTCCCGCTCCACGGGGGGAGCGTTCGCGCCGTTCGACCCGCTCTCCCCGCTCAGTGAAGCCGGGCTGGCGGACGTGCCGCAGCTCACCGCTACCGCGATGGAGACCGCCTCGTACCGCGACGCCGAAGTCGCCGGGACGACGAGCGCGTTGCGCGCGACGCGATTCCCGCTGCTGAATGTGGCCGGGCGGGTGCACCGGAGGCTTGCGATCGCCGCGGGCTTCACCACCTACCTCGATCGGACCTGGGACGTGACCCTCCGCGACTCGTCTGTGCTGCGGGGTACGCTCGAGCGCTACACCGACGAGGTCACGAGCGACGGGAGCATCGCCGATGTCCGGTTGGCGGCCGCCAGCCGGCTGTCGCGCCGCATCGCGCTCGGCGCGGGGCTGCATTTGCTCGCGGGCTCGACCCGCGAGACCGCCGAGCGGCGCTTCGACGACACGAGCTTTCACACGGTGCAGCAGCTCGCCGAAGTGCGCTATTCCGGCGTCGGCGTGTCGGGGAGCCTGTTGCTGGGTGTCGCCCCCGGACTGAGCGTGACCGGCTGGGTCCGGGCGGACAGCCGGCTGCGCGCCACGGTGGCCGACACCACCAGCGCCGACACCGACCTGCCACGCATGGCGGGAGGCGGGATGCTGTTTTCGCCCAGCCCGAGCGTGCGGTTCGGGGGGGCGGTGGCGTGGCGCGGCTGGGCGCGCGCCGGTGCCGGTGCGTTTGACACCTGGAGCTGGTCGGCGGGAGCGGAGATCGGTGCGGGACATATGCCACTCCGGTTCGGAGTGCGCGGCGGTCAGCTACCCTTCGGCCCGGGTCCGACCGCGCCCACTGAATTCGCCGCGGCAGCGGGGACCGGACGCGCGTTCGCCCAGGGGCGCGCCCTGCTCGACGTGGGTGTGGAGCGACTCGAGCGCCGCGGCGGGGGGCTCACCGAGCGCGTGTGGACGGCGCTCGTGGGCATCACCGTGCGTCCGTGAACGTCTACTTCCATACGTTCGGCTGCAAGGCGAACCAGTACGACACGGCCCGCGTGGAGCAGGCGTTTGCCGACCAGGGGGCGACGGTGGTGGAGGATCCCGCGGCGGCGGATGTCGCGGTGGTGAACTCGTGCACCGTCACGCGCGAGAGCGAGGCGAAGCTGCGGCGCTTCGTGCGCCGCCTGGCACGCCAGGGCGAGCGCCTCGAGACCGTCGTGATGGGTTGCGCCGCGGCCCGCGACAGAGGCGCCATCGCGGCGCTGCCGCGCGTACGCGCCGTCGTGGGTGGAGCGGACCCCGCGCAGGTGGTGCGGGCGGCCGGCCTGGCCATGCCCGCCAACGTAGGGGCGCAGCATGCTGCGCCCCTACATCGTGACGGGGTGAGGACGCGCGCCCTCCTCAAGATCCAGGACGGCTGCGACGAGCACTGCACCTTCTGCGCGACGACGCTCGCGCGGGGCGCGAATCGGTCGCGGGCAATCCCGGAACTGGTTCAGGAAGCACGGGTGCTCGCGGAGCACCACGCGGAGATCGTGCTGACGGGGATACATATCGGCACGTATGGGCAGGATCGGCCTGGGTGGACCGACCCCGGGGCCACGCCCCGGGGGTCACAGGAGGTTTCGGGTCCCGATTACCCCGGGGCACGGCCCCGGGGTTGGTCTACCCTGGGAGACCTGCTCGAAGCGTTGATCGCCGCCGTCCCCGCCGTCCGCTTCCGGCTCTCCTCTATCGAAGCGACCGAGGTCGATGACACGATCGCCCGGTTCCTGATCGAGGCGCCCCGGCATCTCGCGGCCCATCTGCATGCCCCGCTGCAGTCTGGATCCAACCGCGTGCTCAAGCGCATGGGCCGCCACTGGTACACGGCCGAGACGTACCGAGCCCGCCTGGAGTGGCTCGCCGCCCGGCTGCCGGTGCTCGGACTCGGGGCGGACATCATCGCCGGCTTCCCGGGCGAGACCGACGACGATCACGCTGCGACCATGGCGCTGGTTGCCGCGCTGCCCTTCACCTATCTGCACGTCTTTCCGTACAGCGAGCGGCCCGGCGCGGCCGCGGCGCGGCTGGGCGTGCCCGTGCCGCCGCGCGTGCTGCACCAGCGGGCGCGCGAGCTGCGCCAGTTGGGAGAGGCCAAGGCCCGGCGTCATCACGCGGCCCGCGTGGGCCAGACCGCCGACGGTGTGGTGAGCGGGCACGGGGCGGGCAAGGTCGAGGTGCTCACGCAAGACTACGTTTCGCTCTATCTTCCCACTCAAGAGTGGAATGGAAGCGCCCGCTTCGAGGTGACAGTTCGATAGACATGCCGCGCATCTACATCGAGACGTACGGCTGCCAGATGAACGTCGCGGACTCCGAGCTCGTGCTCGGCGTGCTCGAGCGGGAGGGCTACGTCGCCGTCGACGATCCCGCCGCGGCGGACGTCGTGCTGGTGAACACCTGCGCGGTGCGTGACCATGCCGAGCAGAAGGTGCTGTCGCGCGTAGGGGAGCTGAAGCGCTGCAAGCGGCCCGGCGGCGTGCTCGGCGTGGTGGGGTGCATGGCGCAGCGGCTCGGCCCCAAGCTGCTCGAGCGCATCCCCCAGGTGGACCTGGTGGTGGGCCCGGACGGGTACCGCGGGCTGCCGGAGCTGATCGCCCGGGTGCGCGCCGGGGGGGGCGAGCGGGCCGCGGACGTGGAGTTCAGGGGCTGGGAGCATTACGAGGATGTGCCGCCGGCGCGGGAAGCCGGCGCCTCTGCGTTCGTCACGGTGCAGCGGGGCTGCGATTATCGGTGCACCTTCTGCATCGTTCCGATGACACGTGGGCCGGAGCGGAGCCGCAAGTTGGCGGACGTGGTGCGAGAGGTAGAGCGCCTCGCGGGGGCGGGCACCACGGAGGTGACCCTCCTTGGCCAGACGGTCAACAGTTACGACGACGGGACGCACGATTTCGCCGACCTGCTGCGGGCCGTCGGGGCCGTGTCGGGCATCCGCCGGATGCGATTCACGTCTCCCTATCCCACGGATTTCGGGGAGCGCGTCGTGGCGGCGATGGCCGAAACGCCCGCCGTGTGCGAGCACGTTGCTGCGGGCCGTCGGGGCCGTGCCGGGCATCCGCCGGATGCGATTCACGTCTCCCTATCCCACGGATTTCGGGGAGCGCGTCGTGGCGGCGATGGCCGAAACCCCCGCCGTATGCGAGCACGTGCACCTGCCGGTGCAGAGCGGCAGCTCGCGCGTGCTCAGGCGGATGCTGCGGCGCTACGATCGCGACCGCTACCTGGCCGTGGTCACGGCGCTACGCGACGCCATGCCCGGCATCGCTCTCACCACCGACATCATCGTCGGGTTCCCCGGCGAGTCCGAGGAGGATTTCCGGGAGACCCTGTCGCTCGTCGAGGCGGTGGCGTTCGACGACGCCTTCACGTTCCGCTATTCGCCGCGCGAGGGGACGCCCGCAACACGCCTCAAGGACGTCGTGCCCGACCCCGTCGCCGGGGAGCGGCTCGAGCGGCTGGTCGCGGCCGTCCGGGGCATCGCCCGGCGCAAGAACGTCGCACTGGTGGGCAGCACGCACGAGGTCCTCGTCGAAGGGTGGGCCAAGCGCGGCGACCTGCTCCAAGGGCGGACCCGCGCCAACAAAGTCGCTCTGTTCCCGGGGCCTGACCAGTGGATCGGGTCGTACCGCATGGTGCGCTTCACCGGCACGACCGGCTCGACCTTCGCCGCGCGGACGGTCGGCCAGGAGCTCGCCGTCGTGGGGTAACGAACGTGACGTACGAGGTGGTGCAGCGCGAGTACGCGAAGTTGCGCCCCCAGCTGCCGCGGTTCTGCGGCTGCGACACGTGCCGCGGCGACGTGCTGGTATACGCCCTCAACCGGCTGGCCCCGAGCTACGTGTCCACGCCGCAGGGCGAGGTGCTGGTGGAGCTGCGGCTCGACAGCGACCAGGAGAAAGCCAAGCTCGACGTGGCGCTGCTCGAGGGATTCCGCAAGGTGGGGCTGGCGCCCCGCTGCGGGGCGAGGCCCGTGCAGCTGATGTAGGTCGCTAGGCGGCCCCAGGTGCGGCCGCCGATTCTCTTCCTGAGTATCGCCTTCGGGGTCGGGCTGTACGCCGGCCTCGACTTGTTTGCAATGCGCGGTGCGCTGTACGCGGTTGCGCCCGTGCTGGTTGCAGCCCTTTTGCTCGCACGCCGCGCGCCGCTCGGTGCTGCGGTCGGGATTATGGGAGTCGCCGGGACGCTCTGGGGCGTCGCGGCTGTCCGAGAGCGGGACGTCACGTGCGCGGGGACGTGGGGACGGGAATCGGGAGACGGGAAACGGGAGACGGTGGCCGCCGCCGTCCGCCTGCTCGACCCGGTCTCGTCGCAGGGCGGCGTCGTGGACGCCGACGCAGTTGCCGGCAGGTGCGGCGGTCCCCTGCGGCTACGCTGGCCCGAGGAACACGCCGCTCGCGGCGGGACGGAGTGGGTGGTCGCGGGCCGATGGAGCGGCGTCGCAGACCGCGGCGTGCTCGTGGTCCGCCGGTTGGTGCGTCTCGACGCCACACCGCGCGGCCGCGGGGCGATGCGCGACCGGCTCGCGGCGCGGAGCGCCGAGCTGTTCGGTGCGCGGGCACCCATCGTGGACGCGCTGGTGTTCGCTCCCAACGCCGTGCTCGATCCCGACATTCGCGAGCGCTACGTCCGCTCCGGGCTGGCGCATCTGCTCGCCATTTCGGGGCTGCATGTCGGGTTCCTCGCCGCCTGGCTGGCGCTGCTGTTGCGCAAGCTGCGGCTCGCGTCCGCTCCCCGCTTTGCCACGACGGTCCTCCTGCTCGGCGCCTATCTGTGGCTGCTCGGGTGGCCCCCGCCCGCCGTCCGGGCCGGCGCGATGTTGCTGCTCGGCGAGATCGCTCGCAGACGCCAGCGCGTGGTGGCGCCGCGCGGCATGATCGCCCTCTCGGCGCTGGGCGTGCTGCTGGCGGATCCGTTCGCGTTACGCTCGGTGGGCGCCTGGCTCTCGGTCGCGGGGATCGCCGCGGTGATCTGGGCCGACCGCGCGTGTGCGCGTGAGGGGCGCGTCGTGCGGCTGGTCGCGCCGGCGCTAGCCGCCACGCTGCTCACCGCGCCCATCAGCGCCTTCACGTTCGGCACCGTCGCGCCGATCGGCGTGCTCGCGAACCTGGTGGCGATCCCGCTGGCCGGGATCGTGGTGCCGGGCCTTGTCCTCGCGCTGGCGCTGTCGGGAGTGATCGCCGGTGCCGCGCATCTGGTGGCCGCGGGAGCCGGGTTGGGACTCGCGCTGCTCGACCTCGCGGCGGGCACGGCGGCGGGGGTGCCGGGCGGGCACGTCGTGATGGTCGCGGGGTGGGAGGCGGCGGCCGTCTGGGCCGGCGTCGCGCTGGTCGCGTGGTGGCTGTGGCACTCACCGCGGCGGCCCTGGCTGATCGCCGCCCGCGTTGCCTTCGCGACCACGGTCTTCGTCGCGACGACCTTGCGTGACGTCTTTCCCCTCGACGCCTGTCGTTGCTTGACGGTATTCTTTCTCGATGTAGGACAAGGCGATGCAGCGCTGTTGCGAACGCCTCACGGACGGTGGGTCGTGATCGATGCGGGCCCCCGCACGCCCGAGAGCGACGCGGGACGCCGGGTGGTGGTCCCGTTCTTGCGGCGCCAAGGGGCCGGCCGGGTGGCGGTGGCGGTGGCGACGCACGGCGACGCCGATCACCTGGGCGGGATGCCCGCGGTGGTGGAAGCGTTCGATCCCGAGCTGGTGCTCGAGCCGGGGGAGCCGCTGGGGCGGCCGCTGTATCTCGAGTTTCTCGCCAGGGTAGAAGAGTCGGGCGCGCGCTGGCACCCGGCGCGGGCCGGCGACCGGATCGAGCTGGACGGCGTGGCGCTCGAAGTGTTGAGCCCGGACTCGCTCTGGATGACGCTGCCGCTCGATGTAAACGAGCACGGCGTGGTGCTAACGGTAACGTATGGGGCGGTGCACCTGCTGTTTCAGGCCGATGCCGGACTGCCGGTAGAGGGCCGGTTGGCGGGGACGGTAGGGCCGGTGGAGCTGTTGAAGGTGGGTCACCACGGCTCGCGCAGTGCGACCTCAGACGCGTGGCTCGACGAGCTGGCGCCGCACGAGGCGGTCATCAGCGTGGGCCGGCACAACCGCTACGGCCACCCGACGCCCGACGTGCTCGCGCGCCTCGCGGCGCACGGCGTCACGGTGCTCAGAACCGACGAGCGCGGCACCATCACCTTCTCCACGGACGGCCACGGTGCAAGGCTCAGAAGTCATCACGATTGAGCGCTTCATCATGGAGCAGGAGCGGCTGCACCCCGAGGCGACCGGGGAGCTGTCGAACCTGCTGTACGACCTGTGTCTCGCGGCCAAGATCATCTCGCGACACGTGCGGCGCGCCGGCCTGAGCGACATTCTCGGTCCCGCCGGCGCCGTCAACGTCTCGGGCGACTTGCAGCAGAAGCTCGATCTCTTCGCCAACGAGACCGTGCGCCAGAGCGTGCAGTACACGGGCCGCGTGTGTGTCACCGCGTCCGAGGAAGACCCGGCGCCGGTACCGGTCCCGCCGGGCAAGCCGTCCGGGAAGTACGTCGTGTTGTACGATCCGCTGGACGGCTCCGCCAACATCGATGTGAACGTCTCGATCGGCACGATCTTCTCGATTCATAAGCGCCTTAGCAAACGCACCGGCACGGCGGGTCTGTCCGACTGTCTTCAGGTGGGCAAGAAGCAGGTGGCGGCGGGATACATCCTGTACGGCTCGAGCACGATGCTGGTGTACACGACCGGGCAGGGAGTGCACGGGTTCACGCTCGATCCGACCATCGGTGAGTTTCTCCTGTCCCATCCCAACATCACCACGCCACCGGTCGGCCGGTACTACAGCGTGAACGAGAGCAACTGGAACCGCTGGGCGCCGGCGGTGCAGCGCGTGGTGGGCGCGTTCAAGAACGGCGAGGGTGAGGTCCAGCCCAAGAACGCGCGCTACATCGGCTCGCTCGTCGCCGATTTCCATCGCAATCTCATCTCCGGCGGCATCTTTCTCTATCCTGCCGCCACGAATTACCCGCAGGGCAAGCTGCGTCTCTTGTACGAGGCGGCGCCGCTCGCGCTGGTGGTGGAGCAGGCGGGCGGTCGGGCCACCGACGGCTGCCGCTCCATTCTCGACATCGTGCCCGAGGACCTGCACCAGCACACGCCGCTCGTGATCGGCAGCCGGGACGATGTCGCGTTCGCGGCGCGCATCATCGGCGCCGAGGCCGCCGTGTCGGCGCCGTGAGCGAGCGCAAGCCCGTGTACGGTCCGGAAGACTGGACCGGCGATCTGGCGCGCGAGCTGGGCGACGCCGGCGCGTTCCCGTTCACGCGCGGCGTCCACCCGACCATGTATCGCGGCAAGCTCTGGACCATGCGCCAGTACGCGGGCTTCGGGACCGCGGAAGCCACCAATGCGCGGTTCCGCCATCTGCTCGCCGCGGGTCAGACGGGGTTGTCGGTGGCGTTCGATCTACCGACCCAGATGGGGTACGACTCCGACCATCCCATGGCCGCGGGCGAAGTGGGGCGCGCCGGCGTGGCGATCGATACGGTGGACGATCTGGCGCGTCTGTTCGACGGGATTCCCCTGGACCGGGTCTCCACGTCCATGACCATCAACGCGACGGCCGCCGTGCTGCTCGCCATGTACGTCGTGGTCGGGGAGGAGCAGGGCGTGCCGCGGGGCAAGCTGCAGGGCACGGTGCAGAACGACATCCTGAAGGAATTCATCGCGCGCGGCACCTACATCTATCCCATCGAGCCGTCGTTGCGCCTCGTCACCGAGCTGTGCCGCTTCGTGGCCGCGGAGCGGATGAGCTTCAATCCCATTTCGGTGTCGGGATATCACATGCGCGAGGCCGGGGCGACCGCCGTCGAAGAGCTGGCGTTCACGTTTGCGAACGGGCTCGAGTACCTGCGGCGCGCGGTGGCGTCGGGGCTGGACGTGAACCAGCTGGCGCCACGGGTCTCGTTCTTCTTCGCGTCGTTCACCGATCTATTCGAAGAAGTCGCCAAGTTTCGAGCGGCCCGGAGGCTGTGGGCGCGGCTCATGAAGGACCGCTTCCAGGCGGGCGACGCGGCGTGTCGCCTGCGCTTCCACACGCAGACGGGCGGGTCGACCCTCACGGCACAGCAACCCAAGAACAACGTGGTGCGGGTGGCGATCCAGGCGCTGGCGGCGGTGCTGGGCGGCACCCAGTCGCTCCACACCAACGCCTACGACGAAGCCCTGGCGCTCCCCACCGAGCAAAGCGCCACCCTGGCGCTCCGCACCCAGCAGATTCTGGCCCATGAAACCGGCGTGCCCGAGACGGTGGACCCGGTGGGCGGGAGCTGGTACATCGAGGCGCTCACCGAGCGCATGGAGCGCGAGGCCCGCGCGCTGCTCGACGGGGTCGAGCAGGCGGGTGGGGCGGCGAAGGCGGTGGAGCGGGGCGTCTTTCAGGACGCGATCGCCAAGAGCGCCTTCGCCGCCCAGCGCGCGATCGAGTCGGGCCAGGCCGTGGTCGTGGGGGTGAACGAGTACACCGACGAGCAGCCGATTCCGTCGATGTCCGCGCCCGACTACTCGGCGCTGGCGGCCGCGCAGCGGCGACGGCTGACGGAAATACGCGGGAAACGGGACACGGGAAACGTGAAACGCGTGCTGGGCGTGCTCGAGCGCGCGGCCCGCGACCCCGCCGCGCCACTCATGGACCCGATCCTCGACGCGGTGCGTGCCCGGGCGACCGTGGGGGAGATCTCCGACGTGTTGCGGGGCGTGTGGGGCGTGTATCGCCCCTCATGACTTGAGATAATCCTCGGTCACCTTGCCACCACCCGACACTTTCCGCTCCACCACGAAGTCGTTCCCCTGCCAATGCGCTTTGATCTCGATGTCCCCTCGCCGGCCAACGCCAGTCCGGTGAGTGCGATTCGCGTGGTCAGGTTCATGGCTCTCCTCCACCGCGTCGTCGTGCCCCGCCTCCAAGGCCGGGGGACTTCAGCGCGTCGGGTAGTTTTTTCCATTGCTCCGGGGTGAGCACGGCGCGGGCCTGCTCGAGCGCCTTGCGGATGTTGTCGCGTCCGGCCTGCAACCGCGGCCGCATGCGGGCGAACAGGACCCCCGGGTCGGGGCGGTCACCGGCGCGCTGCACGTCGGCCCGGAGCGAGTCTTGCACCGCGCCGTTCTTGGCGTCGAGCGAGTCGGCGATCGCTGTGAGAGCCGCCATCTGGGAGTCGGCGAGCTGGAGCGTGTCCTTGAGGCCCAGCATCACGCTGATCGGATTCGGTAGGATCTGGGTGAAGCGCGCGGCGAAGCTCGCCACGCTGGCGGAATCCCCGCCCAGCAACCCTGTGCCTCCCCCGCGGCCGCCACGCCCGCCGAACGCCGTGCGGATCCGGTCGCGCGTGCGGTCCGGTCCGATGGCGAGGTGGGCCTGGATGCCGATCTGGAACGGCACGGTGACGCCGCCGTTTGCCCCCGCGATGGCGCCGAACCGCTGGTTCACGGCGTAGCGGAAGCTTTCGGACGTGGGATCGAACCCTCTGACATAGAGCAGCACGGGATCGGGCGCGGCGCTGAACCCCCAGCCGTGCAAGTTCGCCGTGCCGTGCAGCCATTCGTCGAGGCCGCCGAGCAGGTTCACGGTCACCAGGGAAATCGTCAGCCGCCGGTCCAGCCCGAGCCAGTCGGGGCGCCAGTTGAGCTGCAAGTCGAGCGATGGCTGCCACGGGCCGCGGCACGAGTTCCGCGCGGCCACCTGGTCGAGCTGCGTTTCGAGGCAGCTTTGCACGGCGGCGGGAGCGTTGGCGAGCAGCGTGCGCATCGCGTGGGCGACGCTCGTATCGGTCGTGGTGCCGGGATTGAACACGAACGCCCGGTCGTTACGCGTGCCGTCGCCGTTGATGTCCGATCCCACGGTGGGCGTGAATGGCGTCCCCGACGTGAGGCGTCCGATGCCGGTGATCTCGAGCGCGGCGGTGATCGGGTAGGTCAGCGTGCCCAGAAACGAATGGCGCCGCTCGAAGCTCGACGTGCCCCACTCGCGCACGTTGGGGTCCCCGGCGGTGCTCGCGGCCGCGAACCCCTGCGACGACGCGCCCGACGAGAACGACGACTGGTCGCGCGCCCGCGTGTACGTGTACGACAGCTGGAAGCTCATCCCTCGTCCCGTGAACCCGCCGAAGCCGAGCGTCAGCTGTTTGGTATCCGACTGCAGGTCCGACCCGATCACGAGCACCTGCCCGAACTGCGGGTAGAGCCGGGAATCGGTGGAGCTGAGCGCGCCGGTGGCGGAGACGATCGAATCCGCCGGCACGTACACCGGCCGGTTGCCCTCGTTCGCGAGCGTGAACGCAGACGTGGTGACGAGGTTCAGGTCGCGGAAGCCGTACTGGCTCGTGCCGCGGGCGTAGCTCGCGTCGAGCGACACGGTGTACGTGCCGAAGATGCGGCGCTGCACGCCGAGCGAGGCGCGCCAGGCGCGCGGCGCCGCGAACGCTGGGTCGAACACCGTCACGTTGGGGTGCGGCGTGATCGTCACCGCGCTCGCCGTGTCAGTGCACTGCGACGGGATGGCGGACGGATCCTGTAGGTACGCGGACCAGTCCGGCGTGGGCACCGCGGCGCCGATACAGACGAGCTGCTCCTCCGCGTTGGACAGGCCCGGCGCCGCGAGCGCCGCGCTGTACAGCCCGGTGGGCGTGAGACTGCGGAAGTCCCCCACGCCGCCGCGCACGATGGTGCTCGCGGGGCCGTCCGAGCCGGCCAGCATCCAGGTGAATCCCAGGCGGGGCGAGACGTGCAGCTCGGTGGGGATGTGATCGGTGCGCAGCCCAAACAGCGAATCGACCGTCGGATTGAAGGCCGGCGCGCCGCTGAACCGAGCGGATTCCACGCGAGCGCCATACGTGAGCTGCAATCCACCCCCCGCGCGCCACGTGTCGCCCAGATAGACGGCGGCGTTCCACGCCGTGCCCTGGCGCTCGAGCGGACTGAGCGTCCGTGTGAACGTCGCGGGGCTGTCGGCCGCGAGCGCCGTGAGCGACGGGAAGGTGAACGTCCCCAGCTGGTTCACGGCGAGGTTTTCTTGCAGCTCCGTGCCGTTCAGGTACAGACCCAGCTTGATGCGGTGCGCCGTGCGCCCCGGCAGCCAGGAGAACTCGTCGCTGGCCTCGAGGGAGCGATTGTCCGTCGTCTGCGGGAATCCGGCATTGCCGCCGAAGCTCAGGTTGGTGACGCTGAGCGGCGAGGCGACCTGCACCCGACCGGCGGGGAGCGTCACGTACCCGGTGTTGTCGCGCTGGCTGCTCGAGACGTAGCCGTGCGCTTCGTTGATGAAGTTCCCGCCGAAGTACGACGTGAGAGACCCCATGATCCCACCGCCGGTCTGCGACATCGTGCCGCCGGTGGGCGGGAGCGCGAGGGCGCCGAGCCGGGTGGGTTGCTGCGAGTTCCAGCGGCCGTCCAGCCGCAGCATGAGCGTCTGGGCGTCGGACAGGTTCCAGTCCAGCCGCACCAGACCGGTGGTATTGTCCGTGGCGCGGTCGTCGGGGAGACCAGGGACGGTGATCGGCGTGCCGCTCTGCTGAGCGAGGCCGATGAAGCGCGCGACCGAGTCGGGGCTGACGCCCAACCGCGCCAGGGTTGCGGCGTCGGCGCTCGAGAGCGACGTCAATCCCTGGGCGCGCCAGCGGCCCTGCAGGGCGCCGAACACGAACAGCTTGTTCGCGATGATCGGCCCTCCCATGCCGCCGCCCACCTGGTTCTGCGTGTACCCCTGCCCGAACGGCGACGCGGTGGGTCCGCCCCAGGCGAGGTCCTTGTCGCGCAGCGTGTAGGTGTAGGACCCCTGCGGCACGTTGGTACCACTGCGCGTGGTGGAAGCGAGGAGTCCGCCGGAGAACTGTCCCCGCGCCACGTCATAGGTGCTCGTGACCACGCGGGTCGACCGCACGGCGTCCTGGGGGACGCTGCCCGAGCCGAACGACATACCGTCGAGCGTGATGTCGTTGGCGGTGGTGCGCTGGCCGGCGACCGAAAACGCCGCGTCGGTCGAGTCGGTGCCGGCGATCCCCACGACACCGGGCGCCAGCGTGGCAACCAAGTTCAAGTCCGAGGCGTCGATCGGTAGCCGAGCGAGTAATTGCGGCGACAGGTCCCGCTCGGTCGATCCGGGCGTCGGTCGCTCGTTGCCCCGCGGGTTGCGGCGGGCGGTGACGGTGACGGGCTCGAGCGGAACCGCCGCCAGTCCCAGGCGGATATCGGCGACGAGCCGGTCCTCGTCGGCTTGGCGGGCGACGCTGAGCCGCGTGGGGGCCATCCCGATGTAGCGGGCGATGAGCTGATACTGGCCGCCGCCGTCCGGGAACACGATGGTGAACCGCCCGCGCGTATCCGTGGTGCGCTGCCGGGAGATCTGGGTTTCGAGCGAGATCGCCTGGACCACGGCCCCGGCGAGCGGCTGGCTGTCGGGGCCCGTGACGGTCCCCGTGATGATGTCGGTCGTGGCGCCGACCTGCGCCGTCGCCCTGCGCGGGGCAACGGCCACCACCAGGAGACTCAGACTCCAGATCAGCGGTCGTCCGGCAGCCACGCGCGCGTATCGTGAGGAGAAGGCATTCTGATATACGCGGGCAGTGGGGTCGATGCTGATGGGCCGGCGCGTCGTCTCCTTGCGCGGCGCGGTGTCTCGCCCGCAGCTTAGGGACGTTCCACATGCGCACGCTCAATGTGTTCAGCGAAGGCGAATCGGCCGTATGATGCTCGGCCTGCGCACGGTCATCTACCATGTCTCCGACCTGGAGCGCGCCAAGGCCTGGTACAGCAGGGCGTTCGGCGTGGAACCGTACTTCGACGAGTCGTTCTACGTGGGATTCAATGTCGGCGGCTACGAGCTGGGGCTGGATCCGGACACGAAGGGCGTCGCGCCGGGCGCGGGTGGCGCCGTCGCCTACTGGGGTGTCCCGGACGTGGACGCGGCGGTCCGACACTTTACCGCGGCGGGGGCGACCCTCAAGGCGTCGGTCCAGGACGTCGGTGGTGACATTCGCGTGGCGACCGTCGCCGATCCGTTCGGCAATCTCGTGGGCCTGATCGAGAACCCGCACTTCGCTGCTGCATGACCTGCGGTCACGTAATTCGCTTGCCTGGTCCCGCCGATTGTGCGTTATTGAAGCCTACGCCATGGCCGTGCCTCATCACCTCCCCCGGTTCAGCACTTCATTCCCGATCTGGAGCAGCTCACGCGCGCCTGCGGCGACAGGGTTGCGTCCGTGAAACCGCTGGTCGAGGCGGCTCTTGGTATCGCGCGCGGCACGCCCGAACAAGCCTGAAGGCGACACCCACTGGGCGCGCTTGAAGACTCCCGTGGACCTGCCGTTACGCCTCGGTGCCTGGTATCGCGTGGTGGCCCCGGTGACCGCCCTCGAAGTCGTGGTCAGCATCCAGGGGACGCGCGTCTCGGTGCCGCGCCCTTACGTGGAGCTCCGCGCGACGCCGCCCGGGGAATGGACCGTCGTGCGCAACCCGAAGGTCAGGCCCGAGCGCACCCCGCAGGGCCTGCGGCAGGCGTACATCGTGTGCCCCGGCTGCCGGCGACGCGTGGAGCTGCCGGCCACCAGGCTCGCGGAGCAGCTGTGCCCGCACTGCAACGAGACCTTCCCGATCGCCTGGGACGAGCGGCCCCGCAAGAAGCCGTGAAGTCGCTCAGCTCTTGATCGTCTTCGAGACCTCGTCCCAGGTGACACCGGTCTTCCGGAAGTACGACTCGTTGGCCATGTGACAGGCGAGCGCGGCGTGGTGGCCGAACACCACGTCCTCCGTCACCGGCTTGCGGGTGCGCACGGCCTCGAAGAACGTCCACAGGTGCGGCCGGACGTCGTCGAAATCGGGTCCGGTGAATGAGATCGTCTCCGGCATCACCACCGGTTGACCCGGCTTCGGATCGTTTTCCTCGTGCCACTTGGCCAGGTACGCCTGGCGCAACGCGCGCGGGTAGCTGCCTGTGTAATAGCTGGGGTACTGATCCTTGCCGGATTGGGGCGTAAACGTCAGGCCCGAGCCGGTGACCTCCAGCAAGCCTTTCGCGCCCTGGATGCGGTACGTCTCGGGCATTTCCGTTCCCAGGTTCAGCCGCATGTATACCGGCAGCCCGTCGTAGTCGTAGACGACGGCGTGCACGTCGGGCATGTTGCGGCCGTCCTTCCAGCGCCGGATGCCTCCCATCGCGCTCGCCTGCTTGGGGGGCGCGTTGATTCCGAGCATGAACATCATCCCGCTCACCAGGTGCACCAACAGGTCGCCGGCCACTCCCGTGCCGTACTCCTTCCAGCAGCGCCACCGCGCAAATATGAAAGGATCGAACGAGCGTTTGGGGACGGTGCCTTGCCACGTGTCCCAGTCCAGGTTCTTGGGCGACAGATCGGGCGGCGGTGGATACTCCCACGCTCCGGTGGGATCGTTGCGTCCGAGCCAGCCCTCGACGAGCATCAGCTCGCCGAGCGTTCCCTGGGCGATCAGCTCCTTGGCCTTGGCGCAGACTTGAGAGCTCACGCGCTGCGAGCCGATCTGGATGATGCGTCCCGTTCGCTTCCCGGCTTCCACCATGGCCACGCCGTCCGCGGCGCTGTGCGACATCGGCTTTTCGCAGTAGATGTCCTTGCCGGCGCTCACCGCGTCCACCACCACCTGCTTGTGCCAATGATCGGGCACCGCCGCTACGATGCAATCGATGTCCTTGTTGTCGAGCAGCTCCTGATAGCGGCGCGTGACGGGCAGATCGGGCCGCACGATCTCGCGGGCCAGCGTGTGCCGGCCGTCGTACAAGTCGGCGGCGGCGGCGCACTCGACGCCCGGCAGCGTGATGGCATTGCCTAACAGTCCCGAGCCCTGCATGCCGATGCCGACCATGCCGAAGCGGACCCGGTCGCTGGCGGGACTGGGGGGGGGACGTGTGAGGAACCGCTGAGGAATGGGCCCGAGCGTCTGCGCGGCGAGCGATGCGCCGGCCGCCGCCGCACTCGTGCCCACGAATTCGCGACGCGACCAGTCGTTGCGTTTCCCGTTCACGACATCTCCCTGTCCCGAGGTCGGTCTATTATGCGCCACTTGACCGCGCGGGGGGAGGCCTCCAGACTCGGGACGTGCGCGTGCCCGGCGAGCTCCGTTCCGTCCTTTGCCTGCTCGGCGCGCTCCCCGGCGTGGCACGCGCGCAGCAGCCCCCCTCCCCTTGGGCGTTCGGCCCCTTCCACAAGCCCAGGGCGGTGAATCCGGTGATCGCGCCCGATCCCAGCGCCACGTTCCGCTCTCCCACGAACGACAGCCTCGTGCGATGGGAGGAGCACGCCACGTTCAACCCCGCCGCCGTCGTGAAGGACGGTACGGTCTACGTGCTGTACCGGGCCGAGGACGCGAGCGGCGACCGGGAAATCGGGCATCACACCTCGCGCATCGGCTTGGCGGAGAGCACGGACGGCCTGCGCTTCACGCGCCGCGGTGCGCCGGTGCTATACCCGGATCGGGACGCGGAGGCCCCCCGCGAGTGGCCGGGGGGCGTCGAGGATCCGCGGGTGGTCGAGTCCGACGACGGCACCTACGTCCTCACGTACACGCAGTGGAACCGCCGTATTCCCCGCCTCGCCGTCGCGACGTCGCGCGACCTGATCCACTGGACCAAGCGCGGTCCCGCGTTCGCCGCCGCGAGCGGCGGGAAGTATCGCGACCTCGAGTCCAAGTCCGGCGCCATCGTAGCCCGGGTCGAGGGGGACCGCGTCATCGCGACCAGAGTGAACGGCAAGTACTGGATGTACTTCAACGTGCCCGAGATCCTGATCGCGACCTCGGACGATCTGGTGCAGTGGACACCGGTGGAGGACGCTCAGGGAAGGCCGCTGCGCGTGCTCGCGCCGCGGCCCGGCTATTTCGACTCCTGGCTGGTCGAGGCCGGACCGCCCGCCATCCTCACCGAGCGCGGGATCGTCGTGCTTTACAATGCCGGCAACAGCGGGACGTACGGCGACCCGCGGCTTCCGGCGCGCGTCTACACCGGCGGGCAGGCACTGTACGACGGCCGAAACCCGCTCAAGCTGACCGCGCGTCTGGACGAGCCGTTCATCCAGCCGGGCGAGGACTACGAGCGGACCGGACAATACCCCGAGGGCACGACGTTCGTGGAGGGGCTGGTCCCATTCAAGGGGCGCTGGTACTTGTATTACGGCACGGCCGACTCGCGCGTGGGCGTGGCGGTCTGGGACGCGCCGCGCTGACCCGTGGCGCCCTTGCGCCCGCAGCCGGTTCTCGCGCACCTTAAGCGCCCGGCATGAAGAGACCAGCATCGCGGGCACGCGCGGTGGCGCTGGCGATCCTCGCCACAGGGACCTGCGCCACCGCAGGCGAGACTCAGACCGACAGCGGTCGGCCGTACACGGCCGCCGACGTGCACTTCATGGCGGGCATGATTGCGCACCACGCGCAGGCGGTGCTGATCGCCGGCTGGGCACCCGCGCACGGCGCCGGCCCGGCGCTGCGCGCGCTGTGCGAACGGATCGTCGTCGGGCAGCGCGACGAGATCGCGGCCATGCAACGCTGGCTCCGGGAGCGCCATGAGCCCGTCCCGGACGCCGACGCGCCCGGCCACACGATGCCGGGCATGGATCACTCCATGCTCATGCCGGGCATGCTGAGCGACGCGCAGCTGGCGCAGCTCGACAGCGCCCGGGGACCCGACTTCGACCGGCTGTTCCTCACGGACATGATCCAGCACCACCGGGGTGCGCTCACCATGGTGCGCACGCTGATCGACACGCCCCGCGCCGCCCGGGACGGGCTACTGTTTCAGATCGCCTCCGACATCAGTGCCGACCAGACAGCCGAGATCGACCGTATGACGCGCATGCTCGACGCCTTGTCACACACCTCTCCACGGAGTCCTCAGTGAGATCCCTGTC
>Ga0209156_10001043_pt1 | contig 22970 bp, 13 predicted proteins | sample GraSoiAngelo_124_FD_185881 | JGI IMG/M metagenome (GOLD analysis project Ga0209156, IMG submission 185881) | Grasslands soil microbial communities from the Angelo Coastal Reserve, California, USA - 14_0927_05_20cm (SPAdes) (version 2) | ecosystem: Environmental > Terrestrial > Soil > Grasslands... | reverse complement strand
TGGAGAACGGCTTTTGGATGTAGTAGAAGGCGCCCTGGTTCACCGCCTGGATCGCGCTTTGCAGCGACGCCTGCGCGGTCATGAGGATGACCGGCGTCTCGGGATCCTGCTCGCGCACGGCGGCGATGATGTCGGTGCCGGTCACGCCCGGCATCTTGATGTCGGTGAGCACGATGTCGGGCGCCGACGCCTTGAGCGCCTCGAGGCCCGCCTTGCCCCCCTGGGCGGTGACCACGTCGAACCCCTCGCCCTTCAGGAGGATGCGGAGCACGTCCAGGATGCCGAGCTCGTCGTCGACCACCAGAATGGATGGCTGCTGCGTCATGCGGCTTCCTCTTTCCGCCGGGCGGCGGGGAAATACACGGTGAACGTCGTTCCCTTCCCCTCGGTCGAATCCACCAGCACGAGCCCGCGATGCGCCTCCACGGCGCGCTGCACAATGGCGAGCCCCAGGCCGGTTCCCCCGACACGGCCCGTCACGAACGGGTCGAACAGGCGCGCCCGCAGGTTCTCGGGGATGCCCGGGCCATTGTCACTCACGGCGAGGGCCACGGGGTTCTCAATCCCCGCGCCGCGGGGCAGCTCCTGCGGGGCCGGCCGCCCGGTACGGACCGTCACGCGCGCACCCTTGCCGGCGGCCTGAACGGCGTTCAGCACGAGGTTCGAGACTACCCGATGGAGCAGGTCTTCATCGCCTTCCATCGCCGTGCTCCCGCCCGCCAGATCGATCACGGCGTCGTCGGGACAGTCGGGGTGCTCGCGCACCAGCCGGATCGCCGCCGCCGCCACCGCGTGCAGGTCGAGCGGCCTGCACTCGGTGGCGCGCACTCGGGAGAAGTCGAGAAACTCGGACAGGAGACGTGAGAGACGGTCGCTCTCGCGCACCACGAGGCCGGTCAGGAATTTCTCGTCGGGGTTGGCCCGCTTCGCGCGGCCGAGCTGCTCCACGGAGGAGCGGATCGACGCGAGCGGATTCTTGATCTCGTGCGCCAGGCTGGCCGACAGCTCCGCGACCGCCTCGAGACGCTCGGCGCGCAGGTGCAGCTCTTCGAGCCGCTTGGAGTCGGAGATGTCGGTGAAGATCGCCGTGACCCGCGGGGTGCCGCCGGGCTCGACCTCGAGGGTCGTCGTGGTCACGCCGATGGGAAAGGTCCGCTCGGGCCGCCGCACGGTGGCTTCGACCCGCATGGCGCGCACGCCGCGGCGCGCCGTCGCCGTAATCGCCGCCCAGAACTCGGGCGCGATGCGCGCGAACTCCGGCATCACCGAGCGCCCGCGCCACTGCCGCTCCTTGAAGCCCAGGATCTGCTCCGCCGCGGGGTTGCAGTACAGCAGGTGGCCGTCCGCATCCACGGTGACGATGCCGGTGGGGATGTTCCGCAGCACGTCGGCCGCCTCGAGGCGGACCTGCCGCAGCTCCCCCGCGAGCGCCTCCCGCTCGGCCCCCATCACCGAGACCCGGCTCGCGAAGTACGCTGTGACCACTGCGACAGCGACGAAGACCGACAGCTGCAAACCCACCTGCGCCGTCATCGGCGTGCGGTGGCCGAAAAACACGTCGGCAAAGTACACAATGCCAACCAGGGCGGTGACCAGCGCCGTGCTCGCCGGAGGCATCAGCACCGCCGTCACCGCGATCAGCGGGACGTACAGCGGCGTCAGGTCGCTCTGGGGACCGCCCGTCACGTGCACGACTGCGGTGATGAGCGCGACGTCGTACAGCGCCTGGGCGTACAGGAAGGTCCGGCCCGGCGAGCGTCCCCGGATGTGCGTGTGCCAGTACGAGGCGATGGTCACCACCACCGACGCAACCAGGAGGAGCGACGTGACGAGCAAATCGAGCGGTGCGGCGACGTTGAACTTGAGCGCGGCGCTCAGGTAGATGGCGATGGCAACGCACAGCCGGCCCACGTACACGGATCGCAACAGGGCCTGGGGAGTCGGGATGGGCGACCCCGAGGGGCTGCCGCGCAGCCACTTCACCGGGCAGGTCCGGAAGCAACGCCGTCAGCCATCAGCGGTAAGCTGTGTAAGCACAATGCTGACATTGTGTTATGCAGACGGGCGACGGGGAAGTCGACTGGCAGCATCGGGGGTAAGTATTGGAAGCGGTGTCGCAAAGTGCAAGAGCTGAGCGCGACGGGGGAGCGCCGCGATGGGCCCGCGACTATTCTTGGCCCTATGCGGCATCGCTTCGCGGGACTCGCTCTCGCAATCGCGCTCGGCGCGCAGTCAGGTGTCGCCCAGGCGCCGCTCACCCCCGCGGACTCGGCAGTGCTCAATTCGCAGCCCTTGAAGCGGCTGGCCCTCGCGCCCTCGCTGTTCCGCCGGCTCAGCGTGCTCGCCGCCGGGCTCGACCGGGAAGTGGTGCTGTGCCTGCAGGGGAGCGTTTCGGGGGATACGGCTCACGTGGGGGAGTTCGTGATGCCCGACCTGGTACGGTCCACGGTCGACGCCGTGGAGCCCCAGCCGTGCGCTCCGGCGACGCTCGCCGTGTGGCACAACCATCCGTGGACCGGCCCCGACTCGAGTTTCGGCGTGAAGACGCCGGAAGACCTCTGCTCGCTCAGCCAACCCGACATTCGCACGGTGGTGGCGGATTCGATCCCCTTCGCGGTGGTGAGCGTGGGGCGGACGTCGCGACCGATCGTGTGCTGGTGGCGGCGGGTGCAGGCGGTAGTCAACCGCCACGTGAAGTTCCTGCCGCGCTTCCCCCACCAGTGGATCGAGCTGCCGTCGTTCGCGAATCTCACCGACCCGTCAGTGCCGCCGGCTCCCGCACCCTAAGGCCGGCTTTGTCCGGTCCTACTGCACCGCGTTCACCATGTCGAAGATCGGCAGGTACATGGCCACGACCATGCCGCCGACGACGACGCCGAGCACGACGATCATGATCGGCTCCATGAGGGAGAGCAGCGTGCTGACGGCGGCGTCCACTTCGTCGTCGTAGAAGTCCGCGATTTTCGACAACATTTCGTCCATGCCGCCGGTCTGCTCGCCGACCGCGATCATGGAGATCACCATCGGGGGGAACACCTTGGACTTGGCGAGCGGCTGGGCGATCGTCTCGCCTCCGGCGATCGATGCCCGCGATTCCATCACCGCGTTGTGGATCACCATATTGCCGGCCGTGCGCGCCGTGATCTCGAGGCCGTCCAGGATCGACACGCCCGAGGAGATCAGCGTGCCGAGCGTGCGGGTGAAGCGCGACACCGCGGATTTCCGCAGCACGTCGCCCAGCACCGGCAGCCGCAGCAGCATGCGGTCGATCTGCAGCCGGCCGGGCGCCGTCTTGTAGTACCGCGTGAGGCCGAACACGCCCACGCCGATGACGGCGATGATCGCCCACCAGTAGTTCTTGAGCAGGTTGCTCAGGCCGATCACGATGCGCGTGGGGAGCGGCAGCTCGAGGTTCACCGAGGCGAACATGTTCTGGAAGGTGGGGATCACGAAGATGAGCAGCACCGAGATCGCGATGACCGCGACCGATATGATCACCGCCGGGTAGACCATGGCGCCTTTCACCTTGCGGACGATGGCGTCGTTCTTCTCGAGAAACTGGGCCAGGCGGACGAGGATCGTGTCGAGGATACCGCCCGCCTCGCCGGCGGCGACCATGTTGACGTAGAGGTCGCTGAACGCCCGGGGGTGCTTGCGCAGCGCGTCGGCCAGGGTGTGGCCGCTCTCGACGTCGTAGACGACCTGACGGGTGACGTCGGCGAGGATCTTGTTCTCGGTCTGTTGTGCCAGGATGTCGAGCGCCTGCACCAGTGGCAGCCCGGCGTTGATCATGGTGGCGAACTGCCGCGTCATCACGACGATGTCGCGCGTCTTGACGCCGCCGCCGAACTTGAAGTTGAGCTTGAACTCGCGCGGCGCGGCCCGCACCTGCACCACCACCATGCGGTTCTTGCGCAGGTGGGCGATGACGTCGTCGCGGCTCGGCAGGTCGACCTTGTCGTTGACGAGATCGCCTTTCAGCGTGCGCGCGGTGTACTGGAAGACCGGCATAGCTCACTCCCTCCGGGGCGCCTAGCGGCGCGCCGCGACCTTGGCCGGAGCCGCCTGCGGCTGGCCGGCGGCGGGCTCGCGTTCGTCTTGCGGCGGCTCGCCGATCATCCGCAGGAACTCGTTCGGGTTCGCCGAGACCCGGAGGCACTCGTCCTTGGCGACCTCGCGGCCCAGGTAGAGTTGGTACAGGGCGTCGTTCAGGGTCTGCATGCCGTACTTCTTCCCCGCCTGCATCATGGACGGGATCTGCTCGATCTTCTGGTCCCGAATCAGAGCACGGACGGCGGGCGTCATGATGAGGATTTCGCACGCCATCACGCGGCCGCGGCCTTTGGCCTTTTGCAACAGAGTCTGCGTGATGACGCCCTCGAGCACGAACGAGAGCTGGGCGCGGACCTGCGACTGCTGATGCGACGGGAACACGTCGATGATGCGGTTGATGCTCTCCATCGCCGAGTTGGTGTGCAGCGTGGCGAAGGCGAGGTGGCCCGTCTCGGCGATCGTCAGCGCCGCCGCAATCGTCTCGAGGTCGCGCATTTCGCCGATCAGCACCACGTCGGGGTCCTGCCGCAGCGCGTACTTGAGCGCGGCCGCGAAGCTGTTGGTATCCGTGCCGATCTCGCGCTGGTTCACGATGCAGGCCTGGTGGCGGTGGATGAACTCGATCGGGTCCTCCACCGTGATGATGTGCCCCTTTAGCTCCTTGTTGATCTTGTCGATCATCGCGGCGAGCGTGGTGCTCTTCCCGGAGCCGGTCGGTCCGGTCACCAGCACCAGACCACGGGGCTTCTCGGCGAGCTTCGCGACCACCGCGGGCAGGCCGAGATCATCGAACGTCCGCACGTTGAAGGGAATCTGCCGGATGACGAGCGACACGCAGCCGCGCTGCTTGAAGCAGTTGCCGCGGAACCGCGCCAGATTCTGGATGCCGAAAGAGAAGTCGAGCTCGCTCTCGGTCTCGAACCGCTTCTTCTGGTTCTCCGTGAGCACCGAGTAGGCGATCGACAGCGTGTCCTTGGGGGTCAGCACGTGGTCCACGGACGAGTCGACGATGTCCCCGTCCACGCGGAGCTTGGGACGCTCGCCCGCCACGATGTGGAGGTCCGAGGCGTCCTTCTCGATCATCTCCTCGAGCAGCGAGCGGAGATTCAGGCCTTGCGGCGCGCCCGCCGTCATGCCGCCGTCTCTTTCACGACTTCCTCCAGTGTGGTGATCCCGCGCTTCACCTTCACCATGCCGTCGGAGCGCAACGTGAGCATCCCTTCCTTCACCGCTTCCTCCCGCAGCTCCTCGGTCGAGCCCCCCTTCAACACCATGCGTCGCAGTGCGCTCGACAGCGCCATCACCTCGTACAGCCCCTGCCGCCCCTTGTACCCGGTGCCGCCGCAGTTGTCGCAGCCGGCACCCTTGTAAAAGGTGAGCTTCGCGGCCTCCGCCACCGGGATGCCCAGGGCCTTGAGCTCCTCGTCCGAGTACTTGTGCTCCTGCTTGCAGTCCTTGCAGATGCGCCGCACCAGCCGTTGCGCCACGATGAGGTTCACCGCGCTCGCCACGTTGAACGGCTCGATCCCCATGTCGACCATACGCGTCACGGTCGAGGGCGCGTCGTTGGTGTGCAGCGTGGAGAGCACCAGGTGGCCGGTGAGCGCCGCCTTGATGGCGATCGACCCGGTCTCCAGGTCGCGGATCTCCCCCACCATGATGATGTTCGGGTCCTGGCGCAGGAACGCCTTGAGCGCCGCCGCGAACGTCATCCCCACCTCGTTCCGGACGAGCACCTGATTGATCCCCATCAGGTTGTACTCGACCGGGTCCTCGGCCGTCAGGATGTTCACGTCGATCTGGTTGATGCGCGACAGCGCCGAGTAGAGCGTCGTCGTCTTGCCAGACCCCGTCGGGCCCGTCACCAGGACCATCCCGTACGGGTTCAGGATCGCCCGCATCAGATCCTGCTCGGCCTTCGGCTCGAACCCGAACTTGGTGAGGTCGAGCGTGAGGTTGCCCTTGTCGAGAATACGCAGCACGATCTTTTCGCCGAACAGCACCGGGAGGGTCGACACGCGGAAGTCGATCACCTTGGTGCCCATCTTGAGCTTGATGCGCCCGTCCTGCGGCACGCGCCGCTCGGCGATGTTCAACTGCGCCATGATCTTGACGCGCGAGGTGAGCGCCGCGCGCATCTTGATCGGCGGCTTCATCACCTCGTGCAGCGCGCCGTCCACGCGGTAGCGCACCCGCAGCTCGTGCTCGAACGGCTCGATATGGATGTCCGACGCCCCCCGCTTCACGGCGTCGGTCAGGAGTCCGTTGATCAGCTTCACCACCGGCGCGTCGTCCGCCAGGTCCTGCGCCTTGACGTCCTCATCGACCGAGTCTTCGACCACCTCGAGGTCTTCAGCGGCCTCGATGTCCTTGAGCAGCGTCTGGAGCTGGGCGTCCGACTGCTGGTAGTAGCGCTCGATCGCGTTGCGGAGCGTGTACTCGCCCGCGATCACCGGGAACACGTCGCAGCGCGTGACGAACTTGATGTCTTCGATCGCGGCGACGTTGTTGGGGTCCGCGATGGCGACCGTGAGGGTGCGCCCCTCGCGCTTGAGCGGCAGCACCGTGTGCTTCACGGCGATGTCCGGCGGCATCAGCTTGATGATCTTGGGGTCGACCTCGAACCGAGACAGGTCGACGGCCGGCATGCGGTATTGCCGGGCCAGCATCTTGGAGATCTCGGTCTCCTCGATGAAGCCCAGCTTGACCAGGGTGTAGCCCAGGCGCATCCCGGTGTTTTTCTGCTCCAGCAAAGCCTTTTTCAGCTGATCCGGGGTGATCAGCCCGTCGCGGAGCAGAAGTTCGCCGAGCTTGTCGCTGGTGGCTGCTGCGGTAGCCGTATGCAACTCGTTGGGAATGAACCAGCTAACATAGGAATCGGCGGGGGGGTGGTCAAGGCGGAGGCGGTATCTGCCCCGAAAACTTCACGTAAGGACGCAAACTCTCGACGAGCCGCGGGCCGACGCCGGGCACGCTGTCAAAGCGGGCCAGGCTGCCAAACGGGCCGTGTTGGTCACGCCACGCGACGATCCGCTGGGCCAGCGCGGGGCCGACGCGGGGCAGTCGCGTGATCTCCGTCACGTCGGCGCGATCGAGGTCGACGCGCTCGCCCGGGAGCAGCGGGCGAGCCAGGCGCGCGGCCGTGCGGGCCGTTTCCCGCAACCGGCGCGGCGGAGGCGTATCGATCGCGGCGAACCGCACGTCGCCCGGCGCCTCGGCGGCAGCAGGTGCGAGCGCATAGCGCACCCCGGCGCCGGCCAGGGCCAAGCCGGCGAGCAGCAGTGCGGCGTGACGGTCGTCCATGCTGCATGCTAACGCCCTGCGCCCCAAAAGACGGTATCCGTTTTAGGCGCGGGACGCCAAAACATTGCGGTGTCACGATTGCGGATTGCGGAATGCGGATTGCGGAATCGCAATGGAAGGTCGTGCTGCCAATCCGCAATCCGCAATCCGCAATCCGCAATAGTCAGCGCACCAGAGCGACAGCCACATCACCGACTACTTGCAGGGACGCCGCACTCACCTTGTCGATCGTGTCGTCGGGCGTGTGCCAGTACGGATAATTGAAGTCCACGACGTCGATGGCGTGGATGCCCGCCTTCTGCAGGGCGACGTGATCGTCGGTGAGGGTGCTCTCGACCTGCGGCACGAAATAGCGCCCATACCCGAGATCGTATGCCGTGCGCCACACACGGTCGACGACCTCCGGCGCGAAGGCTTGGGAGTTGCCCTCGTACCCGATCCGCAGGTCCTTGTCGCCCACCATGTCCCACAGCACGGCGTAGAGGGGCGGGTAGCCGGCCGGCTGGTGCGCCGCGAAGTACTGCGAGCCCATCAGCGTCTCGGTCGAATCACTGAAGTTGCCGTAGTCCTCGCCGTCCACGAACAGCAGGTCCACGCCGACGGCCGGCGGTTTCGCCTTGAGCGCGTCGGCGACGCCCAGCAGCACGGCGACGCCAGAAGCGCCGTCGTTGGCGCCCGGAACCGGGAGCCGCTGCTGGCCCAGGTTCTGGCTCTGGTCGGCGTGGGGGCGCGTGTCCCAATGCGCCAGGAACAGCACGCGCTCGGCCACCTCGGGGCGGAACCGGGCGAGAAAATTGCGCAGGTTGAGCCGCGCGCCGGCGCGGGTCTGCTGCGTCCACTGCTGCACGATCACGCTGTCGGCGCGGGTGCGCAGCTGGGCGAGGATCCAGTCCCCGGCACGCTCGTGCGCCGGTGTGTTCGGGATGCGCGGCCCGAATTGCATCTGCTGCTCCACATACGAGAACGCATGGCCGCCGTCGAACTCGCGAGGCCGGGTGTTGCCGCGTGCTTGGCAGGAGATCAGGAGCACCAGAAGGAGGTTCTGGAGGTGGTGGAGGTTGGTGGAGGTGGGTGGAGGTGTCCTCCACAACTTCCACAACCTCCACAACCTCCCCCACCCTGCTTCTCGTCTCATTGAATCCGCCCCACGCTCGTATGCAGCTCGACGAACGCCGTGATCACGAGCTGTGAGGTCTTGCGGTTGGCCTGCCGTTCCTCGTTCACCAGGTATGCCATCTGGAAGCCCGCGCTGAGAGTGGGAGGCAAGTCGGTGTCCAGCGAAAGCTGCATCTGCGTCTGGCGGCTGTCTACGTATGGGACGCACGTCGTCTGGCCGGCCAGCTGCAGGCAGACCGTGTTCACGGCGCGCGAGTAGCGTGCCGTGGTGCGGACGTCGTTCTTGAGCTTGAGGATCGCGGCCGGCGGCTTGAAGGCGAAGCCGAGGCTGCCGCTCTGTTGGTCGCGCTCGGTGTGGAACAGGTTCCCGGAGCTGAGGCGATCGCTCGTGCCGGTCGAGGCGTCGAACGACGTGGAGATCCCCTGGCGCCACGTGAGCGCGAGCAGCGGCCGCACGGTGCGCTCCGTCGTCTCGGTCACGGCGCCGCCCGCCACGTCGCTGAACCCGAGCTGCTCGGCCAGGGTGTGGGCGGTCCGATACGCCAGCTGCGCGTTCACCGACGCGAGCACGCGTCCCAGCGTGCTGCGGGGCGGCGCGAAGCTCCAGCTGAACGTGCCCGAAGGCCACTCGCGGCTGCTCGTGCGGATCGGCACCTGTTGATCGGTGCGGAGGGCCCAGGTCACGCCCTCGGTCTCGCGGTAGTTGAGGCTGGCCCGCATCCCGGGGAGGAGCACCAGGTTGCCGGCGGCGTTCAGGTTCCAGTTGTCCGACGCCGAGCCGGCGAGCAGGCCGGCTTGCTGCCGGAAGCCGCTGAAGCCGCCCAGCGCCAGCTGATAGGACAGCGACGGGAGGAACGGCGACCGGTTGTAGGTGGACACCTGGGCCCGGCTGTAGGAGACGTCGATGTTGGTGAGCCGGCGCAGCAGCCGCGTCACCGTGGCCGAGTCGCCGAAGGCGCGCTGGCCGAAGCGCTGGGGATCGAGTTGCACGCCCAGGTCGACGCGGCGCGAGTTCGCGAACGCCGCTGGGATGTGGAACCCGCCGGCCGTGTCCCCCACGTCGCGCACCGGGTCGCGCCCGTTGGGATCGCGGTTGAAGGAGAAGACGGTGACCAACGCCGCCCGCGGCCGCAGCCAGGCGCCGATCTGCGGCGTCACGCCGACGAAGGTGTTGAGGGTGCGCTGGGTCTCGACGCCGACGTCCCGTCCGAGCAACGAGCGCCGCTCCCCGGCCATGAGGCGGCCGATGGTCGTGGAGTCGCCGTAGTCGCGCAGATCGCGCAGCGACGCGGCGTCGACGCGCAGCAGCACGCTCGGCAACGGCACCAGGTCCACGCCCCCGCTGTTGCGCCACACCTTGCTGCGGGACAGGGCCGGCACGACGGCGGCGTCCGAATCGCGCGCCACGGGCACGGCGTAGGTCGCGAGCGAGCCGCGCTCGTCCGCCAGCCCCGAGTGGAACCGCACGCCGGTGGGCAGCAGGCGCAGCCCCTTCGCGCGACGGGCGAGCGCCAGGGAATAGTCGAGGTTGAGCGCAAAGCTCGACGCGGTGGCGAGCGCCAGGTCGGAGCGGGTGTTCCCGCTGGCCCAGGCACCGGACAGCGCGAGCGGGTCCACCAGCAGGCGCAGCAGCGGCGACGCGGCGCGCGCGGTGCGGCGGATCGACAGCGCATAGCTCGTCGCGGTGGAGCGCGGCGTGCGCAACCCCTGCAGCGCGTCGGCGCGGATGTCGGTGCCGCTCAGGTAGAAGGGGTCGCTGGCGAGGGACGCGTAGCGCACCGTGAGCGGCGCCGCGATGCCCCAGTGGGAGGGGAAAAACCGCTCCAGCCGCAGCGTTCCCGCGACGCTCGCGGCACCGTCGGTCTGATAGCGCGGATCCTCCCCCAGCTGGCGGAACTGGGCGTCACGCCGCGACACGCTCACCGCGACCTCGGCGACGTCCGCGGCGGTGAGCGTCAAGTCCACGGCGGCCGCGGTGCCCACGTCCTGCACTACATCGCTCAGCCGGATGTCGTCCACCCACAGCTCGGCCTGATCCACGAAGACCTTGTCGTCGACCCGCCAGATCCCGGCGGCGATCTCCTGCACGGCGGCGAGGTTGGGCGGCGCAGTGGCCGGGTCGCGCACGTGGACGATATAGGGTCCGTCGCACATGACGTAGGCCGAGTCGAGCGGCACCAGCGTAGTGTCGGGGCACCCTGCGTACACCCGGGGCGCGTCGCCCCGCAACCACGCCCGCTCGATCTGCGCCCGCAGCGCCAGCCAGCGACTGAAGTCGACGACCACTTCCGGCTCCCATGAGCTGGTGCGCGCCGGCGCGTGGTAGAGATAGAAGTTGTTCTGGTCCTTCCCCGCTTTGACGTAGAAATGCAGATCGCCATCCTCCCAGCCCGGCCCGCGGCCCCGGGCCCAGGCCCGCAGCTTGCGGTACTTGAGAAAGTTCTTATCGCCCTCGGTGGTGAAGCGCGTGAACGCTTCGGCCCGCTCGCCGGTCTCGAGGCCGGTCGCGAGCAGCCGCATCGACCGCTCGTTGATCTGGGTAGCGGCGAGTTGCAGATTCGCGTCGCGACGGTCCGCCTGATCGAACACCCCGGGCGGCGGCGTGTAGCCGAGATCCCGATTCTCGGTGCTCACCACCGACGCGGCGACCGCCCCCGTCCCCACGCCCCGATCCCCGGCGATCCCGCGGATCGGGGTGTCGGCGCGCTTGAGCCACGACGCGCCTACCAGGCGCACCCGGGCCAACCCGAAGAACACCTGCGGGCTCGGCGTACCGGGCGGGGCCGTCTGCGGCGCCACTATGGTCAGGCGCACGCTCTGGATCTGCCGCAGGCTCAGGGCGCCCTGCGTGATCGTGTCGGTGCGGAAGGGGATGCGGTACAGCCGCCATCCGGCGGCGCCGTCGGGGCGTCCCTGGGCATCGACGGCCGGGACCATCGCCCCGTCCCGCACGAAGAAGCCATCGTCGCCGATCGGGAACACGAACCGGACGAAGCTCTCGGCGCTGCGCACGCCCGCCACGGAGTCGAGCTGGAAGTCGCCGTCCGCGTCTTCGGTGTCCACGAAGCCGTTGTGCCGCCCGCAGCGGGAGCGGAGGTCGCCGAACCCGTAGGCCTGGAGCACGCCGTTCTGGGTGGCGCTGCACAGCGGCAGAGTGTCCACGAGCGCGCCGGTGGTGGAGTCGAAGATCGCCGTGGCGCGGTCGGACAGAATCCCCTGGTCGTTGAGCGCCGCATCCCAGGAGTGCGTGAGTGGATCGCGCTCGGTATCGAGCCGCCCCAGCCCGGCGAAGCGCTGGCCGTAGTACACGGTGTCGCCGCCGCCGGGCGCGTGGCTGAAGGATTCCGGCGTCCACGCCAGCGCGTCTTCGAACAGCGAGCCGAAGTCGAGGACCAGCGCGGTGCGGTTCGCCTTCGCCGTGCGGTGCTGGTCCTCCCACACCCACAGCTCGATGTACTCGACGCGCGACAGGTCGATGCCGGTGGGCGAGAGCACCTGCGTGATCGAGCGCCAGCGCGTGCCGTCGGCGTGCGGGCGCACCCAGTTGGGGGCCCCGCTGTTCACGTCGGCCGTGCCCAGCACGGTGTCCGGCTTCAGGTTGAGCCACAGCACCGGCTCGGCGGACTGCGCCTGCCCCACCACGCGGATGGTGGGGTCGATCTGCTGCGGCAGGAACTGGATCGGGTGGCCGCGGAAATCGATCGGCAGGCTCTGCCAGGTGAGGGCCGCGGCGGCGCTGCGCTCGAACCCGGCGGGTGAGATGCCGAACGCTTCCACGCCGCGTGCGGTGGTCGGGATGCTGCCCCACTGCCAGCTGTTTTCGGCGAGCGACAGGAAGCGGCCGGCGTCGGCCTCGAACTCCTCCACGTACGCCTGGCCCGCCTGGTTCGGGCTGGGGCGTGACATCGCGAACTCCGCCGAGACGTTGAGGAGCGACGGCGCGTCGGTATGGATCCCCGGCAGGACGTTCAGCGCCCGCGTCACGACGTCGGGCTGGAAGTGCAGCTCGGTGCTCACGCCGCCGATGAAGCTCGAGGATGGCTCGAAGCCGAGCGGCGGCCGGGTGAACGCGCTCTGCTCCCGCTGAAACAGGCCGGTGAGGTTCACTTCCCCGCGCGCGCCCAGATCGTAGCGGGCGGCGAGGCCGTAGATGGACGTGGGGGCCACGGCGAACGCGGCGCGCTCCTCGAACTGCGCCCGCACCTGCGCGGTCCCGCCCTGGAACAGCGAGTCGGGATTCTTGAACTGCACCTGGCCCGTCGTGTAGTCGACGGTATAGTCGGCGTCCCGCGTCAGCAGGCGGTTGCCCACGTAGATCCGTTCGCTGCCGTCGCGGATCTGAAAACTGTTGAGCGACAGCTGGCTGCGGTCGGCCGAGGCCGACACGTCGGCTTCGAGCCGCAGCGCGAACACCGAAGGCGGCCCCTGGGTCGCGAGAAACGGGCGCGGGGTGCGGTACAGCGAGTCGTTGCGCTCCGCGGCCGCCAGCCGGGTCGAGTCGGCGAAGGGCGTCAGGTGCGGGAACACCGCGAAGTAGTCGCGCAGCGGCGCCCCCTGGCTGGGGTCGCGCGCGCGGGGGAACAGGCGGTTGTACTGATCGAATTTCGTGGGGTCCGATTGCAGCGCCACGCCGAGCCGCGCGAGGTAGGTCTCGCCGGTCGTCAGGGTCTTCTCGCGCTGGTTGACCGTGAGCGTGAGCCGCACGGTCTCCCGGGTGATCTCGGCGCCGCCCACGCGGTACGCGCTGCGGATCTCGAACCGGAACGTCGGCGACGCGGCCGTGACGGCGGGCTTGGGATCGTACACGAGCCGCAGCGTATCGGGCGCGGCGGCGGTGTCGGGATTGGCGGCCACGGGGAACGTGCCGACGCAGCGCCGGCCCGCGCGGCAGGAGGTCTGGCCGGCGGGGATGTAGGAGACCGCGAGGTAGTCGCTCTGGTCGAGCCGGCTCGCGAGCGCGAACCAGGCGCCGCTCGGGTCCACGTAGTAATCCTTCCCCTCCTGCAGCAGCTCCCATTGAAACGGGCCGGCGCGCTGCGTGCCGCAGTCCACGGCGCGCGCGCCCGGCGGGCACGCCACCGCTTTGATCCCGCCGATGTTCTGGTTGGAGCTCGAAATCGGGGACACCGCGCGCACGCGGTACACGTGCAGGCTGCCGACGCGCAGCGAGTCGGGGAGCGCCACTTGATCGATGCCGAGAATGTCCACGGCCGGATACCCGGGGACGAGCGCGGGATCGATGGCGAAGAAGAACCGTCCCTGCTCGTAGTCCAGGTCGCGCGCCACGCGATCGAGCGGCTGCGTGGTGGTCGCGCCCACGTCGTACACGCGGTCCTTGATGACGTTGCCCTTCTGCTGGGCGTAGATGCCGCTCAGCTCGAGATTGCCGAGCTGCGCCACCGCCTGGACGCCGAAGTTGTTCGCGGGGATCGCCGCGCTGATGAAGCGAGAGCGCGGCGCCCGAAAGGTGACGTTGCCGGCTTCGACGCGCTTCAGGACGTCGTCCTCGAGGCCTTCGTACCAGACCCTGAGATTGTTGTTGGCGTCGAACTCGCGCTGGCTGTCGAAATCGACGTTGACGTGCAGCCGCTGCCCCACCACGCCGGCGGTGCGGATCGCGTACTGCGGCACGGGGCTGATGGTGGGGAAGCCGACCCGGCACCCCGAGATCGCCTGCTGCTGTTCGATCGGCGTGCACTTCAGGTTTTGAAACCGGTCCGCCTTGAGCTCGAAGCGCACGTTGAGCTCCATGCCCAGATCCGCGGTCGTGCCGAGGAAGCGCATCGGGCGGTGGGCGGCGAAGGCCGGCGTCGCGAGCGACTCGGCCGGCGCGGCCGGTGTCGGGGTCGCGACCGGCCCGGCGGCGGCGAGCGTGAGGGGCGGGAGCGAGGCCCGCAGGCTCTGCTCCCACGCCGCCGCCACCACGGCGGGAGGGGCGTGCAGCCCGAGCCGAGCGCCGGGCAGGAGCGCCGGGTGGCGCGGCACGGCGAGCGGCGTCCAGCGAAACGTCGCGACCAGCCGTGGCACGGGCGCCGTGTCGGAACGGGCGGCAGCACCCGCATCCTGCGCGTAGGCCTGGGGTATGACGAGCGAGAGAGCGACGAGACCGACCAGGGTGGGGCGCCGCATCCCTTGTAGAGACTTGGAGCCGCGAATATAATGGCGCGACCGACCGTGCGCACCATCAGCCGCTACCTGTTGCGCCAGCATTGCGCGCCGCTCGGCTTCGCGCTGGCGGCCCTCACCTCGCTGATGCTGCTCAATCAAATCGCCAAACAGTTCGGCAGTCTCGTCGGCAAGGGGCTGCCGTGGAGCGTCATCCTCGAGGTGTTCGTGCTGTCGGTCCCGTTCATCGTCGCGGTGACGCTGCCGATGGCCGTGCTGGTGGCGGTGCTGCACGTGTTCACGCGGCTGGCGAGCGACAACGAAATCACGGCGCTGCAGGCGAGCGGTGTGAGCGTCGGACGCGTGATCATCCCGGTGCTGGGCGGCGCGGCGGGGGTCGCGCTGCTCTCGTTCCTGTGGAACGATCAGGTGCTGCCGCGCTCGAATCACCGCCTCCGCACGCTGCAGGTGGACATCCAGCGTAAGAAGCCATCGTTCACGCTGAAGGAACAAGTCATTAACGAGGTCGTGCCCGGGCAGTTCTTCCTGCGCGCTGCGCGTATCGACCCCAATTCCAACAAACTCAAGGATGTGACGATTTACGACCTGGGAGACGCGGAGCGCCGGCGGATCATCGGCGCCGACTCAGGCCGCATGGCATATACCCCCGGCGGCCGCGATTTGTACCTGACGCTGCAGGACGGCGACATCCAGGCGGTGAATCGGACCGATCCCACCGAGGTCGACCGCACGTTCTTCCGCATCAACCGGATGCGGGTCGCCGGCATCGGCAACACGCTGGAGCGCACCGAGCACGACACCTACAAGAGCGACCGCGAGATGTCGATCTGCGAGATGCGCGGCATGGTGGCCCTGGCCCGTCGTGAAGCGGACCGGGCCGGTGTGGATGCCGACGTCGCGGTGCAGAACGACCTGCGCCGGCTCGCGGGCCTCGTGCCGGTGTACCCCGCCCCGCCGCCCTATGTGAGCGACACCGCGCCCGTCGGCCTGTACTGCCGTGCGTTGCGGCGGGCGGCGGCGTGGCTCGCGCCGAAGGCGGCCGCGGCGCAGACGCCGACGCCTCGCCCCGCCCCGCCCCGCCGCCTCCCGCAGCGTCCCACGGAGCACCCGCCGTTCGGGCCGCCGCGCGTCCCGCCCCCGGGAGCGGTGCCCGAGGCGCAGACCCGGCCGAGCCTCATCACGCCCGCGGCGACGATCGGCGAGGAGCAGCGCCGCCGCTCGGCCGAGCAGCGGGCCGCGCAGTACGAGGTGGAGATCCAGAAGAAGTACGCGATCGCCGCGGCGTGCATCGTGTTCGCGCTGGTGGGGGCGCCCGCGGCGCTGCGCTACTACCGTGGCGGAGTGGGGCTCGTGATCGGCTTGAGCGTGGCGGTCTTCACCGTGTACTACGTGGGGCTGATCGGCGGCGAGAATCTCGGCGACCGTCTCATCGTGCCGCCGTTTTTCTCGATGTGGCTGCCGAACCTGCTCTGCGCCGCGGTCGGCGTGCTCGGCGTGTGGCGCATCCGCAAGCCGGGAAACACGCGATGACGACCCTCGATCGCTACGTGCTGCGCGAGTGGGCCAAGGTGTTCTTCCTGGCGACGTTCGGGTTTCCGCTGCTCGTCTTCGTGATCGATCTAGCCGACAACCTCGAGAAGTATACGAGCGGCGGCGTGTCGACAGGCCATCTGGCGCTGTCGTACGTGTATTATCTCCCCGAGACCATCACGCTGGTGCTGCCGGTCGCCGTGCTGTTCGCGGTGGTATTCACGGTGGGAGCGCTCGACCGCCACTCCGAGCTGACGGCGGCGAAGGCGTCGGGGATCTCGTTCCACCGGGTGGTGCGGCCGCTGTTCGCCGCCGCGGTGGTGGCGGTGCTGGTCGACGTGGGGCTCACGGAGCTGGCGCCGGTCACGTCGAGCCGGCGCGCCGAGCTGCTCGGGCAGAAGCAGATTCGCAGCGACCAGTTCCGCAACAATTTCGTGTACCGGGCGGACGGCGGCTGGGTGTACGCGATCGGAGGGCTCGAGCTGGCGCGGCGCGCGATGCGCGACGTGATCATGGAACGCGAGGGGACGGGGCCGGAGTACCCCACGATCGTGATCGCGGCGCCGCAGGCGAGCTACGACACGGCGCGCCGGGCGCGCGGCTGGACCCTCAGCAAGGGAACGGTGCACTACCTGCTCGGTCCGGGCAGCGAGACGGCGTTCACGTTCGACCGGCTCTCGACGCGGGACCTGCGCGAGGCGCCGGTCGACCTGCTGGCCGAGCCCAAGGCGCCCGACGAGATGCGCTACGCCGAGCTGGGACGCTACATCGACGCGCTGGCGCGCTCCGGCTCGGACACGAAGAAGCTGCGAGTGGAGCGCGCCCTCAAGCTGTCCGTGCCGGTCGCCTGCATCATCATCGCGCTGTTCGGCGCGCCGCTCGCGATCTCCACGCCCAAGAGCGGCGCGGCGTGGGGCGTAGCCGTGTGCCTCGCCACCACGTTCGTCGATCTGTTGATGTTCCAGCTCTCCAAGGCGGTGGGCGCCGGCGGCGTGCTGCCGCCCAGCTTCGCGGCGTGGGTGCCGAACTTCGCGGTGGGCGCGGCGGCGGTGTGGCTGCTCAAGAACGCGCGGACGTAGGCAGGCTACCAGTTGAGCAGGTAGCGCACACCCAGTTGCATACGCCAGACATCCGCCGTGGTCACCACCTTCTGGAACGACTTGGAAATCAGCTGACCGCCGCTGGTCGCCAATCGGTACAACGGCGCACCAGTGGCGTCTACCCCCGCGGAGATCAGCGGTTGGGTCGTGACGAAGCCCTGGGCGACCCCCCAGTCGTTGTGGAGCAGGTTTGTGAGGTTCAGGATGTCGAGCCGGATCTGGACCCGGTTGGGACGGCCCGCGACGCTCGTCCCTACGTCCTGCGAGATGCTCACGTCGGCCCGATAGACCATCGGCAGGAAGACGGCGTTGCGCTGCGCGTACCCACCGCGGCGTGAGGTGAGATACGCATCCTGGTTGATGAACGCTTCCCACGCGGCCGCTTGCTGGGCCGGTGTATAGATGGTACAGGCGGGACACTTACCGACCGTCAGCGACGTGAAGTTCATCTCGCTCGTGTTGCGCGGCACGTAGATCAGATCGTTGCCCGAGGCGCCGTCGCCGTTCAGGTCGCCCGAGTACACATAGCTGCCGTTGCCTGCGCTGCGCCCCTCGAAGTACAGGCCCACGCTCGTCGGGCCGACGCCCGTAAAGTCGCGGCTGTACGTCGCCGACGCGAAGACGCGGTGGCCGGGCGAAAACTGGGAGTAGCCCGCCGCCGGGTTGTTCGGATCGAGGAAGATCGGGTTACCGGTCCACGAACCCGACGCGATGGAACCCGCGTCCACGGTGTTTCGGCTGACGCCGTAGGTGTACCCCAGTTTCGCGAACCAGCCGCTCTGGAACGCCCGCTCGAGCGAAAACGCGAGGTTCCACGAGTACCCTTTGCCCTCGTTGGTGAGCACGATCGCGCTGCTGACGGAATCTTCGATCCGGTTCTTGGTCCAGCGGGGGCGCTTGTCGGGGCCGCTGAACTGGGTTTGCGGCGCCGGCAGGTTGGCGTTGATGTACCCGATGCCGTTCACGTCCTTGGAATAGAGGAATTCGGCGGTGCCCGTCAGCCCCCCCGGCATGCGCTGGTCCACCGCGATGTTGCTGCGCCACAGCTGCGGGAATTTGAAGTTCGGGTCGGTCAGCGCGAGCTGGAAGCTTGACGCCGGCCCCCCCTGGACCGTGGTGGGCTTGTAATGGTCGGGGTCGGGATTGAACGGGTAGGCGGTGGTGCTGTCCGCCTGTTTGAAGCCCGTGAGCACCCCGGTGTTGCCGATCTGGTTCGAGATCCACACGTACGCGGGGCGGCCGGTGAAGATCCCGGTGCCGCCTCGGATCTGGGTCTTCTGTTCGCCGCGCACGTCATAGTTGAAGCCGAGGCGCGGTGAGACCAGAAGGTTGACGCCCGGAAGGGCACCGCTGTTGTAGTGCACCGGCGCCCCGCTGGCGTCGCGGAACGTCATGGTGTCGGCCACCGGATTGTCATACGCGGTGTTCTTGAACTTGGGGGCGTCGATCCGCAACCCGCCGGTCAGCGTCAGATGAGAGATCGGGCGCCACTCGTCCTGTGCGTACACGCCGGAGTACAGCACATCCAGCGGCTGGACCGGTTGAGACTGTCCAGGAATGTTGGACCACTCGACCTGGAAGCGGCGCAGCGTCACCGGCGATGGGCCGGTGCGGTTCGGATTGAGCACGTAGCCGTTGGCGTCTTGGTAGAAGTCTGCCAGCGAGTTGTACACATAAACGCTCTGCGCGCCCGGGAAGAACACGTTGGCGGAGTGGTACTTTTCGACGCTCACCCCGAACGTCACCGAGTGCTTCGGCAGATAGATCGTGTAGTTGTCCTGCAGCTGGTAGCTGTGGTAGCGCAGCTGGTTATCCGGCGTGAACGGCTCGAACCCGAACGTCGTGTAGTTCGTGCCACCTTGGAGAATCTCGACCAGGGGGAACCACGGCGGGCTGATGTTCTTGCGACTCTCATCGCTCGTGGTGTACCCGGCGATGAAATTGTTGGACATGTTGCGCGCGATCGACGAGTTCCACTCGCCCACAACCGAGCGGATGTTCTCCAAGATGGCGTAGTTCGAGTTCGCAAAGTTCAGCGAGTTCAGGGTGCTGCGGCGGCTCCCGAGCCCGAGCGAACCGGAGTTGGAAAGCAGGATGTCGGAGCTCGAGTTCAACAGGTTGTACCGCAGGCTCAGCTTGTTGCGGTCGCTCAGGTTGTAGTCCACCCGCGCGAGGAACCGCGTGGACGGCACCTTGAAATCGTAGCCCTGATAGGGCCCGGTGATGTAGTTGAAGCTGTTCTTCAGATACCTGCTCAACGAGTCCAGGTCCGACGCGAGCACGCGCGTGACGTTCCCCTTGACGGTGTCAGTCGGGGCACCCGTATTGGCCCGGAAGGTCGTGCCGGGTTGGGTCTGGCCGTCGTTCTCGAAGCTGCCGAAGAAGAACAGGCGATTGCGAATGATCGGTCCGCCCAGCGCCACGCCGACGTCGTGGTACTTGAACGAGCCGGGATTGAAGGTGTTCGGACCCGCATGGGTACCGACGAAGTTGTTGCTGCGCGTGTTGTAATACAGCGTACCAGTGACGTCGTTGGTGCCGCTCTTGGTGACCATATTGATGCCCGCGCCGACGAAATTGCCCTGCCGCACGTCGTACGGCGCCACGTTCACCTGGAGCTGCTCGACGGCGTCGAGCGAAACGGGCGCCACACTGGTGCGGTCTCCGGGTTGACCGGCGAGCCCGAATGAGTTGTTGAAGTACGAGCCGTCGATCGTCATGTTGTTCAATCGATTGTCCTGACCCGCGAACGAGAACCCGAACGACATCGGACTGTACTGCGGCGTGAGCCGGAGCAGGTCCTCCACGCGACGGCTGATGGTCGGCAGGTGGGCGATCTGCGTGGTGGAGATGGTCGTCCCGGCCCCGGTGCGCTCAGCGCTGAACACGGCGTCGCTCGTGGCGGTGACGGTGACGGGCTCCAACTGCAGGGTCGCGCGCGCCAACCCGAAGCGGAGATCAGCGGTCCCGCCCAACGTCAGCTGAATCTGGTCCTGCACCTCCTGCCGGTAGCCGACCAGGGCGACACTCACGCGATACGGCCCGCCGACGCGCATGCCGGGGATCGTAAACCTGCCGTCCACCCGCGTCACCGCAGCGTAGGTAGTTCCTGACGGCCCGTGGACCGCGACTACGCGCGCCCCTTCGAGCGGAGCGCCGGCGGAGTCGGTCACGACTCCCGCGATAGCCGCGGTCGTCACCCCCTGGGCGTCGAGCGCCGTCGTACCGGCGACGGCGATCGTTGCCAAGAGCACACACGTTCTCAACGAGCGCGCGAAAGTCTTCATCACGGGTCTCCGGAGGAATCCGAATTGCAACGGGGTGGTCAGGGCGCGGTAAATGTGCCCCGCGTCTGAAACGTCGTCAAGCAACGATCAGGTAAACCGCCGCCACAGGATGTACGCGGGGATGCCGAGCAGGATCACGCCCACGTCGAGCCAGAAGAGCAGCGGCTCCGAGACGAGGTAGTTGCCGAGGATGAAGAGCGCACCCAGGAGGAACAGCGCGGGGACCACCGGATAGCCCCACGTGCGGTAGCGTCCCTCCACGGCGGGCAGCCGGCGCCGCAGCACGAACACCGCTGCCACGGCGAGCGCGTAGAAGGGCCAGATCCCGATGATGAACTGGTCGGCGAGCTCGGTGAACTTGCGCACCAGCACGAACAGAGCGCCGAGGCAGCCGGCGAGCACGATGGCGCCGGTCGGCGCGCCCGTCCGTGGATCGACGCGCGCGATCGCCTTGGGAAACACGCCGTCCTCCGCCATCGCGAAGAAGATCCGCGGCGCGGTCATCATCGAGCCGTTGAGCGTGCCGAACGTGCTCACCGCCACCGCCGCCGACACGGCGACCAGGCCGGCCGAGCCCAGCAGCATCCGCGCCACGTCGGCCGCCACCAGCTCCGCCCCCTTCATTTGTTGTACCGGGATCAAGTGCAGGTAGACGAGGTTGGCCGCGAGGTACAGCGCCACCACGGAGCCCGTGCCGATGAACATGGCGCGCGGTAGGCTACGCTCCGGGTCCTTCACCTCCCCACCCACGAATGCAAGATCGCCCCACCCGTCGTAGGCCCACAGGATCGCCACCATGGCGAGCAGGAAGGGCGACAGCCCCACCGACGCCCGCTGGGCCAACATGGGACCGGGCCCGAGCCCCCCCCCGCCCAGGACGAAGCCCAGCAGCACCAACGCCGCGAGCGCGCCCACCTTGAGCGCCGTGCTCACGTTCTGGAGGATCGCGGCGCGATGGATGCCCACGTAGTTGACCACCGCCACCACGCCGACGAACACCGCGGCCAGGAGCTGCTCGGCGCGCACCGTTTGCCCAGCTAGCGTCACCGCCGGCGAGGCGGGGTCGAGTCCCAGGACCCGCAGCGTGTATGCCGACGAGGTGATCGAGATCGCGCCGTAGGCGCCGGGGCGGATGATCAGCAGCTCGCCCCAGCCGAACAAGAACGCGGGCAGCGGGCCGAACGCCTCGCGAATGAACACGTAGATCCCGCCCGAGCGCGGAAACATCGCGGCGAGCTCGGCATAGGTGAGCGCGCCGCACAACGTCACCGCGCCCCCCAGCACCCAGCTGAGCAGGAACAGCGGCACGTCGTCCACGCGCTGGGCGATCGTGGCGGGCGTGCGGAAGATGCCGCTGCCGATCGTCGAGCCGATGACGACCGCCACGGCGCTCCACAGGCCGAGGCGGCGCGGCAGGCGGTCACCCCAGCGATCAAGCGGCGGTGCGGATGCGGACATGGGTGCGACAATATACGCGGTCAGGGCATATTTCCCGCGCCATGACCCGTTCCTTCACGCGGCTCGCCTGGAGCGCCGCCGCCTGCACCTATCTGCTCATCATCCTCGGCGCGATCGTCCGGATCACCGGCTCGGGAATGGGCTGCGGGGATCACTGGCCGTTGTGCAACGGCAAGCTGCTCCCGCCGCTCGATCTGCCCACGCTGATCGAATACGGACATCGCTTGGCTGCCGCGCTCGTGAGCGTCCTGGTGTCGGCCCTCGCGACGTATGCCTGGTGGCTCAGACGAGGAGCAGGGAGCGGGGAGCGGTACGTTCCGAGCAGGACGGCCTACCTCGCGCTCGGCCTGCTCATCGTGCAGGTCCTGCTCGGCGCGGTGACGGTCAAGCTCGACCTGCCGCCGTGGACCGTCATCTTGCACCTCGGCACGGCGATGCTGCTGCTCGCGACGCTGATCGTGGCGGCGCGGGGGCGTCGAGTAGCCTCGCCCTCACGGGCGGGGCTCTGGGTTCTCACGCTCGGGTTCGTGACGGTATTGCTCGGCGCGCTCACCGCGAACCTGGGCGCTGCGTCCGCGTGCCTCGGCTTCCCACTGTGCAATGGACAGCTCGTGCCCGACGGGAATTACCTGCAGCACATCCAGTGGACTCACCGGCTGCTCGCGTACACGCTGTTTGGATACGCGGTGTGGTGGGCGTGGCGCACGCGGGCGCCCGCCGCGTGGGGGGTGGTGGCGCTGGTCACGCTGCAAGTCGCGGTCGCCGCCGCCATGGTCCTGCTCGGTCTGCCGCGGTCGCTCCAAGCCATTCACGTCGCCCTAGGCGCGGGAGTGTGGGCGTGGATCGTCATAGCGACCCCTTCCCCCTTCCCCCTTCCCCGGCCTTTCACCGACCGTTAGAACCTGACGACTTCTTCATAAGCTTCGTATCCGAGGAGCTGCCGCCAGTTGGGCTCGCTCGACTCCTGCCGGTCGTTGGTCCAGAGGAGCACATAGTT
>Ga0209156_10001041_pt1 | contig 23028 bp, 23 predicted proteins | sample GraSoiAngelo_124_FD_185881 | JGI IMG/M metagenome (GOLD analysis project Ga0209156, IMG submission 185881) | Grasslands soil microbial communities from the Angelo Coastal Reserve, California, USA - 14_0927_05_20cm (SPAdes) (version 2) | ecosystem: Environmental > Terrestrial > Soil > Grasslands... | reverse complement strand
TGCCAGGGCACAGGGCTCCACGGCGGCGCGATGGCGGACGCCGCGCCGGGCTCGGCCGCGTGCCGGAGGTAGACTTCCACGAGCGCTGTCTCGAGGAGCACGTGAAGATCCCCGAGGTCCCTGACCTCGGTTTCCACGTCGGAGACCCGCACGGCGGCGAGCCACTCGCGGAGGAGCGCGGTGGCGCGCCCGACTTCCCGGTCCTTGTCGCTCCAGCGAGCGGCGAAGGCGTACGGGTAGACGACGTCGGCGACACTCATCTTGGTCCCGTCGTGGAACTTCGAGAACATCACGCGGTAGGTGATCCGCTGCGCCGCGACGGCGCCCGGCGCCCCCGGCCGGAGCGCGCCCGTCCCCGACTCGGGCACGAGCGCGCCCGCCGCCACCTCGACGGGTCCGACGCTCTCCACGACACGTACGCGATTCGGCACCCAGCCGTTGCCGGCGGGCGCCGGCAGCACTCCCGCGTCGGCGAGCGCCGACCACACGAGCCCGCCCGTCGCGTCCCCGAAGCCGCCGATCGGGTTCCAGGCCGCGGCCGGCCGTGACGCCGTCGCGATCCGGAGCCAGCCGTTCCACGGGAAGTCCTTCAGCTTCACGGTCCGCAGGAAGACGGCGGAGTCGAGTCCCGTCTGGTCGTCGTAACCGACGTTCTCGACGCCCTCCGAATAATCGTCGTTCACTGCCTCCCGTCGGAGCGCGTAACCGACGGCGACACGCTCGCAGCCGCGCGTGAGGAGCGAGACCAGCCGGCGCTCGAGGTTGAGCCGTTCGACGTCACTCGCATAACCGCCGTGGACACGGCGCGTGAACGTCTCTTCGATCGCGCCGGCCGAGGTCGCGTCGGAGACACCGCGCGCGTAGAGCGCGTGGGCCTGGAACCATCCCTCCTTCAGCCAGGGTGGACCGATCCAGCCGTTGAGTCGGGTCGTCACCTCGTGGACGAGGCCACCCAGATCGACCTCCTCGAGCGTCGCATCCCACTCGCCGTCCGCCGACCGCCAGGCCGGGTCCGCGGGGAGGGCCGCGAGCCCTGGAGGAACGCGAAGCCGGAGCGCGGAACCCGCAGCGCCCGCGCGGGCGGCGCGGGCCTTCGCGGCGACGACCAGATCGGCATGGTGGAGATAGTCTCCGTGGTACGGCGTCACGGGGTACGGGTGGAAGACGTACTCGCCCTTGGCGGTCGCGAGCGCCGGGGCGAGCCGCGCCGCGGCGGCGCATCGCTCGCGCGGGTTGGTGAACGGCGCGCGCGCGGGGTTGAACGTGAGAACGACGAACGATCGCAGTGACTCGACCCACGCCAGGTGCGCGGGGGCCTTCGGCGCGGCGAGGGGCCCGACATACGCGTGAATCGCGTTCTTCTCGAATAACCGTAAAGCCGCCGACGGCTCGGCGGATTCGACCCTGATCTCCTGCGGGTAGAACGACGGGTAGTACGGAATCTCGTGGCCCGCCTGCGCCGACGTCGAGCCAGCCGCGACGAACACCAGAGCCACGAGACCGCGCCGGACCGGCAAGGAGGGGGAGAAGCGACGGGGGCGGGGGTGCCCCGCGAGGACCTGTGTCGTTTTCAGGTCTCCGCGGGGCACCCCCGCCCCCGTCGCGATGCCTACGCTTTGACGACCGGCCAGGTCTTGTCGATCCAGGTGTACGTCGAGGTCGGCTCGCCCTTGGGCCAACCTGGAGGCGCCGTGATGTTTCGAATCGGGATGGTGATGATACGGTTCGGGTCGAGGATCGGGAACGGGTACTCCGGCACGTGCTTGCTGAAGCCGATGATCGCCTCCTTGTAGCCCTGGTGGTTGTCCGGCCGGATGTAGACGTAGCCGGCGGGTCCTGCGATCATCGCGCCTTCCAGCATCGCGATGATCATCTCGTCGTCAGGCCAGCCGCCGGCGAGCCTGTTGGCCTTCTCGATGGCCGCCTTCAGCATGTACGTCGCCGTGTAGGCGCCCTCGGCCTGGAAGTTCGGATACTCGTTGAAACGCGCGTGGTATTTCTCGACGAAGGTCTTGTTGAGCGGCCATTTGTCGCCACTGGGGTACGTGAAGTGATAGTTCGAGTGCACGCCCGCGATGACACCCTCCGGGTGGTCCTTGCCGATCGCGTGCGGCGCGGTGCCCATGGCGAGCGTGGTCGCGAACTTCGCCTTCTGGAACATGCCGTAGCGGAGCGCCTGCTTGTAGAGGGCGACGTAGTCGCCGCCCCACACCGAGGAGACGATCAGGTCGGGCTTCGACGCGATCGCCTTCGTGATGTGAGACGAGAAGTCGGTCGTGCCGAGCTTCGGCCAACCCTCGGAGACCACCTCGGCCTGGGGCATCAGCTTCGTCATGACGATCTTGAGGTGGTCGAAGGCGTTGCGGCCGTACGAGTAATCGGGGTGGATGTGGGCGATACGCTTGGACTTCGGCCACGTCTGCGCGATGGCCAGCGCCGTCGTGCAGCCGTCGGCCGACTGGATATTCGTGAGTCGGAAGATGTAGTGCGGGTTCGGCACGGCCTTGTCGAAGAGGAAGTCGGTGCAGCCGTCGACGAACATCGTGAGGACCTTCAGCTCCTCGGCGACCGGGCCGAGCGCGGGCGTGTTGCCGCTGGACGTGATGCCGCAGAAGAAGTCGATGTTCTCCGACAGCTTCAGCCGTCGGAGTTCCTTCACGTTCGCGTCGGTGCCCGCAGCCTCGTCGGCCTTGAGGACCTCGACCTTGCGCCTGCCCAGGAGCCCGCCCGCCGCGTTGATCTCCTCGGACGCGAGGAGTTGGCCCTTGTACATCGGCTCGCCGAGCACCGCCGCGGGCCCGGTGAAGAACGTCATGTGGCCGATCTTGAACGGCTTGTCGGAGATGTTGCCCTTGGGCTTCTCCTGCGCCTGCGCGACGCCCACGACCGGAAGGTTTGCCGCCGCCGTGGCGCTCAGCGCAGCACCGACGCTGACGCCCAGGCCGCTCAGAAAGTCCCGCCGATTCACGTCTGCTGCCATTGGTGATTCCTCCGTTGGGGTTCCGTCCGTAGGTGGGAGGGCTTCGCCGGGCTCACAAGCTGAGTTACGATTTAGCATCCGGCTCGTTCAATGTCAAGGCGCGCCACGCATCCGCCTCTTATAATCGCGGGGCGGGGGCTTCCGTTCCCCCTGGACTCATGATGACGCGGGCCGTCTACGCCACCGCCAGAGCGCTCTGGGGCATCACCGCCGCGGTGCGGAGGCGCCCCGGCGCGTTCCTCGTCGTCGCCACCGGCGTCGTCGCCCTCAATCTCTTCCTGCCGCCGCTCCTGCTCGCCGTCACGCGCACGCCGTGGACCTACTTCACCTTCAACCCGTGGCTCAAGAAGCTTCCCGAGTTCCTCGTCTCGGACGCGCCGCTCGAGCGGAAACTCGATTTCCTCTCGCGCGTCGCCGTCCTGTGGTTCACCGCGGACGGTCCCTACGGCGTCCCCGAGTGGGGCTTCGCCGTGGACGCGCTGGATCTCGCGAGGTTCCTCGTGCTGGCCCTCCTGTTCGGCGCCTACGGCGCGCTCTGGCTCCGCGCGCGCGAGCAGGGACGGATCGCGGGCTGGCGGGCGACGACGGGACGCAACGGGGGCACGCTCGGCGCGCTCGCGGGAGTCCTCGGGCTCTCGACCGGACCGTGCAGCGTCGTCGGCTGCGGCGCCCCAGTCCTGCCGGTCGTGGGACTCGTCTTCACGGGCCTCTCGAGCGGCACGCTCGCGCTGCTCTCAGTCTCGTCGCGGATCGCCGCGGCCACGGTGCTCGTGCTGCTGAGCGTCGCGGTCCTCTACCTCGGCTGGCAGACCGCCTCCACCAGCAGTGGGGAAACCGGGGGGAGCGGCGCCGCTCCCCCGACGGCGACAAGCTGAACATGGGGGCTCCGAGCGCCCCCAAGCCCCCGGGTGGCTCAGGACGCCCCGGCGGAAGCCGTGGCGCCCCTCGATGACCCGACGGGCTGACTAGCTCTTGCCGAGCGCCGCGACGAGCGCGCGGCAGAAGGCCGGCAGGTCGTCGGGCCTGCGCGAGGTGATCAGGTTGCCGTCCACGACGACCTCCTGGTCCACCCAGTTCGCCCCCGCCGCGACGAGGTCGTCCTTGATCGAGAAGAATGACGTCGCCTTGCGTCCCTTCAGCACGCCTGCCGAGACGAGCATCCAGCCCGCGTGGCAGATCGCCGCGACGACCTTCCCCTGCTGCGCCGCCTCGCGCACGAGCGCGACCATCGCGGGGTGCCGCCGCATCAGGTCCGGGGCGTAGCCGCCCGGGACGACCACCGCGTCGAACTCGACGGCCTTCACCTGGTCGGCCTGCACGTCCACGTTGACCGGGTAGCCGTGCTTGGAGGTGTAGGCCTTGGCGCCGCCGGCGCCGACGACCTTCACCTCGGCGCCCTCTTCCTTGAAGCGGTAGTACGGCACCCAGAGCTCCATTTCCTGATACATGTTCTCGGCCAGGATCGCGATCCGCTTGCCCGCGAGTTTCATGCTGCCTCCTTGTCGGGACTTCTTCGACGTCTTGCGGAAGAACGCTCCCACGAGCGGGCGCAGGTTCCGACCCCCCAGTGCGGACAGGCCGCCTGCCCTTCCTCGCGCTCGCCAATGGCCCCTCCGAGACCCGAGTATACTTCGCTCGTCGCCGTGAAGGTAGCGCGACGCTCAGGGCTGATCGGTCCCTCGCGACCCTGCGAGACGGCCGTTTGCACCAGACGGGTTGCACGAGGCGGGTCACGGACTCTTCAGGGTGACCGAAAGGTGCGTCGCGCCCCGGCGCACCGTGAGCCGCAGCGGCCGGTCCGGGCTCGCGTCGGCGAGCGCGTCGCGTGCGGCCTCACGGCTCACCACCGGACGCTCGTCGACCTGGAGGATCACGTCGCCCGGCTCGAGCCCGGCCTTCTCCGCGGGGCTGCCGGGCACCACGGCTGTGATCGCCGGCGTGCTTGGGCCCTCGCGCCGGACTTCGCCGGGCCGGTCGGACTCGCGCACGATGAAGCCATACTCGGCCGCGACGCGCTCGCCGACGACCTCGCGCGGCATCGCCGCGAGCCGCACCGCGACGCGCCGCCTGCCCTCGTCGCGCAGCACCGTGAGCCGTGACTCGGCGCCCACGGGCGCCGCCGCGATGAGCCGCTGCAGCAGCCGGGTCTCGGTCACGGGCCGGTCGCCGAAGGCGACCACGATGTCCCCCGCCCGCAGGCCCGCCGTGGCGGCGGGCGCGCCCTCGATGACCTCGACGATCATCACCCCGAAGCCCTCGCGGAGCCCGTGCTTCGCGGCGATCTGCTCCATCTCCTGCTCCGCGAGGTCGCGGATGCGCACGCCGAGCCATGACCACTGCCGCTCGCCGGTCGCCGCCGTCGCGCCGAGGAGCAGGACGGCCAGCAGGAACACGGCGCGCGCGCTCATTGGTAGCGGGGTCCGCGAGCCCGGCGTGAACCGTGGGTGGCCTGAGACAGAGGCGCGTCGCTCATCCGCGACCCCCGAGGAGCTCGCGTACCAGGTCGTCGAGCGCGGCCGCGAGCCGGTCGAGGCGCCGCGTGACGTCGAGGGTCTCGAGCAGCTCCTGCCGCAGCGCCGCGTCGGGCAGCACCGCGGCCGCGATCCGGTCGGCGATCGCGCCGGCCGGCTGGCCCTCGGCGAGCGCCGTGTCGAGCAGGCTGGCGGGGCGGTCGAGCGCCTTGAGCAGCCGCTCGCACGCGCCGCGGATCCGCGCGAGCAGCGCCCCGATGTCCGTGCGCGGCGACACGTCGTCGAGGCGCTGCGCCGCCACGACCCGGTAGAGCGTGTCGCTCGGCTTCTCGCCCTCGAGGCGCACGCGGCAGTCCCCCTTGAGGAGGATGTTGTAGCGGCCCGTCGCGAGCCGCTCCCAGCTCACGATCTCGCCCGCCCCGGCGACCTCGTGGACGGGCGGCTTGCCCGCGTACGTCGCCTCGTAGCCGGGCCGCAGCTTGACGACGGCGAGCCGTCGGTCGCGCGCCAGCACGTCCATGACCATCGCGCGGTAGCGCGCCTCGAAGACGTGCAGCGGCAGGAGCGTGTGCGGGAAGAACGTGACGTCGGGCAACGGGAAGATCGGCAGGACCAGCGGCGCCCTGGGTCCGCCCACGACGTCAGCCGATGGTGGGCAGGGGCTTGAGCGCGCCGAGCTCGTGGAGGCGCGCCTGGACGGCTCCCGCGAGCGCGCGGAACGCCTGCGCCTGCGGCGAGTCGGGGCGGCGAATAGTGATCGGCGACCCCTCGTCGCCTCCGACGCGCGTCTCCGGGTCGAGCGGGAACTGCGCGAGCAGCGGCACCCCGTACTCGTTGGCGATACGCTGGCCGCCCCCCTCGCCGAAGATCGCATACCGGTTGCCGGTGTCGGGCGCCAGGAAGTAGCTCATGTTCTCGACGACGCCAAGGATGGGCACGTTGAGCTTCTGGAACATCGCGATCGCCTTGCGGACGTCGAGGAGCGCCACCTCCTGCGGCGTCGTCACCATGACGACGCCCGAGAGCGGGATCACCTGCGAGAGCGAGAGCTGCGCGTCGCCCGTGCCCGGCGGCATGTCGAACACGAGGTAGTCGAGCGCACCCCACATGACGTCCTTCAGCATCTGCTGGATGAACGAGTGGATCATCGGCCCGCGCCAGACCAGCGGCTCGCGGTCGTTCACCAGGAGACCGATGGACATCATCTTGAGGCCGTGCGCCTCGACCGGAATGATCTTGTTGTCGAACATGCCGGGCCGTCCGCGCGAGCCGAGCATGAGCGGGATGTCGGGGCCGTACACGTCGGAGTCGATGATGCCGACCATGCCGCCCGTCTGGCGGAGCGCGACGGCGAGGTTCACCGCGACGGTCGACTTGCCGACGCCGCCCTTGCCCGACGAGACCGCGATGGTGTGCCGGACCTCGGGGATGAACTCGGCGCGCGACGCGGCCGGGGCGTGGGCGTGGCCGTGTGCCGCGGCCGCGGGCCGCGTCTCGGCCCCGCCCATCTTCACCTGCACCTTCGCCACGCCCGGAAGCCGGCCGACGATCCGCGAGGCCATGCTGTGGAGCGTGACCTTCGATTGCGGAGACTGGGTGGTGAAGGCCAGGGTGAAGGTCACGCCGGAGTCCGAGATTTTCAGGTCCTGGACGAGTCCGAGCGCGACGATGTTCTGCTGCTGCTCGGGGTCTCGGACGCCGCGCAGGGCGTCGAGAACGGCCTTTTCGTCGACCATACGGGTCGACTATAGCACCGGCACGCCGGACACGCTTATCTATGCGCAAAACATTGCAATTCGGGCGTTGACCTGCTACAAACAGACGGTGATCGCCGCCGACGAGTTTCGTCGCGCTCTCGGGCATTTCGCGACCGGCGTCACCACCGTCACCACCCTCGACGCGGACGGGCGCCCCACCGGCCTCACGGCGAGCGCCTTCACCTCGGTCTCGCTCGATCCGCCGCTGATCCTCGTCTGCGTGGACCACAAGTCACAGAGCTACCCGCCGCTCCTCGAGCGCCGCCGGTTCGGGGTCAACGTCCTCGGCCTCGAGCAGGAGGCGATCTCCAAGCGCTTCGCCTCGACCCGGCTCGACAAGTTCGACGGTGTCCCGCATCACGTGGGCGAGCTCGGCGTGCCGCTTATCGACGGCGCCCTGGCCCACCTCGAGTGCGTCACGGTGAGCACGCACGTCGAGGGCGACCACACGATCTTCGTCGGGCGCGTCGAGCGCGTCCACGTCGGCACGGGCGAGCCGTTGATCTATTACCGCGGTCGCTACGACCGCCTGTCAGGGGCGAGCTCGTGACGCCCATCCCGCTCTCGCGCCCCCCGATCGACGACGAGATCAAGCAGGCGGTGCTGGCCGCGATCGATTCCGGCCACTACATCCTCGGTCCCCAGTGCCGAGCGCTCGAGGCCGAGCTGGCGGCGCACGCGGGCACCGGGCACGCCGTCCTCACGAGCTCGGCGACGGCCGGGCTCTGGCTGATCTTCCGCGCCCTCGACGTGAAGCCGGGCGCCGAGATCCTCGTGCCCGCGCACACCGCGTTTCCAACGGTCGAGGCGATCTGTGCCGCCGAGGGCACGCCGGTCTTCGTGGACGTCGACGATTGGTACACGCTCGACGTCAAGGACGCCGCCTCGAAGGTGACACCGCGGACGGTCGGCATGGTGCCCGTGCACCTCTACGGGCAGCCCGCCGATCTCCCGGCCGTCCAGGACCTCGCGGCGCGCTACGGCCTCTGGGTGCTCGAGGACTGCGCGCAGGCGCAGGGCGCCTCGTGGGGCCCCCGGCGGGTCGGCACGTTCGGGCGCGCCGCCGCCTTCTCCTTCTATCCGTCGAAGAATCTGCCCGCGCTGGGCGACGGGGGCGCCGTGCTCACCAGCGACGACGCGATCGCGGCGCGCTGCCGCCAGCTGCGCGACCACGGCCGGCTCAGCAAGGACGTCCACGCCGAGGTCGGCTTCAACCTGCGCTTCAACGAGCTCCAGGCGGCGGCGCTGCGCGTCCTGCTGCGCCGGCTCGACGCGATGAACGACGGGCGCCGGGCCCTCGCCGCCCGATACGCCGAGGGGCTGGCGGGTCTGCCGCTCACGCTCCCCGCGGAGCGCGAGCACGCGCGCCACGTCTTCCACCTCTACGTCGTCCGCACACCCCGCCGCCAGGAGCTGGCGGCGTTCCTCCGGGCGCGCGGGATCGCGACGGGCATCCATTACCCCGTGCCGACCCACCGCCAGCCGGCCGTCGAGCGGTTCCACCCGCCCGCGCTGCCGCGCACGGAACGGCTCGTCGAGGAGATCCTGAGCCTGCCGATGTCGGCGAACCACACCGAGGCGGAGATCGACGCCGTCGTCGCCGCGGTGCGGGACTTCTTCGCGCGTTGAGCACGCCGCTCCGCATCCTCCAGATCTATCCGAAGGACGACTACTTCACGGGCGCCGCGGTCCAGCTCCGCGAGCTCACGCTGGGGCTCAAGGGCCGCGGGCACGAGGTCGTCGTCGCGACGCGCCCGAGCGAGACGTGGGCGGCGAAGCTCAACGAGGCGGGCGTCGCCCACGAGGCGCTGCCCATGCGGTCCGAGGTCGACCTTCGATCGGTCGGGCGCCTCGTGCGGATCCTCAAGACCCACCGGATCCAGGTGGTCCACGCCCAGAAGGGCAAGGCGCGGACGCTCGCGATGCTCGCCGGCCTCGTCACGAAGATCCCGGTGCTGATCCTGAACCGCGGCGTGAGCTTCCCGCTCGACCCGTTCAACCGCCTGGGCTACACGACGCGCCGGGTGACCGCGATCGTCGCCGTGTGCGAGTCGATCAAGCGCGGGCTCGTGGCCCAGGGCGTGCCGGCCGAGAAGATCCACGTCATCTACTCGGGCACCGACACCGACCGCTTCAACCCGAAGGTGGACGGAAGCGCGATCCGGCGCGAGCTCGGCCTCGGCCCCGAGGACTTCCTGTTCACCCAGATCGGCGTCCGGAGCTGGAAGGGCAACGACGACACGATCGACGCGCTCGCGCTCGTCGCGCCCCGCGCGCCGCGCGCCCGTCTCCTCGTCGTCGGCGCGCGGGGGCCACAGATTTTGCACGACCGCGCGCGGGCGAGGGGCGTCGAGGACCGCGTCCACGTCCTCGGCTATCGGGAGGACGTCCCCGAGATCCTCGCGGGCAGCGACTGCTGCGTCGACGCCTCGTACGCGGGCCTCGGCATCACCGGCACACTCCGTGAGGCGCTCGCCGTCGAGACCGCGGTGATCGCGAGCGACCTCGAGGGCAATCCCGAGCTCGTGAGCGACGGCGAGACGGGGCTCCTCTTCCCGCCCCGCGACGTGAAGGCCCTCGGGGAGGCCATGCTCCGCCTGCTGCGCGACCGCACGCTCGGCGAGGCGACCGCGCGGGCAGGGCGGGCGCGCGTCGAGTCGAAGTTCTCGACGCGCGCCAAGCTCGACGCCACCGAGGCGCTCTACCGCCGGCTGCTGGCGGAGTCGCCGCCGCGGTGATCCGCACGTTCGCGCCCTACCGCCGGCTCGTCCCCTACCTCAGGCCGCACGTCCCCGTGCTCGTCCTCGGCTCGCTCCTGGCGCTCGTGGTGTCGGCGATGGAGGGGCTCACCGCCTGGCTCGTCAAGCCGGTGATGGACGACATCTTCATCCGCCGCGACGTCGTCATGCTCCGGTTGATCCCGCTGGCGCTCCTCGCCGTCTACGTCGTGAAGGGCCTCGCGCGCTACCTCCAGTCGTACCTCATGGCCGCCGCGGGCGAACGCGTCGTCGCCCGCCTCCGACGCGACCTCTATCTCCACATCCAGTCCCAGCCACTCTCGTTCTTCTCGGACGTGCACTCGGGCGACCTCATGTCGCGGATCTTGAACGACGTGAGCCGCCTCGCCCGGCTCTCGTCCAACGTCCTGGTGATGGCCGTGCGACAGGTCGGCACGATCGTGGCGCTCCTCTCCGTGATGATCGTGCGCGAGTGGGCGCTCACGCTCACCGCGCTGATCGCCGTGCCCTTCATCATCCTCATCGTGAAGGGCGTCGGGGGCCGCCTCTACAAGATCAACAAGCGCACCCAGGAGCGCATCGCCCAGCTCGCCGTGCTCCTCCAGGAGTCCTTCAGCGGGACCAAGATCGTGAAGGCGTTCGGCCGCGAGCGCCACGAGCAGGCGCGCTTCGACGCGCTCAACGACCGGCTCGTCGCGCTCGCGCTCAAGAATGTGCGCGCCGACGAGGTCACGGAGCCGCTCATGGAGATCGCCGCCGCGCTCGGGATGATGGCCGCGCTGTGGTACGGCGGCTCCCAGGTCATCCAGGGCCACATGACGCCCGGCACGCTCTTCTCGTTCACGGCGGCGACGCTCATGCTGTACGGCCCGGTGCGTCGCCTCTCGCGCTCGCTCAACGTCGTGCAGCAGTCGACGGCGGCGGTCGAGCGCGTCTTCCACATCCTGGACATGCCGCCGGCGATCGCCGACCGCCCGGGCGCCCTCGGCCTCGAGACCTTCCACCGCGAGCTTCGCTTCGAGCATGTCGACTTCCGCTACACGGACGCCGACGAGCTGACGCTGCGCGACATCACCCTCGACGTCCACAAGGGCGAGGTCGTCGCCTTCGTCGGCATGTCGGGCGCCGGGAAGTCCACGCTGATGGATCTCCTCCCCCGCTTTCACGACGTGGCCGCGGGCCGGATCACGCTCGACGGCCACGACATCCGCGACGTGACGCAGGCCTCCCTGCGGGCGCAGATGGGGATCGTCACGCAGGAGAACTTCCTCTTCAGCGACACGGTCCGCTACAACATCGCCTACGGGAAGCCCGACGCCACGCCCGCGGAGATCGAGCGCGCCGCGCGCCAGGCCCACGCCCACGATTTCATCCTGGCCTGCCCCGAGGGCTACGACACTCTCGTCGGCGAGCGCGGCGTGCGTCTCTCGGGCGGTCAGCGCCAGCGCGTCGCGATCGCCCGGGCGTTCCTCAAGGACCCGCCGATCCTCATCCTCGACGAGGCGACGTCGGACCTCGACGCCGAGAGCGAGTTCATGGTCCAGCAGGCGCTCGCGGACCTGATGCGCGGCCGGACCGTGCTCCTCATCGCCCACCGCCTGGCTACGGTGCGGAACGCCGACCGGATCGTCGTCGTCCACGACGGCCGGATCGCGGAGCTCGGGCGCCACGACGAGCTGCTCGCGCGCGACGGCATCTACCGCCGCCTCTACGCGCTCCAGATGGAAGGGGTCGCGGGGTGAGGGGGGCCGGGAGGCCGCGATGACACGAGGCTTCATCGGTCTGCTGCTCGCGCTGACGCTCGCCGCGACCGACGCCGCGGCGCAGACGTATCGCTGGATCGACGAGCAGGGCCAGGTCCACTACGCCGGCAGCCGCGAGCAGGTGCCCGAGCCGTACCGCTCACAGCTGCCTCCCGCCGAGCCCGCCGCGCCGGGAGCCTCGACTCCCGCCGCGCCCGGGGCCTCGACTCCCGAGGCTTCGAGCCAACCTCCGACGCCGTTGCCCGGCGAGTGCATCCTGCTGATCCCGGGCGGCACGCGGCGGCCGCGTGACTCGCGCTCCTATCCGAATTGCGACGAGTGCCGGGCGGCGGTCGAGGGGCTGGGCGCCGACCAGGCCGCGCGCGCCTCGTGCATCCCCCTCGGCCAGTAGGCGTAGGCTAGCGCTCGCGGAAGCGGTTGACGATCGGCAGGCGCCAGTCGCGCCCAAAGGCGCGCGGCGTGATCTTGACCCCGATGGGCGCCTGGCGGCGCTTGTACTCGTTCCGGTTCACCATCGCGAGGACGCGGCGGACGGTGTCCTCCGCGTGGCCGCGCGCGACGAGGTCCTTCACGCCGCGGTCCTCCTCCACGTAGCCCTCCAGGATCGCGTCGAGGTCCGCGTAGGGCGGGAGCGTGTCCTGGTCCGTCTGGTTCGGCCGGAGCTCGGCCGACGGCGCGCGCTCGAAGACGCTCGGCGGCACGACGGCGCGGCCCGCGAGCTCGTTCACCTTGCGTGTGACCTCGTAGACGAGCGTCTTCGGGACGTCCTTGATCACGGCGAAGCCGCCCGCCATGTCGCCGTAGAGCGTCGTGTACCCCACGCTGTACTCGCTCTTGTTCCCCGTCGTGAGGACGAGCCAGCCGAACTTGTTCGAGAGGGCCATGAGGAGGTTGCCGCGGATCCGGGCCTGGAGGTTTTCCTCGGTGACGTCCTCCTTCAGGCCCTTGAACGCCTTCGCGAGCGCGCGCCGGTAGGCGTTCAGGACCGGCGTGATGGGGATCGAGAGGAACTCGATTCCTAGATTTTTCGCGAGCCGCTCCGAGTCGCGCCGGGTGCCGCCGGAGGTGTAGGGCGAGGGCATCGTCACGCCCGTCACGTTCTCGCGGCCGAGCGCCTCGACCGCAACCGCGGCGACGAGCGAGGAATCGATCCCGCCCGAGAGCCCGATGACGACGTGCTTGAAGCCGTTCTTCCAGACGTAGTCGCGCGTGCCGAGGACGAGGGCGCGATACACCTCCTCGACGCGCTCGAGCGGCGTCACCTCCGGCACCGCCGGCGGCGGCGCCTCGGGCGGTGCGGCAAGCGCCGGCAGCACGACGCGCGAGGCCGCACCGTCCGCGCGGAGCTTCTCCTTCCGGCGCCGCGAGTCGTGGAGCCGGGCGCGGAACACGGCCTCGAGGTCGAGGTCCGCGACGACGAAGTCCTCCTCGAACTGCCGCCCGCGCGCGACCAGCTCGCCGCGCTCGTTGACGATCAGGCTCGCGCCGTCGAAGACGAGCTCGTCCTGCCCGCCGACCAGGTTCACGAAGGCGAGGCAGACGAGGTCGTCGGCGGCGCGCGTGGCGACCATCTTCTCGCGGAAGTGGGCCTTGCCCGCGTGGTAGGGCGAGGCGTTGATCGTGACGACGAGCTCCGCGCCGGCCAGCGCCTGGAGGGTCCCCGGGCCCGTCGGGTACCAGATGTCCTCGCAGATGTTGACGGCGAAGGTCGTCTCGCCCGCGGTGAACACGGGCGCGTCGGTGCCGGCCTGGAAGTAGCGGTTCTCGTCGAAGACGCCGTAGTTCGGCAGGTACTGCTTGTGGTAGACGCCCGCGCGCGCGCCGTCGTGCAGCACGGCCGCGGCGTTGAAGATGTCGTCGCGCTTGTCCACGAAGCCCACGACGGCGGTCAGGCCGCCGGTGGCGCGCGTCACCTCATCCAGGGCGCGGAGGTTCGCCTCGATGAACGCCGGCTTGAACAGGAGGTCCTCGGGCGGGTAGCCGGTGATCGCGAGCTCGGGGAGGGCGACGAGGCCGCACCCGAGGGCACGCGCCCGCTCGATCGCGTCCACGATCTTGCGGACGTTGCCCTCGAAGTCGCCGACCGTGGCGTTGATCTGGGCGAGCCCGACCCGGAACCGCCTCATGGCCCATTGTACCCGCCTCCCGGGCCTCCGGCCTAGCGTCGCGCGATGCGCTCGACCCGCGCGTCACCTGAGCTATGATCAGCCGATGCCCGCCAAGGTTCCGTGGCTCCCCGCGAGCCTGCCGCCCGGCGCGCGGCCGGAGCGCTGTCCCCGGTGCGGCCGCCGGGCGCTCATCCCCTGGACGCTTCGCCGCGACTCGCGCACGCTCGCGGTCATGCGCACGTGGGTGTGCGCCGAGTGTCAGGCGACCGAGGAGCGGCTCGAGGCGGAGTAGGTTAAAGCCCGTTGACGAAGTCGATGAGCTGCCGCAGGCGCGAGTACGACGAGCGATCGAATTTCAAGATGAGCCGCGGCAGCTCGGGGAACTCGTTGAACTCCTGCGCCACCGGGCCCGGCGCCTGCTCGGCCGGTCCCTTCAGGATGTCGTCGAACTTGCCCTGGAGCTCGACGAGCTGCGTGTCGGCGAGCGGGCGCAGGAGCCGCAGCACGAGCCGGTCGCCGACGATCCGTGAGGAGTGGTAGACGCGATAGAACCCCGTGATCTCCGCGACCGCCTCGTCCGCGGTGTCGACGATGCGGTAGAACGCCGTGTCGTTCGCATCGATCAGCCGTCGTTCCACGAGCGTGCCGATCCAGCGGTCCCAGATGCGCCAGTAGGGCTTCGGTCCCGCCTCGACCAGCACGACGGGCACGATCGCGGCCTTGCCCGTCTGCGAGAGCGTGAGGAACTCGAAGCACTCGTCCATCGTGCCGAAGCCGCCCGGGAAGAGCGCGATCGCGCTCGCCTCCTTCATGAGGAACAGCTTCCGCGTGAAGAAGTACTTGAACGTGATGAGCTTGGGGTCGGAGGCGATCCAGGGGTTCGCCTCCTGCTCGAACGGCAGGCGGATGTTCAGGCCGAAGCTCTGCTCACGCCCCGCCCCCTCCTGCGCAGCGCCCATGATGCCCCCGCCCGCGCCCGTGACGACCATCCAGCGCTCGCCGACCATCCGCCGGCCGAACTCGCGGGCCGCCAGCATGGCGTCGTCGCCCTCGGGCGTGCGCGCCGAGCCGAAGACGGTGACCTTGCGGACGCCGCCGTACGGCGCGAACACCTTGTAGCCGTATCGCAGCTCCTTGAGCGCCGCGTTGGTGACCTTGATGTCCCCGGTGGAGGTGCCGTCCTCGTGGAGCTTCATCACGGTCGTGAGGAGCTGCTGGAACCAGACGCGCCGGTCCGTCGGGACCGAGGCGGCGTCGAGCAGTGCTCCGATCAGGCGGTTCGCGGCGTCGTTCTGCAGCTGGTAGCGATGCTGTTCGGCCACGCCTTCGAGTATACCGTCAGCGTGCAACAGGACCGAACGCGCCGGCGGGGCCCGTCCTACGTCCGGGGCTTGCGGGCGCGGACGAACGCGCTCATGAACGTGCCGTCGACCCCGGCGGCGAGCGCGACCTCGATGCCCGAGCCCGCCAGGAGCTCGCGCGCGTCCTCCACGCGGTAGACGCGCGTCGGCTCGACGTCGATCGCCTCGAAGCCCGCCCGGGCGAGCTTTTCCCGGTACTCCCGCTCCTCGAGCGCGCCCGCGACGCAGCCGATCCAGAGCTCGACGCTCCGCCGGATCGCCGGCGGCACCGCGCCGCGGACCACGACGTCGGAGACCGCGAACCGCCCCCCGGGCTTGAGCACGCGGAACGCCTCGGCCAGCACCCGATCCTTGTCGGCGGACAGATTGATGACGCAGTTCGAGATGACCACGTCCACCGAGCCGTCGGGGAGCGGGATGCTCTCGATCTCGCCCTTGAGGAATTCCACGTTGCCGACGCCGGCCTTCCGCTGGTTCTGGCGGGCGAGCGCCAGCATCTCGTCGGTCATGTCGAGGCCGTAGACCATGCCGGTCGGCCCGACGCGCCTGGCCGACAGGAGCACGTCGATCCCGCCCCCCGAGCCGAGGTCCAGCACCGTCTCGCCGGGGGCCAGCTCGGCCAGCGCCGTCGGGTTGCCGCAGCCGAGCGAGGCCGCCACCGCCTCCACCGGCAGCTCGGCCGTCTCGCCCGTCGCGTAGAGATTCGACGTAATCGGATCGCCCTCGCCGCGCGACGGCCCGGTCTCGCAGCAGGAGCTGCCGCCGCTCGTCACCCGTAGCGCCGCCCGACCGTACGTCTCCTTCACGATCCCCTTGAGCGTCTCGTCCGCCATGGCGCCCTCCCTCGGCGACGACTTCATGGGTCGTCCGCCTCGCGGGTCGTCCGCCCGACCGTCGGGCGCCGGAGGCCTCCGAAGGCGCCCCGACGCCAAATCTAACGAGACCATATCTCGATATTTCTACATATGTCAAATTGATTCCGGCCGGGCCAGAGGCTCCGATGCGGGCGAGGCCGGCCTCAGGGAGCGAGCGGACGAATCACCAGCCACACCGCGGCCGCGATCGCCGCGGACGCGGGGATCGTGAAGATCCACGCCCACACGATGCGGCCGGCGACGCCCCAGCGGACCGCGGAGAAGCGCTGCACCGCGCCCACGCCCATGATCGCGCCGCTGATCGTGTGCGTCGTGCTCACGGGGATGCCCGCGAGCGCCGTGCCGATCAGGGTGATGGCGCCCGCGGTCTCGGCGGAGAAGCCTCCGATCGGGCGGAGCTTGGTGATGCGCATGCCCATGGTCTTGACGATGCGCCATCCCCCGAAGGTTGTCCCGAGGCCGAGCGCGGCGCCCGCCGCCAGGATCACCCAGAACGGGACGTAGAATTCCTTTCCGAGGTGGCCGGTCGAGAAGAGCAGGACCGTGATGACCCCCATCGTCTTCTGGGCGTCGTTGGTGCCGTGGCCGATGCTGTAGGCGGCGGCCGAGACGAGCTGGCCGCGCCGGAAGACGCGGTCCACGCGGCCCGGGGTCGCGGCGCTGAAGGTCCGCATCGTGAGCAGCATCATCGCGAAGCCGAGCACGAGTCCGAGCAGCGGCGCCAGGATCATGAAAATGCCGATCTTGACGAGTCCGCCCACCACCAGCGAGCCGAGCCCCGCCTTGGCCACACCCGCGCCCGCGAGGCCGCCGATGAGGGCGTGCGACGAGCTCGTGGGCAGCCCCCAGTGCCACGTCATGAGGTCCCAGACGATCGCGCCGGCGAGCCCCGCGAGGATCACCCACTGGTCCACGATGCTGGTTTCGACGACACCCTTGCCGACCGTGGTCGCGACATGCACCCCGAAGGCGAACGCCGCGATGAAGTTGAAGAAGCCCGCCCAGATGACGGCCTGAAGCGGCGTCAGGACGCGCGTGGAAACGACCGTGGCGATCGAGTTGGCGGCGTCGTGGAAGCCGTTGATGAAGTCGAAGACCAGCGCGACGAAGATGATGAAGACGACGGCGGTCAGCACGAGGACGGGGGCTCGAGGCTCACGCCATCTTGAGGATGATCCCCTCGATCACGTTCGCCACGTCCTCGCAGCGGTCCGTGACGGCCTCGAGGGTCTCGTAGATCTCCTTCCACTTGATCACCTCGATCGGATCTCCGGCCGCCTCGAACATCGCCGCGAGGGTCTCGCGCAGGAGCGCGTCGGCGCGGTTCTCGAGGCGGTTCACCTCGACGGCGTGCTCGTGGAAGCCCGGATCCATCGTGCGGAGGCAGCGGATGCAGCCGTCCATCGCCGCGATCTGGGCGACGATCAGCTCGGCCAGCGCGCGACACGCCGACGTCGGCTCCTTGATGCGGTAGATCACGAGCCGTTCGGCCACGGCCTCGATGAAGTCGAGGACGTCGTCGAGCCGCGTGGCGAGGTCGTGGATGTCCTCGCGGTCGATCGGGGTGATGAAGGTCGTGTTCAGGTGCCTGAACATCTCGTGGGTGATCTGGTCGCCGGCGTGCTCGACCTCCTTGATCGCGAAGGCCTTGGCGCGGGCGTCGGCGAAGTTGTGGACGAGCTCGGAGAGCAGCGTGCCAGCCTTGATGATCTGCTGGGACTGCTGCTCGAAGTAGTCGAAGAAACGGACTTCCTTCGGGATCAGGTTGAACATGGACGCACGCCAAGTGTAGCGGAAACCCGGGCCTCGCGCCACGTGCTCCGGGGGCGGCGCGTCACGGCTTGCGCAGGGGGAGCGCCTGGAGCCCGAGGAGCTCGCGGCGCGCGACGGCCCAGAGGGCCTCGAGCGCCCCGGTGAGCGCGGGGGCGCTCGCGGCGAGGCAGCGGACGACTGCCCCGCGCCGGGGCAGCGTCGCGACGCCGGCCGTCGCGCCCCGGGCGCCGGCGAGGGCGTCGCCCGCGGCGGCGACGAAGCGCTCCACCCCGGCATCGGCCGCCACGACGAGCGTCGCGAAGTAGGGGTGTCCCTCGGCGCCGCCGAGCCCGGCGGCATCCGGACCCGGCCGGAGGACGAAGCGGTCGTGGAAGACGAGGCCGCGGCGGTCGCGCACGGTCAGGGCGCTCTCGAGCCGCCCGAACGCCCACGCCTCGTGGCGCGCGACGCGGCCGGCCGCGAACGCGTCGAGCAGGACCAGCGTCGCACCGTCCTCCAGCTCGCACTCGATCGTCTGGCGGAACGAGGAGCCCGGGAACGGGATGGTGTGGTCGGGCACCCACTCGACGGCCGCCCCACGGCCGAGCCGCAGCGTCACGGTCTGCACCGTCGCCTCCGCCGGCGCACGGTAGACCCGGGTGGCCGAGGGCGTCGTGAGCAGCGCGTGGGCCCCCGGACCGACGTCGGCCTCGATCGTCAGGCGGTCGCCGCCGAGCAGCCCGCCCGTCGGATTGAGGACCGAGACGACGGCGGCGGGGTCCTCGAGCGCGACCGGCGCCATGACCTGGAGCGGCAGCGTGTAGCCGACGCGCCCGAGGACCGTGGCGACGCCGCGGCGCTCGAACCCGAGCCGAAGCGTGCCGTCGCGACCGATGCGCCGACCGTCCTCGAGCGGAGGCGCCGGGGGCCCGAGCGGGCGCACCGGCTCAGCGCGCACGCCGGGGCTCGAGGAGGAGCTCGTCGCGGATCCAGGCGAGGAGTGCCGGGACCCCCTCGCCCGTCCGGAGGTTGGTGAACACGAAGGGCCGCTCGCCCCGCATCCGTCGCGTGTCGCGCTCCATCACGGCGAGGTCAGCGCCGACGTGGGGCGCGAGGTCGATCTTGTTGATCACGAGCAGGTCGGAGCGCGTGATCCCCGGCCCGCCCTTGCGCGGGATCTTGTCGCCCTCGGCGACGTCGATCACGTAGATCGTCGCGTCGACGAGCTCCGGGCTGAAGGTCGCGGCCAGATTGTCGCCACCGCTCTCGATCAGGAGCAGCTCGAGATCCGGGAACGCCCGCATCAGCGCGTGGGCGGCTTCCAGGTTCACCGAGGCGTCTTCGCGGATCGCCGTGTGGGGGCACCCGCCCGTCTCCACGCCGACGACGCGCTCGGCCGGCAGGGCGCCTCGCCGGACGAGGAACTCGGCGTCCTCCTTCGTGTAGATATCGTTGGTGATCACCGCCATGTCGAGACGCTCGCGGAGGTGGCGGCAGAGCGCCTCGGTGAGCGCGGTCTTGCCGGAGCCGACGGGGCCGCCGACGCCGATCTTGAGGGGCCGTGGAATGCGCGGGGTCGCGCTCATGACCTGAATAGCCTCCTGTCGAGCGCCGCGTGGCGGAGGCCCGCGAGCTCGAGACCGGGGGTGAAGCTCCACATGTCCTCGACGCGTGCGACGGCCGCGTCGCCTGCGAGCCGGGCCACGAGGGGCCGGACGGCCGCGAGCACGCGCTGGCCGTCCAGCTGGCCGAGCGCGATCAGCCGGAGCCCGGCGCCCACCAGCAGCGCCGCGGTGGAATAGAGATAGACCGCCGCCGCCAGCTCGGCGTCCGCGCCCGCGCGCCCGAGGGCGGTCCCGAGCGCCACGGCGTGGTGGCCGGGTGCCCGCCCCTCCTCCACGAGGTGCCTGAGCTCGCCCACGATCGGATCCTCACCCAGGCCCGCGGCGACGCGCAACGTCTGGCGCCCCATCTGCCGGCTCGCCGCGCGGAACTCGGGCACGCACTTCATCGCGTCGAGCCGCTCGTCGACGAGGACCAGCGCGGGGACCTCGCCCGCGGCCGCGCGGCGCGCCGCGTGGGCGACCGCGACGGCGTCGCACGGGCCGGCACCGCCCTCGAGGTGGGCCCGGACGAAGGCCTCGAGGCCCGCGCGCTCGCGCACGCGCCCCTCCTGCGCGTACGTCTCGAGGCCGAAGGAATGCGCGAACCCGCCCGCGGGGAAGAGCCCGTCGGCGAACTGGAGGAGGGCGAGGAACGCCGGGTCAGGCGTCATGGCGATGCCCCGCGCCGACGGGCACGAAGACGCTCTGCACGCGCTCGAAGGCGACGCCGAGCCTCCCGAGGAGCTGGTCCATCGCCGGGTCGTCGGGGACGAGCAGCCGCTCGCCGTCGATCGCGAGCGTGAAATGGCGGTTGCCGACCTCGAACGCGATGCGGAGCGCCTCTTCGCGCGAGCGCGGTGTCACGGCGAGCACCGGCTCGCGCGCCGCCTCGATGACGACGTACCAGCCGGGGCCGACGTGCAGGATGTCGCCAGGCGTGAGCACGCTCCCGGTCGGGAGCGCCAGGGCGAGCGTGCGGCCGGCCTGCGTCGTCACGCGACGGCGCCCCCAGCGGCGCTCCTCGGCCGTGAGCACGAGGGCGTCGCGCTCGAGGCGCGAGAGATCGGCGTCGTGCAGGTGAACGTGCGGGTGCGTGACGACGACCACCGGCTCCGCCATCGTCTAGAACAGGAAATACCGCTGGGCCATCGGCAGCACGCGCGCCGGCTCGCACGTGAGCCGCTCGCCGTCGGCGCGCACCTCATAGGTCTCCGGGTCCACCTCGATGCGGGGCAGGGCCGCGTTGTGGACCATGTCGCGCTTGCCGATGGTTCGGCACCGCCCCACCGCCACCGCCCGGCGCGCGAGCCCCAGGCGGGCCGGTACGCCGTCCGCGAGCGCGGCCCGCGAGACGAACGTGAGCGCCGTCGCGCCGGGCGCCCGGCCGTAGGCGCCGAACATCGGCCGGTAGAGCACGGGCTGGGGCGTCGGGATCGACGCGTTCGGGTCGCCCATCGCCGCCCACGCGATCATCCCGCCCTTCACCACGAGCTCGGGCTTCACGCCGAAGAACGCCGGGCGCCAGAGGACGAGGTCGGCGAGCTTTCCGACCTCGAGCGAGCCGACGTGGGCGCTGAGGCCGTGAGCGATCGCCGGGTTGATCGTGTACTTGGCGACGTAGCGCTTGACGCGCAGGTTGTCGTCGCCGGGCCGCTCGCCGGCGAGCGGCCCGCGCTGGCGCTTCATCTTGTCCGCGGTTTGCCAGGTGCGGATGATGACCTCCCCGATCCGCCCCATCGCCTGCGAGTCGGACGACATCATGCTGATCGCGCCCAGGTCGTGGAGCACGTCCTCGGCCGCGATAGTCTCGGCGCGGATGCGCGACTCCGCGAACGCGAGGTCTTCCGGGATCCTCGGGTTGAGGTGATGGCAGACCATCAGCATGTCGAGGTGCTCGGCCATCGTGTTCACGGTGAACGGCATCGTCGGGTTCGTGGAGGACGGCAGGCAGTTGGGCTCCCCGCACACCCGGATGATGTCGGGCGCGTGGCCGCCGCCCGCGCCCTCGGTGTGGTAGGTGTGGATCGTCCGCCCCTTGAAGGCGCGGATCGAGTCCTCGACGAAGCCCGCCTCGTTGAGCGTGTCGGTATGGATCGCGACCTGGACGTCATGCTCGTCGGCGACCGTGAGGGCGCAGTCGATCGCCGCCGGCGTCGTGCCCCAGTCCTCGTGGAGCTTGAGCCCGATCGCGCCCGCCGCGATCTGCTCGCGCAGGGGATCGGGCGCGGAGGCGTTGCCCTTGCCGAGAAACCCGAGGTTCACCGGGAACGCCTCGGCCGCCTCGAGCATCCGGTGGATGTTCCACTCGCCGGGCGTGCACGTGGTCGCGTTGGTGCCCGTCGCGGGGCCTGTGCCGCCGCCGACCAGTGTCGTCAGCCCCGCGCTGATTGCCTCCGTGACGAGCTGCGGGCAGATGAAGTGGACGTGCGCGTCGAGGCCGCCGGCCGTGACGATCTTCCCCTCGGCCGCGATCACCTCCGTGCCGGCGCCGACCACCATCCCGGGCGACACGCCAGCCATGAGGTCGGGGTTGCCGGCCTTGCCCACGCCGACGATGCGCCCGTCGCGCACGCCGAGGTCCGCCTTGACGATGCCCCAGTGATCCACGACGACCGCGTTGGTGATCACCAGGTCGAGCGTCTGGTCGGCGCGCGTCGCGCGCGCCGCCTGGCCCATCCCGTCGCGGAGCACCTTGCCGCCGCCGAACTTCGCCTCCTCGCCGGCCGTGGTCAGGTCGTGCTCGATGCGGATGAAGAGCTCGGTGTCGGCGAGCCGCACCCGGTCGCCGGTCGTGGGGCCGTAGAGGTCAGCGTATTGCCGCCGCGTCAGGCGCAGGCTCATGGCAAGGCACTCCGTACCGTCATGGCCGGAGCCACGCGGTGAGCCGGGCGAGGGCCCGCTCGCGGTCGCCGCCCTCCGTGAGGGCGTTCAGGCCGAAGACCGTCCGCGCGCCGGCGAGCTCGACGAGCGTGACGCGCTTCTCGTCGCCGGGCTCGAAGCGGACCGCGGTGCCCGCGGGCACGTTCAAGCGCATGCCGAAGGCCAGGGTGCGCTCGAAGCGCAGGGCCCGATTCACCTCGAAGAAGTGGAAGTGGGAGCCGACCTGGATCGGCCGGTCGCCCGTGTTCGCCACGGTCACCTCGACCGTCCTGCGCCCCGCGTTCGCCACGATCTCGCCGTCCGCCAGCAGGTACTCGCCGGGAATCACGTCGTGCCTCCCTCCAGGAGCTTGTAGTAGAAGGCGCTCGGCTCGAGCGCGCCGCCGGCGCTCCGCGCGTAAGCGGGGATCACGCCGGCCAGAGTGTAGCCCACAGCCGCGTAGAGTCGCTCGGCGGGATCGCCTCGACGCGTGTCGAGCACGAGGGTGCTGCGGCCCCGGCGGCGCGCCTCGTCCTCGAGAGCCAGCATGAGCGCGCGACCGATCCCCCGGCGCCGGGCCTTCGTGTGCACGATGACCTTGGCGACCTCGGCGCGGTGACGCCCGTTCGGCCGAGTGCAGAGGTCGAGCTGGGCCGTGCCCAGGAGCGCGCCGCCGGCGCCCCGCGCGACCACGAGCACGCGCGAGCCGTCGCGCAGGGCGGGGAGCATGGTGCTCCAGTACGCGTCCGCCTCGCCGGAG